>Ga0070665_100004256_pt1 | contig 15054 bp, 16 predicted proteins | sample KBSS13metaG_FD_65862 | JGI IMG/M metagenome (GOLD analysis project Ga0070665, IMG submission 65862) | Switchgrass rhizosphere microbial communities from Kellogg Biological Station, Michigan, USA - KBS S1-3 metaG | ecosystem: Host-associated > Plants > Roots > Rhizosphere > Soil ... | reverse complement strand
GCGCCGGCGCCGGTCGTCACCGAGCCGGTTGAGCCGATCGTCGCCGGTCACGAGGACGAAGATGAGGGCGGCGATGCACGCGCGGTGCCGTGGAAACCGGTGGTGATCGCAGGCGGCGGCGTCGTGGCGGCGGTCGCGCTGATCGGCGCGTGGGCCGGCTGGCAGAGCCGGAGCGGCGTGCCGGAGAAAGCGACGGTAAGCGCGCTGCTGACCCCGCCGAACACGGACTTCACGGTCAGTGACCCGGCCGCCGCGGCGGCGCTGGGGTCGGACGCGGTCCCGCCGGCTCCTGATGGCGCGCCACGCATGGCCGCCCCCCGTCGCGACGCGAGGCGGCACGTTTCCGCCCGAGCCGCGCGGGCGCCGCAACTGGCGGAGATCGAACGGCAGCTAGCCGAGCCCGCGCCGGCCGAAGCAGCGGCGACGCCAGCCGCCCTTCCAGCCCAAGCAGATGTGGCGGACCCGGTCACCGCGACCGCGGCCAGCATGCCCCTGTCCAACGCGACCATCGCGCGGACGATCGGGCGCATCGGCTATCCGTGCGGGTCGGTCGCCTCGACCAGCCAGATCCTCGGCAAGGCGTTCACGGTCACCTGCACCTCCGGCCATTCATATCGCGCGGCGCCGGTGCGCGGGCGCTATCACTTCCGCAAGCTGGCGAGCCGCTGACGGCGCTCGCGCCGGTCAATTCTCGAGCTCTTCCAGCTTCGGCTGGGACTTTTCGTCCGGCTTGAACGCCTCGCGCTGCGCTTCCTGAAGCCTGGCCAGGGCCGCGTCGGCCGCGGCTTCGGACTTGTCGCAGCGGCTGCCGCGGATCGCCTGCTCGACTTCATTCATGCGCGCGTGGGCGAATCCGAGCTGCGCCGCGTGGCGCGCCTCGAGCTTTGCTGCATAGGCCGCGAACGCGGCGGACACGGGCGCCGGGCGGTCCTTGTCGGGCAGCAGGCGGGGCATCGTCGCCTGGCCATGAAAGGTGAGGGTCGCGCCAATGATCCGGCAGCGGTTGCCGGTCGTCTCCGATTTGACCGCGATGCTCATCGTCCAACTCGAAGTCGCGGGCAGGACGGCGCGGGTCGCGGGGTCCTTGGGCGCGGCCTTGGTGATGGCCTTGTGAATCTCGGCAATGTCGCGGCCGGCGACGTCGTAATAAGTGACAGTGATATTGGGCAACGCAGCGAAAGTCGCGGGTGCGGCGGCTTGGGCGGCGAGGGACAACAGCAGGGCGAGCGGCACGAACATCCTCCGGGAACGGGTGGTAACGGCGTTGCCGTGCGGTTGCACGCGGCGCTAGGACGTGCGTCATGGCGCGCGATGAGCAAGTCGAAATCCCGCTGCGGATCGTGATCGAGAATCCGGTCGCGGACGTGGGGCACAGCCTGCAGGCAAAGGACGGCCATCCGCTCGGCGCCAAGCGGGCGAAGTCGGGCGAGTCGCTGGCGTTCGACTTGTCCGTACGGGTTGCGCCGGGGCCTAAATTCTTTGGCGACCAGGTGCGGCGTGAGGGGAAAGGGCGGCGCTTCGTCTATATCCGCGTCGGCCAATCGGCCGGCGACTTGGGCTCGCCCTGGTCGCGGCGGATGAAGATCGACATTCACGATTTGCCGAGCGAGCTACTTGCTGCCGCGGTGGCCGACGAGGGGACGATCGAGATCGTCGTCGATGGGACGGGCAAGGACGGGACGCCGGCCTGCGCGACGGTGCGGCCGATGGCGCGGCGGCTGGCGCGTTAGAGTTTGGCCGGCTGGGCCGGTGAGATGTCGGCGTAATCCTCCCAGCTCTTCTTGTCGGTGTCCGCGACGGGTTTGCCTTCCTCGGCCATGCCGCCTTTCGGCGGCCATCGGAGATAATAATCGCCCCACCGCGCAATGATCCGCGTGTCGTCGGACGACTTCAATTCCTCGTATTGGTAGGTGCCGCTGTTATCGACCAGCTCCCACCCGTCGCCCTTGCGGGTGAGAGTGACGCTGGTGCCGTCGGCTTGCTTGCCGACGTAAAGCTGGGGCTGGGCGGGCTTTGCGGCGGCCGCAAGTTGCGCCGGCTTGGCGTCGATCGTGTCGGTTCCGACGAACTTGTCGCACGCGACGACCAGGCCGGTCAGCGCGGTGATGACGCCGGTAATGCCGGCGATCCAGCCCTTGGCCCCGGAGAAGAAGCCGCTGCCGGAAGCCGGCGCTGCCGTGTCACTTGAATGCTGGTCGTCCATCCCGCCCCCGCTGAAAGACAGGCGCGGTTATGACATGGAACGTGGCACAGTCCAGCGCAGTGCCAAAGTTAAACCGAACGGTTGACAATTAAATCCGACTCGCTTAATTCAACCACATGGTTGAGAATCGACTCGATACGACATTCCACGCTCTGGCCGACCCGACGCGGCGCGGCATGCTCGCCAGCCTCGCGCTGGGCGAAAAATCGATCGGCGAACTGGCCGAGCCGCTCGCGATGAGCTTCGCCGGCGCCTCCAAGCACGTGAAGGTGCTGGAGGACGCCGGGCTGCTCAGGCGGCGCAAGGTCGGCCGGACGCATCTCATCCAGCTCGAAGCGGGACCGCTGGCCGAAGCCGAGGTCTGGCTCAAGCAATGGGAGAAATTCTGGACCGTGCGGCTCGATCGCCTCGAGGCGCTGATCGAACGCGATAAGCAAAAGGAGAAGAAGAAATGACTGAACCTGCAGCAATCCAGTTACCGTTGCGCAAGATCGCGCCCGACACCATCCGGCTCGAGCGAGTGCTCGACGCCCCGGTCGAAACCGTGTGGCGCTATCTGACCGAGGCCGATCTTCGTCGCCAATGGTTCATGGGCGGCACCAGCATCGGCGGAGTCGGTGCGTTCGACCTGCTGGTCGACCACGACAATCTGTCGGACGACGACGTGCCCTATCCGGACAGCCACGCCGACTTCAAAGGCGCGACCTGGACCGAGCAGGTCTCGCGGTTCGAACCGCCGCACCTGCTTGAGACGACATTCCAGGGCGGGAAGAACGGGACCGTCCGCTATGAACTCGCCGAAGAGGGCGAGCGCACGCGGCTCACCCTGACCCACAGCGGCATCGTCAGCCCGGTCGGCGCGATGGACTTCGGCAGCGGCTGGACCTCGCACCTCGCGGTGCTCGAAGCGCGCCTGGCGGGACGCCGCGTCAAGAATTTCTGGGAACTCCACGCTCAGTCGCGCGATGCGGTGAAACGCGCATTGGAGGCGTGAACGTGGCACCGGGAGGCAGCATGCAAAGGTCGCATAATCGCTGGGTCATCGTCGCCGCCGGCGGCTTGATGGGCTGCGTTGCGATCGGGGCGATGTTCGCACTCCCGGTGTTCCTGCGGCCAATCGCTCAGCAGACCGGCTGGTCGATGACCGGCGTGTCGATGGCGATGACCATCGCATTCATCGCCATGGCTCTGGCGAGCTTCGCTTGGGGCAGCCTGTCGGACCGCGTCGGGCCGCGGATTGTGGTGCTGATCGGTTCGGTTGCGCTCGCGGCCAGCGTCGCCCTGGCGAGCCGCGCCGCGACTTTGCTGCAGTTCCAGCTGATTTTTGGCCTGGCGGTCGGTGGCAGCACGGCGGCGATCTTCGCGCCGATGATGGCGGCGGTGACGGGCTGGTTCGACACCCACCGGAGCCTCGCCGTGTCGCTGGTATCCGCCGGCATCGGCATGGCGCCGATGACCATGTCGCCGCTCGCCGCCTGGCTGGTCACGCATTACGACTGGCGCACGGCGTTGTTGATCATCGCGGGCATCGCGGGCGTGGTGATAATCCCGATGACCTACTTCATCCGCCGTCCGCCGGCGCTTGCGGCGGCGCCCGCGCCGACCGGCGAGGCCAGTGAGGGACCGGCGGAAATCACGATTGCCGAAGCAATCCGGTCACCGCAATTCATCATCCTCGTCCTCACCAACTTCTTCTGCTGCGCGACCCATTCGGGACCGATCTTCCACACCGTCAGCTATGCCGTCAGCTGCGGCATTCCGCTGATGGCGGCGGTCACCATTTACAGCGTCGAGGGCTTTGCCGGCCTCTTCGGCCGGATCGCTTTTGGCGTCGCCGGCGACCGCTTGGGCGCCAAGCGGGTGTTGGTGTTCGGACTGCTGGCGCAGGCGTTCGGAACGCTCGGTTACTTGTACGCGCGGGAGATCGGCACCTTCTACGCCGTCGCCGCGACCTTCGGCTTCATCTACGCCGGGACGATGCCGCTTTACGCGGTCATCGCGCGCGAGAATTTTCCGCTGCGCATGATGGGCATGGTGATCGGCAGCACGACCATGGCCGGCGGGCTCGGCATGTCGACGGGGCCCATCGTCGGCGGCATGATCTTCGATCATTTCGGGACCTACCGCTGGCTGTTCGTCACCTCCTTCGCGCTCGGCATCGGCGCGGTCCTGATCGCGCTGACGTTCCGGCCGTTCCCCAAGGAGCCGGAGGCCGACCTCGCCCCGGCCCATGGCTAGGGCGCGATCACGAATAATCTCAATCACAGTTATCGATAGAATGTGCGGTCGTCGGCGTTTCAATCAAACATGCCGGCCGGCCGGTCATATCCGTCGCTGTAGAACGCAAGCTACGGACAACGTCACCAAGATGGCAACGCCCTGACTTTCGTGGAGCATCGTCTCCCGGAGCACGCTCGTTCTTTGCCCAAATAAAACAAAGCAAAAGCAACGGTTTGAACCGATTGCGGACGGGTTCGCACTGAGCGCTCCAGTAGCGTTCTCCCCAACAAGCGAAAGACCTGTCCAATGAGCATTCACAGCAAGTTCTTCGAGCACCAGGACCGCGTCCTGATCAACGCCAGCGACGGCGACAACGCGGTTACCGTCAGCCGCGACGCGGGCGGCCAATTGCTCGCCAACGGCAGCGCCATCGACGGCGCGACCGTCGGCAATACCGCGACGATCGTGGTCCATGGCGGCGACGGTAATGACGTCATTGCCCTCGACGAGACCAACGGCGCCTTGCCGTCCGCGGAGCTGAACGGCGGCGATGGCAACGACTCGCTGGCGGGCGGCAGCGCCGGCGACATCTTGTCGGGCCAGGACGGCAATGACTCGCTGTTCGGCAACGCCGGCAACGATTTGCTGTCCGGCGGCGAGGGCAATGACTTCATTGCCGGCGGCGCCGGGAACGACACGCTCATCGGCGGCGCAGGTAACGACTTTCTCGACGGCGACCAGGGCACGGACATCGCCGACCTCGGCGCCGGCAATGACGTGTTCCGCTGGGACCAGGGCGACGGCAGCGACACGGTCGAGGGCGGCACCGGCACCGACGAACTGCTGTTCAACGGCTTTGCCGCCAACGAGCAGTTCACCTTCTCGGCCGGTGGCAGCGACGCCTTGCTCACCCGCGTGCAGGGCAACATCGTCATGGACCTCAATCATATCGAGACGGTGACGATCAACGCGCTGGCCGGGTCGGACACGGTAACGATCAACGACCCGAGCGGGACGGATGTGAAACTGTTCAACGTCAATCTCGGCATCAACGGCCTTGGCGACAACGCGGCGGACACGGTCAACATCAACAATGACGGACCGGTCCACGTCACCAATAACGGTGGCGGCGACATCACCATTACCGACGTGTCCGGTGCCACGGTGCACATCACCGGGTTCGAAGCCGCCAACGATCACCTGGTCATCAACGGCGACATCTTCGCTTTCTGATGGTCAGGTGGAGGGCCGCCGCGTGACAGGCGGCCCTCACCCAATTCATTCGCATCGTACCCGTAACGAGATTAGGGACGGCCGCGCAGAAGGAGTCGAAGCATGGCCGAGGTTCACGCGGGACAATGCTTTTGCGGGCAGGTGGCGGTCGAGGCGACCGGCGAGCCGGCGGCCCAGGGCTATTGCCATTGCGAATCCTGCCGCAGCATCGCCGGAGCGCCGGTCCGCGGGTTCACGGTGTGGCCGCAGGACGCCGTCCGGGTGACGCGCGGCGAAGAGCAACTCAAAGGCTATAGCAAGACCGATTTTTCCGACCGCCGGCACTGCGCCAATTGCGGCGGCCAGGTGTTGATTAACCACCCGACGATCGGGATGGTCGATGTGCATTCGGAAACGTTGAAGGGCTTCGACTTCCAGCCCTCGCTGCACGTCAATTACCAGGAACGCGTGCTCCCGGTCCGTGACGGATTGCCCAAGTATAAGGATTTCCCGGAGGCGTTCGGCGGATCGAACGAGACGATCCCCGAATAGTCACTCTTCCGTCCGGACGAGGACCGTTTCGCCAATCAGCGCGAATAACAGGAACGGCGCCCACGCCGCGATCAGCGGCGGATAGGCGCCGGCATTGCCCATCGCGAGGCTGAAATTGTCGGCGACAAAATAAGCGAAGCCGAGCGCCATCCCGACCACGGCGCGGAGCAGCACCTGGCCCGAGCGGGCGAGCCCGAAGGCGGCGACCGCGGCGAGCAACGGCATCAGCACGGTCGACAACGGCCCGGAAATCTTGTGGGCCAGGCCGGCGCGTGCCTCGTCGGTCGGGCGCCCGGCGGCCTCAAGCTCGGCGACGCGCTGCTTCAGCGTCCAATAATCGAGCTGGGTCGGATCGACCTTGGCCAGCGTCAGCTGGCGCGGCGTAACCCCGGCGAGACCTTCCTGCTCGGGATGCTTGATCGTCAGGTTCATGCCGGCGTCGTAAATCCGCACGTTGGTCAGATGCCACCGCGCCACGCCCGGCAGCGGCACCGCGGTGTCGGCGTGGACGACGCGCGACAGCATGCCGGCTTCGCGGTCGTAAACGGTGACGTCGTCGGCGCGGAAGCCGGCACCCTGTCCCGATACGCGACCGGCGCGGACAAGGTCCTCGCCGTTCAACAGCCAGACGTTGCTGAGCACCCCGCTTTCGGGTGGGATGGGCTTGTAATCATTGTCCGACCAGGCGGTGACGACCCGCGCCGACTTGACCACGACGGTCTCATTGAAGGCGAACAGGCCGGCGGCGACAATCACGCTCGCGGCCATCAGCGGGGCGAGGATCTGGTGCGCGGAAATGCCCGCGGCCTTCATCGCCACCACCTCGCTGTGCTGGTTGAGGCCGACGAACGCGATCAGCGTCCCGAGCAACACCGAGAAAGGCAGGAAGCGCGAGATCAGCAACGGTAGGCGCAAGCTGACATAGCGCCACAGGTCGGAATCGCCGTTGCCGGGAACGGCGAGGATCTTGCCGGATTCGCCGAGCAGGTCGAGGGTCATCAGGATCAGCACCAGCGCGACCAGCACGGCGAGGCTCCGCGTGACGAACAGGCGCACGGTGTACAGCGCGACTTGGCGCGACGGCAGGAGCTTGACGTTGATCATGCCGGACGGAACCTCGGAATCAGCCCGCGGACGAAGCGCCAACTCTTCGATGCGGCGAATTCAAGCGCGCCGATCGGCTGGCCGCCCGGGCGATGGGCGAGCACGTGGTACATCCACACGATCAGCACCGCGAGCACCACGAACGGGATCCACAAGGCGACGATCGCATCGACCCGGCCCTGCGTCGCCATCTGCTGCCCGTACTGGTTGATCTTGTGATAGGCGACGACGGTCACGATCGAGATGAAAATGCCGAGCGATGAGGTGCTTCGCTTGGGCGGGACGGCAAGCGCGACCGCGAGCAGCGGCAGCAGCAGCATCATCAGCACTTCGACCAGGCGGAAGCTCAAGTCGGCGCGGGCCTCGAGCAGGTCGTGACGGTTGGCGGCCCCGCCGCCGTAACCGCGCCGCGCCAGCTCATGCAGGTAAAGCTCGTCCGACTGGGTTCCGCCACGGCCGCGGAACTGGTCGATGGCGGGGAGGTTCACCGGCAGGTCGTAGGTATCGAACGACAGCGTTCGCGGCGCCGCGAACTTGGGCGAATCCTGGATCAGCCGGCCGTTGATCAGGCGGAACAGGATCGTGTCCGGGTCATCGGTCGAAAGGAAGCGGCCACGGTCGGCGGTGGCCGCAACGCGCATGCCTTTCTTGTCGTCCATCTCGACGAAAATGCCGTGGAGTACCGTCCCCTTGTTCTCGCTGCGGTCGATGCGCAGGGTGATGCGGCGGCCCAGCCGGTTGAACTCGCCGACCTTGATCGCGGCGCCCAGCGCGCCTGACTTCAAGTCGAACCGCAGGCCTTCGTAGCGATAGTGGGACCACGGCTCGAGGTAGCCGACGATGAACAGGTTCAGCGCCATCAGCGGCACGGCGTACATGTAGGGTACGCGCAGCATCCGCCCGAAGCTGACACCGATGCCGCGTAGCGCATCGAGTTCCGACGATTGGGCAAGCTTGCGAAAGGCGAGGAGGATGCCGAGCATCAGGCCGATCGGGATGCCGAGCGAGAGATATTCGGGCAGAAGGTTGGCGAGCATCCGCCAGACGACGCTGACCGGGCCGCCGGCATCGACCACATATTGGAACAGCCGCAGCATCTTATCGAGCACCAGCAGCATCGCAGCGAGAATCAGCGAACCCAGCAACGGCACCGCGATGGAGCGGGCGAGGTAGCGGTCAATCAAGGACAGCTTGGGCAAATTCGGTCGTCCCGCCACCATCATTTGGCCGCAAAGGCGGCCGATAAGAAAAACGGACCGATGCATCCTGGCCAAGGCCTGGGCGCGGCCGGTCCGGCCGAAGTCCTATAGCGCAGCGGTTCATGAAATCATGTCGAAAACGCGTCCGGTCCTGATTGCCAGCGCGGCCCCGGCCGCCGCGCGCGATCGGCTGCATGCGAACGGGCGGCGCCAGCCATGATGAACCGGCCAAGGATCGCCTTGCTGTCGAACCCCAAGTCGACCGGCAACCTCGCCCAGCTGCCGCGCATCCGCGAATATTGCGCCGACCACCCGGATATCTTCCACTATGAGGTCGAGCACGCCACCCAGGTCGGCGAGGCGCTGAAGACGATCGCCCGCATCCGGCCCAAGCTGCTGGTCATCAACGGCGGCGACGGCACCGTCCAGGCGGCGCTGACCGAGCTTTATAACGGCGGCCAGTTCGGCGAGGCGCCGCCGCCGGTTGCAGTGCTGCCGAGCGGCAAGACCAACCTCATCGCCCTCGACCTCGGCGCGCAGGGAGACCCGATTGCGGCACTGACCCGACTGGTCGAGATTGCGCAGGGCGACATTGCGCCCTTCGTCGTGGCGCGCGAACTGATCGCGCTCCGGAACGGCGAGAATGGCGACCGGCCGGTGATCGGCATGTTTCTCGGCGGCGCCGGGCTTGCCGACACGATGCTCTACTGCCGCGACAAGATTTACCCGCTCGGCCTGCCCAATAGTGTGGCGCACGTGATCACCGCGCTGGCCCTGCTCGCCAAGCTGTTCCTGAAGGTTAAGGCGAGTTTCCTGCCGCCCGACCCATCGCCGCTCAGCATTTCGGTGCACGATGCCGGCAATAAAATCACCGGCCGCTTTTCGTTGCTGGCCGTGACGACGCTCGAGAAATTGCTGCTGTCGGGTGAACTTGGCGGCAAGCGCGAAGGTGTGTTGAAGCTGCTGGCGGTCGAGGAGCAGCCGATGTCGCTGGTTCGCGGCTTCGCGGCCAGCCTGTTCGGCAAGCTTGGCCGGTCCAAGGTCCGCGGCGTCCACTTCGAGGAAGTCGACGAGATCACGATCGAAAGCGACAGCTCCAACGTGATCCTCGACGGCGAGACCTTCCGCGCAGTCCGCGGCAGCCCGATCAATCTTCGGCCCGCGCTGCCGCTGTCGTTCGTCAAGCTGGCGGCGTAAACACCCCCTCATGAGCGCGTTGCGCGACCTGGTCACTAAGGAACTGGCTTTGCCGGTCGACCCGCGAGTGAGCGGGATCGCCTCGGCGATTGCGGCGGAGCGGGGCGCCGCGAGCCGCGCGGTGCTGTTCTACGGATCGTGCCTCCGGCAGTCCGAACTCGACGGCCTGATGCTCGATTTCTACCTGATCGTCAGCGACTACCGCGCAGCTTATGGCAAGCGTTGGCTGGCCGCCGCGAACCGGCTCATCCCGCCCAACGTCTTCTATTTCGAGCATGGCGGTCTGGTCGCCAAATATGCGGTGCTGAGCGAGGCCGATTTTCACCGGCTCAATGGTCCCGAGACCAGCAACGTGTCGGTATGGGCGCGCTTCGCGCAGCCGTCACGGTTGGTGTGGGTGGCGAACGAGGCCGCTCGCAATGCTGCAATCAATGCTGTCAGCCGCGCCGCTCCGACGTTGCTTGGCGCAGCCGGGCGGGTCGACGGGGAGGCGCCGCTCGACTGGTGGCGGCGCGCGTTCGCGCTGACCTATTCGGCCGAACTTCGGGCGGAGCGGAAGGAGCGGGGGCAGTCGGTCGTCGACGCCGATTGCGAGCGTTACGAACGCTTCAGCAGCGCGGCGATCGCGGCCATTGCCGCTAATGCCAGCGCGGGCGGCTGGGGCTGGCGGCGGCTCGAGGGCAAGAGCCTGTCCGTCCTGCGGCTGGCCAAGGCGAGCTTCACCTTCGCCGGCGGCGCCGAATATATCGCGTGGAAGATCAACCGCCACGCCGGGACCAAGCTCGAGCTCAAACCGTGGCAGCGGCGGCATCCGCTGCTGGCCGGGCTTTCGTTATTGCCGAAACTGATACGGTCTGGCGCGATCCGCTAGGTTAGCGTTTTGCGCCCGCTGCTTTCGGTGAGGTCGGGACGGTGCGCGACAAGGCGGCGGATACTGCGCTGGCCAGCGCGCCGACCGTGAACGGCTTGCGCAGTAGCTCATGCGTGCGGAGGTCGTCGCCTTCGCCTTCGCCGACGTAGCCGGTGACGAACAGGACCGCGAACTCTTCGCTGTGGGTCGCCTTGAGGTGGCGGATCAGCTCCGGGCCGGTCATCTCGGGCATGATCACGTCGCTGATCACCAGGTCGAATTCCTGCGCCTGGAACAAGGCGATCGCCTCGGCGCCGCTGGAGCAGGCGACCGGCTCATAATCGAGGTCTTCGAGTGCGCCGACGGTCGCGGCGCGGACCCGGGGATCGTCCTCGACCAGCAGAATGCGCGCGCCCGGCACATGCGCGTCGCGTTCGCTCGGCTGCGCCGCAGGACGCAAGCGGACGGGCGCGGCGGCCTCCGTCCGCGGCAGATAGATCGACACGGTCGTGCCCTGCCCAACCTTGCTCTCGATGCCGACCTCGCCGCCCGACTGGTGGGCGAAGCCGAAAATCTGCGACAGGCCGAGGCCGGTGCCCTTGCCGACCGGCTTGGTGGTGAAAAACGGCTCGAACGCGCGATCGCGCACTTCGGCGGTCATACCGCAGCCGGTGTCGGTGACGCTGATGCGGACATAGTCGCCGGCGCGGACGTCGCCGACCTCGTTCGCCGCGACCTTCACGTTGGCGGTGGCGATGCGCATCATGCCCTGGCCGTCCATCGCGTCGCGCGCGTTGACCGCAAGGTTGACGATGGCGTTTTCGAGCTGGTGCGGGTCGACGTAGGTCGGCCAGGTGTCGGGTGCGAGCTCGATGTCGATGCGGATGCGCTCGCCGATCGTGCGGTCGAGCAGGTCCGACATGCTGCCGATGAGTTCGCGGCTATCGACGCGTTCCGGAAGCAACGGCTCGGAGCGCGCGAACGACAGCAACCGGCGGGTCAGTGCCGCCGCCCGCGTCGCCCCCTCCATCGCATTGGTCAAATGCCCCAGCACCTCGCGCCGGGGGCCGTTGAGGCGGCGCTGGGCAAGGTCGATGCCGCCGACGACGACAGCCAGCATGTTGTTGAAGTCGTGCGCGATGCCGCCGGTAAGCTGGCCGACGGCCTCCATTTTCTGGACCTGGCGAAGCTGGGCCTCGGCCGCCTCGCGGTCGGCGGCTTCGGCCTTCAGCGCCTTGTTGGCCTCCCACAATTCCTGGGTCCGTTCGCGGACGGCCTGCTCGAGCACCTCGGCGCGCTCAGCCTCGCTCTCGATCTGGCGGCGGGCGAGGGCGTTCTGGCGAAGCGCCTGGAACGCGACGACTCCAAGGAACACGGCGCCGAGGCCGACGACGATGCCGAGCCAGCTCAGATAATCGGTGAAGCGGTCGGCCTCGGACGAGAAGAACGCGCTCTGCGCCTGGCGCTCGCGCAACGACTGCCGCTCGGCCCGGGTGATTTCCTGCAACTTGTCGTCGAGCAACCGGCCGGTGCTCGGAGAGCCATCGGTGTTCCGTGACGCGGCGTAGTAATAGCTGATGCCGATCTGCCCTTCGCCCTGCGCCGCGGCCGTCGCGGCGAGGGCCAGCTCGCCGGTCCGCTTGCGGAACAGGCGCTGGACTTCGACCAGCCGCGCCCGCTGATCGGGGCTGGCGCGAACCAGTTTTTCGAGCTGGTTGATCTGATTGCCGGCGCTGCGCCATTCGCTGCCGTAGACCTCACCGGTCTTCTTATTCTCGTCGAGAACGTAGCGCGACAGGGTCGCTTCCGCGCGCGAGACGTTGGAACTGACGTTCCGCACCACGAGCGCGACATCATAGGCATGGCGTTCGGCGGCAAGGGCCCGCTCACGCGCGTCATTGGCGGTCGCGACGAGCCACACCATGCCGAGCAGGACGAGCGCAAGGATAAGGCCTGCCGCAGCAGCGCCTCCGCGCCTCCAGTCAAACCGGATATCGTCCCCATCCCCGAACATCGGCCGCTAATTTAGCCTCGTTAACCAATTGGCGAAAGCCAAAGGTTCCCTAGAAATGGCTCAACTTATGCAGCCCGTAGCACGGCCTGCCGCAGCGAACATGCCGAGAATCTCACCGACCTGCTCTTCGCTGTGGAGGGCGCAGAGCGAGCAGCGCAGCAGGGTCATGCCCGCGGGCGTGGCCGGAGGGCGCGCGAGATTGACGTAGAGACCCTCGTTCAGCAGCGCTTCCCACATCGCCGCGCCCTTCTCGAGGTCGGGCATGATGACGGCGATGATCGCCGATTGCGGTTCGTCGGTGCCGAGCGTGAAGCCGAGCTGGCGGAGGCCAGCGTGGAGGCGCTTCGAATTCTCCCACAAGTGAGCGCGCTTGTCGGCGCTGTCCATCAGCTTGCGGATCGACGTTGCGGCGGTGGCGACCACGCTCGGCGGGAGGGAGGCGGTGAAGACGTAAGGGCGGCAGACCAGCCGCAATATCTCGAACTTCGGGTGGTTGGAGACGCAGAAGCCGCCGACCGTCCCGACCGACTTGGAGAAGGTGCCGATGACGAAGTCGACGTCGTCGAGCACGCCCTGCGCCTCGGCGACGCCGCGGCCATGCTCGCCGATAAAGCCCATCGAATGGGCTTCGTCGACCAGCACCATCGCGCCAGCTCCCTTGGAGACGGCGACCATTTCCTTGAGCGGCGCGATGTCCCCGAGCATCGAATAGACGCCTTCGAGGACGACCAATTTGCCGGCCTCGGGCGGCAGCCGCTTCAGGCGCTTGTCGAGCGCTTCGATATCATTGTGGCGGAACGGAACGATCTGGGCGTTCCCGAGCGCGCAGCCGTCGTAGATCGACGCATGGCTGTCGATGTCGAGGATGATGTAGTCATCTTTGCCGGCAATGGTCGAAATGATCCCGAGATTGGCCTGGTAGCCGGTCGAGAAGACCATCGCGTGGTCCATGCCGTAAAAGTCTTTGAGCGCTTCCTCGCAAGCCTTGTGGCCGGCGTAGGTGCCGTTGAGGACGCGGCTGCCGGTAGTGCCCGAGCCGTAATCGTCGAGCGCTTGCTTGCCCGCCGCGACGACGTCCGGATCGAACGTCATGCCCATGTAATTGTAGGTTCCGAGCAGGATCGTCCGCTTGCCGTTGCAGATCGCGACGGTCGGGCTCTCGACCCGCTCCATGACCAGGTTGAACGGATCGGTCTGGCCGCTCTCCAGCAGCGTTTCCCGCAGCTCGATGATCGGGTCGAATTTCGAGAAGAGGTCGCTCACGCCTGGAGCTTGCCCAACGCATCGATGAGCTGGCCGACGGTCTCGATCTCGGCCTGCATGTTCATGGTGATAATGACGTCGAATTCGTCCTCGATGGTGGCGACGAAGTCGAGCACGGTCAGGCTGTCCCACTCGAGATCCTGGGCGAAGCGGGTGGCTTCGCTGACGTCGACACCCTTCTTGTTCAAGGGTGCAATCAGTTCGAGGACTTTGGCGAGGGTTTGGCTGCGGTCGGACATGCAGGTTCCGTTACTGTTCGGGGGCCGGTTAAGCAACGCAATGGGGCGGAAACGCGGCGTGCGTCAGGCGAGAACGGGCGTCAGGCCCGGCGGCCGGTGACGCCCGAGATGTAGTTCAACGGCGCGTGGTCGGCGAGATCGCGGAGCATGACGTTGCGCCAGACCTTCCACGCGTGGTCGCGGAGGTAGGCGCGGCGGCCTTCGCGGCGGTCGTCGGCGATGGCCTCGGGCGTGGGCGGGGGCGCGTGAACTTTGCCGAAGCGGTCGATGTAGCGCTCGGGGCAGATGTGGACATAGCCGAGCAGCGGCGGCGGGACGGCGGTGACGAGGTCAGCGCAGTCAACGTACCGGCGCACACTGGTCTCCGCGAGCAGGGCGGCGAAGCTCCAGTCGCCGACGAGCGGCGAGCCGAACGTGACCAGCTCGGCGTCCGAACGGCCGGCAGCGGCGATGGTCGCCATCGCTGCGCCGAGGCTGTGGCCGGTGAAGACGAGGCGCTTGGGCCTGGTCGCGGCGAGCCACTCGCCGATGGGCGCCTCGATCGCGCGCCAGGCGGCGAGGAAACCGGCGTGGACCTTCGCGCCGGGGCGGAACTCAACCTGGTTGGCGCGGGCGTCGGCGACGAGGTCTTTCAGATCGTCCGGCTGGGTGCCGCGGCAGGCGACGAAGGCCGTGCCGCCGGGCGCCGTGGTAGCGATGGCCTCCGCGCCGGCGGGCGCGTGAATGAAGGTCGCCGCGGGCGTGAAGCCGGCCCTGGTCAGGGCCGCGTCGAGGCGCGGGCCGTCGCCGCGCTCGAACCGGTAATAAGCGAGGCGCGACAGCTCGGCGCAGATCCAGTCGATGTCCCAGGCGGTGCTGAAGTCGGCCGGCGGCTCGCCCTTCTCCGGCGAATAAAGCGCGGTGCGCGACGGGTCGTACGGGATTTTGTCCATGATTCACCCGCATCCGGCCTCGGAGCGCCACGCAAGTCAAGCGAGCGCGGTATTCGCGGTGTTAATTTC
>Ga0070665_100004253_pt1 | contig 15057 bp, 9 predicted proteins | sample KBSS13metaG_FD_65862 | JGI IMG/M metagenome (GOLD analysis project Ga0070665, IMG submission 65862) | Switchgrass rhizosphere microbial communities from Kellogg Biological Station, Michigan, USA - KBS S1-3 metaG | ecosystem: Host-associated > Plants > Roots > Rhizosphere > Soil ... | reverse complement strand
GGGGGAGCGCGATCGGTCGCGTCTGGGTATCGATGGGCCATGAAACCAGAACGGATGAACGTCTTGTCGCGGAGGCTGCGCGTTGGCACGCGCGCCTTGCCGCGGACGATTGCACGGATTTCGAGCGTGCACAGTTCCAGCGCTGGCTTGCCAGCAGCCGGCGGCACGCCGACGCCTTTGAATCCGCCGCGGCTTTCTCCCGACGCCTGGAGCGCCTCGCCGATGTCGATGGGCGACTCCAGTCGATGGCGGACGACGCTTTCGCGATGGGCGCAGCCGATCCCGACAGCACGGCCGACAGCCGCTGGGATCCGCGCTCCAAAGGCACGCGTCGCTGGCTCGTGCCGGCCACGCTCGCCGCATCCATTTTCGTGGCATTTGTGGGTGTGCGCATCGGTGGCTATTTCTCGACATCCGTTCCGCCGCTCACCTATTCATCTTCCGAGCAAACACGCCGTGACGTCACGCTTGCCGACGGCTCCGTCGTGCATCTCGACGTGGACAGCGAGATCAACGTGAGCTTCTCCAGCGGACATCGCGACATCACGCTCGTGAACGGCCGCGCGCTGTTCGAAGTGGCGCACGATGCGTCGAGACCGTTCGTCGTTTCGGCCGGTCAATCGCACACGACGGCGCTCGGCACGCATTTCCAGGTGCAGCGGGAAAGCGAGCATGTGCGCGTCACGCTGACCGAAGGTTCGGTTGCGGTCACGGGTAACCCCACGCAATCGAGCTGGAGCGAAAAGCTCACACCGGGCGAGCAGATCAGCCTCAGCACCGACGGCCACGTCCGCGAGAGGCGGGCAGTGGATACGCAGGCGGTGACGAGCTGGTCGCGCGGCCGATTGGCATTCCGAGGCACGCCGCTCGCGGAGGCGCTTCAAGAAGTCAACCGTTACGGCCATCGCAAGGTGCGCCTGGGTGACCCGGATCTCGCGGAGGTGCCGGTCGACGGCAACTTCATCGCCGGCGAGACGGAGCTCATCGTGTCGGCGTTCGCCGCAGCCCTGCCGCTGCGGATTGCGGAGGGAGACGTGGGCGAGATCATTCTGTTCCGGCGGTACGCAGCCGACGTTCCCTGACCAGCAACGAGACGAGTCGGAATGCAACTCCGCGTCTTGACGTGGGGCGAGGGAACGCTTCCGAACGCGCTGGCAATGGTTCTGGTGACGGTGCTGGCAACGAGCCGGGCGCTCGCGCAGGCGACTGTGCAGGACGTTCAGCAGCGTCGCCATCAGGACGTCCAGCAGCACCTTCATCAGGATATTCAGTTCCGCATTCCGGCCGGTGCGCTCATGGACGCGCTCGATGCGTTCAGCGAGCAGAGCGGGCTGCAGATCATTTACGACCAGAAGGTCACCGCAGGTCATCAGGCGCTCGCGGTCAGCGGCGCGATGGCGCCAGCGCGCGCGCTGGATCGTCTTCTCTCGCAGTCAGGCGCCGTGTGGGAGCTCGTGAACGACAAGACCGTGTTCGTTCACCGCGCCGCAGACCGCAAGGCGACGCGCGAAATCGCGGATGCCAAGGTGACGCTCGGTCATGCGCCGGAGCTCGACGCCGAACGCGTCGTGAAGCTCGAAGAGATCAAGGTCTACGGCGATCCGCGTCGCGTGTTGCCGAACGAAGCGAGCACCTCCGCATTCGGCTTCAACAAGCCGCTACTCGATACGCCGCGCGCGATCTCGTTCATCAGCGACGAGACGATCCAGCTCTTCGGACTCTCGGCGGTGGAAGACCTGGTGCGCGTGGTGCCGGGCACATTCACCACCACTCGCTTCGGGATTCAGGGTTCAGTCGACGTGCGCAACGTGCCGGCGGATTTCTTCATCCGTGGCATGAAGCGCCTCAGCCTGCAGGGCCACGCGCGCAGCGTGCTGGCGGCGATGGACACGATCGAGATCGTGCGCGGCCCGCCATCGCCGCTCTTCGGCATGGGCAAGATCGGCGGCTACGTGAATGCCGTGCCGGCAGCGGGGCGTGCGAAGACGGGCGGTTACCTTCCCGATCCGGAAGGTTTCGTGCAAGCCATCACGGGCGCGTATGGCCGCAAAGAAGGGTCGCTCGGCATCGGTGGCCCGATGGAGCTGGGCTCGAAGCAGGGCGGCTACTATCTATATGGGCTGCACGAGGACTCCGATTCGTTCACACACGGCGTGCCTGTGCGGCAGGACGTAGCGCAGGGCGCGCTCAGCGTCGACCGGTTCATCGGCCCGTTCCGCCTGGAGATGGGCGCGAACTATCAGCGTTCGGAGACGGCGGGCGCGCTGACTGGACGGTTGACGCAGGATCTCGTCGATCACAACCGGTACATCCGCGGCTCGCCGCTCGTGAATCTCGATCTGAACGGCAACGGCGTCATCGGATATCTCGAGATGCAGCGTGCGTCGCCGGTGGCCGGACGATTGAGCGCGGGGAATCAGCCGCTCATCCAATATTTCGACTGGCCGCGCGATGCGAGTGGCAAGCCGCTGCCGCTCAACCAGTTCCCCAAGGTGAAGGGGATTCCCAGGTCGCTGTACGACTATCTCGTGACGCATCCGGAGGCCGATCCGACCGGCGCGTTGCGCGCGCAGGGTGTGGGCGGGCCACAGCCAACGTCCGGGTATGTGCCGATCGGCATGGCGCTCGATCCGCGCACCATCGGCTTCGATTCGCTCGACCTGCGCCGGGCCACCGCATTCGAGCGCGATCTGCAGGCGGATCTGCTCACCGGCTACTTCGACCTGCTCTACGACACTGATCCAGACTTCACGATCCGCAACCAGCTGTTCTACGACAGCATGGATCAGTTCAAGGTGTCGAATCAGCCGCTGGGCCAGAAGCAATGGGTGTACGTGTGGGAAGACAAGCTCACCGTCACCAAACGCTTCTCGGGACTGCCGTCGTGGCTGCGCTTCGAAAGCCTCGGCTCGCTCAACTTTCGCGACACGGTGGCAGACGGCTCCTTCGTGCTGGCCGGCGATTTTTCCACCCATCGCACCGACGCCATGGCGTCGACCTGGAATGCCGGCAACGAGGGCATGACGCCGAACACGACGTTCGCCTCGCCGATCGACAACCCGGATATCCTGAACGACGGCGCGCCATGGACCAGCATCTACGCCACGCGGTTCTGGGAGATTGGCGCGGGCTTGCTGTTCAACATCGACCTGTTCCAGCGAACGAACCTCACGCTTGGCGGACGATTCGATGGATCGCGAGCACGCAACACGGATTTCCCTGTGCTCAACGTGAACACCGGCACGTCGGACAACCCCGGAATGTACACGGCCGAGACGACGACTCGCGGCTGGGATCAGGGATTCTCCTGGAACGCGAGCGTCACGCAGGCGATCGGGCGCGACATCAGGGCCTACGCGACGATGGCACGCGCGAGCATCGCGCTCGATGCGAACAACAATGCGCTCACGAGCACCGTGATCCGCAACGGGCATCTGGGCGCAGCGGAGTTGAAGGAGATCGGCCTCAAGGCGAGCCTGCTCGAGGATCGCCTGTTCTTCACCGCCGCAGCCTTCCAGCAGAAGCGGCTGATGGCGGCGAATGAAGACCCGGCCGTGGTCTCGACCACCTACGCAACCTCGACTTCTACGCGTGGCGTCGAGGTCGAAGCGAAATGGGTGCCGCTGCCGAACCTCTTCGCATCGGTATACGCCACGCATCAGCGCACCACGTTCGACCCGAACATCGGTGGCGCGTTGCTGGTCGATGCGCGCACATTGGGATTTCAGGACGTGCTCGATGCGAACGGCAACGTCATCTATCCGGCGGAGGCGTTCTTGTATGGCGGCCGAAGCCGCATCGTGCTTCCGGACAACGTGCCGGGCTTTGATCGAAAGCAGGGCAATCCCGAAACGCAGTTCGGAATGAGTGCGCACTATCGCTTTCATATGGGGCTCGGGTTCACCTTCAGCGGGAATTACTTTTCGAGCACCTGCTCGGGGCGGTTATGTGCAGTGAAGTTGCCGGCGGCCACGGTGCTGAACGCAGGCGCGTTCTGGGAGCGCGATCCGTGGAGCGTGAAGCTGGACGTGCTGAATTTTACGAATGAGCGCTGGTTCAGGGCGCGAAGTGGCGATGCGCTCGGGGACTCGCTCGCGCAGGCCATGCCCGATCGGCGCTGGCAGCTCACCCTGCGCTTCACCTTCTGACAGGTAGGGTGCGCTCGGGCGCGGCCGTCTTGTGAACTGACAGGACGGCGATCGTCCCGGGCGGACCGTGAAACGCGCATTCAAGTACACCCTGCTCGCTACTGCCGCACTGGTGGGGCTGGGCGGGCTGGCGGTGCCAAAGATCCTGAGTGGGACGGCGACAGCTGCTGCCGCGGAGAAGCCTCACGAAGGCAAAAGGCCCGCCGCCGCCGCCGCAGCGGTGTCGGTCGAGACCGTCAAACCTGCGCCGCTCATCGAAACCATTGCGTCCACTGGCACACTGCGCGCCGACGAAGGCGTCGAGCTACAGGCCGAAACCAACGGCCGCATCGTCGCGATCAGCTTCACAGAGGGCGCGCACGTTCGCAAAGGCGATCTGCTCGTCAAGCTCAACGACGCGGACCTCGTGGCCACTCGCGCTCGCGCGGGCTATCGCAAAGAGCTCGCGTCGCTGAAAGAGCGCCGCTTCGCTCAACTCCTCAAGCAGGGCGTCGCTCGCCAGGAAGAATACGACACCGCGCTGAACGACCTCCACGTGCAGGAAGCCGAAATCGCACTGACCGACGCGCAGATCGGGAAAACAGAAGTCCGCGCGCCGTTCGATGGCGTCGTCGGCCTGCGCTACGTCAGCGAGGGCGCCTACGTGACCGCCGCGACGCGTGTCGCGACGTTGCAGCGGCTCGATCGGCTCAAGGTCGACTTCTCCGTGCCGGAAAAGTATGCGACGCGCGTGCGCGTGGGTGCCCCCATTCAGCTCGTCGTCGCTGGGGTAGATCGTCGTTTCGACGGCGCGATCTACGCGATCGATCCGCGCATCGATTCGGCGACTCGCACCGTGCTCATCCGCGCGGCGTGCCCCAACAAGGAGGCGAAGCTGTTTCCCGGCGCGTTCGCCAGCGTCTCGCTAACGCTGGGTGAGATCGACAACGCCGTGCTCGTTCCGGCAATCGCAGTCGTGCCGGGCCTCAACGCGAAAACGGTCTTCGTCGTCGAAGACGGCGTTGCTCAGCAGCGCACCGTCGTCACCGGCACGCGCCTCGAAGATCGCGTGCAGATTCTCGCCGGCCTGCAGGCTGGCGATGTAGTCGTCACGTCCGGCGTGCTGCAGATCAGCGCCGGGCAGAGGGTACGCACCATCGGCACTGCGCAAAGTGCAGGCGGCACGTGACCCTCGCTGAAGTCAGCATCCATCGGCCGGTATTCACGATTGTCGTTTCGCTGCTGATCCTGCTGTTCGGGGCGGTGAGCGTTACGCGGCTCGGCGTGCGTGAATATCCGTCGGTCGATCCGCCCACGATCTCGATCACGACCAACTATCCGGGCGCCGCCGCCGAGATCGTGCAGGCCCAGGTCACCGAGCCGATCGAGGAGGCGGTCAACACCGTCGCAGGCATCGATACGCTCACCTCGAACAGCCGCGAAGGCTCCAGCGTCATCACCGCGACGTTCTCGCTCGATACTGATCTGGAAGCGGCGGCGAGCGACACGCGGGACGCGCTGTCACGCGTCGTGCGCTTTCTACCGCCGGATGTCGATCCGCCGATCCTGGCGAAGGCCGATGCGGACTCGAACCCGATCTTCGGGCTGAGCATCTCGAGCGATCACCGTTCACAGCTCGAGCTCAGCGCCTATGCGGAAGGGCTGAAGGAGCGCCTCCAGACCGTTCCCGGCATCGCGCAGGTCGATCAGCCCGCCGAGAAGCGTTACGCGATGCGCCTCTGGATGGACCCGGAGAAGCTCGCGGCCTACGACCTCACACCGCTCGATGTGCGAGCGGCACTGAACCGCGAGAACGTCGAACTGCCTTCCGGCCGCATCGAAGGCGCATCCGTCGAACTGCCCGTGAAAACGCTCGCGCGCCTCACGACGCCCGCCGAGTTCAACGCCCTCGTGATCAAGCGAAACGCCGACAGCGTCGTGCGCTTCCAGGACATCGGCTATGCGGAGCTCGGCGCGCAGAACGAGCGCAGCTCGCTCAAAGTCGGCGGCACGCCCATCGCCGGCCTCTACTTCAAGCAGCAGCCCGGCGCGAACCAGATCGAAATCGTCGATGAGCTGCGGCGCCGGATCGACCAGATCCGTCGGGAAGTGCCGAAGGATATCCACCTCGAAGTAGCCTTCGATAACACCGCCTACGTGCGACGTTCGCTGCTGGAAGTGAGCGAGACGATCTTCATCGCGTTCGTCCTCGTGGTGCTGGTGGTCTTCGCGTTCCTGCGCGAGTGGCGCACCACGCTGATTCCAGTGCTGGCGATTCCAGTCTCGATTGTCGGCACGTTCGCGGTCATGAACATCGCCGGGTTCTCGATCAATACGCTGACGCTCCTCGGCATCGTGCTGGCGATCGGGCTGGTGGTGGACGACGCCATCGTCGTTCTCGAGAACGTCTATACCAAGATCGAATCCGGCATGTCGCCGAAAGAGGCAGGCATCGCCGGAACGCGTGAGATCTTCCTGGCCGTGATCTCGACAACGATCACGCTCGCCATCGTCTTCCTGCCGCTGCTCTTCATGGGTGGTTTGCCGGGGCGGCTGTTTCGCGAGTTTGGCGTCACCATTGCGGGCGCCGTCATGATCTCGGCCCTCGTTGCGCTGACGCTCACCCCGATGCTGAGCTCACGGCTCCTCAAGCAGCACAAAGAGCATGGTTGGCTGTTCCGCAAGACAGAACCGTTTTTCACGTGGCTGGAGCACAGTTATTCCGTCGGGCTCGCGAGGTTCCTGCGCGCGCCGTGGATCGCGCTGGGTGTGCTCGTCGGTGCCGGTGTGCTGATCTACTTCCTGATGAGCCATCTGCCACGCGAGCTATCCCCGATCGAGGACCGCGCTCGTCTCTGGGTCCGGGCACGCGCGCCCGATGGCGTCTCGTTCGACTACATGCAGAGCGTGATGAACGAGCTCTCGGCCGCCACGGCCGAGAAGCTGCCCGAATCCGAGATCATGATGACCCAGGTCCCGTCCGGCGGCGGCCAGGGCATGCAGATGCCGATGAACAACGCGTTCGTCCGCGTCTTCCTGAAGGACATCGAAGACCGCAAACGGACGCAAGGCCAGCTCGCCGAGGAGCTGCGAACCCTGCAGCGACAGTTCCCGGAGCTGCGGCTCAACATCACGCAGGAAGCCAGCATTGGCGAGAAACGCGCGAACGAAACCGGGCTGCAGCTCGTGCTCGAAGCACCGGAGCTGGACGACTTGCGGGATGGCTTGCCGAAGTTTCTCGACGAGGTCCGCAAGAGCCCCGTGTTCAGCTTCGTCGATAGCGACCTCAAATTCAGCAAACCCGAAGTGCGCGTGCGCTTCGACCGCGACAAGGCGCAGATGCTGGGTGTGAGTGCCCTCGATATCGCGCAGACACTTCAGACTTCGCTCAGCGGCCAGCGCTTCGGGTTCTTCGTCTACAAGGGCAAGCAGTACGACGTCATCGGCCAGCTCACGCGCGACTTTCGCTCGCGCCCGATGGACGTGAGCAACCTCGCGGTCCGCACCCTCGGCGCGGCCGGCCTGGTTCGGCTCGACAATCTGGTCGCCTTCGAGGAGAGCAGTTCGCCGCCGGAGCTGTACCGATATAATAGACACGTCGCCGCGACGATCTCCGGCACGCTCGCCAGCGGAATGACGATGAGTGATGGCATCGCCGCCTATGAACAGGCCGCGCGCGCGGTGCTCGATGAGCGATTCACGACCGCTTTCACCGGGTCGGCGCGAGACTACCTGGAAAGCTCGTCGTCGCTCGGCTGGGTCTTCATGCTCGCGCTGGCACTCATCTATCTGGTGCTCGCCGCGCAGTTCGAAAGCTTCCTCGATCCGCTCGTCATTCTTCTGACCGTGCCGCTCGCGCTCGCTGGCGCGCTAGTGGCCCTGTGGTACGACGGGCAGACGCTGAACATATTCTCCCAGATCGGCCTGATCATGCTGATCGGGCTCGTGACGAAGAACGGCATCCTCATCGTCGAGTTCGCCAATCAGCGTCGCGCCGCCGGTATCTCTGATCCAGGCAAGGCCGTTCAGGAAGCCGCGACCGCGCGCCTGCGCCCGATCCTCATGACCTCGCTCGCAACGGTGCTCGGCATCCTGCCGATCGCGCTCGCCATCGGCGCGGGCTCCGAGAGCCGCGTCTCAATGGGTGTGGCCGTCATCGGCGGCCTCGTATGCGGCACGTTGCTCACTCTCTTCGTCGTTCCCGCCATGTACCTCCTGTTACAGCGCCGTGTGGGTGAAGGGCGAGTTTCGTCCATTCAGGTAGGGTGCCCTGTGTTGGTGCCGTCTGAATCTGCAGAAGGCGGGTTCGCCCCGAATCCCGAGGGAGCAGCAAGGCTTTAGTCATGACTGGCACCATGAGTCGCTTCAGAACGTATGCGCCCGGCACCATTGCTGCGGCAGTGTGGCTCGGCATCGCAATAACCCAAACGGTGAACGCGCAAACCGCACCCGGGCAGGGTGAGAAGGTCAACGCGGTTATCAGCGAGCAGGTGAAGGCCGAGCAGGCCGCGCAGGCTTCGCAGAAACGCGTGGCCGCGCTCGACGAGGAAGCCACCGGCATGCTCGCTGAGTATCGGCAGGCAACCGCCGAAGCCACAGGCCTCAAGGCCTACAACGATCAGCTCGCCACGCAGGTGAAATCCCAGCAGGACGAGCTCCTGACGATGACGCGGCAGATCAGCGAGATCGAGACGACCTCACGCGAAGCGCTGCCGATGATGCAGAAGATGGTCGCGACCCTCGCGCAGTTCGTGAAGCTCGACACTCCGTTCCTGCCGGATGAGCGCGCGAATCGTATCGCTGCACTGGAAGACATGATGACGCGCGCGGATGTCTCCGTCTCGGAGAAGTACCGCCGCATCGTCGAGGCCTACCAGATCGAGATCGAGTACGGCCGCACGATCGAAGCCTACCAGGGCAAGGTCGGCGACAAGACCGTCGACTTCCTGCGCGCCGGTCGCGTCGCGCTGATGTACCAGACGCTGGATGGCAGCGAAACCGGCTACTGGGACGCCGACGCGAAGAACTGGAAGCAGGACAGCAGTTACGAGGATGCGATCAAGTCGGGCCTGAAAGTCGCCAAGAAACAGGCCGCGCCGGATTTCATCCGTCTTCCCGTGCACGCGCCGAAACAGGTGACCCGATGATGTCGAAAACCAAGCTCCGCTTCCGGATGATTCTGTCGGGCGCGCTCCTGCTGTTGACGTGCGCGTCGCCCACTTTGATGGCCGCAACCAGCCTCGACGAGCTCCTCGAGCAGACCCGCTCCGCGAGAACCCGCGAGCAGCAGGCGAACGACGAGCGCGAGAAGAAGTTCATCGCCGAGCGCAACAAGCAGAACGAGCTCGTCACGACGGCCCGTTCGACGCTCGCGAGCGAGCGGCAGCGGGGCGCAGCCCTGCAGGCCGCGTACGACGCGAACGAGAAGAAGCTCACCGAGATGCAGACACAGGTCGAGCAGAAAGCCGGCAACCTCGGCGAGATGTTCGGCGTAGTGCGCCAGGTCGCGAACGACTTCTCGTCGGTGGTGCACAACTCGATCATCAGCGCGCAGTACCCCGATCGCGAAGACTTCGTCGCGAAGCTCGCGGGTGCGAAGGCGCTGCCGTCCATGTCGGACCTCGAACGATTCTGGTTCGAGCTGCAGCGGGAAATGACCGAGAGCGGGCACATCGCGCGCTTCAAGTCCAAGGTGGTGACGCCGGACGGCAAGCCGCTCGAAACGACGGTAGTGCGCGTCGGGCCGTTCAACGCGTCCGTGCAGGCTCAGTACCTCCAGTACCTGCCTGCGCAGAAGCAGCTCGCAATCATGCCGCGTCAGCCGACTAACGAGTTCCGCTCGGCGGCCAAGCGGCTCGAAGACGCCTCTGAGGGCTACGTGTCGTCGGTCGTCGACCCGACTCGCGGCGTGTTGCTCTCGATCTATGCGCAGCGGCCGAATGTGTTCGAACGCATCGAGCGCGGCGAGTCGATCGGTTACGTGATCATCCTCGTCGGCCTGGTCGGCGCGGCGCTCGCGATCTACCAGTTCTTCTATCTCGCCACGGTGCGCGGCAAGGTGCGCAACCAGCTCAAGTTCCCGAACTCGCCGGAGACCGACAATCCGCTCGGCCGCGTGCTCGTCACCTTCAAGGGTGAGGCGCAGCGACTCGAGAAGGAGCAGGACGCGGAAGTCGTCGAGCTACGCATCTCCGAGGCCGTGCTGAAGGAAGTGCCGAAGCTCGAGCGGTTCCAGTCCTTCCTGCGACTCGCGGTGGCCGCAGGTCCGCTGCTCGGCCTGATCGGCACCGTCGCCGGCATGATCATCACCTTCCAGAGCATCACCGAGTCGGGATCGAGCGATCCGAAGCTGATGGCCTCCGGCATCTCGCAGGCGATGATCGCGACGCTGCTCGGTCTCGGTATCGCAGTACCGCTGCTCTTCGCCAACGCGTGGCTGAGCTCTCTCTCGAAGAGCATCGTGCAGATTCTCGATGAGCAGAGCGCAGGCCTGCTCGCCGAGCGCCTGGAGGGCAAAGCCAATGCTGCTTGATACGATCCTCGCACCGTTCAATGCGCTGCATTCGATGCGGGAACTGGGTGGACCGATCGTCGACTGGATCTTCATCACCTCTGTCGTCATGTGGTGTATCGCGATCGAGCGGTTCTGGTACTTCACCCGCATCCTGCCCCGGGACACGGCGAGCGCGCTGGCGGAATGGCGCCAGCGCACCGAGCACACGAGCTGGAACGCGCGGCAGATCCGCAAAGCGCTCATCTCGCGACTCAATGCTGGCATGAGCGCGAACGTTCAGGTGTTGCGCGTGCTGGTGCCGATGGCGCCGCTCCTCGGGCTGCTCGGCACCGTCTCCGGAATGCTGAACGTGTTCGATTCGATGGCGGCGCGCGGCTCGGCCGATGCCCGCTCGATGGCGAACGGCGTCTCCGAAGCGATGATCTGCACGCTCACCGGCCTCGCGGTGAGCATCAGCGGGCTCTATCCGGTGTTCTATCTCCGACGCAAGGTTCGTGTGGAAACCGAGCGTCTCGCCGACAAATTTACCTACTGAAGAATTGGTACGTACTAACCATGCGCCTACGTACACACCTCAATAACTCGCACGCGAGCGACGACACTGGCATCGACCTCGCGCCTATGCTCGACTTCGTGATGAACCTGCTCATCTTCTTCATCATCACGGCGGTGTTCGTGAAGGAGATCGGCATCACGGTGAGCCGCCCGAACGCGGCCAACGCCGAAAAGAAAGAGGCCGGCAGCATCGTCGTGGCGATCCGTCCGGACGGCGAGATCATCATCGACAGCCGCGTCGTCGACATCCGGTCGGTGCGCGCCAACATCGAACGCCTGCATGCGCAGCGACCCGAGGACTCGGTGGTCGTGGCCGCGGACAAGGGCGCGCATACGGGAATCCTCGTCAACGTCATCGACCAGGTGCGCCAGGGGGGCGTACAGAACGTGTCCATTGCCGCCTCGGAGAGTTGAGATCGCATGCTGTCCAGACGTCACGCCGCTGCAGAGTCCGAAGAAACCGGTATCGACCTCGCGCCGATGCTGGACTTCGTGATGAACCTGCTCATTTTCTTCATCATCACGACCTCGTTCGTGAAGGAAGCCGGCATCACCGTGTCGCGCCCCGCGGCGCTCACGGCGGAGCATCAGGAGTCCGGCAACATCCTCATCGCCATCCGCCCGAACGGGGACATCTGGATGGATAAACGCCAGGTCGCGCTATCCGAAGTGCGCGGGCTCATCGAGCGGCTGCACGTCGAGCGGCCCGATGACACCGTCGTGCTGATCGCGGACCGTGATGCGCAGACCGGAGCACTCACCAAGGTGATGGACCAGGTGAAGCTCGGGGGTGTCAAGGATGTGTCGATTGCCACGGCGCCGAGCGGAGGCTGATCCATGCAGACCCAGACATTGATGGGCCCGCGGGCCATTCCGATTTTTCTGTTCGCGATGGCCTGTGCGCTCGGACTCTTTTCCCTGATGTATGCAGTGGTGCACGTGAGCGGCCACGGCGTGCAGAAAGCCGAAGCGCTACAGGCGGTGGACTTCGTACGTCTGCGCCGCGATTCGCAGGTCGAATCGCTGGAACGACGCAAACCCCCGCCGCCACCGCCGAAGCCACCGCCACCGCCCTCGAAGATGCGAGTGGAGACCGCTTCGGTACAGGCTGGTGGTGGCGGCTTCGCCATGCCGAATGTGAACCTGAATGCCAATGTGGGTGGCAGTGCGTTCACCGGCCAGATGGGCAGCGGTGGCGGCGGGGGCTTGTTCGATGGCGACATCATCCCGCTCCAGCGCATCCCACCGCAGTACCCGCGAGATGCCGCGCGTAACGGCATCACGGGTTGGGTGCAGCTCGAGGTGCTCGTGAATCCGGACGGCAGCGTCCGCAACGCAAAGGTGCTGGACGCGAAGCCGCGAGGCCTGTTCGAAGCGGCTGCCGTGCAGGCGGTGCTGCGCTGGAAGTTCAAGCCAAAAATGGTGAACGGCCTGGCGGTGGAGCAGAAGGGCGCTCAGAAGATCGAGTTCAACCTGAGTGCAGGATGAGCAGACGAAGGGCCATGACGATGCGACTCAAAATTGCGGCTTGCGTGATGTACCTCGGACTCGTTGCCGGCCCGTGCTGGGCCGCCGAGTGCGGGGAGGATAAGGATAAGGAGAAGGCCGCGAGCACCATGGGCGAGGCCACCTATCACGGCGTGGAGGAAGCCACGAAGCTGATGGGCGCCAAGCAGTACGCGGAGGCGATCGAGAAGCTCAGTAAGCTGACTGAAAGCGGGAGCGACTTCGAGAAGGCCGTCGTCTACTACAACCTCGGCCTCGCGTACTCTTCGAAGGCCGACTATGCGAACGCCGGCAAGGCGTTCGCGAAAGCCGTCGGGCTCAAGGCGCTCCCGGCCGCGCAGCAGGAGCAGCTCCAGTACAACCTCGGGCAGATCTACATCGTCGGCGGCCAGCACGAAGAAGGCATCAAGGTGCTGCAGGAGTACATCTCCAACGCCTGCAAACCTGTGCCCGCGGAGGCGCACATTTTTCTCGCCAACGCGCTGGTCGAGAAGAAGCGCTTCGCGGACGCGCTCCCGCAGATCGACCTGGCGCTGTCGAAGGCCAAGAATCCGAATCAGAGCTGGTACGAGATGAAGCTGGCCGTGGCTTACGAGATGAAAGACTACAAGGGCTGCGCGCAGATGCTGGTGCAGCTCATCGGCCTTGCGCCGACCAAGCCCGACTACTGGAAGCAGCTTTCCAGCATGTTTTTCGAGATGAAGTCCGATCTAGACGCGCTGGCGGTGCTGTCCGTGGCCGAGCGGCAGGGCTTCATCGACAAGCCGAACGAGCGCAAGAACCTCTACAACGTCTACATGATGCTCGACCTGCCGTTCAAGGCGGGCACGATGCTTCAGGAGTCGATCGACAAGGGCAAGGTGCCCGCCGACGAAGCGAACCTCGAATCCGTGGCCGACGCGTGGATCAACGCGCGCGAGGCGGCGCGGGCGGAAAGTACGCTGAAGAAGCTGGCCACGATGTCGGAGAAGGGCGAGTACTTCTTCAAGCTGGGCGCCATGTACGGCGACAACGAGCAATGGAAGGACTCCAAAGAGGCCCTGCAGAAAGCCTTGCAAAAAGGGGGGCTGAAGCGCGCCGGCGAGGCCTGGATGCGCCTCGCGGTCGCCGAATACGGTTTGAAGAACAACCCCGGCGCGATCACGGCGCTCCAGAAAGCCCAGACGTTCGACGAGACGCGCAAGCAGGCCGGCGAATGGCTGCGGCACCTCACCGGCCAGACCGTGGCCTCGACGAGCTGATATCGGACCGCGGCGAGGCGCTCCTGCTGTAACCTTACGGGGATGTGAGCCGGTCTGATCTGATCGGCCCTGCGAGGCGAAGCGGAGCGTCTACTTGGCATTAAAGTTTTCCCCCTGGATTGTCGCGATCGCTTCCGTTCTTCTGCTCAGCGCCTGCTCCCGTGAGACCGACGGGGGCCGCGGCGCCAATGGGCGCGGCGGGGGCGACAAGCAAGCGCCCGAAGCGGGTTTCGTCGTGCTGCAACGGGAGGCCGTGCCGTTGCGTCTGGAACTGCCCGGCAGGACGACGGCGTTCGAGACGTCGGAAGTGCGCCCGCAGGTGTCGGGCATCATCAAGGAGCGGCTGTTCACCGAAGGGGCGACCGTCAAGGCGGGCGACCTTCTGTACCGCATCGATCCCCGCATCTACGAAGCGGCCCTGAATCAGGCCCGCGCGGACCTTGCCAGCGCCACGGCCACTCGCGATGCGGCCCGCACCCGCGCCGAACGGCTTGGCGAGCTCGCCAAGTCCGGTGTCGTCAGCCGGCAGGATCTGCTGGATGCGCAAGCAACTGCCGAAGCCGCCGCCGCGGCTGCCGAGAAGGCGCGTGCCCAGATCGCCACGGCGGAAATCAACCTGAAGTTCACCCAGGTGAGTGCACCAATTACGGGACGCATCGGGCGGTCGGTGGTCACTACTGGTGCACTGGTGTCGGCAGGGCAGGCAGAACCGCTCACCACGATCCAGCGGCTCGACCCGATCTTTGTGGATATCCAGCAGTCGAGCGCGGCGCTGCTCGCGTTCCGGCGTCAGGTGGCGGGCGGTGGTCTCGCGCGGGCATCGACGGAGGTGAACCTGCGCCTCGAAGACGGCAGCCGGTACTCGCATCCCGGGGTGCTGCAGTTCGCCGAGTCCGTCGTGGACATGAACACGGGGACCGTCACCGTACGGGCTCGCTTCCCGAATCCGGAAGGGTGGCTGCTCCCGGGCATGTATGTGCGCGCGGAGTTTTCACCGGTGCAGGCGCGCGATGCGATTCTCGCGCCCCAACAAGGCATTTCGCGCGATTCCAAGGGCAACGCCACGGCGCTGGTGATCAGCGCGGATTCGAAGGCCGAGCTGCGCGCCGTCGTG
>Ga0070665_100004250_pt1 | contig 15068 bp, 15 predicted proteins | sample KBSS13metaG_FD_65862 | JGI IMG/M metagenome (GOLD analysis project Ga0070665, IMG submission 65862) | Switchgrass rhizosphere microbial communities from Kellogg Biological Station, Michigan, USA - KBS S1-3 metaG | ecosystem: Host-associated > Plants > Roots > Rhizosphere > Soil ... | reverse complement strand
CGCCCGAAGACCAAGAAGCCGTCCAACTACAAAGTGCTGATGTTGAACGACGACTACACGCCGATGGAGTTCGTCGTCCTCGTCCTGCAGAACTTCTTCTCGATGAGCATCGAGGATGCGACGCGGGTGATGCTCCAGGTCCACCAGCAGGGCGTCGCGGTGTGCGGCGTCTTCACCTACGAGGTCGCCGAGACCAAGGTCACCCAAGTGATCGACTTCGCGCGCGAGAACCAGCACCCGCTGCAGTGCACGCTCGAGAAGGCGTAGGCTCTCCCCCTTCTTGCCAGCGCCTTGGCACGCGCTAAAGCGCGCGGCGTGGACAGCATATGGATCAAGGGCGGGGCAAAGCTGAACGGCGAGATCCCGATCAGCGGCGCGAAGAATGCCGCGCTGACCTTGATGCCGTGCGCGCTCCTCACTGAGGACAAGGTCACCCTCGCCAACCTGCCGCGGCTGGCGGACGTCGATACCTTCAGCCACCTGCTCAACCAGCTCGGCGTTTCGACGCGCGTCGCGGGCGTTAAGAAGGGCGAGGTCGGTCGCCGCATGACGCTCCAGGCCGATGATATCGCCTCGACGGTCGCGCCCTACGACATGGTGCGCAAGATGCGCGCCTCCGTGCTGGTCCTCGGGCCGATGCTGGCGCGAATGGGCGAAGCGACCGTCTCGCTTCCCGGCGGCTGCGCTATCGGTGACCGGCCGATCGACCTGCACCTGAAGGCGCTCGAATGCATGGGCGCCGATATCGAGCTCGCCGCGGGTTACGTAAAGGCGAGCGCGCCCAAGGGCCGGCTTCCGGGCGGCGACTTCAGCTTCCCGGTGGTGTCGGTCGGGGCGACCGAAAATGCGCTGATGGCCGCCGTTCTTGCGAAGGGCAAAACCCAGCTGTTCAACGCCGCGCGCGAGCCCGAAATCGTCGACCTCTGCAACCTGCTCGTCGCGATGGGCGCGAAGATCAAAGGCATTGGCTCGTCGCATTTGATCATCGACGGAGTCGAGGGGCTGCACGGCTGCGATTATGAAGTGATGCCCGACCGCATCGAGGCCGGCAGCTACGCCTGCGCGGCGGGGATCACGGGCGGCACGATCGACCTCATCGGCGCTCGACCGGACGACATGCAGGCGACGCTGAACGCGCTCGCCCAGGCGGGGCTGATGATCGAGTTCCACAATCGCGGCATCAAGGTCAGTGCAGACGGCGGCATGAAGCCGCTGGCGCTGTCGACCTCTCCGTTCCCGGGCTTCGCGACCGACATGCAGGCGCAGTTCATGGCCATGCTGGCGCTCGCACAGGGCGACAGCTTCCTCGAGGAGACGATTTTCGAGAACCGGTACATGCACGTTCCGGAGCTGCGACGCATGGGGTCCGATATCGACATCCATGGCCGATCGGCAATTGTTCGAGGCGTCGAACGGTTGACGGGAGCAAGTGTGATGGCGACCGATCTTCGCGCGTCGATGAGCTTGGTGCTTGCCGGCCTCGCGGCGGAAGGCGAGACGGAGGTGCTTCGAGTCTATCACCTCGATCGCGGCTATGAGCGGCTCGAGGAGAAGCTCTCCGCCGTCGGCGCTACAATCGAGCGGCGCTCAACCGGATAGGGCGCAGGCTAGAGCTTCTTGAAAAAGCGGATGCTGCTCCGCTCATAACCCATGTGCCGGTAGAAGGCGTGGGCTTGCGCGCGCCGGTCGTTGCTGGTGACCTCGATGAGCTGGCAGCCCTTCCTGCGGCACCACTCTTCCGCGGCCTCGACCAGCATCCGCCCGAGGTTATTCCCTTGCGCCTCCTTGCCGACGACCAAAACTGGGATGCGGCCAACCGGCGCTGGCCGGTGGACGGTCACCATGCGGTGCACGCCGATGAGTCCGACGACCTTCTTCTCGAGCGTGACGACGATGGGCGTTTCGCCGATCTTCTTCAGCGCTGAGAGGTTCTTTCGGACCTGCTTCTCGGTCACTTCATGGCCAAGCTCATGGACCAGCTCGGCAATGCGCTTTGAGTCACCGGGCTTCGCTTCTCGTAGCTTGGGCTTGGGCGGCTTCTTCGGCCGTGGCTGTTTCTGGAGCTCAGGCGGCGGAGCAGGGGCGGGCTCCCGGTCGTTGGCCGCCTCGCGGGCCTTAGCCTTTGGCTTTTTGCGCGGCATGACCGCGACGTCGAGCGACGCACCCCAGTCCTTCGCGCCGAGGTTTCGCAGGAAATGCTCGACTTCATCCGGCTTGCCGACCGGGCCCTTGTCGTCCATCCCGAAGATCGCCTTGCCCCTGGCGTCGGTCAGCCCGACCCTGCCGAAGCGACGCTTGCCCGGGGTCCGCACCCGTGAGCGCACCAGCTTGAGCCCGCGGTTGCGGGCGGTTTCGGCAAGCGCGTCGAGGATCGGATCGCTCAAAGCTGGTCGACCGCGTAGAGGACTATGCCGACGAGGCCGCCGACGAGTGTACCGTTGATGCGGATATATTGAAGGTCGCGCCCGACCGCGGCCTCGAGCCGGTTGGTGACCGTTTGCGCATCCCAGCCGCGCACCGTTTCCGACACCAGCTTCACCATCGACCCGCCATAGCTCGAGGCGAGGCCGACGACGGTGCGCCGAGCGAACTGATTGATCGCGGCGCGGATGCGCGGATCCTTTTCCAGCGTTCCGCCCATCGAGCGGAGGATTTCCCCAAGCTTGCCGGCAAGCACGGCGTCCGGATTGCGCGCGGCCTTGATGATCGCTTCGCGCCCTTTTTGCCAAAGCGCGTCCAGCCACAGGCTGACCGACCGATTGTCGAGCAATTGTTCCTTGATCTGCTCGACCCGCGCTTGCGTTTCCGGTTTGGTCTGGAGGTCGTTGGCGAGCTGGGCGAGCGCTTCCTCGATCTTCTGCCGGACCGGATGCGCCGGGTCGGTCGACATCTCGACGGTAAGCTTCCGCAGGCCGTCCATGACGGCGTCGGCGAGCTTGGTGTCGAGCCCGGCGAGCTTCAGCACCCAGTTCGCCTTCTTGCGGACCATGTCGCGGATCAGCGGCTCGTTGGCGTCGAGCGCACGCGCCGTCCAGCGGATCGCTGCCTCCAGCATGGGTACGTGGCGATCCTCGTTGATCGCGCTCGCGAGCGCGTGACCGAGAAGTGGCGCGACTTCCATGTTCCGGAGCCGGGTCGAAATGGCGTTTTTGACGATGCCGCCGAGGCGCTCGTCGTCGAGGCTTTCGAAGACGTCGGCGATCAGCCGCGAGGCACCGGCGCGGATGCGCGTTCCTTCCCCGGCGGGCGTTTGGAGGAAGCGGCCTACCGCGCTGGCGACGTCGAGCCGCTGCATGCGCCGGGCGACAACCGAGGGGACGAGGAAATTCTCGCGGATGAAGTTGGCTAGCGTTTCGCCGATGCGATCCTTGTTGCGCGGAATGATCGCGGTGTGCGGGATCGGCAGGCCAAGCGGGTGGCGGAACAAGGCGGTCACCGCGAACCAGTCAGCAAGGCCGCCGACCATTGCCGCCTCGGCAAAGGCCTTGACGAAGCCCAGCCACGGATAGGCCGGCTGCAGTGCGCGGGTCATGGCAAAAACGGCCGCCATGACCACCAGCAGGCCGGTCGCGACGACCTTCATCCCCTGCGCCCCCGGCTGGGCCGGGTTGAAGCGGGAGATCGCGGTGCTGGCCATCGTCTTCATGCCGGCTCAATAGACGAGCCGGTCCCCGGTTTCACAATCCCCGGCGCATCATTCGGCAGGAACGGCCACGTTCTCGCGATGGGCGTCGGCGCCGACGAAGCGATGGAACAGCTTGCCGATCCGCGATTCGATCGAGATGGCGATCGAGAAGTAGGACGGCACGAGCAAAAGCGTCAGCAAGGTCGAAAAGATCAGTCCGCCGATCACGGTGATGCCCATCGGCTGGCGCCAGCTGTTGTCGCCGCTGATCGAGATCGCGGTCGGCAGCATGCCGGCGACCATCGCCACGGTGGTCATGACGATCGGCTGCGCGCGCTTGTGACCGGCCTCCCAGATCGCCTCGTTCTTCTCCATCCCGTGGTTCATCATCTCGACCGCGAAATCGACCAGGAGGATCGAGTTCTTGGCGACGATTCCGAACAGCATCAGGATGCCGATGAGGACGAACAGCGACACCGGCTGGCCGGCGATGAGCAGGGCCACCGCAGCCCCCAGCGGAGCGAGCAGCAACGATCCCATGTTGACGAACGGCGCCAGGAACCGGCGGTACAGCAACACCAGCACGGCGAACACGAGAAGCACGCCGGAAATCAGCGCGACAGCGAAGTTGAACAGCAGCTCCGCCTGCCATTTCTGGTTGCCAAGGTTCATCTGCTCGACGCCCTGCGGCAGGTTCTTGTAGCTCGGCAGCTGCTTCACCTTCGCCCAGACGTCGCCCTCGACCACGCCCGGAGCAAGGTCGGCGCCGATGGTGATCCGCCTCAGCTGGTTGGAGCGGTTGATCGTTGTCGGACCGGAGCCGAAGCCGATCTTCGCGACCGACTTCAGCGGAACCGATCCACCGCGCGTCGTCGGCACCGGCAAGTTCTCAAGCGTCGAGATGTCGCGGCGAGCATTCTCCGACAGCGAGACGGTGATCGGCACCTGGCGATCGCTGAGCGAGAACTTGGCGCTGTTCTGCTCAATGTCGCCGAGAGTCGCGATGCGGATCGTCTGGCTCAGCGCGGCGGTCGTCACACCAAGGTCCGCCGCGAGGTCGAAGTGCGGCGTGATCGTGATTTCGGGCTGCGCGAGGTTGCTGCCGACTCGCGGGGCGACGAGACCCGGGATGGTCGCCATCTCTCGCGCGATATTGTTCGCGACAGTGGTCAGTTGGGCGGGGTCCTCGCCACCGAGGAAAAGCATGATGTCGCGGGAGTCGCCATCCGGTCCGCCGCCGTTTTGGCTTTGGAAGCTGACGCGAGCGTCGGGAATCGCCGCCATCGTCGGCGTCAGGTGACGCTCGAACTCGGTGCTCTTCAGCGGCCGGTCCTTCTTGAGCACGATGTTCACGTGGCCTTCGCCGACGTTGATGCGCTCGAAGACACTCTGAACGTTCGGGTCTTTCTCGATAATCGCGGCGACGCGATCGACGACGGCTTCCGTCTCTTTCAGCGTAGTGCCCGGCGGCATCGTGATGTTGGCGCGCGAGAAGTCACTGTTCTGCGGCGGGAAGAAGGATTGCGGGATCATGCTGAACAGGAACCCACTCAGCAACAGGGTGAGAATGCCCGCGCCGACCATTGCGAAGCGGTGGTCGAACATGCTTGCCCAGCCAAGCCGGATGATGGACCGGCTCCACTCCGCAAATTGGCTATCGTCAAAGCCCCGGATTAGCCCCCAGACATAGCCAATCAGGATTGTAAGCCCGACTAGCAGCAGCCCTACGAAGATGAATCCGAACAGCGCCCCGATGATCGTAAATGCAACGCTGGGCGGTGCGTCCGGATTCGCCGTCATGAACTTTCTGGCTGCATTGGCGATCATCAGCAGCGCCGCGATAGCCAGCGGAACGCCGAAATAGACGAGACGCGGCGGAATGCGCCGGATCTTGGCCCGCCGCGCATGCGCCTTTGACGTATCCAGGCTCCAGTTCAGGACCTTCAGATATAGCGTCATCCACCGCCAGTTGGCGTGCGGCTGCTTGCCCTGCGAGCGAAGGAAGTAAGCGGCGATCAGCGGGGTGATCATACGGGCGACGAACAAGCTCATCAGCACCGACAGAACGACCGTGAAGCCGAATGCCTTGAAATACTGGCCGGCGATGCCGGGCATCAGCGCGACCGGGAAGAAGACCGCGACGATCGCCATCGTCGTCGCAAGCACGGCGAGCCCGATCTCGTCCGCCGCGTCGAGCGCGGCCTGGTAGCCGGACTTGCCCATGCGCATGTGCCTGACGATGTTCTCGATCTCGACGATCGCGTCATCGACGAGGACGCCGGCGACAAGGCCCATCGCCATCGTCGACATGAAGTTGAGCGTGATTCCCATCATGCTCATGAAGAAGAAGGCGGGGATCGCAGACAGCGGGATCGAGATTGCCGAAATCGCCGTCGCGCGAATGTCGCGGAGGAAGAGCAGCACCACGAAGACCGCGAGAACCGCGCCTTCGATCAGGCCCTCCATGGCCGATTTATACTGTGCCTTGGTATAGTCGACGCTGGTGAAGATCTCGGTGAAGTGAACCTTGGGGTTCTCCTTCTCGAGCTTCTTCATCTCCTTCCAAACGTTGTCGTATGCGGTGACTTCCGACGAGCCCTTCGCACGCTGCACGCTGAAGGTGACGACCTGCCGGCCGCTCTGCTTGGCGATCGAGCGCTGCTCGGAACTGCTGTCCTTGACCTCGCCGAGGTTCGCGAGCTTGACCAGGCGGCCGCCAGGCAGCGCGATTTCAGTTTGCGACAAAGCGTAGGCCGTCTGGGCGTTGCCGAGAATGCGGACGGATTGTTCCGAGCCTGCGATCTCGGCGCGGCCGCCTGCGCCGTTCATGTTGCTCGCGCGAAGCTGCTGGTTGACCTGCGCGGCAGTGATGCCCTGCGCCTGAAGCGCGGCGGGGTCGAGGATCACGCGAATGGTCCGGTCAACACCGCCGACGCGCTGAACGGCGGCGACGCCTTCGAGCCCGAGCAGCCGCTTGGCGACCGTGTTATCGATGTACCAGCTGAGCTGCTCCAGCGTCATGTCGGTGGTCTGCGCACCGGTGTAGGAGATCGGCTCGTTCTCGGCGTCGACACGAGTGACCTGCGGCTCGAGAATGCCCTCCGGCAACGTTCCGCGGATTTGCGAGATGGCATTGCGGACATCGTTCACCGCGCGATCGGTCGGCGTCCCGAGCTGGAAATTCACGAAGGTGAAGCTGTTGCCTTCGCTGACCGAGCTGTTGATCTCCTCAACGCCGTTCACTCCGCGGATCGCGGATTCGACGCGCTGCGTGACCTGTGTCTCCATCTCGTTCGGGGCAGCGCCGGGCTGCGAGATCGACACGATCGCCGCAGGGAAATCGATGTCGGGCGCGTTGTTCACCTGCATGCGCGCGAACGACACCAGACCAGCCAGCATCAGGCCGACGAAGAGGACGATGGGGCCGACCGGGTTGCGGATGCACCAGGAGGAGACGTTACGGAAGTTCATGAGCTACTGCTTTCCTGGCGTTCAGCGCGCGGCCTGACGTTTGGGATTCACTTTCTGCCCGGGGTTGAGGAACGGGCCGGCCGACAGCACGACTGCTTCATTGCCACTCAGGCCGCCGGCGATCGTCACACCATTCTCGTTGACCGCGCCAATCTTGATGTCGCGACGCTCGACCTGGTTCTTAGCGTTGATGACGTATACGTAATTGCCCCTGTCATCGCTCAGCACGGCGCTCTGCGGCAGCATCGGCGCCGTCGTCGTTCCGGCGGTGATGCGCACGTCGGCGAACCCGCCCGGGCGGATAGCCGGTGAATAAGGTATCGAGACCCTGACTTCGCCGAGGCGCGATTGCGGGTCGATCGTCGGAGAAACCAGCCAGACATTGCCGTGAACGCTGGCGTCCGAGCCGATCGGCGTCACATCCGCTGGAATGCCGACGTGGATCTGGGCGAGGTCCTGCTGTGACAATTGGGCGCGCATTTCGACCTGTCCGCCCTCGGCGAGGTGGAACAGGGCGCCCGATCCCGGGCTGACGATCTGGCCGACCTCGACGTTGCGCGAGAGCACCAGGCCCGAGGTCGGGGCGATGATGTTGAGCTGGCCGATCTGGGCGCGGGTCGCACCGAGCTGCGCCTGCGCGACGCGAACCTGGGCATAAGCCGCATCGCGGATGGCTTTCTTGGAATCGATCTCCGCCTTGGAAACGAAGCCGCGACCCTGAAGCGCGACAGCGCGCTCGTAGTTCGACTGGGCGAGGGCGGCATTGGCGCGCGCCGCCTCAACTTGAGCCGCCAGCTGCGCGGCCTGCTGCGCCTGAACGGAACGGTCGACCACGGCGAGCACCTGGCCGGCACGCACCCAGCTTCCAGCGTCGACCGCCACGCGCACCACGCGCCCGCCGGAACCGGCAACGCCGACCGGCTGATCGCGGCGCGCCGCAAGCGGCCCGCTGGCGGTGATGACGCGACCGACCGAGCTCTGGCCGGGCACGATCACGGTGACGGTGGGGACCTGTCCCGCGCCCTGGCCGGCCTGCTTAGCCGGCTTGTCGCCGCCGCCGCGCGCGAAAACGGCCAGTAGGACAACGATCAGCAGGACCGCTGCGATGACTCCCGCGATCATCAGCTGGCGGCGGCGGCGCGAGCCGTCGACTACGACGAGCGTGTCTGAGGAGTGGAACGACGTTTCCCTGTTCATGCTGTCCATACCCGTTTCGAGTCTCGGTTACCCCGTAGGCGAACTGTATTATAAGAATAAGTCACCGCGCGCAACAGAGGCTGTTGTTTGGTCTGCCGCCAGTGGGTTTCGACCAACGGTGGCAGCCAATTCGCAAAGCGTGCGTTGCACGGCTGAAATGAAGTCTGGTTGAACACCCTCTTAGGACAAATGGGGAAAGGTCGTCCATGGAACATTACGGAATTATCGGCTGGATTGTGATCGGCGGAATCGCCGGAGCCATCGCCAAATTCTTGATGCCGGGACGTGATCCGGGCGGATGCATCATTACCGTTCTGCTCGGGATCGCGGGCGCGCTCCTCGCCGGATGGATCGGCCACATGGTCGGCTGGTACAGCGAGAATGAAGGGGCGGGCTTTATCGCCGCAATCGTCGGCGCGTTCCTCCTGCTTCTGATCTACCGTGTAATCGCCGGCCGACGCCGGGTCTGATCGACCGTTCAGCAATCAGCCATGGCTGCGGCGCAAGCGTTCGCGGCGTGGAACGACTTGCCAGGGGAACAGGCATGAAAAGGATTTTGGCGGCGGCGCTGCTGGTCAGCGTCGCGGCGCTGCCGTCGGCGGCGCTCGCACAGCAATCGACGATCAATCAGACGATTGCCGGGACCAGGCTCGACATCAACGCGACCGGCGACGTTACGCGCGTGCCGGACCTGGCGACTATCTCGGCCGGGGTCGTCTCGCGCGCATCGACGGCGACCGCCGCGATCCAGCAGACGGCGACACGCATGGCCCGGGTCCGCGAGGCCCTGCGCCGGGCCGGAATCGCCGACCGCGACACCCAGACCACCAACATCAGCCTCAATCCAGATTATATTTACACGCCTAACCAGCCGCCGAAGCTCAGCGGTTATTCGGCGTCAAACCAGGTGACAGTCCGCTTCCGCGACATCGCAAACACCGGCAAGATCCTCGACGCGCTGGTTGCCGAGGGCGCCAACCAGATCAGCGGCCCGAACCTGTCGGTCGAGCATCCCGAAGCAGCGCTCGACGAAGCCCGGGCCAAGGCTGTGGCCGCCGGCCGTGCGCGCGCCGAGCTCTACGCTCGCTCGCTCGGGCTGCGCGTGGCACGCGTCGTCTCGGTCTCGGAAAGCGGAGGCTATGCCCCGCCGCCGCCAATGCCGCCGATGGTCATGGCGGCCAGGGCTGAAAGGGACCAAACTGCGATCGATCCGGGTGAGCAGAAGCTCCAGGTCAATGTCGCGATGACCTTGGAACTTCAGTGATCCGAAAATGAAGAAGGCCGCGCAGGGACTGCGCGGCCTTCAATGAACCTCAGCTGAGAGAGTCCTAGCGGACCGTACCCCGACGAATCAGGTTGACGATCGCCAGAAGGATGACTGCACCGATCAGCGAATAGAGAAATGTCTCGATCGTAATGCCGTTGTTCAGCGATGCGCCCCCGCCGAACAGCAGCCCGGCGATAACTGCGCCGACGATCCCGACAACGATGTTGAGAATGACGCCCTGCTGAGCGTCCGTCCGCATGATCATGCTCGCAAGCCAACCGCAAATGCCGCCGACGACCAGCCAGATGATGATACCCATTACTTCCCTCCTGTATTCGGTCGCCCCTCAGGCAATGGGCGCCGTTCCGGCATCACAGACGCGTGATGCCGTCCGGTTGTTCCGGATTCGGAAGGGTCTGTCCAGAATTTGCGGTAAATGCTTGATTCTTAGAGAGCCGTAACGACTCCCGCAGAGGTCAATAACGCTGCTGACGCTCGTATTGGTCGCGATACTGCTTGAGTCGCGTGACCCGCAGGCCCGGCATTCCGCTACGGTCGACCGCGCGCTGCCAGCTCGTGAACTCCTCGAGGCTCAGCGTATAGCGTTTGCAGGCTTCGTCGACGCTCAGCAGGCCACCGGCGACGGCCGCAACGACCTCGGCCTTGCGGCGAACAACCCAGCGGGTCGTGCTCGGTGGCGGCAATGACTCGAGCGTCAGCGGCTCTCCAAGAGGGCCGATGACTTGCGCCGGACGGATCTTCTGGTTCTCGAGCATTGTTCAGTCACACCTGCTTAATCATTGGTACTGGGCCATGTTTAATATGCGGCCGTTGAAAACATTCTGAAGCGTGCTGGTTAATGCGCCGGTTAGTCCGGCTGACGCTCCCTTAACCTTGCTTCTCCTTCCGCGAATGTCCCACCCAGCAGTTTGACGGCCTCGCGCCAGCCGTCAGCGCCTGAGAGATAACAAGCGATCGCATCCTCCCTCGAGCGCCCCTCGCGCTCGGCAGCGTCGCCGAGCAGCGCGAGTAACTCGCTGAGGCTGAGCGGCTCCTGCCCGTTCGCACGAACATCGCCCTCGTGACGCGCCAAACTTTGCCCCCTCGTCAATCTCTCAGGCATCCCTCTCTAGCGGCGAGGAGTGAAATTCGGGTAAAGACCTCTGAAAGCACGTTTCTGATGCAGATAGATTTCCAGCTCGGCCGTCCCGCGGGGCAGGCCCGCATAGTCGTTGCCATGTCGGGCGGCGTCGACAGCTCGGTCACGGCCGCGCTCGCCGCGCAGAGCGGCGCGGAGGTCGTCGGGGTGACGCTGCAACTCTATGACCACGGCGAGGCGGTGCGGCGCTCGGGCGCCTGCTGCGCCGGCCAGGACATCTACGACGCGAGCCAGGTCGCCGAACGCCTCGGCATTCCCCATTATGTGCTCGACTACGAAAGCCGCTTTCGAGGCGGCGTCATCGACCGCTTCGTCGATGAATATGCGCGCGGGCGCACGCCCGTGCCCTGCGCGAGCTGTAACCAGGGCGTGAAGTTCGTCGACCTTGTCGCGTTCGCGCGGGAGCTCGGCGCCGACTGCCTGGCGACGGGCCATTATGTCCGGCGCGTCGTCGACGATGGCCGCGTCGAGCTGCACAAGGGCGCCGACCCTCGGCGCGACCAGAGCTACTTCCTCTATGGAACGACGCGCGACCAGCTCGACTTCCTGCGTTTCCCGCTGGGCGACCTGCCCAAGGACGAAGTGCGCCGGATCGCCGCAAGCCTCGGCCTCGAAGTGGCGGCGAAGCCCGACAGCCAGGATATCTGCTTCGTCCCCGACGGCGATTATGCCGGGCTGGTCAAGCGGCTACGGCCGGAGACCGAAGCATCCGGCGACATCGTCGATTTGTCTGGACGCGTGCTCGGGCGCCATCGTGGCGTCGTCCACTTTACCGTGGGCCAGCGGCGCGGGATCGAGGTGGGGGGGCAGAAGGCGCCGCTCTATGTCGTCCGCATCGAGCCCGAGAGTGCGCGCATCGTCGTCGGCCCGCGCGAGGCGCTTGCCGTGAGCGAGATGCGTGTCGCCGACTGGAACTGGCTTGCCGAGGACCAACGCGACGTCAGTGTGAAGGTGCGATCGCTGGCACCGCCGGTTGTCGCTGTCCGAAATGGCGACAGCATCCGCTTAGCCCAGGCCGAATATGGCGTTGCCCCGGGTCAGGCTGCCGTTGTGTACGATGGCAGTCGCCTGCTTGGCGGCGGATGGATTGCCGAGACCACATCAGCATACGCCGAGGTCGATGCCGCCGCCGCATAGCGCGGGTATCCTGCTGTATCGTCAGCGGGGTAGTGCAACCGAGGTCCTGCTGATCAAGCCCGGCGGGCCGTTCTGGCGCAACAAGGACGCGGGCGCCTGGATGATCCCCAAGGGCATGGTCGAACCGGGTGAGAGGCCCGCGGAGGCCGCGCTGCGGGAATTCGAGGAAGAGACTGGAACTCGCCTCGCGGCGGTGCCCTTCAATCTCGCGACGGTGAAGCAGGCCGGAGGCAAGATCGTCGAGGCCTTCGCTGTCGAAGGCGATCTCGACCCGGCTGGCATCAAATCGATCGAGTTCGAGATGGAATGGCCGCCGCGCAGCGGACGGATGCAGCGATACCCGGAGGCTATCGAAGCGAGGTGGATGCCGCTGGACCTCGCGCGCTCGATGATGCTCCCCAGCCAGCTGCCGCTGCTGGATGCGCTGGAAGCGAAGCTGGCCGGCTAAAGCTGGAACTGGCCGACAATCACCGTGTGGCAGCGGCCCCCGAGCACCGCGCGTTCGCCATCCAACCGGCATTGCAGCACACCAGTGCGGGCGCTGGCTTGGAGAGCGGTGAACTCGCTGCGGCCAAGCCGCTCCGCCCAATAAGGCACCAGCGCCGCGTGCGCCGAGCCGGTCACAGGGTCCTCGTCGATTCCGAGATAAGGGACGAATACGCGACTGGCGACGTCGTGCTGCTGGCCACGCGCAGTGATCACGGCCATCCGATGGATTTGCTTCAGTGCCGCGAAGTCGGGCGCGACGGCCCGGACCGCGGCTTCGTCGGCGACTTCGATGATCGCGGCATCATTATAGCCGTCTGCCAGCCACGCCGGACTGTCCGGAAGGCCAAGCGCGGCGCACAGCTCCGGCTCGTTGACCTCGGTCAGCCTCGCCGCACGCATGTCGAGCTCGAGCAGCTCGCCGCGGCGCGTCACGGCCATCAGTCCAGACCGGGTCGAGAAACGCACCGACTGCCCCGTCATCAAGACATGCCCGGACGCGATCGTCGCGTGGCCGCACATGTCGACCTCGGCGGTCGGCGTGAACCAACGCAGGTCGAAGTCGTACTCCTCAGCGTCGCTCGGGACCGTGAACGCTGTTTCGCTTAGATTATTCTCGGCGGCGATCGCCTGCATCACGTCGTCGCGCAGCCACTTGTCGAGCGGCATCACCGCGGCTGGATTGCCGGTCAGCGGGGTCTCGGCGAACGCGTCGACCTGGAAGAAAGGAATGCTGGTCACTTCGCCTGCTCCGTAAGGGCCTGGGGAAGGAGCGTCTCCCGGTCGGTCTGCCCCTCGGGATCGACGTGGATCAGGATCTCGGTGCCCGGAAAGCGCTGCTGTAGCTCCTCCTCGACCGCATCGAGCCGGTCGTGCGCTTCCTGCACGGTCCAGTCAGCCGGGACCCACACGTGGAACTGGACGAAGCGTAGAGTTCCGCTCTTGCGGGTGCGCAAGTCATGCAGCCCTTGCAGCTCGGGATAGGTGCCTGCGGCGGTAAGGAACGCCTGCCGTTCCTCGTCGGGCCATTCCTCATCCATCAGTTGGGCAATTGCCTCTCGCGAGGCGCGATGGGCTCCCCAGACGAGCCACAGCGCGATGCCGATGCCGAACAGCGCGTCGGCGCCGGTTAGATGAAGCGCCTGGTCTAGCACCAAAGCGACGATCACCGACCCGTTGAGCAGCAGGTCCGACTGGTAATGGACGTTGTCGGTCTTGATCGCGACCGATCCGGTGTGCGCTATCACCCGGCGCTGGTACCACAGCAGGGCGAAGGTCAGCGCGATCGCGAGCAGCGACACCGCAATGCCGTCGACCATCGCTTGGGTTGCGGCGCCGTTGATGAGCCGGTCAAGTGCGCGCCAGGCGATCCCGAACGCCGACACCGTGATCAGGGCGACCTGCGCCAGCGCGACCAAGGCTTCCGCCTTGCCGTGCCCGAAGCGGTGGTCGCTGTCGGCGGGGATGGCCGCGATCCGCACGCCGACCAAGGTCGTCAGGCTGGCGATGACGTCGAGCGCGGTGTCGGCAAGGGAGCCGAGCATGGCCGTCGATCCGGTCTGATAAGCGGCCCAGGCCTTGGCGACGAGCAGCGCCAGGGCCACGCAAACGCTGGCCAGCGCGGCGCGGGTAGACAGCGCCGAGTGCTGCGCCGCGATCTTGGCGGTGGTCATGGGTACAACAACCCTTCGCTCCAGCCGTCGCCCTCACGCACAAACAGCCGACGCTCATGCAGCCGGTGGGGCCGGTCGGTCCAGAATTCGATGCGCTCAGGCGCCACGCGATAGCCGCCCCAGTGCGGTGGGCGCGGCACGTCTCGTCCTTCGAATTTCGCCCGCATCGCTTCGTACCTCGTCTCGAAAGCGGCGCGGTTGGCCAGCGGCCGGGACTGGTCAGATGCCCATGCGCCAAGCTGGGAATCGCGGCTTCGGGTCGCGAAATAGGCGTCGGATTCTGCGTCGGGCACGTGGCTCACGGGGCCCTCGATCCTGATTTGCCGGCGCAGGGACTTCCAGTGGAACAGCAAGGCGGCATTAGGATCTGCCCCCAGCTCCTCGGCCTTCCGGCTCTGCTGGTTTGTATAGAAGACAAAGCCCTCAGGACCGTGGCCCTTGAGCAGGACGATCCTGACCGACGGTTTTCCTTCTGTATCGGCGGTTGCCAACGACATCGCCTCCGGGTCGTTGGGCTCGTTTGCGCGCGCCTCGGCCAGCCATTCGTCGAACAGGGCGAAGGGATCTGTCATCTCTTCGGCGCCTTAGGCTTGGCCTCGCGATTGCCGCAACCCATCTGGTCAGCGATGAATGACTGCGGCATGGAAGCGCAATGGCACTCGACCTCTACCAGCGCTTGGGATTGAAGCGGGGCGCTAGCGAAGCCGAGATCAAGAAGGCCTACCGCAGCCTCGCCAAGCAGCTTCATCCCGACCGCAACAAAGACAATCCCAAGGCTGCCGAGCGCTTTGCGCAGGTGACGCAGGCCTATGACCTCTTGTCCGACAAGGACAAACGCGCCCGCTACGACCGCGGCGAGATCGACGAGGAAGGCAATCCGAAGATGCCGTTCGGGGGCGGCTTCGGAGGCTATTCGCCGGGCGCGGGAAGCAGCGGCGCACATCCCGGCGCCGGATTTGAGAACTTCAATTTCGGCGGTGGGGGCGGAGCCGACGCGGCCGACCTCAGCGACCTGTTCGAGGGTCTGTTCGGGGCGGCATCGGGTGCGCGCGG
>Ga0070665_100004249_pt1 | contig 15068 bp, 15 predicted proteins | sample KBSS13metaG_FD_65862 | JGI IMG/M metagenome (GOLD analysis project Ga0070665, IMG submission 65862) | Switchgrass rhizosphere microbial communities from Kellogg Biological Station, Michigan, USA - KBS S1-3 metaG | ecosystem: Host-associated > Plants > Roots > Rhizosphere > Soil ... | reverse complement strand
TGATGCCGAGTCCGGCAACCACCATAAAGGTGATATGATATGGCGATGTACCCTGGAACAAGCCATTGAACAGCATGAACTCCCCTATAAAACCATTGGTAAGCGGTAATGCAATATTTGCCAGCGAAATGATAACAAGCGCTATTGCCATCTTTGGCGCAGTGCTAGCCATGCCGCCCAGTTTCGTCATATCTCTTGTGCCCCAGCGGTTTTCTACCATGCTTACTATAAGCCACATGCCGGTGATGTTGATACCGTGGTTAAACATCTGCACCATAATACCATGCATACCTACGTGGCTACCGGAGAATGCCACAGCACACATCAGGCCCATATGTGCGATAGATGAATAAGCCACCAGGCGTTTCATATCGGTCTGCACTATAGCTATCAGCGAAGCATAAACTATACCTATGATACAGAGCACTACCACTGTATCAGACCAGAAGGCGACACCATCCGGCAACACAGGCAGTAACCAGCGTAATACTGCAAATAAGCCCATCTTCACCATCAGCGCACTGAGTATAATAGTTACCGGTGTCGGTGATTGTTCATATGTATCAGGCTGCCAGGTATGAAAAGGGAATATTGGCATCTTTATAGCAAATGCTATGAACAGCAAACAAAATAACCACTGCTGTGTTTGCGGCGGTAACGAAGCACCTGCGCGCACTATATCAGGCCATGCATAGCTGTTTACACCTTGTGTTTGCAGAGAAAGATATATAAGGCCCGCAAGCATCATAAGACTACCCACGAATGTATAGACAAAGAATTTGAACGTAACAGGTATGCGCTTTTCGCCACCCCACTGGGAACAAAGGAAGTATATAGGTATCAGCGCAAGCTCCCAGAACATGTAAAATACCAAAGCATCGTAAGCCAGGAATACACCCATCAAACCGGTCTGCGATAATAGCATCAATCCGTAAAAAGCGCCCGGTCTTTCTACCGGCTTATTCCAGTTGCTTATTACTACCACCAGCATTACTATAGATGTCAGTAAGCAAAGCATGCTGCTCATGCCATCGCCTGCCAGGCTAAACTGTGTACCCAGCATTGGTATCCATGGCATGTTCCAGTATATTGGTGCCGTGCCGCTGCCCATGCTCACATATACAGATACTGCCAGTGTAAGCAATGAGCTCACCAGGGCCAGGCCTTTTACACCTTCGCCCTTTATCGCGAAACCCAGTATACCTGCCAGAAAAGGAATTACTATAAGTAATAATAAAATCATAACGCTATTGCAATGTTTGCAGTGCTCTATTTAAAGTTTTATCCAGAAAAAGCCCAATGCGAATAATATAACTATTCCTATCACCATCACGAATATATAGGTGCCCACCTGTCCGTTCTGCAGCAGTCTTATACGGTCACTGCTCCAGCGCACGCTTTTGCCCACGCCGTTCACTATGCCATCTATACCTGCTCTTTCTGCAAAACGGTCCAGCAGGCGGCTAAGGCCATCCAGCGGACGAATGATTATTGCATCATACAGCTCATCTATATACCATTTGTTCTCAACGAATTTTGCAACGCCGGTATTAGGCACGAAGTTCGGTTTCTTCGTCCTCGCGTATGCTACAATTATCATTAGCACTGCCACACCTACTGATATGCCCATTAAGCCCCATTCGGTAGCTGCAGCAAAATGATGCTCCGTTTCATTGCTCACTACTGGACTTAAGTAAGCAGCCAGTGCATGGTGTTCGCTCATCACTTCAGGCAGACCTACATAACCACCTATGATAGATAATATAGCCAGCACTATAAGTGGCAATGTCATAGCAGCAGGGCTTTCATGCAGGTGATGTTTTTCTTCATCCGTACCACGGAATATGCCGCCGAACGTAAGGAAGTATAAGCGGAACATATAAAACGCTGTCATCATAGCAGCTATTACCGCCAGGTAATAAAGCATGGGGTTGTGCGCATATGCAGCAGCCAGTATCTCATCTTTCGAGAAGAAGCCCGAGAAACCCGGAATACCCGATATGGCCAAGCAACCAATAAGGAAAGTGATTTGTGTTATGCGCATGTACTTGCCCAGCCCACCCATCTTTCTTATATCCTGCTCACCACCCATAGCATGTATCACACTACCGGAGCCAAGGAATAAAAGAGCTTTGAAAAAGGCATGTGTCATTACATGAAACACAGCCGTAGTATAAGCTCCTACACCCAGTGCAAGGAACATAAAGCCAAGCTGGCTAACGGTAGAGTAAGCCAGTACTTTTTTAATATCGTATTGTTTTATAGCAATGGTTGCAGCAAGCAATGCTGTTGCAAGGCCAATCACTGTAATAAGGCTCTGCGCCATTGGTGCCAGGTTGTACAAGGCACTGCTGCGGGCTATCATATAGATACCTGCAGTTACCATCGTAGCAGCATGTATCAGTGCAGATACCGGCGTAGGGCCCGCCATCGCATCAGGCAACCATGTGTACAAAGGTATCTGGGCACTCTTACCCATTGCGCCTATAAAGAGGCATATTGCTATCCAGTTGAAGGTATTTGTATTTACCAGGACTTGCCCTGAATGTAATTGGCCGAAAAACTCCTGGTATGAAAGCGTGCCGTAAGTATACAGTATCATCAGCATACCTACCAGGAAGCCAAGGTCACCAATACGGTTCATCACAAATGCTTTCTTTGCTGCGTTAGTATAGTCCCTGTTCTTGAACCAGAACCCAATAAGTAAGTAAGAACAAAGTCCAACACCTTCCCAACCTATGAACATAACAAGGTAGTTAGCACCCAGTACCAACAGTAGCATTGAGAATACAAAGAGATTCAGGTAGGCAAAATATTTTACCATGCCTTCATCTTCATGCATATAAGAGGTTGAATAAACATGTATCAGGAAACCAACACCTGTTATTATTAAAAGGAACAAAGCAGAAAGCGCATCCACCTGGAAGGTAAATGGTATAGCAAGTTTGCCGGATTGTATAAAGTCAAACAAATGCACCATCACGGGCGCAGTTGCATTCTTTACTTCAAAGAAAATACCTACAGACGCTACAAAGGAAGCTAAAACAGTAAGCGTGCCTATCAGGCCGCCTACAGATTTAGGTATCACTCTCCAGCCAATACCATTGATCAAAAAACCGATCAATGGAAACAATGGTACTAAGTATACTAATTGCGACATATTGCTCATCCCTTACGGGCATTAATGCTTCAAACGATTTAAAATATTTATATCAACAGAGTGCACTTTTCTGTACATCATCACAATTACTGCCAGCCCCACAGCCACTTCTGCTGCTGCTACCACCATTATAAAGAACACGAATATCTGCGCAGAGGCATCTACATACATTTTAGAAAATGCTACCAGCAGCAGGTTCACAGCATTCAGCATCAGCTCTATGCACATGAATATGATAATTGCATTGCGTCGCATAAGGGTACCCATGATACCTATGCAGAACAAAGCCATGCTTAAAAACAAATAATACTGTATCGGCATATTCCTTTAACCCCTTAGCGGGCTTTTAATTTGTTATTAAATTATTCGGCACCTTCTATTACATGATCTTCTTTCTTGCCTATCACCACCGCACCTATCATCGCGCTAAGGAAGAGTACACTGCTTATTTCAAATGGTAATACATATTGCGTAAACAATACTTTACCCAGGTTTGCTATCAATCCTATATCTGTTGCTTCTTTATCTATAGTCGACATAGACGCTGTTCTCAATGCTGCCAGTATCACCAGGAACAGTATACCACCCGCTATCATACCTGCAAATTGCAGCAGTTTGCTTTTCTGCGGTTCCACATCTGCATTCAGGTTCATCAGCATTATCACAAAAAGGAAGAGTACCATTATAGCCCCTGCGTATACAATTATGTTTACAATAGCCAGGAACTGCGCGTTGAGTAAAAGATAGTGGCCGGAAATGGCAAAAAACGTTGCAATCAAAAACAGCACGCTGTTAATAGGATTGCGGCTAAGGATAACGCCTAATGCACAGCCTATAGCCATGATAGTAAGAAACCAGAACAATACCTCGTAAATGCCCATAATTTATTTATTGCCTTGCTCTTGTTTTTGAGGGTGAGGAATCAACAGGTCTTCTTTCTTATATATAAAACCTTCACGCGAATAATTGGCAGGCATCACGGTTTCACTCAAATACACAGCATCTTTCGGGCAAGCCTCTTCGCAAAAACCACAGAATATGCAGCGCAGCATGTTTATCTCATACTTGGCAGCATACTTCTCTTCACGATACAGATTTTCTTCTCCCGGCAGGCGTTCCGCAGCCTCCATAGTTATTGCTTCCGCAGGGCAAGCCAGCGCGCACAGGCCACAGGCAGTGCAGCGTTCACGGCCTTCTTCATCTCGGTTTAGCACATGCAACCCGCGAAATACGGGGCTGAACGGACGCTTCTCTTCAGGGTAGCTTACGGTAGCTTTCTTTTTAAATACGTGGCCAAGCGTTATACTAAGGCCCTTTAGTATAGCAGGAAAGTATAAGCGTTCCGAGAATGTCATCGGGCTGCGGTCTACGGCTACGGCTCTGTTCGTTAGTTTTTCCATTGTTGTCTTACTTTATTACCCACAAAATCACAGCACCTGTGATTACCATATTCACCAATGCCAGCGGTATCAGTGACCTCCATCCCAGTTTCATCAACTGGTCATAACGGAAGCGTGGTAATGTCCAGCGCACCGCCATGAAAAACAATATCATAAATATCACCTTGGTAAGTAGTACCAGCACACATATCACGGAGAACAGCACAGGGCTTACGCCTGCTGCTACTTTATCCATGAACGGGAAGTTATACCCTCCCCAGAATAGTGTGATAAGTATAGCTGAGCTCACGAAGAGATTAATATATTCAGCAAACAGGTAAAACCCCAGTTTCATAGAAGAATACTCCTGGTGGTAACCCATGTTCAATTCACTTTCTGCTTCAGCCAGGTCAAATGGCGCACGGTTAAGTTCGGCAAAGCTGCACACAAGAAATATCAGGAAGCCCAGCGGCTGCTTGAACACATTCCATGTAAGCCAATGACCGTCCCAGAAGCCATGCTGCTGTGCCACTATTTCACGAAGGCTTAGTGAGCCTGTCATCATCAGTAGTGCTATCAGGCTTATGCCCATTGCCAGCTCATAAGAGATGGCCTGCGATGCAGAACGTATACTACTTAAAAGAGAGAATTTGTTATTAGATGCCCAGCCACCAAGCATTATGCCATACACACCAAGGCTCACCACACCAAATACAAAGAGGATACCAATATTAATATCAGCTACCTGCAGCGACACCACGTGTCCGTTAGCAAGCGTAAAATCCGGCCCCCAGGGCACTATGGCACTGGTCATACAGGCAGTAAGCATCGCCAGGCAAGGACCCAGGATGAACAGGAAACGTGTAGACCTGTCCGGTATTATTTCTTCTTTAAAGAAAAGCTTCAAACCATCTGCCAGCGGCTGTAGCAAGCCAAATGGTCCCGCGCGGTTCGGCCCTATACGGTCCTGCATTACGGCTGCTACCTTACGTTCTGCCCAGGTGGCATACATAGCCACACCAAGCGAGCCGCCCAGTATCACCGAAATGAGAATTATCTTCTCTATTATGAACGCTGTATGAATCTGCAGTAACAGCATAATGGCGCAAAAGTAATTAGTTAGTTAAAAAATTAGTAGTCTTTCTTTTGTTCTCAGCAAATTCTTTCCATTCAGCATCGTTGCGGCGCTCCGTTCATCTGCAGTGCCGTTGCTGATATTAGCTATTCCCTATCAGTTTATTCTGCTCGAAATCAGTAGAATGTGCCGGGCCTTCTATCTTGGAAAGGTCTATTTCCGGTTTGTTCACGTCACTTACCGAGTGTATGTCCATTTTCAGCAATGGCTCTTTCCCTATCACTTTGTCTATCAGCACAGGCTGTTTCAGCGTATGCTCATAGTGTCCCTGCGCTATCACGCTGCTGCGTCTTACATGCGATGGACCTTCTATCACCCAGTCCTTTACTTCTTTTTTATGGAAGCGACAGTCGTTACATATCCATTCTTCCACTTCGCCCCACTGGTCTTTGCGGGCTGTTACCCGGAAAACTTCATCGCCACGCATCCACAGGCGCACCTTACCACTGCAGGTAGGGCAGTCGCGATGTGCATCTACCGGTTTGGTAAACCATACACGGTTCTTAAAGCGGAAGGTCTTATCTGTCAGCGCGCCTACGGGACATACATCAATTACGTTGCCTATAAACTCATTGTCCAGCGATTTGCCCAGCAAAGTGCTTATTTCAGAGTGGTCGCCACGCTCCAGCACACCATGCTCACGTTTGCCGGTCAGCTGGTCGGCGGTAAACACACAACGGTAGCAAAGTATGCAGCGCGTCATGTGCAGTTGTATATATGGTCCTATATCTTCTTTTTCAAACTTACGACGGTCAAACTCATAACGAGTACCTTCCGAGCCATGCTCATAGCTCAAGTCCTGCAGGTCGCATTCACCGGCCTGGTCACATACCGGGCAGTCCAGCGGGTGGTTCATTAGCAGAAACTCCACTATCCCTTTGCGTGCGTCCAGTACTTTGTCCGAAGTGATGTTTTTCACTTCCATACCGTCCATCACAGTGGTGCGACAGCTTGCCACCAGCTTAGGCATAGGGCGCGGGTCTTTTTCAGAGCCCTTGCTTACCTCTACCAGGCAGGTACGGCATTTACCGCCGCTTTCCTTCAGCTTGCTATAATAGCACATAGCAGGCGGAGTAACATCACCACCTATCATACGTGCAGCATTCAGTATAGTAGTACCGGCAGGCACTTCTATAGTGATGTTGTCAATGGTTACTTTAAACTTTGGTGCCTGTTCAGACATAATATTTTTCTCCTTCGGCTGAACTATACGTTCTTATTAATAATATTATTAAGCTACAGTAGGAACATGGATTGGGTCTGCATAATGCGCCATTCCATAATTCCTTTTTTGCGATTCTTCAGGGTTCAGTATATGCCATTCAAATTCATCTCTGAAGTGTCTTATGGCAGCAGCAACCGGCCATGCAGCAGCATCTCCCAGCGGGCATATAGTATTACCCTCTATCTTGCGCTGTATATCCCATAGCAGGTCTATATCACTCATCTTTCCTTTACCGTATTCTATATTCTTCAGTATCTTATACATCCAGCCGGTACCTTCACGGCATGGGCTGCATTGTCCGCAGCTTTCGTGGTTGTAGAAGCGCGCAAGTGTCATGGTATGGCGCACTACGCACTGGTCTTCATCCAGTACTTCAAAACCACCTGAGCCCATCATGGTACCGGTAGCGAAGCCACCGTCTGCCAGGCCTTCATAGCTCATCATACGGGCTTCTCCCTTAGCTGTTTTCAGTAAAAGGTTTGCCGGTAATATAGGCACGGAAGATCCACCCGGTATGCATGCCTTCAGGCGTTTGCCCTTAGCTATACCACCGCAGTATTCATCGCTGAAGATGAACTCTTCAACCGATATGGTCATATCTATTTCGTAAATGCCCGGCTTGTTTATATTACCACAGGCAGACAGCAATTTTGTTCCTGTTGATTTGCCTACGCCTATTTTAGCGTATTCTTCGCCGCCCATGTTTATGATAGGCACTACCGCAGCTAATGTCTCTACATTGTTCACCACCGTAGGGCGCATCCATACACCCTGTATAGCCGGGAACGGTGGCTTTATACGCGGATTGCCGCGCTTGCCTTCAAGGCTTTCTATCAGTGCAGTTTCTTCACCGCATATATAGGCGCCTGCGCCACGGTGTACATATATTTCGCAGTCAAAGCCGGTACCGAGTATATTCTTACCCAGCCAGCCATTGTTTCTTGCTTCAGCTATAGCCTGCTCGAGTATCTCTGCTATCCATGCGTACTCACCGCGTATGTATATATAAGTGGCATTAGAGCCTAATGCAAAGCTGCTCACTATTAGTCCTTCTACCAGCAGGTGCGGAATAAACTCCATCAGGTAGCGGTCCTTGAAAGTACCGGGTTCTGATTCATCTGCATTGCATACAAGGTGACGGGGCACACCTTCAGGTTTGGCAAGGAAACTCCATTTCATACCCGTAGGGAAACCCGCACCACCACGACCGCGAAGGCCGCTCTTCTTCACTTCTTCCACTATTTCATCAGGCGTCATTTTCAACGCCTTCTCTACCGAGCGATAGCCGCCATTTTTGCGGTAGGTATCGTAGTAACGAATACCTTCCACGTGTGCATGCTCTAATAATAGTTTAACTCCCATAAAAACCCCAACCTCAAAAGAGGCTAATTATTTTTAAATGTTTATTATCGAACCTTCATCCGCACAGGGAAGAAAGGCTTATAACTTCATACTATAAATATACTCTTCCATCAGCCCGAAAAACTGGTCATCCCAGCCATCCTTATGTTCCTTCATCTCTTCTTCGTCAGGCAGGTCTGTATGGTCCAGTGTTACCTTTGTCCCTTCTTTATCCTTCTGCAATTTGTAATGTACGGTAGATGGTTTTACATCTTCAGCCCAGCCTGTTGTCTTCCAGGTATAGGCCAGTTCATTATCACTTGCCTTCAGCACAGTTCCTTCCACCCAGCCATCAAACATTTCAAACTTCCCACCTTCTTTCTTTTCCACTATTGCTTCGCCGCCACTCCATTTCCTCAGTAGCTTTTCATCTGTCAGCAACTGCATTACCAGTTCAGGTTTTGCAGGCACTATAAATTCCAGGTGAATATCGTTAGCCATGTTTTAGTTTTTAGCCTGCGCCCTGCACTCTTCTATTATCTGGTCTACCTTCTCTTTCGTCAAATGTTCTCTGTATGTTTTGCCCAGCTGCATCATTGGCGCGTAGCCACATGCTCCAAGGCATTCAGCAGGCTTCAATGTAAACAGTCCGTCAGGTGTTGTTTGTCCTTCCAGTATACCCAGCTTCTCTTTTATATATTCTATTATTTCGTCGCTGCCATTTATCATACAAGGCCCCGTACGGCATACTTCAAACATATACTTGCCTACAGGCTTCAGGTTGAACATGGTATAGAAAGAAGCCACTTCATACACCTCTATTGGTGTAATGCTCAATAGCTCCGCTACATAGTCCATTACAGGCACATCCAGCCAGCCGCCAAATTCGTCCTGCGCCAAATGCAGCACAGGTATCAGCGCACTCTTCTGCTTCCCTTCCGGGTAGCGGCCCATAATCTCCTGTACTTTATCTAACTTTTCTTGGTTAAAACGAACCATTTATTTCATTTTAATTAGCTAATACGATTAGCTGATTGATTATGCATCTAATTCTCCTGCTATTACATTCAGGCTACTCAAAGCAATTACTGCATCACTCAGCAAACCACCTGTTATCATTTCAGGATAAGCCTGGTAATAGATAAAACATGGCCTGCGGAAGTGCAGGCGATAAGGTGTACGCCCGCCATCACTTATCAGGTAATAACCTACTTCGCCATTGCCACCCTCTACCGCATGATATACTTCACCCGGAGGTGCATCTATTTCACCCATCACCATTTTAAAGTGATAGATAAGGGCTTCCATCTTTGTATATACATCTTCTTTAGGCGGAAGATGGTAACGGTCAGCTTCCTTAGCATAGAATACATCCTTCTGCTCAGGGAATTCTCTTTCTATTGCTTCTATTTTTTCCAGTGCCTGTCGTATAATGCTATCGCTCTGCCACATTTCATCGTTGCGCACCATATAGCGGTCATACACATCGCCTTTAGTTCCTACCGGTATCTTAAAATCAAAGTCTTCATAAGAGCTATATGGCTGCGCTACACGCACATCATAGTCTACACCCGCAGCACGCAGGTTAGGGCCTGTGAAGCTATAGCTCAGCGCCCTTTCTGCACTTATCGGCCCTGCTCCTATACAACGGTCCATGAAGATGCGGTTGCGGTTCATCAGGTTTTCGAATTCCCTTAGTGCTTTAGGGAACTTATCTAAGAATTTCTTAAGTTTCTGAAATGCAACCTGGGTGAAATTGCGTTCAAAACCACCTACACGACCTATATTGGTAGTAAGGCGGGAACCGCATATTTCTTCAAATATTTCATAGATCATTTCCCTGTACTGGAAAACGTAGGTAAAGCCTGTTAATGCACCGGTATCCACAGCTATCACCGAGTTGCATACCAGGTGGTCGGCTATGCGGGCCAGTTCCATTATTATCACACGCAGATATTCCACTCGCTTAGGCAGCTTCAGGCCAAGCAACTTTTCTATCGTCATGTGCCAGCCCATATTGTTTATGGGCGAGGAGCAATAATTCAAACGGTCTGTAAGTGGGGTGATCTGGTAGTATGGGCGACGTTCGGCTATTTTTTCAAAAGCCCTGTGTATGTAGCCTATTGTAGGCGTGGCTTCCAGCACACGTTCGCCGTCTATCTCCAGTATATTCTGAAACACACCATGCGTGGCCGGGTGCGTAGGCCCCAGGTTCAGCGTGGTGGTTTGTTTTTGTAACGACTCTTCCGAGAGTTTTATATGATGTTCAGACATGTTATAGTCCTCTACAATTTTTACTTATTTATACTACTGTTCCGCCTCTGCCAAACATTTCATCATCCTTATCTATACGCGTAGGATCTTCCATGGGATATTCCTTACGCATAGGGAAATAATCCATCTCGTCCACATTCAATATGCGTATAAGATTAGGATGCCCTACGAAATTAACACCAAAGAAGTCATAGGTTTCGCGCTCCATCCAGTTAGCCCCGGCAAATAGCTGGGTGGCGGTAAATACATCCGGTTTTTCTATCGGTGTATATACCTTCATACGCAGACGTATATTGTTCTCCAGGCTATGCAAATGGTAAATAACAGATAGCTCTTCACCCTTTCTATCCGGAAAGTGCGCACCTGTCAGGTCTGTCAGAAAGCGAAAACGCAGCGTTTCATCATCATACAGAAACTGCATTACTTTCAGGTTCATCTCTGCAGGAGCAGTAAAAGTGAGCATACCATATGGCTCTGCCCATTCGGTAAGCTGCTCACCGAATTTTTCTGTTAAGCGTTCTTTTATTATTTCCTTGGTCAATGCCATAATCAGCTCAAATAACAAAAACCAAAACCCGTCTTTTGAATTTTGGCTTTTAAATTTCTAATTTCTTACTGTATGCCGTAGCTCTGCATCAGCTCTTTATACTGCTCGCTGTTCCTTCTGCGCAGGCTTTCATTCTGCACAAGATCCTGTAGCTTCAGGATGCCATCCAATATACCTTCCGGTCTTGGAGGGCAACCCGGCACATATACATCCACCGGTATCACCTGGTCTATGCCCTGCAATACAGGGTATGAGTCGAAGATACCACCTGTGCATGCACAGGCGCCTATTGCTATCACCCAGCGTGGCTCTGCCATCTGCAGGTATACCTGGCGCAATATCGGGCCCATCTTTTTAGCTATGGTACCTGCCACCAGCAGCATATCGCACTGGCGCGGGGTAAAGCCCATACGCTCCGATCCGAAACGGGCCAGGTCGTAGTTAGCACCCATGGTAGCCATAAATTCGATACCACAACATGAGGTAGCAAAAGGTAAAGGCCATAAAGAGTTCTTACGGGCCAATCCTACTACTTTATCAAACGATGTTGCAAAAAAACCTTCCCCGGAATACCCTTTGGGCATTTCCACCATCTTCACCTTCGTATTATACTGAACCGGACGAGGCATAACTATTAAAATTTAAACATGTTAAACAATCTAAAGCCAAAAGCTGTTCATTCCGCCCTCAACTTGTAACTCCTAATCTTCCCAATCTAAAGCTCCCTTCTTCACTATATATATGAACCCACACAGGAAGAATGCTACGAACAGCAATACTTCTATGAAGCCATCCTTACCCAAAAATCTAAAATTCACAGCATAAGGATAAAAGAAGATCACTTCCACATCAAACAATACAAACAAAATAGCCACCAAAAAGTACTTAATACCCATTGGTTGGCGGGCATTACCTACAGAAGGGATACCGCTTTCAAAGTTGATAAGTTTGTCTTTTGTTCTTCTTTTCGGCCCCAGCAGGTGCGTTACCGCCATCATTACCACCACAAATCCTATAGCAAGAACCAATTGTAAGGCTACCGGAAAATAATTAAATGGCGTGTTTTGTTCCACTGCCAGCAATAAAAAGTTCATAAGAGATTCCCAGCTCCGAAGAGATTTTTATTAGAATACACAAAGGTACGCTTATCAACTAAAATAGCAATCATGATTTATTTGTATTTAACGGGGGATTAATATTTGTAGCATCTCTCGCTTAAATAAGAAATTTATCTACTTTTATATTGAAAATTATATCCTAAATGAAGCGGTTGCTTTATACCCCTGTTCTGATTGTTTTACTATGCTCATACACAGCTATTTATGGACAAACATGTACCTTAATAAGCCTTGTGGATACAATAAAAACATGTTCACATTCAAAAGTTACAATTCCAGCTGGCATCTCAGTTCCCGCTGGCTATATTATGTTAGACACTAACTGGTCTCCGGCTAGTGGTCTTTCCAATCCAAAATCACTAAATCCCACGGTAACGGTTAGCACAACATCTAGCTTATATAAATTAACCCTCATAACAGAAAAAGATACTAATCTTGTTATTAATGGAGATTTTAGCAGTGGGAACACTGGTTTTTCTAGTAGCTATACATATGCGCCCAGCACAACTTATTTGCCCGAGGGTGATTATGCCATAACAACGGATCCCCATTTGGTTCATTCCGGCGCACCATCATTTGGCGATCATACCTCCGGTATTGGAAATATGATGGTTATCAATGGCGCATCAACTCCCGTAGATGTATGGTGTCAATCTATTCCGGTAACACCAAACACATATTACGCTTTTTCAGCCTGGTTCGCGAATTGGTCTCCAGCCGATACGGGTACGGAACCCCTGAACTTCAGTTTAAGATAAATGGGACTCTTATTGGCACTTCCGTTTATATCACAGCAGCACCCGGCATTTGGAAGCGATTTTATATATTATGGTACAGTGGTCCCAATACCACAGCGGGCATTTGCATTAATGATCTTGTTACTGCTCCAATGGGTAACGATTTTTCCCTGGATGATATTAGTTTCAAACCATCTTGTATCTCTGAAGACAGCGTATACATTAAAATAGATTCTTTTCCCTTTACTGCAAGTCCTGATACGTCCATATGCAGTGGCCAATCCATTGCCCTTAATGCCGTCGGAGCTACTACATACAATTGGAGTCCAGCCACCGGATTATCCTGCACTTCATGTTCTAACCCTGTAGCCACCCCTATCAACACAACAACATATACAGTAACGGGAACAAATGCAACAGGTTGTACCGCCACGAAAACGGTAACCGTTGGCGTAAAAGAATCAAGTCTCAATATTGCAACTAATACCAAGGCAATATGTAACGATAGTTCGGCAATTTTAACCGCATCGGGTGGGGTGAACTACAATTGGAATCCCTCATCAGATTTAAGTTGTGATACTTGCGCAACCACAATAGTATCCCCACATACTGCAACATGGTACGTGCTAACGGCGCTAGACACAAATGGATGCTTAAGCAAAGACTCAATATCAATAGGGGTATTTAATTCCGTTTCCCTTCATGCTGCCCGCCAGCCAAACGCTGAATGCGCCGCTACTACAGTTCAATTACTGGCATCAAGTCCTGATCTTAATATTTCCTATACGTGGTCGCCTGGGAAATATCTCAGCGATAGCACAATATCCAACCCCCTTGCAATGTCTCAGGAAATACCCATTACCTATTATGTGATTGGTAGAGTGGGCCATGACTGCCCGGCTATTGATTCAGTTATAGTATATCCGCATAAACAAGCTTTTGTAGACTTCCCAACCGGTTTTAGCCCAAATGGTGACGGTCACAATGATATCTTATACGTAAGAGGAAGTAATATTGCAACTCTAAACATGTCCATTTTCAATCGCTGGGGACAAAAGGTTTTTGAAACAAATGATTTAAATAAAGGCTGGGATGGTAGCTTCAATGGCAGTCCACAACCTGTAGATATTTATGGCTGTCTTCTTAAAGTAACCACACTTGACGGATGCAGCATTACAAAGAAGGGCAACATCACATTATTAAAATAAAGATCCTGTCACTAATTGCGTGATGCCAATTACAGTAAGACTGTCTTTTTAAAACAAACAATATATCTTTACCCCTCTCTATAAAGCGTATAGAATAATATGGGTTCAGTAGCAAGCACTATAAAAAGGAGATTTATAAAATTGATGTCCAAAGTCTATGATCCACTCGTAGATTTAGCTATTGGAAATCAAACCATAAAAATACCCCTCTCTCATATGCTAAGGGAGAATGTTGCTTTATATCCCGATTATAATTTTAATTTACCCAGAATTATTAAGTATGTAAGTCAATTTGTACCTGATGTTAGGGTAATAGACATTGGTGCTAACATTGGCGACACCGTTGCCTTTATAAAAAACTATACTGATGTTCCTATTCTCTGCATCGATGGAGAAGAAAAATATTTCGCTACACTAAGAAAAAACGTTGCGAAATATAGCAACGTTTCCATATGTCTTTCATTGGTTGGTGCTGAAACAAAGGAAACCAACCTGAAATTAAAAATGGATAAGGGCACTGCTTTTGTGGAGGAAAGCAAAGAGAAAACCACGATTCGCACTTTAGAGAATATTCTTGGCGAATTTGTCAATTTTAAAAACAGCAAAATCGTGAAAGTGGACACTGATGGCTATGATACGCTGATTTTAAGAGGTTCTGAAAATTATCTACGCACTAATAATCCAATACTGTTTTTTGAATTTGATCCATATCTGATTAAAAACAATGGTGACGATGCCTTCAGCTTTATTACCTACCTTAAAAACTGTGGCTACTATTATTTCATTTTTTACATGAGCAATGGAGACTACCTCGTTTCTTGCAGTATAGAACAGGAAGACATTATTATGCAGTTAGTCCATTACTTTTCCGGCAGAAAGGTCACACTGTATGCAGATGTTTGTGCGTTTACTGCATCAGACAAGGCTATTTATGAAACCTGTGT
>Ga0070665_100004246_pt1 | contig 15073 bp, 11 predicted proteins | sample KBSS13metaG_FD_65862 | JGI IMG/M metagenome (GOLD analysis project Ga0070665, IMG submission 65862) | Switchgrass rhizosphere microbial communities from Kellogg Biological Station, Michigan, USA - KBS S1-3 metaG | ecosystem: Host-associated > Plants > Roots > Rhizosphere > Soil ... | reverse complement strand
GACCGGCCGGTGCGCCGGATCGACCACGAACACCTCCCAGAAATCGGTGGTCAGCTCGTCGCCGGCGCGCAGGAAATCGATCACCTGGCCGACCGTCCAATGCTCGGGCACGGCGACCGCGTCGCGCCGCATCAGGCGCCCGGCCGAATCCTCCGGGTAGGAGAGCGCCTCCTCGATCGCGGCGCGGTCGTCCGGGTCGAGCGCGCGCAGGACGGCGCGCTGCTCCTCCTCCTCCAGATCCTCGATCAGGGCGACGGCGTCGTCCGTCTCCAGCTCGCCCGCGATCTCGGCGACTTCGTGCGGCTCGAGCTCGTCGATCAGCTCCTCGCGCACCCACTCGTTCATCTCGGCGAGCACGTCGCCGTCGAGCAGGTCGGTAAGCGCGGCAGCGAGCGCGCGGCGATGCTCGCTCCCGACCAGCTCCAGCAGGTCGGCAATGTCGGCCGGATGGAGCGGTTCGACCAGAGCGCGCGCGCCCTCGGCGTCGCCGGCCTCGAGCCGCTCGATCACCTCGTCGACATATTCGGGGCGGAGCCGGTCGTCCTCGTCGAGCCGGGTCTCGGGGGCGGGCGCCTCGGCGAGCGCGGCTTCCGCTTCGGAGGTTTCGAGGTCGCTGTCGCTCATCTCGCTCCTCCTCTGGCTGACTGCTTGATGGGTCCGTGGGCCGCTTCCTAGGCCGCGATGCTTGCCCTGTCGATATGCGAGGCTTAAGCGGCCTCCCAAAGGAGAATCCCATGTCCGAACAGAACACGCTCGTCTTCAATCTCGACAGCGGCGGCGACGTCGTCATTCGCCTGCGTCCCGATCTCGCCCCGCTGCATGTCGAGCGGATCAGGGAGCTGGCGAGCGAGGGCTTCTATGACGATGTCGTCTTCCACCGCGTGATCGACGGCTTCATGGCGCAGGGCGGCGACCCGACCGGCACCGGCATGGGCGGCTCCGACCGGCCCGACCTTCCTGCCGAGTTCAGCGACGAGCCGCATGTGCGCGGTACCGCGTCCATGGCCCGCGCGCAGAACCCGAACAGCGCCAACAGCCAGTTCTTCATCTGCTTCGACGATGCCGGCTTCCTCGATGGCCAATACACCGTCTGGGGCGAGGTCGTGGAAGGCATGGAGCATGTCGACAATCTGCCGAAGGGCGAGCCGCCCCGCGCCCCGGGCAAGATCGTCAAAGCCTCTTTGAGGGACTGACGCCATGAGCCGGCCCGTCACGCTCATCACCGGGGCGTCGGCGGGCCTCGGCGCGGAATTCGCGCGGCAATGCGCGCGACGGGGCGAGCCGCTCGCGCTCGCCGCCCGCCGCCGCGACCGGATGGAAGCGCTCGCCGCCGAGCTTGGCGGCGACGTCCATATCTTCGAGGCGGACCTGTCCATCGAAGGCGCCGCCGCCGGCCTGATCGACGCGCTCGAAGCCGAAGGCCTCTCCGTCGGCACGTTGATCAACAATGCCGGCTTCGGTCTCGCCGGCAGATTCGCGGACCGGCCGCTCGTCAAATTGAGCGAGATGATCGACCTGAACATCCGCACCCTGACCGAGCTCTGCCACCTCGTCCTCCCCGCCATGCGCGCGCGCGGCAAGGGCGGCATCCTCAATGTCGCCTCGACCGCCGCCTTTCAGCCCGGCCCGAACATGGCGGTCTATTATGCCAGCAAGGCCTATGTGCTGAGCTTCACCGAGGCCTTGCACCATGAGCTGAAGGGCAGCGGCATCAACGTCTCGGCGCTCTGCCCCGGCCCGACGCATAGCGAGTTCAGCGACGTCGCCGACTCCCACAGCCCCACCCTGGAGCGGATGAAAATGCCGGCCGCGCCGGTCGTCGCCCTGGGCCTCGACGGCCTCGACCGCAACAAGGCGGTGGTGATCCCCGGCGTGAAGAACAAGATCGGCGCCCAGGCCAGCCGCTTCCTGCCCCGCTCGACGATGCGGAACATCATCGGACGGATCAAGGTTTGACGCGGCTGAGCTAATATAAAAGCGCTTGAATTTTCCGAATATTCCTCCTCATTTCCCAGTTGGCCAAATCGGCTTTGGGGGAAATGTCAGTGCTCAGACCTGTTTTTCTTGTGACGCTGATCTTCGCGCTATCTGGCTGCTTGCACTGGCGGCAGCAGCCACTTACCGGCCGGGACCATGTTTCGGGATGGTCGGATCAGATCAGAGCCGCGGCTGACGAGGCCTATCTCTACGCCCAGATGTCCGTGAATGCTTATGACGATGGCGATCGCTACGATCTGGGGCCGGATATCCGGACCGTCGCGAATGTACCCAATGACCGGATCGGCTTCGCTTATTCGCTCTTCGAGCGATCCCGGGACGGCAGGCTGGCCGAAATCATCATTGCGTTTCGGGGGACGGAGTTCCGCACAAGGGAAGACTGGATCGACGCAATCTCTTCGCCCGCCAGAATCCGGAGGGCGTGACGCTCTTTGAGCAAATTCGGGCGCGCTATCCGGCGGACGTTCCGATCACGGTCACCGGCCATTCGCTTGGCGGCGGGATCGCCATTCAGGTCTCCCTCGAGAAGCCGAATGTGAAAGCCTATGTGTTCAACACCTCGCCCCGCTTCCGGCTGAGAGGCACGGCCCCGGCGAACCGCCGCCTTTCCATTGTCGAATATGGCGAGTTCCTGAAGGCGGGCAGGTTGTTCGGCCGGGAGGCGAACCAGACCTATATTTCGCTGAACTGCACCCCCGGCCTGAACAGCATTGCCCAGCATTCCAGCCGCAGATTGGCGGATTGCCTGACCCGCCTCGCCGCCTATCGCGAGCCGGGGGCCCGGCTATCGCTCGTCCGAAACAACATTCCTGCGCCGGTGGGACTGCCGGAGACCCCGGGGCGCTGACCTTCAGGCTGCCTCGGCGGCGACCACTTCCTTCAGCAGCCAGTCGTGGAAAATCCTGAGCGGCCGGCGGCTCAGCGCCGCGCGGCGGCAGGCGAACCAATAGGCGTAGGGGCTGGGCGCCGCGACATCGAACAGGCGGACCAGCTTCGGATTGTGCGCATGCTCCAGATGCATCTCGAACATGAAGGCCACGCCCAGCCCCTCGGCGGCCGCGTCGAGGATCAGCTGGCCGGAATCGAAATGGTCGATCGCGGCCGGCTGCAGGTCCGGCAGGCCGACCGCCTCCAGCCAGAAATCGAACGCGTCGGGCAAATCTCGGTGGAGCAGCACCGTGGCTTCGGCGAGGTCGGCAGGACGCTTGAGGTGCTTCATCCCCTTGCCGCCGACCGCGACCACCCGGTTTCCGCCCAGCTTCACGCTGTAGAGAGACTCATCGATCTCCTTGGCGAGCGCGATCGCGCCATCCAGCCCCTCGTCCAGGCGGGTGAGGGCATGCGGCCTGGTGTCCAGCTCGACATGCAGATCCGGGTGCAGGGCGCGCAGCGCGCCGAGCCGCGGCATCAGCCGGTGGGACGCGAAGAGCGGCAAGGTGGCGAGCTTCAGGCGCATCAGCTCGCTATGGCCGGCGGCGCGCTCCATCGCATGGCCGAGCTCCTCAAGCGCCGGGCCGATCTCGGCCAGCAATTGCTCGCCCTCATGATTGAGCAAGACCGCCTGATGACGTCGCTCGAACAAGGGCCGGCCGATGAATCGCTCCAGTGCCTGGACCCGCCGCGACAAAGCGGGGGAGGACAGAGCGAGGGATTCGGCCGCGGCCTTGATCGAGCCCAGCCGGGCGGTCTGGACGAAAGCCTCCACGGCGGTCAGCGGGGGCAGCCTCTTCATGGCGCCAACCCTGTGAAAACGGGGTCAAATTGTGCGGCGCACATCATGGCCTCACTCCCGGAGCGGCGGATTTCCGCTCTTTTCTGATTGCAGATTTCGCAATCATGAATGATGTCTTCGCACTTGCACAATCTCTTCGCAAGCGCAAAAAAGAGCCTGCCTTTCAGGCATCCTCTCCTAAAAACTTTCACAGGGTCGGTCTCCGGATCGGCCCTTTTTTTTGCCTTTCGGTCCGAACCCTTGGCGCCTTTTCGGTCACCTGTGGTTTGACGACGGGGCACAGCTGCCTATGTGAAGGCCGCACAAGGAGAGCGAGCCGACATGGCCGACGTCGAAACCAAATCGAAGAAACTGCAGGTCGCGACGATGCGGCCGGACGACAGCGGCCGCGGCATTGCCCGCCTGCCGCGCGCCATCATGGCCGAGCTCGGCCTTGCCGAGGGCGACGTGATCGAGCTGGCCGGCAAGCGCACCACCCCGGCCCGCGCCGTCGGCCCCTATCCCGAGGATGAGGGGCTGGAGATCATCCGCCTCGACGGCCTGCAGCGCGCCAATGCCGAGATCGGCTCGGGCGATTATGTCGAGATCCGCAAGGCGGAGTCGAAGCCCGCCACCCGCGTCGTCTTCGCCCCGGCGCAGAAGAATCTCCGCCTGCAGGGCTCGGCCCATGCCCTGAAGCGCAGCTTCGGGATGAAGCCGCTCACGGCCGGCGACGTGGTCGCGACCACCGGCCAGCAGCAGGTGCCGCGCGGCGACATCCCGCCCGAGCTTCGCCAGATGCTGACGGCGCCCGCCTTCGCGCTGCAGGAGATCCGGCTTGTCGTCATCTCGACCGCGCCCAAGGGCATCGTCCATATCGACGCGAACACCGAGATCGACCTGCTTCCCGAATATACGGAAGCGAAGGAGACTCGCCGCGCCGACGTCACCTATGACGATTTGGGCGGCATGGGCTCGACCATCGATCAGCTGCGCGAGATGGTCGAGCTCCCCTTACGCTACCCCGAGATTTTCGAGCGGCTTGGCGTCGATCCGCCCAGGGGCGTGCTGCTCCACGGCCCGCCCGGCACCGGCAAGACCCGACTGGCACGCGCCGTCGCCAATGAGAGCGAAGCGCAATTCTTCCATATCGCCGGCCCGGAGATCATGGGCTCGGCTTATGGCGAGAGCGAGAAGCGCCTGCGCGACGTGTTCGAGGAGGCGAGCGCCAACAGCCCGGCGATCATCTTCATCGACGAGATCGATTCGATCGCGCCGAAACGGGGCCAGGTCACCGGCGAGACCGAGAAGCGCCTCGTCGCCCAATTGCTGACCCTGCTCGACGGCCTGGAGCCGCGCGCCAACCTGATCGTCATCGCCGCGACCAACCGGCCCGAAGCGATCGACGAGGCGTTGCGCCGCCCCGGCCGCTTCGACCGCGAGATCGTGATCGGCGTCCCGGACGAGAATGGCCGCCGCGAGATTCTCGGCATCCACACCCGCGGCATGCCGCTGGCGCCGGACGTGGACGTCGCTGGCCTCGCCCGGCAGACCTACGGCTTTGTCGGCGCAGACCTCGCCGCTTTGGTCCGAGAGGCGGCGATCGAGGCGGTGCGCACGATCATGCCCAAGCTCAATCTCGAGGAGGGCACGATCCCGCCCGAGGTGCTCGATGAGCTTTCCGTCACCCGCAAGGATTTCGAGGAGGCGCTGAAGCGCGTCCAGCCGTCCGCCATGCGCGAGGTGATGGTGCAGGCGCCCAATGTCGGGTGGGACGATATTGGCGGCGTCGACGAGGCCCGCGAGCGCCTGCGCGAGGGCGTTGAGCTACCGCTCAAGCATCCGGACAGTTTCCGCCGGCTCGGCATCCGCCCGGCCAAGGGCTTCCTGCTTTATGGCCCGCCCGGCACCGGCAAGACCCTGCTCGCCAAGGCCACGGCCCGCGAGGCGGAGGCGAACTTCATCGCCACCAAGAGCTCGGATCTGCTCTCCAAATGGTATGGCGAGAGCGAGCAGCAGATCGCCCGCCTCTTCGCCCGGGCCCGCCAGGTCGCCCCGACGGTCATCTTCATCGACGAGCTGGACAGCCTCGTGCCCGCGCGCGGCGGCGGCCTCGGCGAGCCGCAGGTGACCGAGCGGGTGGTGAACACCATCCTCGCCGAGATGGACGGGCTGGAGGAATTGCAGTCCGTGGTCGTGATCGGCGCCACCAACCGGCCGAACCTGATCGACCCGGCCTTGCTCCGCCCCGGCCGGTTCGACGAGTTGATCTACGTCGCGGTGCCGGACGCGGCCGGGCGCCGGCACATTCTCGGCATCCACACCAAAAGCATGCCGCTCGCCAAGGACGTCGATCTCGACGTGCTGGCCAGGAAGGCCGAGCGCTTCACTGGCGCTGACCTCGAGGATCTCGTCCGCCGCGCCGGCATGTTCGCCCTGCGCGGCTCGATCGACGCCAGGGAAGTGACCATGGCCGAATTCGAGCGCGCGCTCGGCGAGACCCGCGCCTCGGTCACGCCCGAAATGGAGCTGGACTATCAGAAGATCGAGGAGAATCTGAAGCAGGAGGCGCGCAGCGCCGGCACCGGCATCGGCTTCATTGCGCCCGGGATGCTGACGCCGCGGGGTCCTAAGGGCTGATCGCGGGCGAGTCCGCCTTCAGCCGGAGCGCGGTCACGATGGCGAGCCCCGTCATCAGGACCCCGGTCAGCAGCAGCGGCAGGGCCAGGCCGAAGCCGTAGAGCCAGAGGCCCAGCGCGGGCGCCCCGATATAGGCCATGCCGTTCACCGACGTGACCTGCCCGGCCACCGCATTCTGCTCGGCAAGGCCGACCGCCAGCGAGGCGCCGCTGGTGAAGCCGGGCCGGAACAGGCCGAAGCCCAGGGAGGCCAGGCTGAAGCCGAGGATCATCCCGTAGGCGCTGTCGGCGAGCCCGGTGACGACGCATCCCGCAGCCGCCGCCAGCGAGCCCCAGATGACGAGCTGGCGCGGAGACAGGCCGAGCCGCGGGATCAGCCCCCATTGCGCGAGCAGGGACGCCATCGCCCCGGAGATCAGCACGATCGCGATCCAGTGCTGCGCGTCGGCCAGGGGCACGCGCAGCTTGTCGATCACCAGGAAGCCGATCACCGAGAGCAGGATCGCCTGGCCATGGCCGCCGGCAAAGCCGATGATCGTCCAGGGCAAAACGCGCGGGTCCTTCCAGCGCAGCCGCGCCGCGCCGCGCTCCGCCTCGCCGCCCGAGACGGCGTCCGGGCCGCCGATCGACGGGTAAGCCACGATCGGGCCGGTCGCCCGGTTGCGCGGCGTGTCGTCCGGCAGGCGCAGGATGATCCAGGCCAGGACGATCACCCCGATCCCGGCGAAGACGATCAGCGGGGCGCTGAGGCCGAGCGGCGGGAAGATGAAGAGCGGCGCGATCGCCGGGCCGATGATCGTGCCGAGGCCGAAGGAGGAAGCGAGCACCGCCAGCGCGCTCGTCCGCGCCTCGCCGTCCGTCCGCGCGGCGACATAGGCCTGCACCGCCGAGGGCGAGGCCGAGCCGAAAATGCCGTAGAAGCTGCGCCCGAAGATGAAGATGGCGAAGACCAGGGTCGTGCCCAGCACATGCGCAAGACCGAGCGCCAGCGCGCCGCCGCAGATCAGCATCGAGGTGATGAAGCCGATCAGCCCGAGCCGCATCAGGGCGCGGCGGCCGCGATGGTCCGCGCGCTGCGCCCAGACCGGCGCCATCACCACCCAGGCGATGGCGGACAGCGAGAAGGCGATCGCCACCCAGAGATCCGCGACGCCGAGATGCCGGCCGATCGCGGGCAGCAAGGACTGCATCGCCGTATTGCCGGCCGCGGCGACCAGCATCACCGAGAAGAGCAGAGCGAATCGTTCGCGCGAAAGGCCGAATCCGCTCATCCCCGCTCCCTGTCCCGCCGCGAAAACGGCTTTTTTTCGTGCTTTTCTCCCGGCGTGGGACAGCGGCCCTTGATCTGAGGCAGGCGCAGCCGCCTTGCCTTTGACCGCCCAAGCTGGCAACGACCGGGCTTTCCGACAATAGCTGGGACAATCATGTCGTCATCCTGGGACGAGGCACGGACCAAGGGGCGTTTCGCGCGCAAGGGCAGCGGCAGTCCGCTCTGGCATTTCCTGCGCGGCTTCATCAAGCACCCCCTGATGGTTGGCTCGATCATTCCCTCCTCCCGGGCCATGGTCGACAAGATGCTGGAGCCCGTCGACTGGGCGAATTGCAAGCTGTTCGTGGAATATGGTCCGGGCGTCGGCACCTTCACTGAGCATGTCCTGCGCCGCATGGCCCCGGACGCGACTCTGATCGCGATCGACCTCAATCCGGATTTCACGCGCTATCTGCGCGCCAAATTCACCGACAACCGGCTCTTCCCGGTGACCGGTTCCGCCGCCGACGTCCGCCAGATCATCGCCGATTGCGGCTTCGATCATGCCGATTATGTCCTCTCCGGCCTGCCTTTCTCGACCCTGCCCAACGGCATCGGCCCGAAGATCGCCGAGGAGACTCATGCGGTGCTTCGGCCGGGGGGCGGCTTCCTGGTCTACCAGGTCAAGAAAAAGGCCCGCGACTATATGGCCGCCCATTTCAACCGGATCGACACCGGCCGGGAATGGAGGAACGTCCCGCCCTGCCACCTCTTCTGGGGCTGGAAGGAGTGAGCTCGCTCAATCCCCGCCGAAGCGCTTCTTCCCGAAATTGAGCCGCCGCGCGACATTATAGTCCGCGGTCGCGACCACGAAATAGCCCAAAGCCCATTTGATCCGGTTCCAGAGCGTCATGCTCTTGCGGTGCTCGCCGGGGAGGATGCGCTTCGAATTGGCGATCTCCCCCTCGACGAAGCGCCGCATCATCGCCGCAAAGGCGGGATCGTCGATCCGCAGCATCATCTCCAGGTTCAGGTAGAGGCTGCGCATGTCGAAATTGGCCGAGCCGATATGGACGACATCGTCCAGGATGATCAGCTTCGAATGGAGCTTGGTCGGCTGATATTCGTAAATCTGGGCGCCGCGCTTCAGCAGCCGCCAGTAGAGGAAGCGGGCGGCGCCGACCACGAACTGGTGGTCGAGCTTGGCCGGGGTCACGATTCGCGTCCGCCCGCGCCGGGCGATCCCGGTCAGGCGCCGCATCATCGACAGGCTCGGCGCGAAATAGGCGACGATCATGTCGAGCCGCGTCGCCTTCATCATGTCGGCCTTTACCGATTTGGCCCAGGGCGAAAGCCGCCGGGTCGGCCCGCCGAACAGCCAGTGCAGCGGCCCGTCCTCGACCGAATAATGGCTGAGCATCCGCCGCAGCCGCCGGATCGAGGCGTCGTCCGTTTCCGCCCAGGAGAACAGGGATTCGTAATAGCGGACCAGATGCTGCGCGGTCGGCCCCTCCACCTCCAGACCCAGGTCGCGCCAGGCGCCCTGCTCGATCGTCCCGAAATAATCGTCGGAGATGTTGAAGCCGCCGATGATTGCCTTGCGGCCGTCGGCCAGCGCCAGTTTCTGGTGGTTGCGGAGCAGATAGCGCCGGCCCCAGCGCGGCACGAAGCGGCAGAACCGCGCCTGCGCATCTTCCAGCGGCTTGAAGAACCCCTTGGGCGCTGACGACGCCCCGAACCCGTCGACCAGCAACGACACCGAAACCCCGCGCTCCGCCGCCGCGACCAGGGCATCGCGCACCCGCCGCCCCGCCACGTCATCCTCCCAGATATAATAGAGGACCCGGAGCGATTCCCGCGCGCCCTCGATGAGCGCGATCAGGGCGGCCAGCCGCTCCGGCCCGTCCGGCAGGAGGGTCAGGCGATTGCCCGCGACCTCCATCGGCCGGATCTCGGGTTCCTCGTCGCTCATGCCAACCTTATGCCCGGCCTGCGGAAAAGCGCCAGCGGTTGAAGGCGCGGCCGGTTGCTTTAGGGAGACGCTGTGGCCGTCACCCGTCTCTCGCTGACCGATTTCCGCTCTTATGCGGACACTGTGCTCGCGCCCGGGGCGGGCTTCGTCATCCTGACCGGGGAGAATGGCGCCGGGAAGACCAACATCCTGGAGGCCGTCTCCCTGCTCTCGCCCGGCCGCGGCCTGCGCGGCGCGGCGCTTGGCGAAATGGCCCGGCGCGACGGGGCCGGCGGCTTCGCGGTCGGCGCCCGGCTGGACGACATTGATCTCGGCACCGGCACCACCGCCGCCGCGCCCGAGCGGCGCCAGGTCCGGGTCAACGGCGCCGTCGCCTCCGCCAACAATCTTTCCGAATGGCTCTCCGTCCTCTGGCTGACGCCGGCCATGGACCGGCTCTTCGCCGACGCCGCCTCCGGCCGCCGCCGCTTCCTCGACCGGCTCGTTCTCGCCTTGCGCCCGGACCATGCCATGCACAGCGCCCGCTATGACGCGGCGATGCGCGCGCGGAACAAGTTGCTCGCCGAAGAGGGGCCCTGGGACGCGGCCTGGCTCGACGCGCTGGAGGCGCGCATGGCTGAGCATGGCGCCGCCATCTCCGAGGCCCGCGCCCTCACCGTCGCTTCCTTGTCCGCTCGCCTCGCCGCCGCGCCCGAAGGTCCCTTTGCCCGCCCCCTGATCGCGCTCGAGGGCGGTGAGCCCGGCCAGCTCGCCGCCGCCAGAAGCCGCGACGCCGCCGCCGGCCGCACCCTCGCCGGTCCCCATCGTGCCGATTTGCTCGTCATCCATGCCGGCAAAAACCAGCCGGCCGCGCTCTGTTCCACCGGCGAGCAGAAAGCCCTGCTCATCGCCCTGATCCTTGCCCATGCCGATCTGGTTGCCGAGCGGACGGGCCGCCGCCCGCTTCTCCTGCTCGACGAGATCGCCGCCCATCTCGATCCCTCCCGCCGCACCGCCTTGTTCGTCCGTCTGGGCGACGCCGGCGGCCAGGTCTGGATGACCGGCACGGAGCCGGCTCTGTTCGACGGCATCGGTGCCGCCACCCATCTGGTTGTCGCGGACGGCCGGATCGCCTGATCGACGCCGAACGCGCCGCACCGGGTGGATGCGGATCGTATCGCGGCCCGATGCATTCCGGCTCCGGACGGGCAGCGGCGGGTGAACCTCGCCTGTCAGCCTGCCTCAGAAGCCGTTCACCGCGCGGGGTCCAGTCGGGCGCCATTCCGAAACATCAGGGAGAATGACATGAGTAAGTTTCTATGGATCGGCGCCGGCATGGCCGCCCTCACCGCCGCGGCCGGCCCCGCCGCTGCCCAGGATCGCTGGGACTGGAGCCCCGGCGACCGCGAGTATCGCCTGATCGGCCCCGGCGTGCCGCAGCTCTACCCCGAGCTGCGCCGCACCAGTCGCGGACGCGCCTTCGTGATGCGCAATTTCGACTGGAACCGCGACGGGCGCGTCAACCTGCGCGAGGCCGAGGCGGCGAACCGCGCCTTCGCCGATGTGGCCGGCGCGCGCCGCGACCGTTTCGACTGGGAGTCGCGGGGCCGCGAGCGTGTCGACCTTGGCGAGCGCGGTGGCCGGGTCGACGGACGCGCGGACAGCTGGGACCGCGCGGCCATGCGCTCCTACAATTTCCGCCAGACCGATGAAGGCGCGCGCATGACCATGCAGGAGGATGTGCTCTTCGCCACCGACAGCGATGTGCTCCGCCCCGCCGCGATCGAGCGCCTGCGTCCGCTCGCCGGTTATTTGCGGGCCAATCCGGGCGTCCGGGTCGCGATTGACGGCCACACGGATTCGCGCGGCACCGACCAGCACAATCTGGATCTGTCCGAGCGCCGGGCGCAAAGCGTGCGCGAGGCGCTCGACGAGATGGGCGTGGTCCGGGCCCGCTTCCGCGTGCGCGGCCATGGCGAAAGCAACCCGACCGCGACCAACGCGACCGCCGCGGGCATGCGCCTCAACCGCCGTGTCGAGGTCACTTTGCTGGGCCGCCGCGCAAGCGAATTCTGAGCCTCGGCCCCGCTCGCAAGCACTGCGGGCGGGGCACCGGCGACATGGCTCAGGCGACGGGCTTGCACCTTATCTCGGTGGCCAGCCCGATATAGAAGTCCGTCTCCAGGCCGCGCGTTCCCGTGACCTGGCCTTCGAGGCAGAAGTCATGGAGCGTCTGCCCGCCCTCGGGGTGCTCGGTCGGAATTCTCTCCATCGTCATGGCACCCTGGCTGCCCGGGAGCAGCGAGAGGCCGAACCTGATCCGGCCGAGCTTCTCCCATGGCGCGAGCATGCCGACCGCAGCGACGTCGACCGACGGGAATTTCGCGAACCAGAAATCCTGCTTCTCGCGGATGCCGACATTCCAGTGGCGTTCGCCAGCGAGAACGGCGCGCCAGTTCTCACCGGGAGAGTTTCCGATCCGCTCGAGCGAATAGGGCTCGCTTCCCATCAGAAAGCTCAGGATCATGGTCCCCTCGGGAATCGTGTCGGGGTCGATCCCGGCGTCACCCCCGGAAACCTCGTCGATCAGCGCGGCGTAATCCACGGGCGCGAGCGGCCTGAACCGCAATTCCACGCCGTCGGGCGTTTCGACGATCGAATGGGCCTGAAAGGCGCGCGCCGCCATTTTGGGCCGATCGGGAGGGAATCTTGCCAGCGGATTGGCCAGACCCGGCGGCTGCTCCAGATGCTGGACGAAGTGGGTCATGCCGATGCCGATCAGCCGGTCGCCGATCTCGATTCGGGTGTCCTGGCCCCGGTTCCTGTTTTCGGGCGCCTTCACCAGCACCTCCCCGCCGGTGCCCCACATGCGATTCATCTCGCCCAGGCGAAACTGTTGGCGAAATGCGTCGGATACTTCGCTCATGCTGACTCCCTCTGACGGCAGCGGACCACCACGGTCCGGCTTCACGGCCATTTTTAGAGCGGCGGCCGGGCGATTGCTTCTCCCGGATTGTGCCCCTCGCGGCCGTCCGCCCGACCGGTCCGTCCGGGCCTGGGAATCCCCCGTTTTTCCTTGGGTTTCGCCCCCCGATTCCCTATATGCTCGCTATGACAGACAGCCCCAATGACAACAGCTACGGCGCCGATTCCATCAAGGTGCTGAAAGGCCTCGACGCGGTCCGCAAGCGGCCCGGAATGTATATCGGCGACACGGACGACGGCTCGGGCCTCCACCATATGGTGTTCGAGGTCTCGGACAATGCGATCGACGAGGCGCTGGCCGGCCATTGCGACCGGATCCTGATCACCCTGAACCCGGACGGCTCGGTGTCGGTCGAGGACAATGGCCGCGGCATTCCGACCGGGATTCACGAGGAGGAAGGCGTCTCCGCCGCCGAGGTCATCATGACCCAGCTCCATGCCGGCGGGAAGTTCGACAACACGTCGGACGAGAATGCCTATAAGGTCTCCGGCGGCCTGCATGGCGTCGGCGTCTCGGTGGTGAACGCGCTCTCGGAGACGCTCGATCTCACCATCTGGCGCGATGGCGAGGAGCATTGGATGCGCTTCCGCCATGGCGACGCGGAGAACCCGCTGAAAATCGTCGGCCCCGCCCCTGCGGGCAAGAAAGGCACGAAGGTCACCTTCCTGCCCAGCCCCGAGACGTTCAAGATCACCGAGTTCAATTTCGACACGCTGGAGCACCGCTTCCGCGAGCTCGCCTTCCTCAACTCCGGCGTCCGCCTGGTCCTGACCGATGCGCGCCACGAGGACGAGAAGAGCGTGGAATTGTTCTACGAGGGCGGCATCGGCGCCTTCGTCCGCTATCTCGACCGCGCCAAGACGGCGCTCATTCCTGAGCCGATCTCGGTCACCGGCCAGCGCGACGATATCGGCATCGAGGTCGCGCTCGAGTGGAACGACTCCTATTATGAGCAGGTCCTCTGCTTCACGAACAACATCCCGCAGCGCGACGGCGGCACGCACCTCGCCGCCTTCCGCGCCGCGCTCACCCGCACGCTGAACAATTATGCCGAGAAGTCCGGCATCATGAAGCGCGAGAAGGTGAACCTGACCGGCGAGGATATGCGCGAGGGGCTGACCGCGATCGTCTCGGTCAAGCTGCCCGATCCCAAATTCGGCTCGCAGACCAAGGACAAGCTCGTCTCTTCCGAGGTCCGTCAGCCGCTCGAGAGCCTGATGGCCGACAAGATGGCGGAATGGCTGGAAGAGAATCCTGGCCACGCCCGCACGATCATCGCGAAGATCATCGACGCGGCGGCGGCGCGCGAGGCCGCGCGCAAGGCGCGCGAAGCCAGCCGTAAGTCGGTGCTCGGCATCGCCTCGCTCCCCGGCAAGCTCGCCGACTGTCAGGAGAAGGACCCGGCCAAGTCCGAGCTCTTCCTGGTCGAGGGCGATTCCGCCGGCGGCTCCGCCAAGCAGGGGCGCAACCGCGAGATACAGGCGATCCTGCCGCTCAAGGGCAAGATCCTGAACGTCGAGCGCGCCCGCTTCGACCGGATGCTCTCCTCCAAGGAGGTCGGCACCCTGATTCAGGCGATCGGCACGGGCATCGGCCGCGACGATTTCAACATCGAGAAGCTCCGCTACCACAAGATCGTGATCATGACGGACGCCGACGTGGACGGGGCCCATATCCGGACCCTGCTGCTCACCTTCTTCTACCGGCAGATGCCGGAGATCATCGAGCGCGGGCACCTCTTCATCGCCCAGCCGCCGCTCTACAAGGTCGCGAAGGGCCGCTCGGAGGTCTATCTCAAGGACAATAATGCCCTCGACGATTATCTGATCGACGCCGGCACCGGCCTGACCGCGCTGGAGACCTTCGCAGGCCCGCGCTCGGGTGAGGATTTGCGCGCGCTCGCCGACCATGCCCGCAAGGTGCGCTCGCTCATGGCCTATGTGCCGCGCCGCTACGATCCGGCGATCATCGAGGCGCTGGCGCTGACCGGCGCGCTCAACCCGAACCTCTCCGACCGCGGCGCGGCGCTCGCGCTCACCGCCGAATGGCTGAACGCGGTCGACGACGAGGCGACATGGTCCGGCGAGATCGGCGCGGACGGCGATTATGTGCTGCGCCGCCTGTGGCGCGGCGTCACCGACCACCATGTGATCGACCATAAATTCCTGGTCTCGGCCGAGGCGCGCAAGCTGCACGGCCTTTGTGCGCCCGAGGCGGAGACCTATGCCGGCGCCTCGCGCCTGGTCTCGCTGCGCGGCTCCTCCGTCGCCACCGAGGCGGCCGAGGAATCGGAGGAGAATGAGGGCGGCGCGGTGAAGGCGATCGCCCCCGATCCCCGCGGCGCGCTCGTCGCCCGTCCCACCCAGTTGCTCGACGCGATCCTCGCCGCCGGCCGCAAGGGCCTCAGCGTGCAGCGCTACAAGGGCCTCGGCGAGATGAACGCCGAGCAGCTCTGGGAGACGACGCTCGACCCGACCAACCGCGCCTTGCTCCAGGTCGAGGTCACCCAGGCCGACGTCGCCGACGAGATCTTCACCCG
>Ga0070665_100004244_pt1 | contig 15082 bp, 11 predicted proteins | sample KBSS13metaG_FD_65862 | JGI IMG/M metagenome (GOLD analysis project Ga0070665, IMG submission 65862) | Switchgrass rhizosphere microbial communities from Kellogg Biological Station, Michigan, USA - KBS S1-3 metaG | ecosystem: Host-associated > Plants > Roots > Rhizosphere > Soil ... | reverse complement strand
GGTCTTCTGGCTGATCGCGACGGCAACCTTGCCGGGCCTTGCGGGCGGGCGTCCGTCCACCTTGCGAATGATGGGGTCGAGCGCTTCACTCATTTGTCCTCCACATCTTACGAAGCCTTGACCGGCAGATCACGGACGTGCTGGCCAAAGTAGTGCGACAGCCCCAGCAGCCTGTCTGCCTTCTGCCGGTAGCGGGCAGCACTTTCATGCAAATCCATATCGTCGGCTCTGCCGGCGCAGCATTCGGCCGCGGCAGAAAGCGCGGCAAACCCCTCGCGGAACGCACCCATCCGCTGTGGGACAGCAGCGACGATCCTGTCGAGAAAGCTCCGGAATTGCGCGTCCGCCTGCGTATCGGGCGCGAACCTTCCCAGGCCGAATGCAACGAAGCGCCAATGCGCGATCATCGCCGGCCAGAACAGGCCGTACAGCGCCAACCATCTGCGGTCGCGTCCCGGCGGTGCCTGGATCGCCTTTTCCACCCTGCTTGTCGCAACGTCGATATCGCGGGTTTCGCCGAGGCCAAGCCTGGTCGTGAGGACGCCGAGAACCTCGCGCTCGAGCCGATCGCTCTTCTCCAGCCCCTCCGATTCGACCCTGGTTGCGCCAGTCATAATCACGTAGATTGTATCCGTTATCCGGTCCTGGATGTTTTGCTCGAGATCGAAACGACCAACCACGAGTTTCTCGAGGTGGGCCAGCGCTTGCAGCCAGTCCGCCGGATCGCACGCGAAGAAACAGGTAACGACACGATTGATCAGAGCGTCGTCCGCCCCGCTGCCGTCGAGTGGAGGGCGCGCCCCGCCATCGGCGGAATCTTCCGCCGGCACCCCGAACAGTTTCCATACGATCCGCATGTGGGTCATGCCCTCATAGGGTGCAACGCGAACCAGCACGTCCCAGTTGATGACGAAGTCCCACAGCAGCACGCCGAGGGCGCGAATGCGGTCCTCCGCAGGCTTTCCCCGTCGGACCGGATCGAAGGCAAAGAGCCAGTTCGCGTGCGGCGCCTTTGGCCAACCGAGCGCCGTCCTCAGGCGGCTGTGAATGGCGATGACGATATCGTCGATTTCGTCCTTGCCCGCTCGTGCAAACTTGCTCTGAAGCCGCGTCCCGATGTTGAACACGTCCACTTCCGGGCTGTTTGCGACCATGTAAGTCAGCATCGCCACGTAAGTTTCGGAAGAGAGCAAGTCATCGAGGATATCGAGCATGCTGGTCACGATCGGCTGCCTATTCTCCGAGCCAGTGCGGGAAGAACGCATGCGCAGCAGGCGCCGCGTCAGACGGAACACCGATTCTTCTTGCAGCCGCCTGCGAAGGATATCCAGCTTGGCAGCGAAGTTCTCCGGAGTAATCTCCAGGATGTGAAGCACATGGACGAGATCGTCCTCTCTTTCCGCTTCCGAGCCGAACGCCCTTCGCAAACGTTCGTTGTGAACATCGTTGATCAGTCCCAGCACCAACTCCGGATCGAGCCCCGGATACAGCTGCTCGACGATGTCGCGTGGTGTTCCGAGATCGCCAAGGCCGGTTTCCGCGGCCGTGAGCGCGACGGCTAGATCCGAATCGTCGAATCCCTGATCGCAGGCGTCACGGATGGCACAGACCATGTCGATGAGAATCTCTGATGCGCCTTCCGACAGAAAAAGGAAAAGCCGCCTGTCGTGGATCCGGCGCAGCAATGAATCGATGACGCCCGGATAAGCGCGGGTGATCTCGCGCCTAATGTCAACGATCTTCCATTTGCTGTCGAGCTCGATTGCCTGACCGTCGCGTAGGTGGACCTGAAGTTCGCTGCGAGCGTCATCGCGCTCGTAGTCGAAGACCACACCCCAGCCCGGCAGTTCGCCCCGCTCGCGGCCCAGGCGCTCGGCGCTTTCAAGCTCGCGCAAGACCGTTTCCCGGATGGCCGGCGGTAGCCGGAGTATCTCCGCCTGCCCCTCCGGCAGGAGAGCCCGACACACTTGGTCGTATTCCCGTACCCGGGTGCCGCTGGAGAATGCCGCCACCACCAGCATCACCTGCTTGACAGGATCGATAGTACCGTCCCGTGAGGGCTTGAGATATTTCGCAAGGTCGTCACGGAATTGCTTCATACGCGCGACGTCATCCGCGCCGCCGGCCTTCTCCATCGCCGCATGAATCGCCGCTATCGCCGCCCTGGATCCGGAGAGCGGCCGCCTCGACGTCTCCAGCAATTCCCGGTAAAGCCCCATCTCGCGATCGTCGTCGTCAAAACTGTCCCATCTGGCCTTGTCGCGCAGCACATCGCCGATCCGCGCGAACAACTCGCCGGTCGTCACCGATTGCGCCTTCGCAAAGTCGAGCAGCCACAGATCCGTCCACGGCAGATACTCGATGCAGCTGTTCTCGATCAGATGTGAGGTGCCTTCGGGGGTGTCGACGATCACAATGAGGACGAAACGAAAATTCCGATCCTTCAACCGGGCCTCGAAGTGCCGCACACCTTCATCGTGTACGCCGTCGATCAGACGGCGGATATCACCCGCGCTGGTGTAGTACGCAACCGAGTCAACAAACGTCGCCTTCGCGTGGTTTGATGTCGGAGCTTCACCGAAGCTCGTGACGACGGCGTCGAAATTGCTTTTGTTCAGCGCGCCCGAACCGCCGGTATTGCGTACGTAGACGCCGTCGTCGAGACACGAGGCGATCAGCTCACGTGGCAAGCCGTTGTCGTTCCGCACACCGATCACCACGACCGGCTCGTTCTCGCTTCGCGTGAGAATATCCTCGAAACGCTCCCGCACGTGCGCCAGATGATTCGTAGGCTGCCCCTGATTGCGGCTTCGTCGTGGATGGTCGGCGGCCAGCACGAGCGGTCTGTAGATCAGGCGCTCCTGCTCGCCGGCTCTTGCAAGCTGGGCTTGCGGGGCTTCCGCGCCGGGCTTCGAACCGTCTGCGTCTTTCTTGCTGAAGGCATAGTCTGGCGTCTTCGACTTGTCGTCCTTTGAAGATCCGCTACCGTCAGGCGCGGCTTCGTTCTTTTTGGGCGGGTTTTGTTCTTCCGTCATGTACCCTCCAGATCGAAGGCAAGCCGGAAGCAATAGGTCTGCTCTTGCCGCTCACGAGGGCCTATCGACGTCTTCGAGAGACCGACACCGTTTCGCCATCCGACGGTACGGAGACTTCGATCGCCCTCGCGCGCCCACTCTGCGATTCCGAGCGGAGGAACGTCGATACCCAGACCGTTTCGTTCGAAGTCCGAAAAAACGAGCGGGCGCCCCTGCGGCGCCACTTTCGATGCCTTGCTGCTCCATGCAGCCTGCAATTCGCCGGAGGTCGGCAGCCGCAGCTGCCATTCAGCCAGGCGGGAGAGCTTCTCGATCGCGGCTTCAGCGCGATCGACGTGATCGAAGTGCGGCAGGCGATGGTGAGCCAGCACAATCTCCTGCTGCTCGACCAGCCTGATGTCGGCCATCGACATGGCGCAACGCGAAACAAACGACACGCGCGGCGCACCGACGATGGTTTCGTCGATGACGGCGACAAACGGTATTTTCAATTGGTGCGCCTTCATCTCCCAGCTGGGCGCAATGCCGGCGTATGTCAGGTGAGCCAGGTTGGAATTTCCGGCGTTCGAGAGATCGTCAAGTCCCGGCGTCGCTTTGATGAAATCAATGACCGTTCTACCGGGAATGAAGGCTCCCATTCTCGATCGCTCTCCGCCGAGCGATGCGATTCCGACGAACAGGAGCGCCCCGTCGCGATCGGCAAACACGCCGCCGCCGCTTGCGCCCTCCATCGCGCCAAAATCGTGCTTGACCATAAGGGCGGTTTCGCCCCGGAAAGCGGGCCATCCATCGATATCGATTTTCTGAAGGGTCGTTTCGTATTGCGTATCGGTTCTCTTGACGCCAGCGACCCAGGCCTCACTGCGATAATCGACCGCGGATGGCGGCGGCAAGGCGATGCCGGGCCGGGGCTTTGACAGGCGCAGCAACGCCAGGTCCACAGCCGTTTTCTGCGCGATAGTCGTACCTTCTACCGAGAACCCTCCACTTACGATCGTCGCGGTCTGTCCGACTACGCCCCGCAATTCTTCGGGCGTGTCGTAGAATCGATCAGGTCCTCCGCGAAAGACCACGTGCGCACAAGTCACGACGTGACTTGCATCGACCTGAATGCCGGAGCCTTGCGTCCACGGCGTCTCGATATGCACCAGAAAGGCTGGCGAGCGCTGCTTCCAGTGGTCGAACCCAGCGCCGCCGCTGAAGTTCATGACGATTCCCGATCGTCCGGCAAGTTTTCCAACGCCTCGGGATTGAATTCGTCCAGCGGCGGAATCCGGCCTGAAAAGCGGGTTTGCGCGGCTAACAAATGCCGTTCGAACATCCACCGCGCGTAACGAGCCACCGGTTTTCCGACCAGCCCGTCAGCCTTCTCGCCGCCCCCCGCCATCGCCTGACGAATGGCGATATCGAGGTGCCCCGCCGCGCGCGAACCGACCTCCAGCGTGATCCTCACCTCGGGACTGGTCGCACTGCCCTTCACCGTCAGACGCCCGTCACCCGCGAGCTCGAACATCTTCGAAAGATCCTTGTCCTGCCAGAGCGCGGCATGGATCGCGGCCGGATCTGCCGCTGCACCGATCGAATAGGTCGCATCCGCCAGCCGCAGCTTCGTCTCGCGCCGCTTCGCCGGCTCGTCCGGGCTTTCGTCGTCGTAACTGGCGAACGCGCCTGCACCGCCGGTGACGAACCCGGCCACCAGCTTCTTGTCGGTCTCGAACAGGTTGACCCTCATCTGCTGGAGCACAGCAACCGCCTCATCGTCGCTGATCGCGAGCCGGCTCGCCTCCTCGCCCAGACGGTCGGGCAGGTCCGGAAAATCCTCGAAATATGCAGGCAGCGCGTCGCGTGCGTAGGTCTGTATCAGGGCTTCGTGCACCCGCCGCTGCCCGACCGGCATCTCTGACAGGAACAGCCTGCCGCCCGCCTTGACGTCCTGCGAAGCGCTCGCTCCGATGCGAATCTCGCGCCGCGTAAACGCAACCCTGCGCGGACGTCCTGCCGCCTTGCGCAGGAAGTCGTGCGTAACCTCGACAAGATCAGCGCCGACTTCGTCGCCATAGACAAAGGCGTTGGCCTGCTTGTCGAACCGAATTGTCGAAACAGCGACCTCGTGACGTCGTTTCCACGAGCCGATCGGCCCAGCGTCAAACCGCGCATCACGAGGACGCGGCAGAAATATTGCCACCCCCATCAGCACCACTCCTCGCCACAACCGAGAGGATGACAGGCAAGAGTTGCACAATCAATGCGATTTTAAGAAAGTTTTAGCTATTCCGAAAAGCTTATCTCTAACAACAACTTAGACGCGAAGGTGTTCGCCGCGCCCGTCTGCGCGGCGCCGGGAGAATCCCAGTGAGCCTTAGCGAGCCCATCCGGCGCTCGCGGAGCCACTGGAGAAACCTCATGAACGCTCCTGCCAAAGGCCAATCCCCGAAGTCCTGGCCACACTTCGCAGACCGCTCCTACCGGGGCGACGACAAGATCGCCCGCGTGCTCGACGATCGCGCGAGGCTGCCGAAAGTCCTGCGGCCGTTGCACCGGATCCTCACCGGAGTCCCCGATCCAAGCGCCCCCGTTCCCAAGGGCAGCCCACTTGGCGCGTTCGCCAGGGACATCGGATTGCTCGCCGGGTTTTCCGGCGCTGCGGCCATCGGCGGCGACCTGCTCGCGTCCGGCTCGTTCATCGCCCTGATCGGCGGGCCCCTCGCGGTGGCCGGCTCTCTCGGCACCGTCGGCCGCCTGCGGCGGCTGGTGGTCGGCCACAATCACGAAGCGGGCCACGGGTCGGCCAAGCGCTTCTACATGAACGAGGCCGGGTGGACGAAGAAATCCGCACGCTATGTCAACGAGGCGATCATCAACCTGTCGACGTCACTAACCTTCACCACGAACGGCCAGGACTACCGCCGCGAGCACTACCGCCATCACGCGATCCCGATGCTCGGGACACTGCGGGATCCGGATGGCGCTCAGCTCGAGGCCTGGGGATTCTGGGGCGGCATGGGCCGTGGCGAATTCCGCCGCCATCTGCTGCGCACCATCTTCTCCCCGGCGTGGCACGCGCGCTTCCTGCTCGCGCGCTTCCGCAGCAACCTGCTCAAAGGCCGCCCCTGCCGGCGTGCACTTGGTCTGGCATCGCTGCTGGCACTCGGCGCAAGTGCCACGGTGCTGCCGCTGCCGGCCTGGATCGCGGCGGTGCTGATCCCCTGGACCTGGGGCTATCACACCGCCTCGCTGCTGCAGGTGCTGACGCGGCACAACTATCCGCACCGCGAGGGCGCACGCGCGCTCGCGGACTATGTGGACCGAACCTGGGAGCGGATTCCCTGGTCGCCAATGCCGGACGCATTCCGGCTCGATCGGGGCAGCTTCAAGGCCTGGGCCGGGTGGACTGCGACGCTACTGCTGGCTCACGTCCCCGCGCGGCTGACCGTGCTCGACTCGTCCATGATCTGGCATGGCTGGCACCACGCCGCTTGGCCGGCCGGCGTGCCGTTCGATGACTGGTGGAACATCGGCTATCGGGCGATCGCAGCGCGGCGCGACGGCGCGATCCCCGAGGTAGCGGCAAGCCGCGTCCTCTGGGGACTGCCTGAGGCGCTACGTCGGCAGGCGAGCCGGATGGAGAGCCCGCTTCAATAAGAAACGGGAATCGGCCGCCATTCGGCGGCCGATTCTCTTTCCAACGACCGGGCTGTCCACCGGCGAGAGTTGTGAGCATGACGCGCACGACCAGCATCCACAGGATGCGCCGCTATCAACGCGGACCGATCCAAGTCGCCACTCATATTGAGTTCGGACCGGAACAAGTGCGGACTTCGGCACCACGGACCGGTCTTGCTGCGGCGGACAGAACCGATCCCTTCTGCCCGCTCTAATGTCCTATTCTGCGACGAGCTGCGAGCTGTATCGAATGGGTGAAGATATCCAAACAAGAGAAAGGCCGAACAGCAAACCGCCGCACGAGATCTACCTCGTTCCCCCGTAAATCTTGGAAGACAAGGATTTTTCTTTGGTGGGCGCACCAGGGCTCGAACCTGGGACCCGCTGATTAAGAGACATGCCTCTTGCATTGTTTTCTCAAGAGAATTTTTCCAACTAGGCAAACTCCCATCATTAAAGATCAATGGCATACATCGAAACTTCCAACCGCGAGAGCGCGTCATGGTCGGCGCGACCGACGATCAGAGGCGTCGGGGGTTCGAGTCCGTAGAGCGCTACCGCCTTTCCCACACCCATCGGAGCTGCAATACCTTAGTAAGTCTTCGGCGTGAGGGCCCTCACCAAGGTGAGCCAAGTTTTTTGCGCTTCTGTCGATGAATTCTGAGAGGCCTCGCCGCCCGGATCGCGACAAAAACTTTCTGAGCTGCCGGTAGACACGCCGCCTTCTAAACGATTGAAAACCCTGAATCTCGTTTCAAACGGAAATAGGCTAAATTGGGCTAACGTAGGGATAGCAGAGGCAATTCGACACCCTTCAAGAAACTCCGATGCCACCCTCGCTGTGCAGACCGCCACGCTGATCGCCTGCCGGAAAACCACGGCCTGCTCACACAATACGGAACTTCGGGTCCGGCAAACAAAAGTACGCGATACGCTTCGTGGAAAGTGACCGCTTCGGATGGGCTTCTAATGGCATGAATTTCTCATCTGAAGATCGACGCATTTGCGCGTCAAGGGTCGGCTTGCGCCATTGCAGTCGATCACCGGCGCATGAGGCTGCCGCATGAACGCTCCCACATGGCAACACGCGATCATCATCGGCGGGGGCGCCAGCGGCGTTCTGCTGGCCTATCAACTGCTGAAGAACCCCGCCTCGGACCTTAGTGTGACCCTGATCGAGCGGCGGCCCGAGATCGGACGCGGTATCGCCTATCACACCGGCAATCCCGAGCACCTCTTGAATGTGCGGGTTGGGAATATGAGCGCACTGCCGGACGAGCCCGAACACTTTTGGAGGTGGCTTTGCACACGTCCCGACGGTCCAATGTGCCCGGATCCCTATTGCTTCGTGCCGCGTCGGATCTATGGCGACTATCTCGCAGGCCTCATCGAGTCCCTGACATCGAACGGCGGAGCGGCGCGCCTCGCCGTCGTGCAAGGCGAATGCGTCTCGGTCCAGGAAGGTCCTGCCGGCGTTGCGGTCACGTTGGACGACGGCCGGCAGTTCACCGGCGATTTGGCGATCTGCGCCACCGGCCATGATGCCGCGGCCGCCACCTTTCACTGTCATGTCGATCCCTGGACTTCGCTGTCCGCGGTCGGTGTCGACAGGCTGGCGACGGTGCTAATCCTCGGCTCCGGCCTCACTATGGCCGACTATGTCCTCTCCCTGCTCCGCAGCGGACATCAAGGGCCGATTGTCGCGCTGTCGCGCCGCGGCCTGCTGCCGAGCGGCCATCGACGCGTCGATCCCTTGCGGATTGAGGAGCGCGAGGTTCCTTTCGGGGCCAGCATGACCGTTCTGTTGCGCTGGTTCCGTCAACGCGCGGAAGCGCATATCGCAGGCGGGGGCGATTGGCGTAGCGTGATCGATGGACTGAGGCCCTTCACGCAGCGGCTGTGGCTTCAGCTTCCAGACGCCTCCAAACGACGCTTTCTGGAGCACGCCCGCGCCTGGTGGGACGTTCACCGCCATCGCATGGCGCCGGAAGTGGAGCATCGCCTCGGAGAGGCGATTGCTGCACGGCGCGTCGTCGTGATCCCGGGCAAGCTCTCCGCGATCAGCCCGAACGAGCGAGGGGCGCTCGTTCGCTTTCGCAGACGCGCCTGCACCGAGCTGTCGGAGCTTCAGGTCGGCGCGATCGTCGATTGCACCGGTCTCGTCAAGGATCCCGCCACGTCCGGCAACCCGGCCATACGCAGCCTGCTGGAGCAGGGCCTCGCGCGCGTCGATCCCCTACATATCGGCATCGAAATCGGCACGGACTGCGCCATCGTCGCTCGCAACGGATCTTCCTCGCGACGGCTGTTCGCGATCGGGCCGCTCACGCGGGCGGCCTTCTGGGAGATCATCGCAATTCCCGACATCCGCAACCAATGCGCCGAACTCGCCGCACGCCTGATTGAACGCTCCGGGCAAACCGGTAAACGACGGGACGGCCAGACAAGCAATCTCAGGGATCGTGCTGTATGATTCATATTCCTGTGGTAGAATTCGTCCTCGCTTCCGGCGAGGACGCAGGAGCTGCTCGATCGCGCTTTCGCCGCCTGGCGGCTACACAGAGGCCATTCGATGATCTCGCAGGATCGCTTCGCAGATCTGAACCATCATTGCAGGTGCGGGGCGCGCTATGTCGTCGTTTCCAAGGAAATTCCGCTGCCGAACGACGAGCAGCTATCTTGTGTCCATTGCGGACGCGAGCTGAAAGGCCGCTGGAGCTCGCGTTACTTCGACTACGAGCCGCATGATGATGCTGCGTGACGTTGCAGCGCTGATCCGGGTCTCTGTCTTATGGACCGCTGGACTACTTCTGCTGTTCGTCGTCACCGGGCTGACTGTTCGCGCCTACCTTCAACATCTCGCGGCCGGTGAGCTTGCCATCCGTTCCCCCAATGGGGTGCAGCAGGGGCTGTACGTCGCCATCGGAGGGATCGAACAATGGGTGCAGATCCGGGGTGAGGATCGAAACAACCCGGTGCTGCTGTTCGTTCACGGCGGTCCCGGTAGCTCCACCTTGCCGATGTCATCGGGCTGGCGCTCCTGGGAAAGGCATTTCACCATCGTGCAGTGGGACCAACGCGGCACCGGCCGGACCTGGGGCCAGTCCGGAGACGCGATCGCGCCGACGATGTCTTTGGAGCGGATGACACAGGACGGGATCGAGCTGGCGGAGCAGCTGCGAACCCGTTTGCATAAGCACAAGATCGGCCTGATCGGGCATTCCTGGGGTTCATTCCTGGGAGTTCATATCGTCAAGCAACGCCCTGATTTGTTCTATGCCTATATCGGCACGGGCCAGGTTGTTGGAAGGGCGACCTTCGAGAGGGCATTCGAACTCACCATCGCTCGCCTGCAAGCGCTGGCAAGGTCCGCAAACAACGCGGATGCTTTGGCGGAGCTGGCACCGATCGCCTCCGAACCCACCGTCAACGAACAAAATCATTCTGTCACGGAAAAATGGAGCAAGGCCCTGGCTCTGCCGCCGGTGGACAGCTTTGATCTGGCCGGCGCGGTGTCGCCGCCTTTCATGCCCGATTATTCCTTGCTGGACTGGTACTACTGGTACAGGGGGATCGCGCTCTCCAACAGGCTTCTGCGCGGCGTGCGTAGTCCGATGTTTCAACGAGACCTGGCTTCACTTGGATTCGAATTCTCGATGCGCGTTCTCTTCATCGAGGGCGATCAGGATTACGTGACGCCGTATGAACCTGCCGAACGGTACTTCGAGCAGATCGAAGCACCTCACAAGGAATTCGTCCTCATCCACGGCGGTGATCATTTTATCCCCTTTGACCGGCCCGATCAGTTTTTGACGGAACTGTTGGCGCGGGTGAGACCGTTCGCCGATCCCTCGCCGCCGTGATGCCGCCAGCGGGCCGCGCCGAACCTTCAGCTCGAAAGCCGCGGCAACAACCGCAGTGCATTGCCGCGCTCGATATCGAGCAGCTGCGAATCGGTGAATACTTCCGCGCTGCGCAATCCGTTGACGTGGTCGATACTGGTCCGGTACGGGAAATCACTGCCGAACAGAATCTGCGACACTGGAATAATCGCCGAAAGCGCGGCCATCGCAGCCTTGTTCGAGGTCTGCGCGGTGTCGTAGTAGAAGCGTTTCAGCTCGGCCAAGGCGCCGTCCGGCACCGCCGCCCTGGCATCGGGAACGATCAGGGAGTTGCGGACGAAGCGCTCGATCAGAAACGGCATGGTGCCGCCGGCATGCGAGAATATCCAACGGATGTCGTGAAACTTCCGCGCATTTCCGCTGAACACGATGTCGGCGATCGTTCGCGTGGTATCGGTGCCGAACTCGATCACGGCTGGCCGCAGGGTCTTGATCAGATTGACGCAGCAATTTGCCGCCGTGGGATGGGTATAGACTACGGATTTGCGCCGGTGGAATTCCTGCATGACCGGCTGGAACAGGGGATCACCGAGCCACCTGTCGCCATAGCTCGTCATGAGGCCGATGCCGCCAAGCTTGAGCGTATCGAGGGCGTAGGCGATCTCGTTCAGGCTTCCATCGATGTCGACCAGCGGAATTGCCGCGAAAGCACCAAACCGCCCGGGATGCTCTGCGACAAGTTTTGCCGCATATTCGTTACATTCACGCGCCAGCCGGCGTGCCTGCTCCCCCGACACGAAGCTGAGCGACGGTGCGGTAATCGAAAGCATTGCAACGGCAACGCCGGCTTCGTCCATGTCCTCGAGCGATTTCTCCACCGTCCATCCGTTCATCAGCGGCTCGCCGAAATGTCTGGCATTCGCTGCTGCGACGTAGCTTGGTGGCGACAAATGATGGTGGATATCGATTCGATATGGTTTTGCGGCCTGCAGGGTCTCGGCAGTCGCCCCTCGCGCCCGTTGCAGGCCAGCCGCCGCAATCGCTGCGGCTCCGGCGAGGAAGCCGCGGCGATCGAACCTCCCTCCGGTCAGCGCAAGCGCATCGCGATCACAGCAAGTGCAGGCAGGAGCCGACCAGCGGTGTCGTTTGCGCATATCATGCTCCTTTTCGGGATAATCTGACGAATAAGACGGCGTCGCAGACCGCTAGACCGCTATTGCTTCGGCCGGCGTCTCGATACGGCGACGGCCGGGGCTGCCCATCCACACCGGCAATCACGTCCCCATCCGCTCTTCGATATTTCTCCTCGCTGAAACCAGCGCCGGGCTTGCGGTGTAATGGCGCGCAAATGCCCGTTCGAGGTTCTTTGCCAGAAAAGGGTCGGACAAAACCGTGTCATCGGTGGCGATACATCGGACCCGATCGAAATCGGATTCCGACAACCCGCGCACCAGGATCTCGACGAGCTCGGCGATGACCATCGCGCTCCAGCCCTGTCTGCCGCGGGCTTCATCTGTCACACCCGGCGCCAGCTCTTCCGCGTTTGCATGATGTCCCGTCTTGCGCAAGGCCGCCAGCTGCCGCCGCAAGACCGATGGCGGAATGGATTCACCCGCCCGGATCCGGCCGAGAACGTCGGATACGAACTCCTTGGGGGTGCTCGAAGCCGATAGCAAATAGAGGGTGGATGGCGCCAGCTGAGCCACCATTGAGTCTTTGCTGGATGCCCAGTTCGCCACCCGCATGTAGGCTTGTGCGGTGCGCGCTGGGATCCCCGCCTCGCTTTCAACCCAGTGCACAAACTCACCGTGGGAAAGGTGACGCTTTGCCTCAAGCAACGCCTTGCCAATTTGGATGATCGACGTAACGCAATGCCGCTTGATCCGATCCGCTTGGCCTTTCAGAAATTTGGCAACTGACGAGGTGACGCAATCGTAGTCAAACTGCGCGCCGTCAAGCTCCTTGGACCGATCAGAAGTCACTGGACGACGTTTCACTTCACTGCGCATTTCCATTTATACGACCCCTGTCCAGTCGCGCGCCTGTCTGAGGATATCCACTCTACCGAACATAGCAATGATAATGTTGAACATCTATTGGATGAATTAAATTTGAACTCCAAGCGATGACTGGAATTGCGTAAAGGGCCGAATTTTGGAACCGCCGGTGAGCCGCATGACGATGTCGCGAGACTTTGAGCGAGCATCAACGAGAAGAACCGCGCTGTTGGCCGTAACGCGTTGCTAACTGTCGTTAACCGGCGGACGTCGCTCACGCCGATTCATGTCTCCGGCAACCGCGTAGGCCTTCCGGTTCCTCGTCCCACAAAATTGATGAAGGTTTTTCTGCATGCCCTCCAACGATCGACGATCCGGGCAACGGCCGCGATGGTGGGCAGTGACCGGCGAGGCGTCACAATTTTCGAATGCGATCATCCGTACAGCGCGGCAACGATTGGCATGCGGGCGGCGCGCATTGCCGGAAACAGGCCACCAAGAAGGCCCACGGCGAGCGCGAGCAATAGTCCTTGGCCAATGACCCGCGGGCTGAGTTCAAAATGGAACACCACCTGTCCGAAGTTGCCCCCCATCGTCGATGCTGTAAAACCGTCGAACATCAGATAGGTGGCGGCAGCGCCGAGCACACCGCCGAACGACGCGAGGATCAGCGACTCGACCAAGGTCCCGACAAACGTCGAAAAACCTCCGAAACCAATGGCGCGGAGGGTCGCGATCTCGCTCGCCCGCGCTGCGACCGAAGAGTACATGGTGTTGAGTGCACCGGCCAGTGAGCCGAACGCCATCGCGATCGCCAGCGGCCAGCCAAGCTTCTGGATCAGATCCGCGGTAGAGGAGGCTTGCTGGGCGAAGTAGTCAGCCTCGGACATCACGTCGAGCTTGAGGCGCGGATCGCTGTCGCTGTAGCTCCGCAGCGCGTCGATCGACGCCGGCATGGTCAGCCGTGCGCGCACCACCTGGAACGCGCCCGTACGCTTGAACAAGCTTTGAAGCACCGGCAGATCCGCCCAAATCTCCGACTCGAACACGCCGGCCTCCGCCGAAAAGATCCCGACCACCGTCCATCTCGTGTTGTTTAAGGTGACCGTCTGACCGAGATCGAAGCCCTCGAATTCACTGCCCAACGCCTTTCCGACAATGATCTCGTTGCTGCCCGGATTGAACATTCGACCCGCAGTGATGACGATCCCCCGGCGCAACGCAGGCCCCTGCGGACCAAGGCCGCGCAGGGGCAGGTTGGCCTTGGTTCGGGTGCTGCGCTTGATGCCATCGACGGTGACATAGAGCTCGGCCGAAGTCTGCGGCTTGCCGTCTGCTCGCCTGGCGATACCTGGCCCGTCCTCGATCAGTCGAACCTGGTCGAGCGATACCACGCTATTGAGTTCGGCCCGCGAGCCGCCACGCAAGACCACCGCAATATCTTCAGCCCCGCTACCGGCTATCGTGCGCTGGAAGCCGTTGGCCATTGCCAGGAACGTCAGCAGCACCATCACCACGAGGGCGACGGCGACGACTGTCGCCAGCGAGAGCCACAATCGTTTCGGCAGGCTCCTGAGGTTGATGGCGGTCACCGCCAGCATCTGCAAAAGGACCGAGCGCATCGTATCAGTTCCGTCCCAACGCAGTGACGATCGTGAGCCGCATTGCGCCAAGCGCCGGTAGTAGTCCCGTTATGATGCCCAGAAGAATCATCAGGCCGATCGCCCCCACCGCGATATCGGGATACAGCGTCAGCGTGGGAACGAAGTTCATCAGGCTGCCACGCACCTGCGTGATCAACAGCATTGCAACGCCGAGGCCGGGCAGGCCGCCGATCAGGGCCAGCAGGATTGATTCACCGAGCACCATTCGCAAGATCCGGCCGCCGGGAAATCCAAGGGTTTTCAGGACACCGATTTCACGCGTGCGCTCGCGCACACTCATCACCATCGTATTGCCGACAATCATCAGGATCGTCACAAAGGCCGCCCCGACCACCAGTTCGACGATCAGCGCGACGTTCCCCAGCTGCGCCGCAAAGGACTTCTGAAACGCCTTCTCGCTATCCGTGGTGGTCTCATAGGGCGAGTTGGCGAACATCCCGTCGATCGTGTTTCCAACTCTCTCGTTCACGGCCGCGGAGGTGGTGCGCAGCATCAGCCAGTTGATCAAGTCCTTGCCGAACGAACGCGTCTCGTTGAAATAGTCATAGCCCACAAGCATGATGTTGGTGTCTGCCTGAGGAATGCGGGGCGTGAAGCTGCCGACGATGGTGAAGTCCCAGGCGCGCGCGCCGCTCTTCTGCGCGTAGATGCTGCTCGATATCGGAATACGATCGCCGACTTTCCAGCCCCATTTTTCCATCATGCGCGCACCGACCAGCGCGCCGGTGCGTTCGCGGACGAAAGCCGTGCGCGCATCCTGGGAAAACACGAAGTCGCTGTCACGAAGTTTCATCCAGTCCTCGGGGTATACCGCAAAGGCGGAGATGAAGTTCTTCGGCTCCCGGTAATAGCCTCCCAACCAGCTGATCGGGGAGAGCTGG
>Ga0070665_100004240_pt1 | contig 15093 bp, 14 predicted proteins | sample KBSS13metaG_FD_65862 | JGI IMG/M metagenome (GOLD analysis project Ga0070665, IMG submission 65862) | Switchgrass rhizosphere microbial communities from Kellogg Biological Station, Michigan, USA - KBS S1-3 metaG | ecosystem: Host-associated > Plants > Roots > Rhizosphere > Soil ... | reverse complement strand
GCCCCGAGCCCGGACGCGATCGACGGCAACGCCACATTGACGATGGTTACGTCGAGCAGTACCAGGAAATAACCGACACACATCACCACCAGCACGGCATGCGGCGATACCTCGCTCGGCCTGAACAGAGATTTCAGCGGTGTCGATGAAATTTGTGACATCCCTTCCCCTCAACAGATGGTTCTGGCTGGCGGGCGAGGCGCGTCGGGTCAATAACCGCTGAGCAGTGTGCGCAGGCGACCCAGCGCGACTGGTCCGACGCTGCTGCAGATGCGGCTGGGGTCTGCCGGCCGGCGTCCCCACAACAGCAGCACCCGGGCTGCCCGGTCCGTTTCGATCGTTGCAGCGCCCTCGGCGGCTTCAAGTGCGATGGAAGATTCCTGCGCGTCGGCGGTGATGACCACGTCGGGCTCACCGTTCACCCTGATTCTGGATTCGATGCGGTCATCGCCCAGTAACGCCAGTCGTTCGACTCCTCTTTTGAGCAGTGGAACCCCGACGGCATGCACACTGTGTTCGGTCATCCACCGCTCACCCAACCGTGCCTGTGCGGCCGGCTCGTCGCCCGTGATGTCCCAGCCATGCAGGACGAGCTCCTCACGCATGTGTTCGGCGAACCACGGCGACTTCATGGTGCGGCCAGTCCAAGCGACGTCGGTGTCATCGGGTAGGTCTTCGGCCGCCTGCGCGGCTCGGCCCAGCCGTGCCATCTGTGCGACGAATGCCGACCACAAGTCGGCGTCGTTCATCGCCCGATACGGTGCTTCCCGCTGCTCGAATGCACGGGTCTCGACAGGCGTGCCGGACAGGTGGCCTTCTAGGACCCGCGCCAGTTCTTCGGCGTTGCCCGTTTGATGGATGACGACGTCGCGAACGGTCCAGGCTTCACACCACGTCCCGGCGTCGGGTCGGCGGCGCTGAACTGCTTCGGCGAACGGCGCCCATTCCGGGAAGCGATCGCCGTCCACATGATGATCGGTCGACGAAGTACTCATGAGGCCATGGTCAACGCTGAATGATTCGATCGGCGTCGAACCATTGCGGGCGCGTCAATCCATACCGTCGTTCAGTCCGGCCAGATGCCTTCGAGCATGACAAGAGGCTCCACATCGGGTCCGGCACTTCGAAACCAACTGCGTCCGCTGAGCTTCCAGATCCATTGCCCGTTGGATGCGTTGAGCGTCACGTGAGTGCCATCGAAACTCAACCCGACGTCGGGATTGGCTTGGCTGTGCTCGAGGACATGACGAGCGAACCACATGACCGGCGGCGCGTGCTCCACACATAGCCGCTCGCCCTCACGGCGAAACCGTACTGCGTCGAACGACGGCGGCGAGTCGCCGGCGTGCATCTCTGCGCTCATAGCCAGCATTCGTTGCCCGCACAGTCGCGGATGGGTTCGGCTGCTGGTTGTGGCAGGTCGGCCGATGCTGTTGGCGCGGGGCGCGTCGCGCACCGCTTTGATCACCGCCGCGCCGGTGACCGCAGTTTGCACCAGCACCCGGGTCGCTGCCCGCACAATATCCACGTTGACCTCACGATCGTGTTCCGATACAGACCATTCGGAACCGACGCTTCAGCGGATGGGTTAGGCCCGATTCAAAGGGATCAAAGCTGCCAGGCCTTCGAGCCGCAGCCAGGCGGCGCTGGCGTCGCCCTTGCAGGTGTCACCACGGGCATCATGCTGTCAGTACGCACCGAACACCACTGCGACATTGTTGCCGCCGATCCCCAGTGAATTGCTCAGCGCAAAGCGGAGATTGGCGCGTCGCGCACCGTCGGTGACGACGTCGAGGTCGATTTCGGGATCGAGATTCTTCAGATTCAGCGTGGGCGGCACGACGCCGTCGCGGAGTGCCTGCACGGTCAGCACGGCCTCCACCGCCCCGGCGGCCCCCAGCGAGTGCCCCAACGCCGCCTTCGGCGCGTACACCGCAGGCATGTGGCCACCAAGCGCGCCGCCGATGGCGCGGGCTTCGGCAAGGTCGCCGATCACGGTTCCGGCGGCGTGCGCGTTGACATGGTCGACGTCCGATGGCGCCAACCCGGCCAGTTCTAGCGCACGGACGATGGCGTCGGCGGCGCGCTCCCCGCTGGAGTCAGGCGTGATGGCGTCGTGACCGTCGGAGGTGATGGCGCCACCCAGCATGCGGGCCAGGATGGGCGCACCGCGGGCCTTCGCGTGTTGCTCTGTCTCGAGCAGCAGCAACGCGCCGGCCTCGCCGAACACCATGCCGTCGCGGTCCTGATCGAACGGCCGGCACGCGCCCGACGGGTCGTCGTTGTTGGTCGACAACATCCCCAGATGCGAGAACGCCGCAACCGGAACGGGCTCGATACCGGTTTCCACACCGCCACAGATCGCGATGTCGGCGTCGCCGAACACGATGGTCCGCCACGCCTGGACAAGGGCTGCGGAACCGGAGGCATCGGCCAACATCGGGCTGAGGATTCCCGCCTTGGCGCCGCGGTCGAGTCCGACCGCGGCCGCGGGGGCGTTCGGCATGTGCATCTGCACCGAAAGCGGATTGGCCGCGCGCATGCCGCGGACCAGAAAATCGTCGTAGAGCAACACGAGCGCCTCGGTAGACCCCTGCGCATGCCCGATCGACACCATCAGCCGGGCGGTGTCGACATCCGGGGAGTTCGCCGTCTCCCACAGCCGGCGACTGAGTACTACGGCCATCTTCTGCATATACGACAGTCGACGAATCTCGATGCGGCTTAGGTGCTCGTCGAAGCTTTCGCGTAGTTGGCCGCCGATGCGTACGGGGGAGTCGAACTGGTCGACGAACTCTTTGTCCAGCTGTCGGATGCCGCTTTCGCCCGCCAGCAGGCGCTGCCAGGTGTTCTCCGCGTCGGGTGCCAGGGCGGTGCTCGAGACCACCGCCGTGACCACGACATCGGGTAGGCCCTGACCCGTTCTCAGCGCAGCCATACCTGCCTGATCCTCCGTTTACTCGCGGGGCCCGCTTCGGGCTCGCTCCTGCTCGCGCATCTGCTGCCTACGGCGATGAATGGAGCATTCGCTGTTCCAACAGGAGGGTCCGCGCCGAGATTCCGGCCGCGCGCCGACGGTGACCACCCGGACATACAGGGGACGTCCGCACTCGCACATCTCGCCCGTGTACTCGTTGCGTCTCGTCATCTCTGCTGCCCTTGCTCGGTCGTCTCGGTGTTCGCGGTGACCTGGGAGTCCAGGAGTCCGCGCGGTTCATACCCCGGTCGGCCCCGTGGCAAACACTGCCGCCCGTCCTCCAAATCGGCTCCACGGCTGCGCAATCGACGCAAATCGGCGAGCCAGCGCGAAGAAGATAGCCGTACTAAGCTAAAGCGACATGAGGTTGGCCCCATCTGAGAGCCGCAGCGCGCGCGGACGGTTTGTCGCTTGGATGCTCTGCGTTGCCACCGTGCCTGTGTGGGCACTGACATGCGTCGTGCCAACGGCGTCCGCTGCTCCGCGATGTCCGGACATCGAAGTCGTGTTCGCCGCGGCACGAACGAGCCGCCAGGTGTTGGTCCGACAGGGCAAACGTTCGTCGATTCGTTGCGGAGACTGGTCGGATCCAAGTCGGTCGATGTTCACCCCGTGAGCTACCCGGCCTCAGACCAGTGGGCGACCGGTGTCGACGGCATCAAAGACGCTGGCGCCCACGTGGTTTCGATGGCAACCAGCTGTCCGAAGACGAAGATGGTGCTCGGTGGCTTCTCCCAGGGCGCGGCGGTGATGGGATTCGTGACGTCGGCGTCGGTGCCTGCCGGCGTGGATCCTGCGACGGTTCCCAAACCGCTGCAGCCTCAAGTCGCAGACCATGTCGCAGCGGTCGTGCTCTTCGGACTGCCCAACGACCGCGCGATGAATTTCCTCGGCCAGCCGCCCGTCGCGATCGGTTCGTTGTATCAGCCCAAGACGGCGAAACTCTGCGCGCCCGAAGACCCGGTGTGCTCGGACGGGCTCAACTTCGCCATGCACAACCCGGACGCGTACGACGGAGACCTGACCAACCAAGGCGCGGCCTTCGCCGCCAGTCGCCTCACCTAGCGCGAGAACCAGCGGCCCGAGGCGGCCCGCGAATCCTCCATATCGAATCCATCCAGATATGGCGACCGCGGGCGAGCTCCGCCATCGGCCGTCGGCGCCGATTCAGGGTCCGTGTACCGGGGTATCACCCAACGCGGGTGTAGGGCATCGGGGTGATCGTGATGGTGCGCTGGCTTGATCGACTACAGCGACGAAGTCGTGCGGCGGGATTCGTCATCGCCGTGATCTACAAACACGTCGACGATCAGGGCAGCTACCTGGCGGCGCTGATCACCTACTATGCGTTCCTGTCGCTGTTTCCCCTGCTCCTACTGCTGACCACCACCTTGGGCGTCGTACTTGCGGGACATCCTGGCGTGCAACAACAAGTGCTGACGTCCACACTGCGCCAATTCCCGGTGATCGGAGATCAGCTCAGGGAACCTCGCGGGCTCAGCGGCGGGCCGACCGGGGTGATCGCCGGCGTTGCCGTGGCTTTATACGGCGGTTCGGGAATCGGACAGGCGATCCAGAACGCCATGGATTCCCTGTGGGCTGTGCCGCGCAACATCCGACCAGATCCGCTGCGATCGCGACTGCGCAGCCTGCTGATGCTCATCGTGCTGGGCTCTGCGGCGGTCGCGTCCACGGTGCTTTCGTCGATCGGGCATGTCACCGACTCGTTCGGGATCCTCAGCAAGGTGGGGCTTGTCCTGGCGGCCGTGGCGATCAACGCGGTGGTCTGCGTAGTGCTGTTCAAGGTGACCACCGCCCGCGAGCTGACGTGGGGTGACGTCCTGCCCGGTGCACTCATCGCTGCTGTCATTTGGCAACTGTTGCAGTGGTTCGGCGCCGGATATGTCTCCCACACCGTCAAGACCGCCAGCGCCACCAATAGTGTCTTCGCATTGGTGCTCGGTCTGCTGGCGTTTCTGTATCTGGTCTCGCTCAGCCTGGTGCTGTGCGCGCAAGTCAACGTGGTTCGCACACAGCGGCTGTATCCGAGGTCGCTGCTGACCCCTTTCACCGACAACGTCGAGCTCACCCGTGCCGACCGCAAGACATACACTGGGCGGGCAAAAGCAGAGCGGGCCAAAGGGTTTCAGCACGTCCGCGTCACATTCGACGAGCCGGAGAAAAAGCCTCGATCATCCCCTCCGGTCGAGCACTGAGGGGTCGCTAGCCGGCGCCGGGAGGCGACGCCGCGAGCAGCGCGATGGCCTGTTCGGCGGCCAGCTTGATCGTCGCAGCGGACGCCCCGCCCGTACGTAGCGCCTCCATCCCGCGCAGCACGGCCAGCAGCAAGCTGGCCATCGACTTGGCGTCGGTGTCCGACGGGATGTCGCCGTCGGTTTGGGCGGTGCTGATCGTGGCTGTCAGTTCCCGTAGCCAGCCGTCCAAGATCCGTTTGACCTGCTTGGCCACCACCGGGTCCGTGGAGGACAGTTCGGCAGCACTCTTGGCCAGCAGGCAGCCGCGGCGGTCGGTATCGGACGCAATGTCGGCGGCGGCGGCCCGCACATGCCCGACCAGACGGTCGTAGGCCGATAGGCCTGGGTTGCGGAGTTCGGCACGGATGCCGTCGAAGGCCTCGGCGCAATACAACTCGAGGCTGCGCAAGAACATGCTGCGCTTATCGCCGAACGCCTTGTAAAAGCTGCCGCGACCCAAACCGGTGGCAGCACTGAGGTCGTCAATGCTCGTCGCGGCGTAGCCCTGATCCCAGAACAGATCGCGACTTGCCTCGACGACCTGAGCTTCATCGAACTTGCGGGGACGTGCCATACCGCCCACGATACCGTTAACGACACTGCGGTACATAACCATGTCCCTTGCAGGAGTAGATGTTGTGTACTATACAGTCAACAACTGGTCGTTGTGCTGATGCTGCTCGAAACAGAGTGCCGAAGGCAGACATTCGCGGTCGCCTGACTTTGCCGATGACGACGGCCGGGGATCATCAAACCTCAAAGGAGATGTCTCATGACTACGCCCATCGTGGCTCCACAAGTGCCCACCACGCCCCTTCTCGACCTCGTCGGCAAGACTGCCGTGATCACCGGCGGTAGTAAGGGCATCGGCGCGGCCACCGTGGCTCGGTTCGTCAAAGGGGGCGCCCGCGTCGTCACCTCCGGCCGCTCGCAACCGGACTCGCTGCCTCCAGGGGCGGAGTACGTGGTTGCCGACGTCGCCACGCTCGACGGTGTCAACGAACTCGCCCTACGAGCGCGGGAGATTCTCGGCGACATCGACATCATCGTCAACAATGCCGGCGCATCGACGCCGCATCCATTGGGCGTCCTCGACATCGACGACTCCGAATGGGTGAAAGATCTCAACATCAACTTCCTGGCCGCCGTGCGACTCAACGCCGCGCTGCTGCCCGCGCTATACGAGCGTGGTACCGGCTCGATCATCAACGTGTCCTCCGCCGTGACACTGAGCCCACCTTCGGCGATGTTGCACTACGCCACCGCCAAAGCGGCCTTGTCCACCTACACCACAGGTCTCGCTGCAGAGGCTGGGCCTCGCGGCGTGCGGGTCAACACGGTCACTCCCGGGAACGTCACCTCCCCGGGTGCCGACGCGGTAAGACAAGCGCTCATCGACGCCGGAGGCGCCGACACCCCGGAGGCGGGTGGCACCGCGATCCCGCTCGGCCGAAACGGCGAAGGTGCCGACATCGCCGAAGCCATCGCATTCCTCGCCTCCGAGCGGGCCGCATGGATCACGGCCAGCAACCTCGTCGTCGATGGCGGCCAGATCCAAGCTGGATGACCTCAATCAGCGCGTCGGCGCACGACTTTCGTCATGCTTTCTCGATCCAATTGATAGACGTGTTCGGGGCCCGCCTGGCGGTAGCCTGACAGCCCATGAGTGACGCGTGGGCACTGCTGGAACGCGGCGTCATCGCCGGCCTGACCCGGCACCTGAGGTTCGGATGTGATACTGATTCGGTCAACACCTCTGACGAGTAGGTCGCCGCTTACCCGCCGAAGACGGAGTGTAATGCCACTTTTCACCGTCACATTGCGTTCTGGGAGAACGGTGATGGAAAAGGACGCGATATCCGCCGCGATTCATGACGCAAGCGTCAGCGTTGGCTATCCCGAAGACGATCACTTCCAGAGGTTCATCACCTTGGAAGAAGCTGACTTTCGCATCAGCCCTGTCTATCCCGATCTGCAGAAGCCTCGCAGCGAGAATGTCCTGATGATCGAGGCCGTGCTCTCGTCAGGGACTGCGGAAGACAAGAAGCGCTCGCTTCTCTCTGCGATCGTGACTCACCTGCAGGCGGCGGGAACGGACCCAAACGATGTCATGGTCTTCTTCGGCGAGATCGACCGTGCCAGTAGTTCTTTCGGTGGCGGCCGTTCTGCCCCGCCCGTCGAATTGCGTCCCGACTAGAGACTCGCGATATTGGCACATTCGTCGCTCAGTAGCGGGCCGCATTGGCGTGCAACAACGGTGATACGGCCGAGGGGATTCCGTCCACCGTGGACCCAGCGAACTGGAGCGATCGCGACAGCATTCGGTTGTTCTCTGCCGGGAAGTTCAACGACGGCCTGGACACCTCGTCCAGCGCGGCTCGTTGAGTCTCGGTCAGCGTCACGTCGAGGGCGGCCAGGTTGGCCTGGAGTTGGTCCAAACGGCGAGCACCGAGCAGTGTTGAGGTGATCCCTGGGCGGCCCTGTATCCACGCCAGAGCCACCGCGGCAGAGCTGACGCCCACCTCACGAGCAACCCCGTTGAGGACGTCGATCACGGCATAGTCGGCCTTGCTTGGCGCGCCGACCAGTTGGGCGCGGGTGGTGTCCACCGCGCCGGTCGTGCTGCTGGAGTACTTGCCCGACAGGAACCCGCTCCGCAGTGGACCCCACGGCATCACTCCCATGCCCATCGCCTGGGCCATGGGGATCAACTCTCCTTCCGAGGTCCGTTCGAGAAGGTTGTACTCGAGCTGCAGCGCGATGACAGGTGCCCAGCCCCGTATGCGTGCGATGGTGGCCGCCTCCGCCGTCGCCCATGCTGGGACGTCGGAGAAACCGACGTAGCGGATCTTGCCGTCGCTGACCAGATCGTCGAGCGCGCGGAGTGTCTCCTCCACTGGCGTGGTCGGATCGAAATTGTGCATCCAGTAGATGTCGACGTAGTCGGTGCGCAAACGACGCAATGAGTTGTCGAGCTGTTGCACGATCGCCTTACGACCCGGCCCTCCGCCGTTCGGGTCGTTCTCGAAGAGGTTGCCGAAGAACTTCGTGCCGATGACGACCCGGTCGCGTAGCGCGGACCGGCCGGCAAAGTAGTCGCCGACGATCGCCTCGGCATGGCCGTTCGTGTAGATGTTGGCCGTATCGATCGAATTGCCGCCCTGGTCGAGGTAAGCCGCCAGTATCGACTTGGAGTCCTCCGGGCTGCTACCCCAGCCGTGATCCTCGCCGAAGGTCATGGTGCCGAGTGTGAACGGACTGATCCGCAATCCCGAGCGGCCGAGCGTGGCATAGGAATTCAGCGACATGGTTGGGTCCTCAACTTTCGAGTCATCGAGCCGGCAGGGCGCGCGTGTGGCATCTCGAAGTCAACCCTTTCGAGGCGCGCTGGCCTAGACCGATGGGTGCAGATGGTTGAACGATCCGCTCAACTTTGTTCGGATCGTGCTCTGCTTCGGGGGGTGCTCGTGCTTCACTGGACTGATGGACCACCTGGGCGAATTGCGCGCTCGAATCGCGCGTCTTGCTGCGACGGGCAATGGGCCGGTGTGCATCGAGGGAATGACGATCCTGTCGACCGAGCATCCAACCGAACCCCTGGGTTCGATCAACGAACCGGTGTTCGCGCTCGTTGCTCAAGGGGCGAAACGTGTTGTCGTGGGCGAGCATGTCTTCGACTTTCGAGCGGGCCAGTATCTCTCCGTCACCGTTGATCTGCCGGTGACGTCGCAAATCACCCAGGCCTCTCGCACCGAGCCGTACCTGGTGTTCGGGCTGCCACTCGAACCGGCCCTCATCACGGCGCTGCTGATGGAAGCCGGTCCCGTCCTTGCCCGCCCTCGCAGTGGACCTGCCATCGCAGTCAGCGACGCCGACGACGATTTGATCGACGCCGTCGTCCGACTCCTTCGCCTCGTCGACCGGCCACGCGATTTCGCCGTCCTCGCCCCCGGTGTGCGTCGCGAAATACACTGGCGCTTGCTCAACGGTCCCCAGGCTTCACTCGTGCGAGAAATCGGACTGATTCAAGGTCCGCTCGCCGTCACGACTCACGCCATCGAATGGCTCAAAGCGCATTTCAACGAAGTCATACGCATCGACGACCTCGCAGATGCCGTCGGCGTAAGTGTCTCGTCACTCAACCGCCACTTCCGCGCAACGACGGCGATGAGCCCGCTGCAGTACCAGAAACAGCTCCGACTCCAACGGGCACGCATCGAACTGATGACGTCGCCGCACGACGTCGCCGCCGTTGGCCACACCGTCGGCTACGACAGTCCATCGCAGTTCAGCCGCGAATACCGGCGTATGTTCGGCATTCCCCCAGGGCAGGACGCCGCGCACCGGCGGACCGCGTCAGTCACCAGGGAGCAGACACGCTGAGCAGCACGGTGCGGCTCGACGGCGCTCCGCGGACCGTGTCGAACACCTCCGCCGCCTCCCTGCCCGCCGCCAAATGCACATGGGTCTCTGACCCCACAGACCGAAACGACACGACCCTGCTTCGCTCTGACAGCGACCGGCCGCGCGTTCTCGACCGACTCGAAGATGCGGCGGATCAGGACAGCCCGATCGACTGTTTGGCTGCTCAGGCGTCGGGGTTATCTTCGGTCACTGTGACGGGATCTGGATGTCGGAGAACAGCACTCGCACGCCCCCTCTGCTATTCCAACGAACGGCAGGGTGGCCGAGCCGCGCAGAGCCTGCGGCACAGCGGTGATTATCGGCTCACCCTTGACCACGGCTTTGTCCTTCGGTCGCCGCTCGTAGCCCCCCTCGCCCAGGTTTCGAGAGTCGACCGGGGCACGACGAGGTGTTTTGCGGCGTCAGTCAGCGTGTATAGAGGAATGTCGAAGCGCAGACTCTCACGCCGTCTCGAAGATCTACGTACTACGATAGTAGGTCGTAGGCGAAGAGCTGCGATCCCTCAGTCCGATTGCCGGTTGACGGCCGCGTTGTTCCCTGCGGGGCCGCCCACTGACATGTTCTTCGACAAGCGATATTGGACAGGTACGCAATGGAGATGGCCGATTCGCCGGGGATACCGCGCAAGCGTAGGAAGCGTGTGTGGTTGATCGCCGCCGCGGCGGGTTTCTTAGTGATCTTGGGCGTAACCGCCTTAGCGACACGCGGTTTCGGCCTCGCCAAGTCGACGGACCGCCACTCGAACGAACGTGCAGCGCAGGACCGCTGCGAATCCGAGGTACTCAACAGGCTGGCGTCGCCGTCGACGGCGAAACTGTCAAACGTCGAGGCGGTAAGCACCGCACTCGACCCTGACAGCATGGATCTTTTCTCACTACTTGACGACCCTCTCAAAGGGGTCGACCACTCCCGCATCACGGTGTCGAGCGTCTCTGGTGCCGTGGATGCACAGAACGCATTCGGAGCCACGATCCATGACCCCTTCAGCTGCCGTGCCTACTTCATCGACGGCAACCTGGTTCACACCCTTGTTCTTTTCGACCACGACCACTAGTTCCTGGTGCATAGCCAATGCGCGCTCAGCTGTCGCCTATATCTTCACCGAATCTTTGTCGAATCAGTACCGCAGGCTTATCCGGCACCGGAAGGCTGCGCCGTGGGAACGCTCGTCGAGTGGACGTGATGTTGGGGCGGCGAGGCGGCGCAGCTCATGAGCATCGAAGCTTTCCGGTAATGCTGGAAGAAGGAAGCTATGACGGAGTCGACGGTTCTTGACGTGCACGGTTTGAACTGGGCCAGTTCGACGGCGGTGGTGGAAGCGACTCTGTTGAGACGGCCGGGCGTGAGGTCGGTTGAGGCGAATGCGGTAAACCAAACGGCGACGGTCGGTTACGACCCGGCGACCACCTCGGTTGCGGAACTGGCCAGATGGGTTCAAGAGTGCGGGTTCCACTGCGCGGGGCGGTCGGTGCCCAATCACGTCTGCGATCCGATGTCCGAACCCAACCACGACACTGCCGGGGCGCAGCACGCACATGACGCCGCGCCGGGCCGCACCCCGCAGGAAACGATGGGTCACGGCGGTGGGCACGCCGGCATGTCGATGGATCACATGGTTCGCGACATGCGCAACCGATTCCTTGTGGCGCTGGCATTGTCGATCCCGATCATGTTGTGGTCGCCAATGGGCCGCGACATGTTCGGGTTCACTGTTCCGACGCCGTTCGGACTGCGCGACGACGTATTCACCCTGCTGCTGAGCCTGCCGGTCGTCTTCTACTCGGCGTGGATTTTCTTCGACGGTGCCTGGCGGGCGCTTCGGGCCCGCACGTTGGACATGATGGTGCTCGTTGCCGTCGCGGTGGGCGCGGGCTGGCTCTACAGCCTCGGAGTGACGCTGACCGGTGGCGGTGAGGTGTTCTACGAGGCCGCTTCAGTGTTGACGACGTTCGTCCTATTGGGCCATTGGTTCGAGATGCGAGCCCGCGGCGGCGCGAACGACGCTATTCGCACCCTGCTCGAGCTGGCGCCCCCGATGGCAATCGTGCTGCGCGACGGCGGACCGGTGGAGATTCCCACCGCCGAGGTCGCAGTGGGTGACCTTCTGCTCATTCGGCCGGGGGCCAAGATCCCCGTGGATGGCACGGTGGCCGACGGCACGTCAGACGTCGACGAATCCACGGTCACCGGCGACAGCCTGCCGGTGTCAAAGGCGCCCGACTCCAAGGTGATTGGCGCGTCCATCAACACCACGGGCACGCTGCGGGTCCTGGCCACGAAGGTCGGCTCGGACACCGTGCTGGCACAGATTGTCGCGATGGTTCAGGAAGCGCAGAACTCCAAAGCCCCTGGGCAGCGCTTCGCCGACAGAGCGGCGTTCTGGTTGGTTCTGGTCGCGCTGATCGGCGGCACCGCCACCTTCCTGGTTTGGTGGGCCGTCGGTGCTGGCGTCCAAACCGCGTTGCTGTTCGCGATCACCGTCGTGGTCATCACCTGCCCGGATGCCTTGGGACTGGCCACGCCGACCGCGATCATGGTCGGTACCGGGTTGGGCGCCAAGCGGGGCGTGTTGTTCAAGAACGCGACCGCGCTGGAGACGTCGGCGCGCATCGATACCGTCGTGATGGACAAGACGGGCACGTTGACCAAAGGTGAACCGGAAGTGACCGACGTGGTCGTCGACGGAATTGCGGAGGACGAATTCCTCGCCATGGTGTCCGCGGTCGAAACCGATTCCGAGCACCCACTTGCGGGGGCGATAGTTCGTTATGCGGCCGATCGCGGTGTTGCTGCGGGGTCACTGACTGATTTCCGGAACGTGCCTGGGCACGGTGCCGTCGCGACGGTGGGGGGACGGCGCGTCGCGGTCGGTAATCGCAAGTTGATGGTCGGGGAGGGGGTCGAGTTCGGGGCGCTGATGCAACGGCGCGACGAACTTGCTGCGGGTGGTCGCACCGCGGTCCTGGTGGGCGTCGACGGACGGGGCGTGGGTGTCATCGCCCTGGCGGACGCCGTGCGCGAGACGTCCGCCGAAGCGGTGTCCGCGCTGCACGACCTCGGTGTCGAGGTGGTCATGCTCAGCGGCGACAACCAAGCCACCGCCAATCGGATCGCCACGCAACTGGGAATCGACACGGTCATCGCCGAGGTGTTGCCCGGTGACAAGGCAGCCAAGATCGCTGAATTGCAACGGCAGGGCAAGAAGGTCGCGATGGTCGGTGATGGGGTGAACGACGCTCCGGCGCTGGCTCAAGCCGATCTGGGGGTGGCGATCGGTGCGGGCACCGACGTCGCCATCGAGACTGCAGATCTGGTGTTGATGCGCTCGGACCCGCTCGACGTCGCGATCGCGCTGCGGATCGGACGGGGCACGCTACGAAAGATGCGCCAGAATCTTGGTTGGGCGGTCGGCTACAACGTGATCGCACTGCCCATCGCGGCGGGGGTGTTCGTACCATCGTTGGGTTTGGTTCTGCGCCCAGAGATCGCTGCCCTGTCCATGTCGGGCTCCAGTTTCATCGTGGCTGTCAACGCGTTGATGCTCAAACGGCTCAGGTTGCCGAGCGCACTCAAGGAGCAGCAGTGAGCATCAACTTCGATGGCATCGAAAGAGCTTTGCGGCAAAGAACATTCGGCACGCTATCGACCCTGACCGAACGGGGCGTACCACATGCGACGGGCGTGGTCTACGCCGTGTCGCCGCACGAGGAACCCTTAGCCCTGTACGTGACGACGCGGACGACCACCCGCAAGGCTCGCAACGTCCGCGCACATCGTGATGTGGCCTTCGTCGTCCCAGTGCCGCATCGATTCATTCCGCCGTTCCCGCCTCGTGCCATCCAATTCCTGGGAACGGCCACGCTCGTAGCCGCCGATGACGAAGGGGCGAACCGAGGGTTTGAGTCGTCTTGGTTCCTCCGCAGAATCCTGGCATCCGAGCGACGCATCGTGACCGACGGTGGCGAGCTCTGCTTCATCCGTATCCTCCCCGACGGCACGCTGTTCACCTACGCGATGGGTATCTCCATGATCGAGAACCTCAGGCATCCGCGGGCCGCGATCGGTCGTGTGGCGATCCCTGCCGGCAGGTAGAACGACGTCGGGTCTCACCTCGGGTCCTTGCTTGCAGGGGTAGGTGCCTGTCGCCCACTCCTGAATACAACTCAAGTCACCGTTGCCACCACGGTCGCCGCGATCCACAACGCCGCCGCAGCCGAGAGCGGCCAGCACCGCCACTGCCCACGGCTCGGCGTTGCGAATATCGGTGGCTGCCAAGAAAAAGGCGGTGAGTGTCCCGGTGGCCACTGCGTATCCGCCAAGGACGATGAACACGAGACGCAGCCACCTTCGCAGGCTCGGTACGGCAGCGTCGATCTCGCGCGCGGTGCGGCATAGATACCGCAAGTCCTCGGGTAGCAGGGCGGGTCGGGCCAATAGAAAGAACCCTCCAATCCCGACCAGGATGGCGCCACCGACGCCGAACATCCATGCCGCGGCGGTCATCAGGTTGACCCGCCGCCGCGGTCGAGAATGACTGAGGCCAACATCAATAGCCACCGAGCCATGCGAATCTGCCTAATGATGGCCAGCTTTGAGTCCCTGCCGTCTGGCCAGCCATGCGGCGATCGGTAGCGGCTTCGGGCTGACAGCGGCCGTCTTGCGACAAATGCGGGTCGCCGGTCCAGCCGATGACATCGTTCGACAACGGGCCGCCGGCGTGGGTGTCACGTGGCAGCGGGAAGCGCACTCTCATTTAACCCGAGTGATGCACCATCAACGGGATGCCACACATTTCGATGAACAACGCCACCGCCGAATCGATGGAACGACATCACCCGCCCATCCCGATGTTCTCTCGGACGAAGGCCCAGCCCAAAAGCCAGAAACAGCAATGTGGTTACGATCACTAACGCCACAAACAGTAGGCAGCATCTGCCATCGCCTCGACCTCCCAATCGATGATGATGATCGGCTATAACCGCCCAGCAGGGTCGCGATGGTCAGGCGTATCGGACGAGTCATGCTTGGTGTCGTTTTCATGCTTGCCGCCCATTCCCCTCATCATGAACACCATCATCAGTGGACATGCCAGCACAACGAGCAACAGCGCCAGCGTCGATAGTGGTATACCGATGGTGAGCGCAGCGACGAAAACGGCGGCCATGGCCCGGGTGGTGTCGACGGACTCTAGGAGCTGGCGGCGGCTGAAGACCACTGCCGGGCGCGACGACAATGCGGCCAAGACGTCGAACTCGGTGCGGGTCAACAGAACTGGCTCGTCGTCGATGAAGACTTGGCGGCCCGCGACGTCGATGGACAACGGGCCGAACGCCCGCGGGGCGGGTTCGGCGACGGCGGCAGAGGCATTCACGGGCGTTGCGACGGTGCGCGGCGGCGCAACATGGCGCGGATCCTGGCGACCAATTCACGGGGGGC
>Ga0070665_100004238_pt1 | contig 15095 bp, 14 predicted proteins | sample KBSS13metaG_FD_65862 | JGI IMG/M metagenome (GOLD analysis project Ga0070665, IMG submission 65862) | Switchgrass rhizosphere microbial communities from Kellogg Biological Station, Michigan, USA - KBS S1-3 metaG | ecosystem: Host-associated > Plants > Roots > Rhizosphere > Soil ... | reverse complement strand
GCTTGTCGGGCGTGGCCTTACATACAGTCCCTACGTGTGTCGCGAGGGGAGGTCAATTGTCCGACTAGTGGGCGCGAACTTCGGTCCCGGGCCCGCCGGTCTCACCTGGTGGCTCGCGCGTGCGAGGGCGGCTTCCGTCTCACTACAAGACGGAAGGCTCTGCCAAGTCGCCACGAAGAGACGCCAGCCTCTCATTATTGTGAACTGTCGCACTGCGGTGTTATAGCAGCGGCCTATGCTGCAGACTCAGTCTTTTCCGCGCGCGAGAGGGCAGGTTTGCGCTCTCGACAATGGTTGAACACAGTGCCAGTTGCACGCGGGCCGGACCGCACGATCCGTCGCCTGTGCGCACGTTACTCGATTCCGCGGCCCGCCCTATTACGGATGGAGACAGGTTAAGTGGCAAGTCCAGCATCAAACGCCTCCCGGGGTCATGAGACAGGTGCCGTCGCGGGCAGTCCCGCCGGCAACCCACCCGCATCCACCAACAGACCGGCGGTGGATCTGACCGCCCTCACTACCCGTGATGACTTCCTCCTCGAGTTGGGAGAGGCCCTCGGCGGACAAGCATCCGTGCGGCCTGTCGACTCTATCGGCGGCGCGCTGGAATACATCCAGGGCATCAAGCGCGGCCAGGTGTTGGTAGTCGACACCCGCGATCTCGCCGACGTGCGCGCCGATGTTGATCTGGCGCATAGCCAGGCGCCTCACGCGGTCGTGCTCGTGTTTGCCACGACCGAGACCGAGAAGCAGGTGAGCGCCGCGGTCAAGGGCTCGAATGTCTTCGCGGTGCTGCCGATCCCGATCGACAAGCGCAAGACCGGAGCGGTGCTGGACGCCGCCATGACCGACGCGGTGGCCAAGAAGGCGACGGCGCGTCCGACTTCCGGCATCGCCGTCGAGTCGTTCCAACCGCGCCTCGACGCCGGTTCCTCCTCCGCTGCGCCGCCCGAGGCCGAAAAGAGCAAGGCCCCGCTCTTCATCGGCGTTGCCGTGGCGGTCGTCGCGTTGGCCGGTGGCGGTTATTTCTTCCTCAACAACAACAAGCACCCGGCACCGAAGCCCGCCGCCGCGGCTGCGCAGAAGTCGACGGCCGCGCCTTCGACCGCTGCGACGGACAACACCGCGCCAGGAGACACGAGTCTCGAGCCGGCACCCTCCGTCGATATGACCATTCTGAAGGGTAAGGTCGACGAGCTTCTCGAAAAAGCGCGCCTCGCCATGCGGGAGCGCCGTTACCTCGAGCCCGTTGGTGACAACGCGCTGCTGTACTACCGCTCCGCCGCGGCCGCCGACCCGACCAGCGGCGAGGCGAGAGACGGCCTGCAGCGTGTGGCTGCCGTTGCGGCTTCCCGTTTCGACGAGTCGATGAACAACGGCAAGTATGACGACGCGTCCCTGGCTCTCGCGAACCTGAAGGTCGCCGCTCCGGACGACGCCCGCAACGGCGCCTTCGAGCTGAAGCTCTTCAACGCGCAGGTGACCAAGGCGCTCGCCGACGGGAACGTCGACCGTGCCGGCGCTCTCGTGCGCCAGGCGCAGAATTCACCGAACATTCCCGCGGACCAGCTCGCGAAAGTGCGTGCTGATATCGCGCGCCACCAGGACGACGCGAAAATTCAGAAGCTCGCGGGCCTCGTTTCGGATCGTATCCGGGATGGCCGGTTGGCCGACCCGGCGGAGGACAGCGCGAAGGCTTACGTGCAGCAGCTGCAGAATCTCGCGTCCTCGAATCCGAACACGCAGCGCGCCGTTCGCGAGCTGAATGCCGCCTACCTGCGCAAAGCGCGGGAAGCGACGAACGCGAAGAACAACGCCGAGGCCGACCGCTGGGTCGCCGAGGCTCGCGCGGGTGGTGTCAGCGCCGCTGAGATCGCCTCCTTCCAGCGCGATATGGTGAACGCGCGGCAGAAGGCCGCGGCGCAGGAGACCGAGCGCCTCGCGCAAAACGCGCGCGATCGCATTCGCGATGGCCGCCTGACCGATCCCGCGAACGACAGCGCGAACTACTATCTGACCCAACTTCAGACGAACGACCCGACCAACCCCGGATTCGCCCAGTTGAGCCACGATCTGTCCAACAAGCTGATCGAGCGCGCCCGGGCGTCCGCAACGGCTGGCAAGACGGCGCAGGTTGATCCCGATCTGACGCTGGCCCGCCACTGGGGCGCCGACGCAAAGGACATCTCGGCAGTCCAGCAGCTCACGCAGTCGAGGATTCCGCAGCCCATGACGGGTGGCAGCAACCGCGTGGCTAGCGCGGCAGCGGCCTCGGGAATGACTCCCGCTCAGCTCGCTCAGAATCTGAAGCGCACTAAGTACACGCCCCCGGAATTCCCGGCAAAGGCACTTGCTCAACGAATCAGCGGCACCGTGACGGTCGAGTACGTCGTCGACACGAGCGGTAACCCGCGTGATGTCCGCGTGGTTGAAGCAACACCGCCGGGCGTCTTCGATAAGGCGGCCACCACGGCCGTCAAGCACTGGCACTACGAACCGGTCATCGCGAACGGCGCGCCTGTTGAGGTCCCCGTCCGGACGGCCATTCGGTTCGAGCTGCCGTCTCAGTAGTCAGGAGTATCTTTCCGATGAATGTCGCAGGCGCAGATCGAAACCGCCAGCTCCTTACAGTCGGCATCGGTGCGATGCTGACGTTGGTGATGAGCGCGGTCCTCATCCTCGGCTTCCGTCTTGCAACCCAGATGCGCGCGAGCGTTACAGGGCTGCAAACGGCGAGTATGTTGCAGACCTACCCCGATGCCATCTCGCAGCAGCTCAACTCGCTACGTGACCGCCTCGAGGCGCGCGCGTATGCGGGCCAGGCGTTGGCGGACCTGAAGGCAACGGTCAAGAAGTTCGACCAGGAGCTCGAGGCCCTGGGGGCGGGAGGCTATCTCCAGTCCCAGGAGCTCGACCAGGCGTTGCTGCTGTGGCATCAGTACTCACCTGTCATCAACCCGGTGGTGAACTTCACGGGTCAGGCGTACGTCGACTCCGACGAGGCCGGTAGCTCCTTCTCCAAGGAGGGCCGCGCCCACTACGCTGACGTGAAGCGCGCGCAGTTGTTCGCGACGGAGAACGCACGACGGCTGCAGCAGCAGCTTGCGACCGTCGCGACCACCTTGCAGCAGACTTCGTCCGAAGATGCTACGAACCTTCGCACGCTGCTGCTGGCGGGTGTGGCCGCCGCGATCGTTCTTGCCGCCGCCGCCGCTTACTTTCAGATCACCCGGTCACGGCACGAGCGTGCCGCGCAGGAAGCCCAGGAGCAGACGCGCGACATTCTGAAGACCGTGCGTGAAGGCTTCTTCCTGCTCGATGCCGACTACAACATCGGCTCGGTGTGGTCCGAGGCCCTCACCCGCATGTTCAGCCGCGAGGATTTCGCCGGCCTCGGCTTCGAGGACCTGCTGAAGGACCTCGTGCCCCCGACTACCCTGGCCACCGCGATGAAGTACATCAAGCTCCTGTGGGGTGAGCGCGCCCACGAGAACCTGATGAAGTCCATCAACCCGCTGGGCCAGCTCGAGATCACCATGGAGAACGGGCACGGCGGCAAGGAAACCCGCTACCTGCAGTTCGACTTCCACCGCGTTATGGGCCCCAAGGGCATCAAGCACGTGCTGTGCTCGGTGGGTGACATCACCTCCAGCGTGCTCCTGGCGAAGGAGCTGCAGGAGTCGCAGGAGAGCGCGAACGCCCAGCTCGACATGATGCTCGGCATGATGCACGTCGACCCGCTGCAGCTCACCTCGTTCCTGGACAGCACGGAGACGGGCCTGCAGCTCATCAACGCCATCCTGAAGGAGCCGGCCCGTACCGATGCGGAATTCCGCAAGAAGCTGAACGGCCTGTTCCGCGAGCTGCACTCGATCAAGGGCGAGGCTTCCGCACTCAACCTCATGAGCATTGCGCAGCGCGTGCATTCGCTCGAGGACATGGTCAGCGAGCTGAAGAAGAAGGCGGAGCTCTCGGGCAACGACTTCCTGCCGATGGTGCTGAAGCTCGACGACCTGATGGCCCACCTGCGCAGCGTCCGCGAAATGGCCTCGCGCCTCACGGCGCTCAAGGACACCGCTCCGGCGGCGGCGGCCGCCTCCTCAGCTCCCGCACGCGCCGCGAAGCAGGCGGCGGCGGCGGCCGAGCATCGGCAGGCGGGCAAGTCGGCCGACGACCTGTCGCCGACGCTCCATTCGATGGCGGAGCGCCTGGCGCACGACCATCACAAGCGCTTCAAGCTGACGATCTCGGGCTTCTCCGATGTCCCGCCGACGTACGTTTCGACCATCAAGGACTGCGTCATCCAGATGCTGCGTAATTCCGCGGTGCACGGCATCGAGCCGAGCGAGATCCGCCGGGCGCAGACGAAGGAAGATGTGGGCGTGGTGCGCGTCGATTTCCGTAAGTCCGGCGAGGGCTATGAGCTCGTGTTCGAGGACGATGGCGCCGGAATCTCGCCAGATACCCTCAAGTCCGCGGCGGTTCGCAAGCAGATCATTACCGAGGAAGAGGCGGCGGGAATGGATACGCGGGCCGCGATGGCCCTGATCTTCCGACCGGGTTTCTCGACCCAGGAAGAGGTTTCTATGGATGCCGGCCGTGGAGTCGGCATGGACGTCGTGGCCCGGAGCGTCTACGCGCTCGGCGGCAAGATCGGCGTCAGCACCAATCCGGGCAAGTTCACCCGGTTCAAGATCGTGCTCCCGGCCGCTGAGGCCGCCAGCACCGCGGTTGCCTGAAACGGGATGCACGTGCCATGAATGCAGCGAGTGGAAAAGTAATGAGCGACAACGGAAAGAAGTCCTTCAAGCTGATGATTGTGGACGATTCGAACATCATGCGGCGCCGCATCGAGCGATCGAACCAGTTCGAGGAGCTCGAGCTTGTCGGTACGGCGGGCAATGGGATCGAGGCCATCGAGATGTTCAAGAAGATGGACCCGGATGTGGTTACTATGGACCTCACCATGCCGCAGATGGACGGCATAGAATGCATTTCGAAGCTCGTCGCCTTGAAACCCGCCATACGAATACTCGTGATTTCCGCACTTGCCGATAAAGCCACGGCGGTGGAAGCTATGGAAAAAGGGGCCAACGGCTTTCTCAACAAGCCGTTCACGGATCGGCAGCTCAACGAAGCCATTGCCGACCTCATGAGATAACGATAGCGAGACCACCACAATGTTGCAGGAACAGGAGCTGAAAACTTTCGTCGAGGGGACGACGAACTATTTCGAGGTGGCCGCGCAACAGCCCGCCTCGATCGGGTCGCCGTACCTCACCGACTCGCCGCCCTCGGTCCACGACTACACGGGCGTCATCAGCATCTCGGGCAAGCGTGAGGGGGTCGTGTATTTCACCGCCCCGAAAGCGATGCTCACGGTGTTGCTCATGAAGATGCAGGAAAATGACTTCAGCCACGAGACGATGCGCGACCTCGTCGGGGAAGTGGCCAACACCATCTCGGGTAACGCGCGCCGCGACTTCGGGCGTGACTTCGTGATCTCGGTGCCGAGCGTGCTCTCGGGCGAGCGTCCCGATGTCCCGCAGAAGCCCGGTTCACGCTCGTTCGTCATTCCGATCAACTGGCGCAGTCACTCGGCCAAGTTGATCGTCTCGCTGACCTGACCCGCAAGGCCCGGCGGTGGCGCACGCTCAAAGCGCCACCTAACCGGCTTGCCTCGCGGGCGAAAACCACGCTTTTCGCCCGCCGCCAAACGAAGCGACTCCGCTCAATTCTGCTGAAAGCGCCGCAGGCGACTTTCAGCCCATTAATCAGCGCGCAGTCTAACGCACGCTCGCGACGTGTCGCATCCCGCCACGCGAAATCACCGCATCCGCAAGCTCGATATGCGATATCACCGGAGACCTGGCGACCCGCCGCGCCCGCATCAACGGGAACAGCACGTTACCGGCCAGCATGCCACGGTGCAGGCTGTTGTCCCCCTTGGCTGAAATCTCGGAATATCAGTTTCGCCTGAAAGCTCTCACGGGAGGTGAGGGTGCCTACGCGATGGAGCTCAGCCATTACGCCCCGTCCCTCCTCGCCGGCATCAACAACACAATGGCGACCGAGGGCTGACGCCGAATAACAGCGCGCCACCGGTCCCGCGCGTGGCACTGACTTCGCGCGAGGCGTTGGCTCCACGCGCTCCGTGACGCGCGCGGCGCGCGTCACGCCCGCCGGGCATAAAGGCGCCCGAGCCACGCAGCCCCGACCAAACGCGCGACGCCAATCGCTCCCGCCGCGGCACCAGCGCGCACGGCGCCTATTCTGCGTGTGGCGCCAATCGCGCGGCGCCGCCGCGGTTTCGATACCGCCAGGCCAGTCTTTTGTACAGCCCGATTGCCTGGAGTATTCTTGTCAAGTGCTCGTCATAAGCGGGCGCGCACGAGGAAGGAGGCGCATATGAGGTGGACCGAGAGAATCACATTCGACCCCGCTGTCATGGGGGGCAAGCCTTGTATACGCGGTCTCCGTGTGACTGTCGGGATGATAGTTGGCTTGGTTGCAGCGGGTCGATCCGAGGATGAAATCCTCCGCGCGTATCCATATCTCGAGCCGGGCGACGTTCATGCAGCTTTGGCATACGCCGCTTGGCGCTCGGAGGAGCGGGAGTTACCCCTGGCCACTGCGTGATGCGACTGCTCATCGACATGAACATGTCTCCAGAGCTGTGTGTGCGATTTCAAGCGGTAGGTCGTGAGGCGGTGCATTGGTCCTCGGTCGGTGCGGCGGACGCGCCTGACAAGACCATCATGGCCCACGCAAAGACTCACGGTTTCGTTGTCCTGACTCATGATCTTGATTTCGGCGCAATTCTCGCAACAACACGTGCGGAAGGACCCAGCGTCGTGCAGATTCGTACCGAGGACGTGATGTCGGATCGGTTCGTATCTATGGTTTCTGCAACACTGACTCGATTCAAGGCCGAGCTGGCGGCGGGCGCGCTCGTCATCGTCGATGAAAGCCGGTCGCGAGTGCGCGTTCTGCCATTGAGTTGACGGCGTCGTCGGCAGGAACTGACGTTCCGTGCAACTTTTCCCTGCGGCTCCGCGGCGTTACCGACTGACTCGGGGCGCTGCGCAGGCTAACGCACACTCGCGACATCGCAAGCTCCACTCGCAGCTCAACGCGCCCCGTACAGGCCTTGTCCCCTTGACTGAAATCTCGGAATATCAGTTTCGCCTCAAGGCTCTCACGGGAGGTGAGGGTGTCTACGCCATGGAGCTCAGTCATTACGACCCCGTTCCCCAGTGCCGACAACGACAACTCGTCTAAGCCTGGCGCCTGCGGGCCCAGGCCGAGTAGGGCCGCGCCGGGTCGCGCGCACGCGAACGCTGGCATTCTCGCGTCCGCTGCACTGTTGGCTTGCGCCTTGTCAGGTTGCATCTCGCACGCGCCCCAATCGGAGGCATCCGTGACCGAACGAAGCATCGATGCGGTGCACGCCCAAATCGCCTCCGGCCAAACCAAGTCTCCGGTGCGCTCCCTCGTCGATGCGTACCTCGCCCGGATCGCCGCGATCGATGCTCACGGACCGACCCTGCGCTCGGTAATCGAAGTCAACCCGGACGCTACGGCAATCGCCGAGGCGTTAGACCGGTCCGTTGGCGCACGCGGCACGTCGGCGGAACGCTCCGACGCCCGCTCCGGCACCCCGCACGGCGCTTCGGATCGGCTCGGCGCCTCTCTTGGCACGCCAGACCGGTTCAACGGCCCACGCAGCGCGTCGGATCGGTCCGGCGCCTCACCCGGCACGGTCGACAAGTCCGGCGGTCCGCGCGGCGCATTATTCGGCGTCCCTGTCCTCATCAAGGACAACATCGACACCGCCGACCGCATGCTGACCACCGCCGGCTCGCTCGCCCTGGTCGACTCCAAGCCAGCGCGCGACGCCTTCATCGTCAGGCGCCTTCGCGACAGCGGCGCCGTCATCCTCGGCAAAACCAACCTGAGCGAATGGGCCAACTTCCGCTCGAACCGCTCCTCCTCCGGTTGGAGCGGCCGCGGCGGACAAACGAAAAACCCCTATGCCCTCGACCGCAACCCCTGCGGCTCGAGCTCCGGCTCCGGGGCCGCCATCGCCGCCGGCCTGGCTGTCATCGCGGTGGGAACCGAGACCGACGGCTCCATTGTCTGCCCGTCGAGCGCCAACGGCCTCGTCGGCATCAAACCCACCGTGGGCCTCGTCTCGCGCAGCGGGATCATTCCGATCTCGGCCAGCCAGGACACCGCCGGCCCCATGGCCCGAACAGTCGCTGACGCTGCGGTGTTACTGACCGTCCTGGCCGGTTACGACCCTGACGATCCAGCGACGGCGCCTTTTAAAGACCGTCCACGGACTGACTACACGCGATTCCTCGATGCCAACAGCCTCTCTGGCGTGCGCATCGGCGTCATGCGCCACTACGCCGGCTTTCACGACAAGGTGGATGCCGTCTTCGAGCAAGCCCTCTCGGCCTTGCGCGCCCGCGGTGCCGTGTTGGTCGACCCGGTCGAGATCCCGAACGCGGACAAGCTGGATGCCGACGAGCAGGTCGTCCTCCAATTCGAGTTCAAGGACGGCATCAACCGCTACCTGCAAACGCGCGTCGGCTCCAGCCCGCGCTCACTCGCCGAGTTGATCCGCTTCAACGATGAGCACGCCGCGACCGAAATGCCGTATTTCGGCCAGGAGCTCTTGCACCAATCCAACGAGCGCGGCGAGCTGACCGACCCTCGCTACCTCCAGGCGCACGAGCGCGCCCGTCGTCTCGCCGGCCCCGAAGGCATCGACGCTGCGCTCGCCAAAGATCACCTCGATGTCCTGGTCGCCCCAACACTGGGTCCGGCCTGGACCACCGACCTGGTCAACGGCGACCACTTCCTCGGTGGCGGCGTCTCAACACTCCCCGCGGTCGCCGGGTATCCCCACATCACAATTCCCATGGGCGCCATCGACGCTCTTCCCATCGGCCTCTCCTTCGTCGGCCCCGCCTGGAGCGAAGGCAAACTCATCAGCTACGCCTACGCGTTCGAACAAGCCACCCACGCTCGCCGCGCCCCCAACTTCCGGCCCACGATCCCCTGACAATCCTCGCGTTCCATCGCGCTCGAGTCCCGCAGTGCATCCCGGACTGCTTTGCCCTCGATTTCTCGTCGCGGTTGCATTGCGCGGCGACTCCGGCGTTCGGTCCCGCGTCGTGCAACGACGCCAGATAACAGCAGTGCGTCGACCGCGCAAATCAACACGCGAAAACCCTCGTCGCATCGAGGAATTTTTATACAAACACAGAGCCTCTACCTGTTGGAATCACCAATTCCCATCGGTTAGTCTGCGCCTCGAGATGAATTGGCGAGAGGTTTGATCATGTACACCCTGGATGAGATTCGCGAAGCGATCCGGCAGCTTCCAGCTGAGAAGCGTTGGAATGTCGAGCTGTGGCTGCAGGAGTTGGACGGCTCTCCCGTCCGGGAAAGTCAGATCCGGGAAGCTCGGCCAACTTACGCCGCCTTGGATCCCTCCTCCATGACGCTCGAGGAATTTTTCGAGTTTGACGAGAAGAGCCCGCTGCGGCACGAGTTCATCAATGGTGTCATCTTCGCCATGCTCGGCCCCAGCCTGAACCACAATCTCATTATCAATAATTTGGAGTCCCCCATCCGGAATCACTTGGGGCGTGGTCCATGCAAGGCCTTCACCTCAGAGGTGAAACTCGTTATCCGACGGGCCACGAATGAGGTTGTGTACTCTCCGGACCTCATCGTCGATTGTCGTCCAGACACCCGTGATCCGCGCTACGTACAAGACCCCAAGCTGCTCGTAGAGGTGCTGTCGCCTTCGACCCAGATCATCGACCGACGCGAGAAACTCCAAAACTACCGCCTGATCGATTCAGTCGAGGAGTACGTCATCATTGCCCAAGACGAGTGCCGTGTAGTGGTTTACCCCCGTGCGGAACGCTGGAAGCCGCGGGTCTATGCCTGCCTCGACACAGCCGTGGAGCTGCGCTCAATTGACCTTGCCGTCCCGCTGACTGACTTGTATTTGGATGTCTCGGCGGCATGATCGCCCGTTTCGGACGGGCCAATTGTCTCGACACGCTCACAACCATTGAACGGGCCGCACTTTGACGCCGCGGACTGACTGGAGTTGATTCATGCACACCTTAGATGAGATTCGCACAGCGATCAGACAGCTTCCAGTGGATCAGCGTTGGAAAGTTGAGGCTTGCCTGCGGGAGTTGGACGGCTCTCCCATTCCGGATAGCCAGGTTCGTGAAGCCAGGCCGGCTTATGCCGGTTTGGATCCGGCCATCATGACGTTCGAGGAATTCTTCGGGTTCGAGCAGAAGAGCCCGCTGCGACATGAGTTCGTCAATGGCGCGATCTTTGCCATGAGCGGCCCCACCCTGATCCATAACCTCATCATGCAGAATCTGATGTTCGCCATTCACGCCCACCTGAGACGCAGACGCCCCTGCGAGGTTTTCTCCTCAGGGGTGAGGCTGGTCATACGGCGAGAGACGAACACTATTGCGTACTGCCCGGACCTGATCGTCGACTGCCGCGCGGACACGCGTGACACGTACTACCTCCGTGACCCCAAGCTCATCGCGGAGGTCCTGTCTCCCTCCACCGAGCTCATCGACCGCCGCGAGAAACTGCTGAACTACCGCATGCTCGATTCGCTCGAGGAATACGTCCTCATCTCCCAGGACGAGCGACGTGTCGTGGTGTACCCCCGTGCGGAGCGCTGGAAGCCGCGCGTTTACGCCGGCCTCGACACGGCCGTCGAGCTCCGCTCAATCGACCTCACCATCCCGCTGATCGAGTTGTACGCAGACGTCACATCCCCCTGAGCCCCCCTTTCACATATTTTGTCCGCCATCTGCGACTGGGTTCGTTCTCCGCGAACCCTCAGTAGACTAGTTTTGCAGAGAGACCCACCGACGCTCACCGCCACCGGGGCGATCGTCGAGGCCTGTTTCCTCCCGGAGGGCTGATGACCACACGCGCCAACTTTCTAGTCTTTGCTCTACTAGCCGCGGCGACGGGCAGCAGCGGGGCCTTTGCCGACACGAATACACAGCACCTGAACCCACCGCGGGTCTACACGGGCGTCTACCAGCCTCACGGCAAGCCCACGAAATCGAGCGCCTTCGCACCGCGAGCTAGCCACTCCGGCCGCCATGTCTATGGCGCGCCCATCCAGCAGCCTATCCTGAAGATGCAGCCCAAAAAGCCCACCAAGCCTGCGCCGAAAGTCTTCTAGAACGTTGTAAGCTCGCGCTTCTTGACTACTTAGCCGGCAAAAACCACGCTTTTTAGCCCGGCCCGCGTAGGGGGCGGTCTACGAAGTAATGTCCGCTCGAAGCGCCGCAGGCCCAAATGAGCCAGCGCTTTGAGCCAATAGACTATAGGAAGCGCTCGATGCGGGGGATGTTGAATGTCCGGCCATGGCTGGTGCTCGCCAGCGCCATTGCGGCTCCACAGGTATTCGCGCAAACGCTCCCGCCGAGCGTGATCGCCTGCGCGGACGAAACGGACGTACTCAAGCGTTTGTCGTGCTACGACCGCGAGGTCGCCCGATATCGCACGCACTCCGCAGCCACGACGACCGCGCCTCCCGCAGCCAGCGGTACCGCCGCGCCTGCTGCGGCCGGCACCGCCTTCCTCGCCGACCAGCGCGCCGAATTCGGCATGAACGGCGAACTCAAGCGCAAGGAGCAGGTCCCCGGCGCCGCCGAGCCCGTCAAGCTCGACAAGCTGACCGCCCGGATCTCATCCCTGTCCTATAAAGCGCACGGCGAATCCACGCTCACCCTGGACGACGGCCAAATCTGGGAAGAGGCCCAGAGCGAATCCCACGTCCCGTACCACGTCGGCGACGAAGTGACCATCAAACGGGGCGTGCTCGGCGCCTTTTATCTGTCCACCTCGGCGGTACGCGGAATCCGGGTGAAACGCGTGCGTTGACGCCGGTGAGTCCGGAACATCGTGAGCGCTAAACCTGTCGCCGCGTGACTAGCACCCGCCCCTTCTATCGACTGACGTGCAGCCGCCGGTTCCCTGAAACTGGGTCACCGTGTCCTTGCTGGTCTGCGTAAGCCGCTTGATCTCGTCGCCTGTTCTGCAAGTCACTTCGTCGAAGCGCGATCCGGTGGTGACCTCGCGACGGCAGTAATACACCTCGTGGTTCCGCGCCACAGGCTTATAGCCCATCGCGAAAATCTGCCTCACTTCCTCGTTCGTCAGTGATTTGTCTTCCAACACCACCCGGCCCGCTTGCGGGGCCGTGTTCCCGGTCGAGGAGAGCGTCTGCGGAGCGACCGTGCCCCTGGGTTTGGGGTGCTCCATGTAGGCGGGTGTGCTGGTGCAAGCCTGGGCGAGCAGACAGAAGCCGCCGATCAATATCACCGGAAACAATGAATTCACCCTGATCCTCCCTGTCCGCGAATTCCAAGCCTGCGGACGTGCAAGGAAATGTTATCACCCGCCGAGCTTGCGGCGATAGGGGCCTCCAGTCCGGTGTGGCTCCAGTCACGTTTGAAAGGCGGGCGCCAAAAAAAACGCGGCCCTCCGCTCGAGGAGGCCGCCCAATAAAAAAGGCGGCCCCCTCGATAAGGAGGCCGCCGCCCGTGCGATCGCAAGCGATCAAAACTTCGGCGTCACGCCAAAGAAGAACTGCCGGCCGAACGCATCGTAAGCCAGGAACGAGTTGTTCTGGCTGCCGTTGGTGATCGCACTCGTGAGCAGTGGCGGGTCCTTGTCGAACACATTGCTGACGCCGAACCGGACGTCGATGTTGTCCATGACATGCCCCGTCAACGTCAGGTCGAGGTAGCTGTAGTACGCTGCGCGTGAGTTGAGACATGCCGTGGCGGACCGAAATCTCGGCGGCCCCACGGGTTGGAGTTGTTACCGAGGTCGACGTGCGAGTTGATGAAGTGCTGGGGGAACTGATTCATGAAGTCGATGACGTCGGTGTGACCCTGCTGCTGGATCTCATCGCGTGATACGACGGTGAGCGGACCGGTCGCGGTGATGTTGGGGGGGGCACCGGGATGCCTGAGGCCCGTGACGATCACTTCCTGCACTACCGGCGTGTTCTCTGAGCGTCCGCGGCGGTTGCGGGTGGAGTTTGCGCAAACGCGGGCGCAGCAACGGCCAGTGCTATTCCCACTGCCCATCGCAGGCCGCGCGAGCTGCGCGGTTCGCTGATGCGGTCATCGGTCCTCCTTTAAACGGTTGATCCCCGTTCCTTATTTGCGCCGGGCGGGCAGACACGTCCGGCCAGCATGACATGAGTCGATGACGAGTCCGTCCGACCTGGCGGCGCAGAGGCGGAATTGACGATGTTGCATATTAGCAACGAAATGTTGAATAAAGTTAGGGATTGGCCGAAAAAACGAGTTTAATTTGATCTTAAATCAATGTTTTTATTTAAATTTTCATTTATACACCAAGGCATGTCATTAAGTGTTGCTTAACTGCCTAAAGGAAGTCCGGTAGCCAAATGTCACGGTTGAAACCGTGCACGAGGGCATGCCGCGGGTGAGCTCCTTAGTCAGGGGTGCAAATGGTGCGCCGCCCGCCAGGTCGCGTGCGAATCGCTAAGCCTGCGTTTCTACGGCGTTTCTGGCGCATGGCGCCAACAACCCAAGGGCTGGAACCCGGGCGGTTCGTAGCCTCTGCGCTACAGCGATTTCAGGTCCGCCAAGTCGTTGTGTCGTGTTGAGGTGTCTTAAGAAACCGCTATACTGGTGGGTACAAAGTCCGGCTTTTGTGTGACTTGTAGCGGGCCCAAGACGAGGGGGCCCGTGTTCCCGTGGCGAGTTCTTGTGGTGGTAAACACACAATCCGCCCCGGTCGGAGGCCGTGGCTGCCAGCATTTATTACACGAATTAATACAATTTTTATGGGAGAGACCAGCAAATGATCATGGATACCAACCAAATCGTGCGACGAGCGGTTCGCGCGGCGATGTGGGCAGGTGGCGCATTCGCGGCCGGCCTCGCTGCGCATTCGTCCATCGCCCAGGCGCAGACTCCCCCGCCAACGAAAGTTGCCGCCGCCGATGAAGAGACTGCCCCGGTTTCCGAGGTCGTAGTCACTGGCTCGCGCATCGCAGCCCCCAACCTCGATTCCATCAGCCCCGTCACGGCCGTCACGGCCGAAGAGATCAAATCGCAGGGCGTGGTGCGCGTCGAGGACCTCCTGAACAGCCTCCCGCAGGTCGTCGCGGACCAGGGCTCCGGACTGTCGATGGGCTCGACGGGTGTTGCGACCATCAACCTGCGCGGCCTCGGCCCGCAGCGCACCCTGGTGCTGATCAACGGCCGTCGCCTGATGGGCGGCGACCCGAACGCCGGTGCGCCCTCGACCGTGAATCTGGGCTACGGCTCGGCCGCGGACGTGAACCAGGTGCCGACGGCCCTGATCGATCGCGTGGACGTGGAAACGGGCGGCGCCGCGTCGACCTACGGCGCTGACGCTGTCGCGGGCGTCGTGAACTTCGTGATGAACGACCATTTCGAGGGAGTTCGCGTCGATGCCAACGCGGGCATCTACAACCACTCGAACCACAACGGCTGGATCAATCCGCTGCTCTCTGCCAGAAATTTCCCGACCGTGACGGGCACCAACTGGGACGGCCAGAACAAAGATATCACCCTCATCATGGGTCATAACTTTGCCGATGGCGCCGGTAACTTCGAAGGCTACCTCGGCTATCGCCGTACTTCACCGATCACGGCCGATCACCGCGACCACGCGGCTTGCGTGGTCGACAACGGCCTCGACCTGAGCAGCGGTACCACGTTCTCGCCTTACGTCTGCGGTGGCTCCAGCAACTCGGCGCCGTCCGTGATCTACAACCAGACGACCTTCAGCTCCGTGCAGGTCGACGCGAACGGTAACCTCGTTCCCAAGTACCAGCGTTACAACTACGCCGCGACGCACTACCTGCAGCGTATCGACGAGCGCTACACGGCCGGATTCTTCGGTCACCTGAAATTCAACGACCACGTCGAGGCGTATACCGAGTTCATGTTCATGGACGACGATACGCGCGGCAACTACGCGCCGGCGGGCATGTTCCTGGGCAGCGG
>Ga0070665_100004236_pt1 | contig 15097 bp, 13 predicted proteins | sample KBSS13metaG_FD_65862 | JGI IMG/M metagenome (GOLD analysis project Ga0070665, IMG submission 65862) | Switchgrass rhizosphere microbial communities from Kellogg Biological Station, Michigan, USA - KBS S1-3 metaG | ecosystem: Host-associated > Plants > Roots > Rhizosphere > Soil ... | reverse complement strand
GCGGTCGGCTACACGCTCAACGAGCTCTGCGACTGGATGGCGACGGTCGCGCTCGCCGTCCTCGTCTACGACCAGACCGGGAGCGCCCTCGCGACGGCGACGCTCTTCTTCTCGGCGAAGTTCCTGCCGAGCCTCCTCGTGCCGGCGCTGGCGGTCCGCGCCGAGCGCCTCCCCGTGGGCAGGTGCCTGGCGGCGCTCTACACGACGGAGGCAGCGGCGTTCGCCGTCTTGTCGATCGTCGCGCGCGACCCGTGGGTGCCGCTGGTCTGCGCGCTGGCGTTCTTCGACGGGACGATCGCCGCCACCGGGAGGGCCGTGACCCGCTCCGCCACGGTCGCGGTGCTCGAGCCCGAGGGCATCCTGCGCCAGGGCAACGCGGTCCTGAACCTGGGCTTCTCGTCGATGAGCATCGTGGGCCCGGCGTTGGCGGGGTTCCTCGTCGCGGGCACGAGCGTCCCGACGCTCATCGAGATCACCGCGGTGATCTTCGCGATCTGCGCGGTCCTCATGGGCACCTCGCGCGGCCTCCCAGCCGGGCACGTGGACGAGACCCCCTGGCTCGTCCGTCTCCGTGCCGGCGCGGCCTACGTCGCGGCCCACCCGGTCGTCCGCCCGCTCGTGCTCGGCGAGGCCCTGCTGCTCGTGCTCTTCACGATGGCCTCGCCCATCGAGATCGTCTACGCGAAGGAGAGCCTCGGTGGGGGCGACGCGACCTACGGAACGCTGCTGACCGCCTGGGGAGCGGGCGTGATCATCGGGAGCCTCCTGTTCGCGCGCGTGCACTCGCGCCCGCTCCCGGTCCTCATCGCCGGCTCGACCGTGATCATCGGGTTCGCCTACGTCGGCATGGCCGCCGCCCCGTCGCTGGGTCCTGCCGCAGCGGCGGCGGTGCTCGGCGGCATCGGCAACGGCATGCAGTGGGTCGTCGTCGTCACGGCGATCCAGGAGGCCGTGCGCGACGACATGCAGGCGAGGGTCGCGGGCTTCTTCGAGGCGATCGCCACGGCTGCGCCCGGGGTGGGCTTCATGCTGGGCGGCGTCCTGGCGCAGGTCTTCACGCCCCGCGTGGCCTTCGCGACGGCCGGCCTCGGGGTCCTCATCGTCGTCGTCCTGGGCGGCACCTTGTGGGTCCTGCGCCGCGGGGGCCGCGACGTCGTCGCGCTCCGCGCCGACCATCCGCTGGCGGTCATCGACGTGCCGCTCGCCGAGGTCGGGACGGTCGCGATGTCCGAGGTCGCCGCCGCGCCGACGCTGCCGCACGTCCCCTAGCTGGGGCTCTGACAGGCCTCCGGGAGCGGGACGATCGTGCGCGGGTCGGGCAGGCTCTGCTCGCTCGGGATCGGGTTGACCTTGCAGAACGCCCACGACGCGGCGCGGAAGTCGAGGACCGCCCTGAAGGGGTAGCCCAACCTACCCGTGCCGCCCTCGCCCTTGATCTCGCGGATGAGGGCCGTGCAGTCGTAGACGCCGACGAGCTTCGACAGGTCGTCCTCCGCGGGCGTGCCGCCGAGGAACGGGTCGCAGGTCGTCGACTTCGTGCGCGATCCGACGGTGCCCGCGGCGAAGCGCGCGTTGGCGTCGGTCGTGATCGCCTTCTCGACGTCGGCGACGAGCGTGTGCCTCGCGGTTGTGGTGTCGGCGGGCGCGAGCTCCGGGACGCCGCCGGTGCGCGCGCGCTGGTCGCGGCGCGCGGTCGCGTCGCGCCGCTTCTTCGTCGTCGCCTCGGCCTTGGCGCGGCGGTCGGCGTCCTCCTGCTTGCTCGAGTTCACCGCCGGGCCGATGACGAGCACGACGAGCGCGATGGCGATGACCACGCCGGCGACGACGAGCGCGGCACCGCGACGGGGGACGGGCGGGATCTCGACGTCGCGGGGCGGCGTCCAGATCCGCAGCCAAGCTCCCAGGATCTCCAGCGGGTTGGCCTTCGGCGGTGCGTCGGGGTCGTGCCGGTGTCGCATCTCCTCCGTCCCAAGGATCTCCCCTTGTCAATGCCGACGTAGACTCGCGCGGTGTTCCCCCGTGCCCTGGATGGTGCGTTCCTCGATCTCGACACGCACGGCGCGCCGCTGCACGTGGGGTGGACGATTCGTCTCGAGGGCCCCGCGCCCCCGCTCGGCGGGCTGCGCCGGCACCTCGCCGCGCGCCTGGATCGCGTGCCGCAGCTGCGCCGCCGGCTCGTCGCGACGACGCTCGCCGCGGGTGCGCGCCGCTGGGAGGACGATCCGGCGTTCGACATCGGGCATCACGTCGGCGCGTTCGCGCTCCCTGCGCCCGGCGGTCAGGGCGAGCTTCGTGCGGCGGCGGGGGTGCTGCTCTCCGCGCCGCTGGACCCCACCCGGCCGCTGTGGCGGATGTGCATCGTCGACGGCCTCGCGGGCGGCGGCTGGGCGCTCGTCGGCCAGATCCACCACGCGCTCGTCGACGGCATCGCCGCGGTCGAGGTGGCGGCCCTGCTGCTCGACGCCGAGCCCGACCCGATCCCCGATCCGCCGTCGTCCTGGCGTCCGCGGCGGACGGGCCCGGGGCGCGCGGCGCTGCTGGCGGCCCGGTCGCGCGTGGCATCGGCGGCCGGCGCGGCCCGCGGCCTCGGCACGGGCGACCCGCGCGAGACCGGCGGCGTGCTGCGCGATCTGCTGCGGCCGGCCGCGGGCGCCTCGCTGGATCGCGGGCCCGGCGGGCGGCGCGTCGTCGCCTATGCGGACGCGAGCCTCGACGCGGTGCGCGAGGCGGGGAGGGCAGAGGACGCCACGGTCAACGACGTGCTGCTCGCCGCGACCTCCGTCGCGCTCGGTGCCGCGCTGCGCCGGCGCGGGGAGGCGCACGAGGATCTGAAGGCGCTCGTCCCCGTGAGCGTGCGCGACGCGCCCTCCGAGCTCGGCAACCGCCTGTCGTTCATCGTCGTGTCGCTGCCCGTCGCCGAGCGGGATCCGGCCGCGGCGCTCGCCCTCATCGCTGCGCGGACGGCGCGCGCGAAGAACGCGGGGCACGCCACCCCGGTCGCCGGCCTGACGGAGTCGCTGGCGCTGCTGCCCCGGCGCGGCCGGGCGTTCGCGGCACGCGCAGCGCTGCGGCTCGCAGCGTTCGACGTCATCGTCTCCAACGTCCCCGGCCCGCCGATGCCGCTCTTTCTCATGGGCCGCCGGGTCGCCGCGGTGCATCCCGCGGTGCCGGTCCCGGACGGGCACGGCATCACGGTCGGTGCGATCTCCTACGCGGGTCGCGTCGGGATCGGGCTGATGGCCGACGCCGCCGTCGTCGGAGACCTCGTCGAGATCGCCCGCGATCTCGAGGCCGCGCTCGACGGCCTGGGCGTCACGCGGCCGGGCGCGTCCACAGCTGGGGCGCCCAGGTGAAGTGGTACGACGCGATCCGCATGCCGCTGTCGAAGTAGCGGCGGTGAGCGTCCTGGCGGTCGGGCCCGACGCCCGAGTCGAGCTCGACGGAGTCGCAGCCCTGGCGAGCCGCCTCCTCGGCGACCCAGGCGAGAAGGCGGCCGGCGTGCCCGCGGCCGCGAGCCTCGGCGACCGTGGTGAGGTCGTCGACGTACAGGAAGCGGCCCCAGGCGAGGTTGTGTCCGATGCGGAAGCCCGCGACGCCACGCGCCTGTTCGATCCCGGGCTCGAACGCGGCGACGATCCGATAGCCCTCGGGGCGCTGGACGTCGTCGATGCGGGCGACGAGCGCGTCGCGATCGTCGTGGTGCGGGCGCAGCGCGCGCAGCGCCTCGACGGCCAGTCCGGTCTCGCCCGGGGCGAGCTCGCGGACGGTCACGGCTTGGGCAGGTTGCCCTCGACCCACCGTGGCTCGCCCTCCTCCGGGTGCTCGCGCTTCCAGATCGGCGCGTTCGCCTTCACCTGGTCGAGCAGGAACCGGGCGCCGTCGAAGGCCTCCTGGCGGTGCGGAGCCGATGCCGCGACCACGATGCTCGGCTCGCCCAGCGGGACGGAGCCGGTGCGGTGCTCGACGGCGACCGCGACGAGACCGTGCGCGCGGACCGCCTCGTCGGCGAGGCGGCGCATCGTCTCGATGGCCATCTCCTCGTAGGCCTCGTACTCGAGCGATGGCACCTCGCGCGTCGTGCCGGTGAAGACGACCGTCGCGCCGCAGCGCGGGTCGCCGACCAGCAGTCGGGCGGCGTCGACGTCGATCGCGTCCGGGGTCAGCGCGACCTTCCGGACGGCCTCGTCGGTGGCGGCGCCGCCGCTGACCGGTGGGACGAGCGCGAGCTCGGAGCCCGCGTGCAGGCGCTCGTGGTCCTCGACGTACTCGCGGTCGAGCGCCGTGACGAACGGTGCGCGGTCGGGCAGCCCTGCGAGCGCGCCGGCCCGGAGGACGACGATCGCGTCGGCGACCGTGGAGCCCTCCTGCAGGTCCAGCGTGAGCTCCCGCGTGCCCGCGTACTCGCGGAGCGCGGCGAAGAGTCGGACGGTGATCTCCACGACCTAGGATCCTACGACCCACGTGTCCGAACGACGACTCACCCATCTCGACGACTCCGGCGCTGCCCGCATGGTCGACGTCAGCGCCAAGGCGGAGACCGAGCGCGCCGCCGTGGCGCGCGCACGCGTCCGCATGACCACCGCGACCGCGCAGGCGGTCGCGGCCGGGAACGGCCCGAAGGGCGACGTCGTCGCCGTCGCGCGCATCGCCGCGATCCAGGCGGCCAAGCGCACCGACGAGCTCATCCCCCTCGCCCACTCCCTGCCGCTGTCGTCGGCCGACGCCGACATCGCGGTGGACGTCGAAGCGGGCGTCGTGACCGTGACGTGCAGCGCAACGGTCGTCGGGCGCACCGGCGTCGAGATGGAGGCGATGGTGGGGGCGTCGATCGGCGCGCTCACCGTGTACGACATGGTCAAGGGCATCGAGCGTGGCGTCGTGGTCGAGCAGGTCGAGCTGCTTGAGAAGCGCGGCGGGCGCAGCGGGCTGTGGCGCAGGGAGGAGGGGACGACCTCGTGATCGACATCGCGGACGCGTACGACCGGATCGACGCACACGCGCGGCCGCTGCCGGGCGAGACGGTGCCGCTCGCGGACGCCGCAGGGCGTGTGCTGAGCGCGGACGTCCTCGGCGCGGTCGACCTGCCCGGCTTCGACCGCTCCTCGATGGACGGCTGGGCCGTGCGCTCGCAGGACTTCGCGTCGCCGCCGGTGTCGCTGCCCGTGCGCGGCGACGTCGCTGCGGGCTCGGCGGGCGACGTGCCGCTCGAGGCCGGCACCGCCGTCGCCATCTCGACCGGCGCGCCCATGCCGCCCGGCTCCGATGCGGTGCTGCCGCTGGAGGACGGGGAGCAGAACGACGGTCTCCTCACGTCGTCCGAGCGCGTACGGGCGAAGGCGTTCGTGCGCTTCCGCGGCGAGGACGTCCGCACGGGCGACCTGCTCGTCCCCGCCGGCGCGCGGTTGACGCCCGCGCGGCTGTCCGTCGTCGCATCGGGCGGCGTCGCCGCCGTCGAGGTGCACCGCCGGCCGCGGGTGTCGGTCGTCGCGACGGGCTCCGAGCTCGTGCCGCTGGGCGAGCCGCTGCCGCCGGGCGCGATCTACAACTCCAACGGCCCGACCCTCGCCGCCTTCGCGCGGTCGAGCGACGCGGTGGTGCTGGCCCCGCGCAGCGTCGCCGACGACCCGGGCAGCACCCGCGACGTGCTCGCCACGGCGCTCGACGAGGCCGACGTCGTGCTCGTCTCCGGCGGCGTGTCGGTCGGCGGCCACGACCTCGTGAAGGGGACGTTGGCGGAGCTCGGGGTCGAGGAGCTCTTCTGGCGGGTGCGGATCAAGCCCGGCAAGCCGATCTTCTGCGGCCGCCGTGGCGACACGTGGGTGTTCGGGCTGCCGGGCAACCCGGTCTCGACCGTCGCCGGCTTCATCATCTTCGTCGCGCCGCTGCTGCGCCGGATGCAGGGCGAGCCCTTCGCGCCGCCGGCGACGTCGCAGGTGGTGCTGGCCGCCGACGCGGCGAACCCGGGCGAGCGCACGACGTACGCGACCGCGCAGCTCACCGACGGCGGCGTGGAGCTGACCGGCAAGCAGGGCTCGCACATGACGAAGGCGCTCGCGGACGCCGACGGCTTCGCGATCCTCCCGTGGGACCGGGACACGGTCTCCGCGGGCGAGACCGTCGAGTTCCTGCCGCTGCCGACCTAGCGGGGCAGCGCGCGCCCGATCGCGTCCGCGACGTAGACCGGGTCGCCGAGGATCTCGCGCTTCGGGAAGCGCAGCACGCGCCATCCGGCGTTCTGGAGCCGGACGTCGCGGCGCGCATCGTGGACGCGGCCGGCCGGCGTGTCGTGGGCCGGCCCGTCGGCCTCCGCGATGACCCGCGCCGCCGGCCAGCAGAGATCGGCGCGGTACTCGAGCACCGGGTACTGGCAGATCGGGTCGGGAAGCCCGGCGCGACGCACGATCGCGAGCAGGAGCTCCTCGAGCTCGGTCTCGGTGAGTGTCGTTCCGGCGGTGTCACGCGCGACGACCGTCCGGAGCTTGGCGCAGCCCGGCCGGGCACGGCCGTCCTGCAAGACGCGCTGGACATCGGCGAGGTCGAGCACGTTCGCGACGTCGGCCTGGTCGAACGCGCGCTCCACCTGCCGCGCCGGCACGACGGCACCGAGGTCGAGCAGCGTGCGCGCGACGCTCGTCACCGGAAGACCGTCGACCTCGGTGACGTCGCACGCGGGCAGCCACGTCGTGCGGTGAACCCGCAGCCCTCGTCCGCGCCGCCTGCTCGGCCCCGGCACCGTGAGCTCGACGAACGCGGACCGCGACGTCCGCAGCTCGCGCACCGCCGCCGCGGAACGGTGGCTGATCACCGACGACGGCCCGATCGCGAGGTGCGCGGCCCAGTACATGGTCAGCGGCGTCCGCGCCACGTGACCGACCTGGAACACGGCGCGGTGACCCGGCAGTGCATGGAGACGCCCGGTGGCGACGCGGTACTTGATCGCTCCCGCCCCGAGGCCGAGCGCCCGGAGCTGCGCTGCGGCGACGACACCTGCCTGGCGACCGGCGAGCGCCGCGACGTGCTGGTCGACGTGACTCGGGTGAGCTTTGGTCTGCATATCAGCCTCTAGCTCACCCGCGCTCCGGATTCGCCCCCCGCCGACCGGACCTAGACTCCCTCGCATGGCCGACGACCTCCCCATCCTCGACCTGGGTTTCGCGCGGCTCGACACCGCGCGCGGACTCCGGCAGGGCGTGCCGGAGGCCGTGCTCGCCGAGGGGAAGCGGCCCGATCAGGTCGCCGCGATCGTCGCCGGGCTCGTCGAGCGGGGAACCGAGACGGTGATCGTCACCCGCGCCGACGAGGCCGCCCGGGCCGCTGCGCTCGGTGCGGTCAACGGCCTCGAGGAGGACGTCGAGGCGCGCATGGTCTGGCTGCGGCGGGGCGTGCCGGAGGCCCTGGGGACGGTCGCGATCGTCTCGGCCGGCACGTCGGACGGCGCCGTCGTCCGCGAGGTGCAGCGCACGTGCGAGCTGCTCGGGACGAACACGACCGTCCAGGAGGACGTCGGCGTGGCGGGGCTGCATCGGCTCGCCGTCGCGCTGCCCGACCTCCGCGCGGCGGACTGCGTGGTCGTCGCCGCCGGCCAGGACGCCGCCCTGGCATCCGTCGTCGGCGGGCTCGTCGCGACGCCCGTCATCGCGGTCCCGACCAGCGTCGGGTACGGCGTCGCGGCGGGCGGGCGGGTCGCGCTCATGTCGATGCTCTCCTCCTGCGCGCCGGGCGTCGCGGTCGTCGACATCGACGACGGATTCGGAGCCGCGACCGTCGCGAGCCGCATCGCTCGCGCCGCCGCCGCATGAGCCGCCTCCTCTACATCGACGCCATCGCGGGCGTCGCCGGCGACATGCTCCTCGGCGCGCTCCTCGACGCCGGCGCCTCCGAGGCCGCCGTCCGCGAAGGACTCGGGCGCCTCGGCGTCGACATCGTCCAAACCCGCACCGAGCGCCACGGCATCGGCGCCGCCCGGATCGAGGTCGTCGCCGCTCGGGAGCACACCCACCGCGACTGGGCCGCCGTCCGCGAGCTCATCGACACGGCCGACCTCGCCACGCGAGCCCACGCCCGCGCACACGAGGCGTTCCGCCGCCTCGCCGAGGCCGAGGGCCGCATCCACGGCGTCCCGGCCGACGAGGTCCACTTCCACGAGGTCGGCGCCATCGACGCGATCGCCGACGTCTGCGGCGTCGCCCTCGCGCTCGAGGATCTCGGCATCGACGAGGTCGTGTGCTCCCCGCTCCCCGCCCCCCGCGGCTTCGTGCGGGCCGCGCACGGACGGCTCCCGCTGCCCGCGCCGGCGACGCTGGAGCTGCTCGAGGGCGCGCCGCTGTACGGCGTCGACCTCGACGTCGAGCTCGTGACGCCGACCGGCGCCGCCCTCGTCGCGGCGCTCGCGACCGCCTACGGCCCGCTTCCCGCGATGACGCTCGAGTCCACCGGCTACGGCGCCGGGGCGCGCGACACCGACGAGCGGCCGAACGTCGTCCGCGCGATCGTCGGCGTGACCGCCGACGGCCCGGCCCGGCGCCCGGCGGTCCTGCTCGCCTGCAACCTCGACGACCTGTCCCCCGAGCTCGTGCCGGACGCCGCCGAGGCGTGCACCGACGCGGGCGCGCTCGACGTCTGGGTCGCGCCGGTCCAGATGAAGAAGGGCCGTCCGGGGATGGTCCTGAGCGCCATCGCACGCCCCGACCGCGAGGCCGCCGTCGCCGAGGCGATGCTGCGCAGCACGTCGACGCTCGGCGTGCGCACCAGCGCCCTGCACCGCTATGAGCTGGACCGCGAGATCCGCACCGTCTCCGTCGAGGGGTGCCCCGTCGCCGTGAAGCTCGGTCGCCTGCACGGCGAGATCGTGAACGTCGCGCCCGAGCACGACGACGTCGCCGCCGCCGCGCGGGCGCTCGGCAAGCCGGCCAAGGCGGTCTGGGGACTCGCGTTCAACGCGGCCCAGCAGGAGCTGAGCGGCCATGGATGACCTCGCCCACATCGAGGCGCAGGTCGCGGACCTCGGCTCGGCGATCGTCGCCTTCTCCGGCGGCGTCGACTCCTCGCTCGTCGCCGCGATCGCCGCGCGCACCCTCGGCCCGAAGGCGCTCGCGATCACCGCCGTGTCGCCCGCGCTGGCGACCGGCGAGCTCGTCGGCGCGCGCGACGTCGCGAAGACCATCGGGATCGCCCACCGGACGATCACCACCGACGAGCTGCGCCGTGATGGCTACCGCGCGAACGGCCCGGACCGCTGCTACCACTGCAAGACCGAGCTGTACGACGCGCTCGAGGGCATCGCAGCCGAGCAGGGCTACGCGGCCGTGCTCTCCGGGGCGAACGCCGACGACCTCGGCGACTGGCGCCCCGGCCTGGAGGCCGCCCGCGAGCACGGGGTGGTGCACCCGCTCATCGAGCTCCCCAAGGCCCGGGTGCGCGAGCTGGCCGAGGCGCTCGCCGTGCCCAGCGCGCGCAAGCCGGCGAGCCCCTGCCTCGCGTCGCGCATCCCCTACGGCACCGCGGTGACGCCGGACGTCCTGCTGCAGATCGACCGTGCCGAGCGAGCCGTGAAGGCGCTCGGCTTCGACGAGCTCCGCGTCCGCCACTTCGGCGCGCTCGGCCGCCTCGAGCTGCCGGCGGACGCGCTCGGCCGCGTCGCGCCGGGCGGGCGACTGGAGGCCGCACTGCGCCGTGCGCTGTGCTCAGCGGGCTACGAGCGTGCCGTCGTCGGCCGGGCGCCGTTGCGGTCCGGCTCGCTCAACGACGCCCTCCCGATCACGCACACCGCGGCGAGCGGGTAGGGTCCCGCCCGGACCGGACCCCGGCCGCCCCGCCCCGATGAGCACCTCCATGCCCCAGAGCGTCGCCGTACGGCTCGCCGACGCGAAGCTGCTGCTCACGGGCGCCTCCGGGTTCCTCGGCAAGGCCGTCCTGGCGACCTGGCTGCGCGAGGTCCCGGGCTCCGGGACGATCACGCTGCTGCTGCGCGCGCCCGACGACGACGCGGCACACCAGCGGCTCGTGGAGCAGGTCCTCACGAGCGAGCCGTTCGCCGGCGGCCTGGCCGACGAGGCACTTGCGTCCGGCCGCCTGCGTGCGCTGGCCGCGGACCTCGCCGCCGAGGGCCTCGGCGGCCTCGACTCCCAGGAGCTCGCCGGCACCGACGTCGCCATCCACTGCGCCGCGTCCGTCTCCTTCGAGCAGCCGCTGGACGACATCCTCGAGCTGAACGTCCTCGGCGCCCGCCGGCTCTCCGACGCGCTGCGCGAGGCCGGCTGCGACGACATCCACCTGCTCCACGTCTCCACCGCCTACGCCGCCGGCCAGCGCACCGGGCTCGTGCTCGAGCGCCCGTACGGCAGCGGCACGTCGGAGCCGTGGGTCGACCTCGGCGCGGAGCTCGCCGTCGCGAAGGAGTGGCGTCGCGAGCTGGAGTCCCAGTCGCGCCTCCCCGAGCAGCAGAAGCGCTTCGTCGCCGACGCCCAGGACGAGCTCGGGCCCGCCGGGGCGCTGCACGTCGGCCAGCGCGCGGAGTGGGGCCGCCACGGCTGGATGTGGAGCGAGCTCGTCGAGCGCGGGCGCCAGCGCGCACGCGCGCTCGGCTGGTCGGACACCTACACGCTCTCCAAGGCGCTTGCCGAGCGGGCGCTCGTGCAGAGCCGCCCCCGGCACCTCACCATCGTCCGCCCGACCATCATCGAGTCCGCGCTCGAGCAGCCCTACCCGGGCTGGATCGAGGGGCTGAAGGTCACCGACCCGGTGCTGCTCGCCTACGGTCGTGGGCTCATCCCCCGCTTCCCCGGCCACCCGTCGGCGCGGATCGACATCGTGCCGGTCGACCTGGTCGCCCACGTCCTCGTGGCCGCCGCGGCCGACCCCCCGACGGACGGCCCGCGCTGCCTCACGATGGCCAGCGGCGCGCGCAACCCGCTGCGCATCGGCGAGCTCGCACCGATCATCACCCGCTACTTCCGGTCGCACCCGCTGCCCGACGAGGACGGCGTGCCCGTCGAGGTCGGCGAGTGGCGCTTCGCCTCGCACGCGAACATCCGCCGGGCGCTGGACCGCGGCGAGCAGGCGCTCGGCGTGGGCCGCAAGATCCTGGCCCGCGCGGGACTGCCCAACAACGACGACGTCGAGCGCACCCTGCACAAGCAGCGCCGCTCGCTCGAGCGCCTGCGCCGCCTGACGGAGATCTACGGCCCGTACACGGAGCTCGACTGCGCGTTCGACGATCGCGAGACCCGCGCGCTCGCCGACCGGATGAGCGCGGAGGACCGCACACGCCTCCCGTTCGACACGGCGGCGATCGACTGGGAGACCTACATGGCGGACGTGCACCTGCCGGCGCTGCGGCGCCTGGTCTCGGTGCCGCGTCCCGCCCGCAGCATCGCCGCCCGCGTGCGCACCCCGCAGCTCGCCGAGGGCCCGCCGGCGATCGCGTTCTTCGACGTCGAGGGGGTCGTGCTCGACGCGACGATCGTGCACGCCTACGCGTGGCTGCGCACGCGCGACATGCCGCACCCCGACCGCGAGCTGTGGCTCCTCGGGCTCGGCGCGAAGGCGACGGCGTTCCGGGCGAAGGACCGCGTGTCGCGCGCAGCCTTCAACCGCGACTTCTACCAGCGCTACGCGAACCTCCCCGCGCAGGAGCTGCGCGAGCAGGCGGCCGACTCGCTGTCCGATCTCATCCTGCCGCGGATGCACCACGCCGCCGTGCGCCGGATCCGCCAGCACCGTGCCCGCGGCGACCGCGTCGTGCTGCTCACGGGCGCGCTGGACTTCCTCGTCGAGCCGCTTCGGCACCTCGCCGACGACCTGATCGCGGCGCGGCTCGTCGAGCGCGCCGGCCAGTTCACCGGCGATCTCGCGGAGCCGCCGCTCACCGCCGACGGGCGGGCCTCGATGGCCGCCGCGATCGCGGCCGAGCACGCCGTCCCGCTCGCCGAGTGCCACGCCTACGGCGACGCGATCTCCGACCTGCCGATGCTCGAGGTGGTGGGGCACCCGCACGCCGTGAACCCTGACTTCCGCCTGGCCCGCGAGGCGCGCCGGCGGCACTGGCCGGTCGTGCACTGGGAGGCCGAGCCGGGCGCGCGCACCGCTCCTTCCGCAGCCGTGGTGGGCTGATGCTCGCGCTCGAGTACAGCCCGTCGGTGCCTCGGCACGTCGCCGCCCGGTTCTCTCCGAAGGTCGGGATGAGTGCGCTGCGGCTGCGCAGCGACCTGGATCCTCCCCGCCTCCCGGGCCCGGACTGGCAGCTCGTCCGCCCGCGGCTCAGCGGCATCTGCGGCTCCGACCAGGCGCTCGTGAACGGCAGCGCCTCGCCGTATCTCGCCTCGCTCACGTCGAGTCCGTTCGTTCCGGGTCACGAGGTCGTCGGCGAGGTGCGCGTAGGAGACGGATCCCACCCACCCCGCGTCCGCCGCGTCGTCGTGGAGCCTGCCCTGGAGGCGGCGGCCCGCGCCGACGAGCGCACGCATCTGTCCGCCGGGCTGCAGATCGGCTACTGCCGCGACACCGGCGGCGGCTGGAGCGAGGGGCTCGTCGCCCCCACCGCGCAGCTGCACACCGTGCCCGACGGGCTCTCCGACGAGGACGCCGTGCTCGTCGAGCCGCTGGCGTGCTCGCTGCACGGGGTGCGCGTCGCGGCGCCCGAGGCGGGCCAGACCATCGCCGTCATCGGCGCCGGGACGATGGGCCTGCTGACGATCGCCGCGCTACGGGAGCTCGCGCCCGACGTCACGGTGCTCGCGGTCGCCAAGTACGACGGGCAGTTGTCGGAGGCGATGCGAATGGGAGCGGACCATGTCTGCACGCCCGACAAGCTGCATCTGGAGGCCGCGCGGCTGACCGGCGCGCGCCGTCTCGTCGGCCGGATCAGCGGTGAGCTGTTGCTCGGCGGACTCGATGGGGTACTGGACTGCGTGGGCTCAAGCGCATCGCTCCAGGCCGCCGTCTCCGCCGCCCGGCCGCGCGGGGTCGTGACCCTCGTCGGCATGCCGGGGCACGTCTCCGTCGACCTCGCACTCGCGTGGCAGCGCGAGCTCCAGCTCCGTGGCGCCTACGGCTACGGCGAGGAGTTCGGCTCCGCGCTGAAGCTCGCCGGCCGCCTGCGTCCCGGCCGCCTCGTCGACAAGGCGTTTCACCTGCGCGACTTCAAGGCCGCGCTGGAGCACGCGCCGCGGGCCGCCCGCAGCGGCCGCGTGAAGACCGTCTTCGACCTGCGGAACGCCGCATGAGCCTCGTCGAACGCCCGGTCGGCACCCCGACGACCATCCAGCGCACGACGCGGCGCACCGCGCTCGAGCGGGACGCCTGCGTCACCGAGATCGGCGAGCACTCGCCGCCGACCCTGTTCCACTCCGGCGAGCAGCTCCGGCTCGAGCGTCTCCCCGTCGGGTCGCGGGTCATCAACGCGCCGCCGCCGGTCCCCGCGCTCGCCGACGTGCCCGGAACCATCTCCGCCGCGCTCGACGCCCCGCTCGGCCTCGACCCGCTCGATGCGCTCCTGCGCCCGGGCATGCGGCTGACGATCGCCTTCGACGACATCTCCGTCCCGCTCCCGCCGATGCGCACGCCGGACATCCGCGGCCAGATCATCGAGCGGGTCGTCGAGCGCGCCTACCGCGCCGGGGTCGAGGACATCCAGCTCATCGCCGCGCTCGCGCTGCACCGCCGGATGACGCCGGCCGAGCTTCGCCACGCCGTCGGCGAACGCAACTTCGCGGCCTTCCATCCCGATCGCCTCCACAACCACGACGCCGACGACCCGGACGGGAACGTCGTCATCGGCGAGGGGCCGCACGGCGCGCCGGTGACGCTGAACAAGCGCGCCGCCGAGTCCGACCTGCTCGTCTACGTGCACCTGGTGAGCGCGCCGCTGCAGGGCGGTCCGAAGTCCGCGGCGATCGGCCTCGGGACCTACAGCTCCATCAGCGCGCACCACAACCCGCACTCCATGACGCACTCGCGGTCGTTCATGGACCCGCCGAACTCCGAGCTGCACCGCCGATCCAACGCGCAGGGCGACATCATCGAGCGCGTCGTCCCCGTGTTCCACGTCCAGGCGACGACCGACAACCGCATGTACGGCGGGCCGATGGCCTTCCTGGGCAAGCCCACGTCGCTGTGGAGCCGCCGCGACCAGGCGACGTTCGCCGCCGTCAAGCGCGCGACCGACCGGATGCCGGTCAAGGCCCGGCGCCAGCTCTTCCAGCGCCAGCTGGCGCCCTACGGCGTGACGAGCGTCACCGCCGGGGCGGCCAAGCCGGTGCACGAGGTCACGCTGCAGCGCGTGGCCGAGCAGCAGGCGGTCCGGGTGGTCGGCCAGTCGGACATCGTCACGTCCGGACTGCCCTACATCGGCCCCTACAACGTGAACTCCACGCTGAACCCGGTGCTCGTCATGTGCCTCGGGCTCGGGTACTTCTTCAACCTGTACCAGGGGCGCCCGCTCGTCCGCGAGGGCGGCGTGCTCATCTTCACGCACCCGGTCGCGCGCGAGTTCCACCCGGTCCACCACCCCTCCTACATCGACTTCTTCGAAGAGGTCCTCACGGAGACCACCGACCCGGCGGAGATGCAGCGCTTCGAGCGCGCCTACGCCGAGGACGAGTGGTACAGCCACCTGTACCGGACGTCGAACGCCTACCACGGCGTCCACCCGTTCTACATGTGGTACTGGGGCGCGCACGCGCTGGACCACGTCGGGGACGTCATCTTCGTCGGGGGCGACAAGCAGGCTTGCGCACGGATGGGCTTCAAGCGCGCCTCGACGATGCAGGACGCGCTGGAGATGGCGGAGGGCACGGTGGGCCGCGACCCGTCGATCACCCACTTCGGCTGCCCGCCGCTGTTCTACGCAGAGGTGGAATAGGGCTTGGCTGCCAGGTGGAAGCCGTCTCGCATCGGGGCCGAGGCATGGGAGACCCTCGATCGCGCGGGCGACCAGCACTGGCTGCGCGGGCGCGCGGGGAGCCTCGCGCGCGAGGCGCTGCAGAAGACGGTGCTCTTCCCCGCGACCCGGTTCGTCGCTCGCCCGACGGTCCGCGGCGCGAGCGACCTCCACTCCACGCCCCAGCCGGCGATCATCGCGGCCAACCACTCATCCGAC
>Ga0070665_100004234_pt1 | contig 15099 bp, 10 predicted proteins | sample KBSS13metaG_FD_65862 | JGI IMG/M metagenome (GOLD analysis project Ga0070665, IMG submission 65862) | Switchgrass rhizosphere microbial communities from Kellogg Biological Station, Michigan, USA - KBS S1-3 metaG | ecosystem: Host-associated > Plants > Roots > Rhizosphere > Soil ... | reverse complement strand
CAAACCTCATCGGCGCACCTCAACTTGTCGGAGTGATTCGGCGTCGGACGACATTTCGGATTCTGTCATGTCATCGAGAATGTCTGTGGCCATGCCGGATTGGTCATCCTGCGCGGCGATCGGCCCTGTGCTGCCCTCGTTGTGGGAGTTGCCGCGGCGGTGACTGTGTTGCCCATTGACCGTCTCCGATAGGTCCGGGTAGACCTCGTCAATGATTGGGTCGCCGTCCCTTCGGCGATGTCTCTTGGCCCGCCGCGCACGCTGGCGCCGTGACCAGGCCGCGGGCCACCATCGATACGGCCACCAGTTGGCTCGGCCGACCATGACCGCCATCGCGGGCACGGTCACGGTGCGGACCAAGAATGTATCGAGAAGAATCCCCACGCCTATCACGAAGCCGGCCTGGAGCATCGTGGTGATGCTGGCGAACATCAGACCGAGCATCGAAGCCGCGAAGATGAGCCCCGCCGACGTAATGACGCCGCCGGTCGCGGCCACGGTACGAATCACCGCGATCCGTATGCCGTGGGGCGACTCGTCACGGATCCGGGAGATGAGCAGCAAGTTGTAATCGGCGCCGACCGCCACCAAGAGGATGAAGGTGAGCCCCGGAACACTCCAGTGCAGTTCTTGACCCAAAAGTTCTTGAAACACCAGGACACCCAGGCCAAGCGCCGAAAAGTACGAAATCAACACCGAACCGATGAGATACAGCGGCGCGACGATCGCACGCAGGAGCATCATCATGATCAGCAGCACCATAAGGATGGTGGCAACGACGAAGAATTGGAAGTCGTTGTGGTAGTAGTCGCGGGTGTCTCGAAGGATCGTGGACACCCCGGCCATTGATATCTTCGCGTCGGCCAGGGCGGTGTTCGGTTGGGCGCTGCGTGCTGCGGCTTCGATCGAATTGGTCTGGTCCATCGCAGCCGTGCTGAACGGGTCCAAGGTTGTCTGTACGAGATAACGGACCGAATGCCCGTCTGCCGAAACGAAAGAGGCGGCCGCCTTCTTGAAGGTGTCCTCGGTCAACAGTTGCGGCGGAACGTAAAAGCCTGCCATCGACGGCGCCTGGGCGTCATTTTTCATGGCCAATAGAAATGCCGAGGCGTCACCGAGACCTGAGCCCAGTTGTCTGGTCTGGTCGACGAGGAGTTGCACACCTTCCGCCAATTTCCGGCTACCGTCGGCGAGGGCGTTGGCGCCTTGTTGCAGTTGGGCCAGGCGATTCTGCAGGCCACCAGGCTGGTCCAGCCCCATTTTTTGCACGGCCTCGGTGGCGGTGGTCAGCACGCCGCGGAGACGCGTCACGGTTGCGTCGAGGGTCTGACCGTCCTGCGTCGACTGCAACTCTCGCCCCAGGTCGGCGACCCTGTCGAAACTCCCGTCGTCGCGGGCGGTTACGAGCTGCCGCAATTCCTCACGCGAATTGCGGCACGACGGATCGAGGCCGCAGGTCGGGCTGCCATCAAGTGCCGTCAGCACGGGGCCTGCCCAGTCGAAGCTCTGTCTGAGGTTCGCGAAGTTCAGGCCGATCGCATCGCCGAGCGATCGCATGCCAGCGATGAGCTTTGCCGCGTTGTCGATGTCCTTGAGCGTCTTTTCCCCGCCCATTTGGTCCTCCACCGATGTCAGCGCATCGACCAGGACCGTAACGGTAGCCATGGCCGAAGTGACCTGACCTCTGACCTGCCCAAGGCTGTCGGCGAGGGTGTTGGCACCGTCGGTCAGCGTGTTGAGGTCTTGGTTATGAGCCTGAATCAGTTGGGAGCCCTCGTTCAGCTTGTTCCCCACCTCACCCGCTTGATACGTCGCCTTCGCTTGTTCGAAAGGCTCTCCAGTCGGGCGGGTGATGCCCCGGACAAGCCCAACGTCGGGCACTTGGCTTACGCGCCTTGCCATCTGCTCGAGGTCGGCGAGGGCTTGCGGTGACCGGAGGTCGTGTGGCGATTGAACGAACAGGAACTGCGGCATCAGCGAGTCCAGCGGGAAATGCCGGGCCATCGCGTTATATCCGATGACGCTCTCGACGTCACCGGGCAGTGTCTTGCGATCGTCGTAGTTATAGCGCACCAAGCTCGCAGAGGAGGCAAGGAAGATGAGCAGTATCAGACTGCCTACCAAATGAAGCGCCGGGCGACGTACGATGCGTATCCCCGAACGACGCCAGAACTGATTGGTGAGAGCGCGTCTCGGCTTGATCCAGCCACGTGGTCCGGCGAGCACGATGATGGCGGGAAGAAGCGTCACCGCGGCAACAAATCCCACAACGATCGAGAGGGAGATCGCCGGGCCCACCGTTGTGAACACCGGCAGTTTCGCAAATATCATCGCGACGAAGGTGACCGCCACGGTGGCGGCCGACGCAGCGATCACTTTGCCGATGGATGTCAGAGCCCTCTTTACGGCTTCCTTCGAATCCATCCCCTGCCGTACGTAGTCGTGGTAGCGGCTGATCAGAAAGACGGCGTAATCCACTCCTGCGCCGATCATTACGACGCTCATGAGGATCAGAGTCTGGGGTGAAATGTGCAGACCCATCTCGGCAAGACTGGCCAACACCCCCTGCGCTGTGCAGAGCGATATGACGATCGTGATCAACGGCAACAGCATGGTGATCACGTTTCGGTAGACGATCAGCAGGATCAGAAGCACCAGGAATGCGGTCCCGAACTCGATCAGATGCAGATCTCGCTCACCGACAGCGGCCATATCGCTGACGGTTGCCGCGGGCCCAGTGACGTTAGCGGTCAGGGTAGAGCGGGCGACCGTCTTCTTGACGATGTCAGCGACACGGTCGTACGCAATGCGGCCTTCGGGTGACCCCATCGCGCCGACGAGGGTGACAGGCAGACTCCAGGCTTTGTTGTCCTTGCTCTGCAGCACCTCCCGCAGGGGCGGAGTTTCGAGGAAGTCCTGCACTGACTTGACGTCGGCGGTGTCCTCTCCCAGCTTGCCGACGAGTGTGCGGTACGTCGCCTCGTCGGCGGGTCCCAGCCCCTGTTCGTTGGTCAGGACGACCAAGACAACATTGTCCGAACCTGTCTCGTGGTAGGCCTGCGTCATCTCCTTGGCCGTGACCATCACGGGGGCGTCGTCGGGCAGCTGGGCTACCTGCTGGCGTGCAGTGATTTCCGCCAATGGCGGAAAAGCCAGCAATGGGCCGACTGCGAGCGCGATCCAGACCGCGATGACGAGCAGGGGCCACCGCACAACCACATTGGCTAGCCGCTGGAAGATGCCTTCGCCGCCGCGGGCTACCCCACTCTTGCCCATCCTCGATGCGCCTCAATCTTCAATCTTCATAGAGAGCCTCAAACGACATTGCGGAGAGGCTCCATCACGTCGTCGCCCTCGGCCACTCGGACGAATACGGACTTCAGAACCTCGACGTAACGGTTCACCGATTCGCGCGCGACCGGATTGTTGGAGAACGACACCATCAGCGAGACCTCATCGAAGAGACGAATCAACGAGGAATAGAGGAAGGCCGGTGTCCTGCCGTCGATATAGGCGGTCACATTCGCTCCCTTCATTGCGGAAGCGACGACAGCTGAAAGCGGAGGAAGACCGGCATCCATGTAGTTCATCATCGTGTACTCCGGGCCATACCTACTCAGCCACGGCGCGAGCTCCAATACGTGATCAAATGGCACGTTCGCGAGGTCCGCGTTGGCATCAAACGACGCCTGCGTGGCGCGAGCAGTCTCCTCGAATGACGTTGGGTCGATAGGAACGGTGATCGGAACAATACCGGTGAACCAGCCCATCGTCATGTACTCCGCTGGACTCCTGCGCTTGTCGATGGGCGTGAGTCCGTAATATGTGTCCGCGCCGGTCAACTCGTGATGCGCGAGAGCCGCACAGCCGAACAAACCACCGCTGAACCGGATACCCGCCTCCGCGCAGCGCGCTTCGAATTGGGCTGTCTGTTCCGGATCCATGAACTTTTCGACAACCATGTCGCCGCCACAGGGAATCGATTGATCACCAAGTGGCAAGGGGAAGTCCGGTAGGGTTCCACCGTTCTTCTCGGCGAATTCAATCCACTTTCGGACCTGTGGGGAATCCACGCTCAGATCGGACGTGTACTGCCTTTCCCGTACGCAGAAGTCGTCGTGACTGCCAGTCGGCCCCAGCGAAAGCGGTGCTCCGCCAGCCACCAGGGCACGGTACATCGTCACGATCTCTGCGTACAGTGCGGTAATCAACGCCGGGTCGGTGTGGAGGTGATCGACAATCACATAGAAGGCGAAGTGATCTTCGTGCTGGATAACGCCGAAGCTGAAGCAATCCCAATTCAGCGGATCGGGGGTCGACAGTAGTAGTTCGTGCCATTCGGCGGGCGTCATCTGACCGTGTTTGGTCGGAACGAATTCGATATCGCGCGGGGCGGCGATCGTATGGCGAACGATGTTCTTGTGATCTTTGTAGTCGAACCAGCTGCGATACGTTTCATGACGACGAAGATGTGCGTTGATGACGAAACTCATCGTACGGATGTCGCACCACCCGGGTACATCCCATGAACCCATCACTACTCGCGAATAGTCGAACCCACGCTCTGCGAATTCGCAAAAACCACGCAGATGACCCGCTTGCATGTATCCGATCGGCACCGGACTCACGGGCGCTTGCAGGGCTTTCGCGCGCGATGCCGGTGATGCATGCCATGACACGACCGATCCCGAGCCCGGCTCCCAGTTCTCCACTCTCCCGGTGACCAGGCCGACTCCCGCCGATCCACCTCCGATGTACAATGCTTCTCCTTCCCTCGAATACCTGTGGTTCAGAGGACATTTCGACGTCAGGACGGTTTTGAGGCGGCTTGTGGGGACGCCAGCTTTTCGCACAGCAGCCCCGCCAAACCCTGAATGGTGGTGATATCCGCGGACGTGATGTGGATCCCGGTTTCGGACTTGATGTGGGTGCGAAGTTCGAGGTTCCCGAGCGAGTCAAGACCGTATTCGGAGAGGGGCCGGTCCGGGTCGATGGTGCGGCGCAAGATCACGCTAACCTGGTCGGAGATCAAACACCGGAGCCGCATGGGCCACTCGTCCTGCGGCAGCCCGTTCAGCTCGTCGAGCAGTTTACTTGTGTCCATTGAACTTTGGCCGGTGGATTGGAACCGCTCAGCGAACCGGCTGCGTTGCGCGAGAGCGTCGAACCACGGCGTCCCGGTTAGCGGCGCGTATCCGGTGTAGGCGCGGTCGTGGCGCAGCAGCGCCTCAAACGCGTACGCACCCTCGTCAGGAGTGATCACGGTTTCGGCAGCTTCGGCCACCGCCGTGGCACGCCCGATCTCGGCCCAGGCTCCCCAGGCTATCGCCGTAGCCGGAAGGCCCTGAGCCCGTCGCCATTTGGTGAAGGCATCCAGCCAGCTGTTGGCCGCGGCGTACGCACCCTGGCCAGGCGAGCCCACGAGAGCGACCACCGAGGAGAACGAGCAGAACCAATCGAGTGGCTGTGCTGCCGTCGCCGTGTGCAGGTTCCACGCCCCGTTGACTTTCGGAGCCCAGTCGCGCTCGATGAGCTCGTCCGTGATGTTCTCCAGCGTGGCGTCTTCGACCACTGCGGCCGCGTGCAAGACGCCCCGCAACGGAAGTCCCGTGCCAGTCGCCACTGCCACCAACCGCTTCGCAGTTCCGGGAGCAGCGATGTCACCGCACTCGACGACGATGTCGGCACCCATCGCTCGAATGAGATGGATCGTCTCCAGCGCCTTGTCATTTGGTTGTGAGCGGGAGGTCAGCACGATCCGCCCACAGCCGGCCGAGGCCATCTTCTCGGCGAGGAAGAGTCCCAGGCCGCCGAGGCCGCCAGTGATGATGTAGGCGCCGTCGCCGCGGAATACCAGAGCTTGCTCGGGCGGCACGACCACGCAGCTGTGCCCACCACGCGGGATATCCAGCACGACTTTGCCGGTGTGCTGAGCCCCGCCCACGACTCGGATTGCGGTGGCGGCGTCGGCAAGCGGGTAATGAGTGCTTTCCGACATCGGCAGCGACCCATCCGCGGTGAGCCCGTACACATTTTTCAGCAGGCTTTTGACCTGATGTGGGTGACTGACGGACATCAACGCCAAGTCGACGCCGTAGAAGGCGAGGTTGCGACGGAAGGGAAAGAGTCCCAGCTTGGTGTCGCCGTAGATGTCGCGTTTGCCGATCTCGACGAACCGCCCGCCGAGCGCCAACAGTTCCAGCCCGGCACGCTGAGCTGCGCCAGTTACCGAGTTGAGCACGATGTCAACGCCGTATCCGTCGGTGTCACGGCGAATCGCGTCGGCGAACTCGGTGTTGCGCGAGTCGTACACGTGCTCGATACCCATGTCGCGCAACAGTTGTCGACGCTGCTCACTGCCCGCCGTGGCGAAGACCTCCGCTCCCACCGTACGGGCTATCGCGATCGCCGCCTGACCCACTCCACCAGTCGCGGAGTGGATCAGCACCCGATCGCCGCGCCTGATCCTGGCCAGGTCGTGCAGGCCATACCAGGCGGTTGCGTACACCGTGGTCGTCGCAGCCGCCTGGGCGTCGGTCAGCCCCGCCGGCAACTTGACCGCAAGGTTGGCATCGCAGGTGACGAAGGTACTCCAGCACCCGTTGGCGGATAGGCCTCCGACATGGTCACCGACCTTATGGTCTTTCACGCCCGGCCCGACCGCGGTCACCACGCCGGCGAAGTCGGTCCCCATCTCCGGCAGCCGGCCTTCGAAGGTGGGGTACCGACCGAACGCGATGAGGACATCGGCGAAATTGAGGCTGGATGCGGTTACCGCAACTTCGATCTGCCCCGGTCCTGGTGAAACTCGTTCGAACGCAACGAGTTCCATCGACTCGAGGTCACCAGGAGTGCGAATCTGCAGGCGCGCACCGTTGCGCTCGTAATCGACCTCGGCCGTTCGCCGCTCCTCAGCGCGCAGCGGAGCGGCGCTCAGACGCGCCGTGTACCACTGCCCATTTCGCCATGCGGTCTCGTCTTCCTCGGACCGCGCGAGCAGTTGCTGTGCGAGCTGTTCGCCGTCGGTGTACTCGTCAATGTCGATCTGGGTGGCGCGAAGCTGCGGGTGTTCGGTGCCGATCACCCGCATCAAGCCTCGCAGTCCCGGCTGCTCCAGATTGGCTCGCTCGCCGGCCAGCACCGTCTGAGCGTCACTGGTCACGAGGTACAGGCGCGGCTCGCCAGTGAGTTTCGGCAACTCGCGGACGATCCGCACGAGATGACGCACATACTCGCCGCCACGGACCGCAAGTTCATCGTCCAGGCTGCCGTTTCTCGGACCCGTCACAACGACCACCCCGTCGAATCCATCGGTAGCGAGGTGATCCCGAAGCCGTTCAGCGTTGTTCTGATGGTCTGCACGCTGCGGCCAAGACATCGGCGTGCATTGCGCGCCACTGACTTTCAACGCGTCGGCCAGCTTGGTTGCCACCGCATCTGCGGTCGCAGACGTGCTGATGAGCAGCCAGGCGCCAGGGTGGGCATCCGCCACCTCGGGCAATTCGCGGTGCTCCCAATCGATGGTCAGCAATCGCTCGCCGAGCACGCGATCGCGTTCGCTGGCTTGGGAGACGCCGGTGCCCATCTTGAGGCCACGGACAGTAAGCAGGACTTGCCCATGCTCGTCCAGGACGTCGAGGTCGGACTCGACGCCTGCGGCACCTGCTTCGGTCACCCGCGAATAGCAGTACCGCGCGTTGCGGGTGGGACCGTAGGCGCGTAGCTGACGGACGCCCAGCGGCAACAACATGCCGCCATTGGCGACCTCGCCGACACTGGGGTGAGCGGCCACCGATTGAAAGCATGCATCCAGCAGCGCCGGATGAACGCGGTAGCCGATCTGCTGGGAACGAATCGATGCGGGGAGCGCCACCTCTGCGAGCGCGGTCGCGCCACTTCCTTCGGAGGTATACGCGGCGGTCAGACCAGTGAACGCCGGACCGAATCGAATGCCGCGCTTGGCCATCCAATGCCGAATCTGATCCCCTTCAACGCGGCACGGATGTGCCGCCAGCAGTGCGACCATGTCGTGCGCAGGGCGAAGTTCGACGTCCTCGACAGCGTGCAGGACCGCGGTGGCGCGTCGCGCGTGTTCCCCGTCCTCGACGGTGTCCATCACGAATGTGACGACACCGGGGCCCTCCACCGTCGCGATGGCGCCGACCAGTGTCTCCTCGTCCAGCAGCAGCATCTGCTCAAAGTTGATGTCGCGGACTTCAGAGTCCTGGCCGAGCACCGTGCCGGCCGCCGTCAAGGCCATCTCGCAATAGGCCGCCCCAGGAAGCGCGGCGGCGTTGTGTATCTGGTGGTCGTCGAGCCAGGGCTGTGCCGCGGTTCCGACCTCGGCCTGCCAGGCATGACGCTCCGGCTCCTCGTTCAACTGCACATGCGGGCCCATCAAGGGATGCACCGAAACGGTGCGAGCGCCCTGCGCCCGGGAATCCTGACCATCCCGAGACAACAACAGCGGACGGTGCGTCCAGGTCGGGAGCGGCGCGTCCACCAGCCGCCCACCTGGGTACAGCACGGAGAAATCGACCGCAGCCCCTGCGTTGTGAAGATCGGCCAGGAAATCGAGCAGTCCGTGGGGCAGCTCCTGCTCTCGCCGCATGGCAGCGAGGGCAGCCAGCGGAATGCCGATGCCTCGCGCTGTCTGGCCGACGGCGTGGGTGAGCAGAGGATGGGGTGCCAACTCCGCGAAGACGCGGTAGCCGTCCTCCAGCGCAGCCTGCATGGCCGCGGCGAAGCGCACCGTATGACGCAAGTTGTCCACCCAGTAATAGGCATCGCACACCGGGTGCTCTCGCGGGTCGAACGAGGTCGCGGAGTAGTACGGAATCTCCGGTGTCATCGGGTTGAGCTCTGCCAGTACGTCCGTCAGCTCGTCGAGGATCGAATCGACCTGGGGCGAGTGTGATGCGACGTCGACGGCCACCTCGCGTGCCATCACATCGCGCTGTTCCCACGATGCGACGAGATCGCGAACCGTCTGCGTCGCGCCGCCGATCACCGTGGACTCCGGCGAGGCCACCACTGCCACCACCACGTCGCTGACGCGGCGCGATATCAACTCCGAAATCACCTGCGGTGCAGGTAGTTCCACCGAGGCCATCGCTCCGGAACCGGCGACGGTTGACATCAGGCGCGAGCGGCGGCAGATGACGCGAACCCCGTCTTCCAGCGATAGCGCTCCTGCCACGACGGCCGCGGCGGCCTCGCCCATTGAGTGGCCGATCACCGCGCCCGGCTGCACACCGTATGACTTCATCGTGGCCGCCAGCGCGACCTGCATGGTGAATATGGCAGGTTGGATCCGTTCGATGCCTGTGACCGTCTCGAGCGCCGAAATCGCCTCGGTCACCGAGAACCCGGATTCTCGGGCGATCATCGGCTCCGCTTCCGCGACCGTCGCAGCGAATACTGGTTCGGTCGCAAGCAACTCAGCGCCCATCCGGGCCCACTGCGAACCCTGGCCGGAGAACACCCACACCGGTCCGCGGTCGTCCCGTCCGACCGCGGCTTGATATGGAGTTTCACCATCGGCGACCTCCCGCAACCCCTCGGTCAATTCATCGAGGCTGCTGGCCATCACGGCCGTCCGCACTGGGCGGTGCGCTCGACGGCGGGCCAGGGTGTAGCCCAGATCGGACAACGCCACACCGCTCCCCTTTGATTGCAGCCACGCGGCCAGCCGGCCCGAGGTCCGGCGCAGCTCGTCACGGGATGTGGACGACAGCGCGAACAGCAGCGGCCCGATGGGCGCGGATCCCTCGGCCGGTACTTGCTGTCCGCCGTGTTCAGCCGTGGTCTCGGGATGTAGTTCGACAATGGCGTGCACGTTTGTTCCGGACATTCCATTCGACGAGACCGCCGCCCGTCGCGGATGTTGGCCGTTCGTCGGCCATGGCGTGTTCTCCTGCGGCACAAACAGTTTCGTGTCGATTGCGGCAAGGTCGTCAGGCAAACGGGTGAAGTGCAGATTCTGCGGAACGACACCATGCTGCAGCGCGAGGATCGCCTTGACCAGCCCAACCGCTCCGGCGGCCGACTGGGTATGTCCGAGGTTGGTCTTGACCGATCCCAGCGCACAGGGCCCGTCGATGCCGTATACGTTGGCAAGGCTTGCGTATTCGATGGGATCACCCACAGGGGTTCCGGGGCCATGCGCCTCGACCATGCCGACGCTTCGGGGCTCGACGCCCGCCGTAGCCAACGCCTTCCGGTACACCGTGGTCTGCGCGTTCATCGACGGTGTCGTGATCGTCTCGGTGCGGCCGTCCTGATTCGCGGCCGTCCCACGCACTACAGCGAGAATCCGGTCGCCGTCACGCAACGCATCCGGCAACCGCTTGAGCAATACCACTGCACAACCGTCGCCAGATACGAATCCGTCCGCTGCCACGTCGAACGCATGGCACCGTCCGGTGGGAGACAGCATGCCCGCTGCGGACCCGCCCGCGTACCTGCGCGGGTCCATCACCACGTTGGCGCCGCCCGCGAGGACAAGGTCGCTTTCACCGTCGTTCAGGCTGCGACAGGCCATATGAATTGCGAGCAGACCGGATGAGCACGCGGTATCGATCGTCATCGCGGGACCATGGACCCCAAGGGCGTATGCGATCCGCCCGGAGGCGACACTGAAATTGGCGCCGGTGACTCCGTACGGCCCCTCCATCGCGTCCGTGTCGGCGGCCAACAATTGGTAGTCGTTTACCGTCAACCCCACGAACACGCCAGTCAGCGAGCCGGCCAGCGCCTCTGGACTGAAGCCGGCGTGCTCCATGGCCTCCCAAGAGGTTTCGAGCAATAGGCGGTGCTGCGGATCCATCGCGGTCGCCTCCCGCTCGCTGATACCAAAGAAGTCGGAATCGAAGCCGGCGACGTCATCCAGGAATGCACCCCACTTACAGGGCGACCGGCCCGGCACGCCAGGCTCAGGGTCGTAGTGATCGTCGACATCCCATCGGTCGGCGGGAATCTCGGTGACCAGGTCTTCGCCTTGAATCAAGGCTTCCCATAGCTGCTCGGGTGAATCGATCCCCCCGGGAAGCCTGCAGGCCATTCCGATGACAGCAACGGGAGTCACGCGTACATGATCCACGTCGGGTTACCTCTCCTCAGCGTGCGATTCGCAGGACTTGGTTCGAATTGGTGGCAAGGGCTCACGCCGCGGGCCAAGCAAGCGGGACAGCCAGCCGACGCCGGTTCCGTGCGCTGTGTAGATGTGCATCATGAATTGCGACGGCCGATAAAGCATGCCGTCGGCCCTGCCATCCGTAGCTGCGCACCCCGCGATTGTGCTGGGGACCTGAGTCCACCGCCACCGCTGGCGCAGTCCAGCGACAGATGCGCAATCGGACCGCAAAACCACGTGCGAGGTTTTCAGTCACGATGGGACCTCCCACAAATCGTCAGACCATTCTCGTTTGCCGACGGGTCCTGATCAGAAGCATGGCGGTCAACCTAGCAGGCTGTTGCCAAGTATGAGACATCCCCCTGATTCGCGACCGCAGTGTCAACGTCCGCAGGTCGCCAGCGCACAGATAGCTGCGAAAAGTATAAACCGCCCAACGAACGCTACAAGCGCCTGCTCGGGCCCCGATGGGTCCAGGCCCGAGAATTCTAGGGAGCGGCCTGATCAAGTGACAATGCTTGTAGCCCCAACCGGCAAACAATCACGAAACGAAAAAACTTTGCTGATGCAGTGACAGAATGCCGCGCCGCCGGTTCGGCCTGAGGGCCGTTCGAACAGTGACCTAGCAACGCGAAGAACTTGGTGGAGCTAAGGGGATTCGAACCCCTGACCTACTCGATGCGAACGAAAGTCACTCGGCGTCTGTTGCGGAAAGCTGTGTTGACCGCACTAGGAATGCGCACGTCAAGCAGTTGGCTGTGTTGGTTGCAGGAAGTAGCGATCGCGATACGAGTTGGAAGGTGGTAGTGATGCGAACGAAGCCTTCGCGCGGTGGTTACCTGCCGATTAACGGGCTAAATCTCTATTACGAGGTGTACGGCGACCTCGGCACCTCGAAGCTTCCGTTGCTGTTGATCCCCGGGGCGTTTATGGCCACCGACTCGATGAAAGCGTGGGCGGACACATTCGCGCGCGAGCGTGCCGTGATCGTGTTCGATCAACAAGGGCACGGCCGTACCCCGGATACCTCGCGGCAGATGTCGTACGAGCAATTCGCTGTGCCGCGGCGTTGCTGCGCACTTTGGAGGTGGAGTGCGCGAATGTGATGGGCTACTCGCAAGGAGGCGGGGTAGCACTGCAGCTCGCGATCCGTCACCCATCGCTCGTGAGCAAGCTGGTCTCAATGTCGGCCACCTTCCGCAAGGACGGCTGGTACCCGTCAGTGTTCGAAGCCATCGGGGGATTGAGCGCCGAAGCATTCGCCGCTACGTCCGTCGAGACGGCGTTCAAGAAGCACACGCCGAACGCCAAGGCGTTCGACGCCTACCTCGAGAAGATGAAGAACTTGAACATCGACGATCAGGACATCACCGACGAGGAGATGCGTTCGATCTCCCGGGGTTGACCCCTAATGGTGGACACCTGACTGGTGGGACTGCTGGTCCCGCGGGAAGGATGTCCGTATGTCGGGCAAGCGTCGCAAGTACACCCCGGAGTTTCGGGAGCAGGCTGCCCGCCTGGTGATTGAGACCGGCCGTCCGGTGGCTCATGTGGCGGCCGAGATTGGTGTCGGAGAACAAGTGCTCGGGCGTTGGGTGCGCCTCCAACGCCAGGCCTTGTCGGCTGGTGATACTGGCGCGGTGTTGGATGCTGATGAGCGCGCCGAGCTGGAGCGCCTGCGCCGTGAAAATGCCGAATTACGTTTGGACCGTGAGTTTTTGAAAAAAGCCGCGGCCTTCTTCGTCTCCGAACACAACCGGTAGAAGCCTACCGGGTGATCGAGGCGGAGAAGGCCACCTACCCGGTTGAGCGGATGTGCGAGCTGCTGGAGGTGTCGCGCTCGGGGTACTACAAGTGGCGCAAATCCCGCGATTGCGGGCCGACCCTGGCCCAGCAGCGCCGCGCCGAGCTGGACGCCAAGGTCGCGAAGTTCCACGCTGCTTCTGACGGTGTGTACGGCGCCCCACGCATTTTGGCCGATCTACGCGACGACGGTGAGCAGGTGTCACGCAAAACGGTGGCGGCCTCGCTGCGCCGCCAGGGATTGGCCGGGGTCTGTCCCCGCCGGTTTACGCCGGCCACCACGGTGGTTGACCTGGATGCTGCGGTACCTAAAGACCTGGTCAAGCGCCGTTTCGACACCGGGATACTCAACCGGGTGTGGACCTCGGACATCACTTATCTGGGTACTGGTGAGGGCTGGCTGTATTTGTGTGCCGTCCGCGATGGCTGCTCACGCCGGGTAATCGGCTGGGCCATCGACGATTACCTGCACACCGATCTGGTCCAGGCCGCCCTGGAGATGGCCGTGGCGATGCGCGGCGAGCTCGCTGGGCAGGTTGTGATGCACGCTGATCGCGGCTGTCAGTACACCTCGGCGCAGCTCGCGCGGTTCGCCCGCGAGCACAACCTGGCCCGCTCGGTTGGCCGTACAGGGGTGTGTTGGGACAACTCTCAGCAGGAATCTTTTTGGGCGACACTGAAAGTCGAGTTCTACGACCGCTACGTGTGGCCAACCAAGGCCGCCGCCAAAGTCGCGGTCGGCGACTGGATCGAGCGCGTCTACAACCGACGCAGGCGCGACTCATCGCTAGGTATGATTTGCCCCGTCGAGTTCGAGAACCGACTCACTCAGACGGCACAAGCCGCCTGACCGTGTGTCCACCAAACGGGGTCAAGCCCACTCCGCGAAGACGATGGTCATCGTCGGAGATGCGGACGGCGTGAAGCTTGAACATGCGCTGGCGATGTTCAAGCTGCGCGGTGGAGGCGATGAGGAGGCAGCGGCGTCAGGAGTGTTGCAGGAGGTTCCGGCCGCGCGTTTGATGGTTCTGCCGGCGATGTCGCACATTGGTCTCTCGGGGGAGTCGCAGTTGCTGGTGCCGGTAGTGAGTGCATTTCTCGATGACGTGCCACCGATGACGCCGGAACTGTTCTAGCGCGCAGAGACGTGAGCGACCAACTCAGGACGACGGTGGGCAGGCGCTGATTCATCGAAATGAGAACGGTCGTAGGCGATTCAGGCCATCTGCGACGGCCACACCGAGGAGAAGCAGCTCCTGATGATCAGATGGGAACGGAAACTTCTAGTGGTAACCCGCCATATTCGATTCCGCCGTATTCGGCAGGTGGAATGGACTGATGACTGGCGGCGCTGGGCAGGTGAAGTGGTCCTTGGCGGCGCCCGCGAGGCGGCTGGTTCTCGTTCAAGGTGTTCGAGTATCGCGGCAAGGAATAGGTTCGCACCCGTGACGAATCTGCATGCTGGCGCGGTGACCCGGCAGCCAGTAGCGAGGACGGGTTAGGCTCGCAGCCACTCGAGTCACAAGCGGGGGCGTAATCGATGGCTTACTACCGAGATCTTGAACGATGCACATACTTCGATCATCTCGAAAAACGACGAAGCAATGGTCGCGGTACTTCAGAGCCGCCGTCTACGACATCCCGTGAATTACTTTCTACAACGACTTCGTTGATCGCTACTTCGCCTCCAACGATGACGATGACGACAAGTAGTACCGCGAGTTTCCGGCAGCTACGCCGCGCATCCGTCGTGAGCGGCAGCCGCGTGCAGCCACGCTGACGGCGCGTACCAATGGAAGCACTTTCGAGCGCCAATTAGTTTGAGACGGAATGGCCGACGCGGATCGCACCCGAACTACGAAATATACAGGTGGGCAAACGATTCCAGGTCATTCGCGCCAACGGGCTGGGGCGGACAAGTGAAGGATCGGCCTGATTCACCACATGAAGACGTAGTGGTTTACCGGTAAAGCCGCATGTTCGATCCCGTCGTATTCCACTCCTCGCCAACAACCACGCCGTGGTGGCAGCATTAGAGCTAGTACGGCTGGAATTGAGCCGCGCTGTTCCGAATCGTCGCCGTCGAAGGGCGGGGGCCGACGCTATGCACACCGAACCGCTGTGAGATCTGGATCCGACCGAAGGAGCGTCAGGAAGATGAG
>Ga0070665_100004233_pt1 | contig 15099 bp, 12 predicted proteins | sample KBSS13metaG_FD_65862 | JGI IMG/M metagenome (GOLD analysis project Ga0070665, IMG submission 65862) | Switchgrass rhizosphere microbial communities from Kellogg Biological Station, Michigan, USA - KBS S1-3 metaG | ecosystem: Host-associated > Plants > Roots > Rhizosphere > Soil ... | reverse complement strand
AAGGATGGCACCAGAGTCGAGGTCGAACTGCACGCGAGCCCGCTCATGATCGGCGGGACCTTCGCGGGCTGGTTCGGGATCTACCAGGACATCACCGACCGTGTCGAGTCGGAGGCCAAGGTTCGTGCGCTGCGCAACCGGCTGACGCGCGTGCAGGACGAGGAGCGCGCACACGTCGCCCGGGAACTGCACGACAACACGAGCCAGCGGCTCGCCCTGCTCGCGCTTTGCCTGGCCGATCTGAAGCGAGCGTCGAGCGATGCGGATCGGTCGATGACAGACGCACTCGACACGTCGATCCAGCTCGTGGACGAGATCGCCGTCGATCTCCACCGCCTGGCTCGCCGTCTCCATCCCTCACAGCTGGAGTACATCGGGTTGACGCGAGCCCTCGCGAACCTCTGTGACGAATATGCGCGTCAGAGCGGGATGGCGATCGACTTCGCGTCTGCCGACGTGCCGGCAACGCTGCCGCCGGAAGTGGCGGTCTGCCTGTATCGCGTGGCGCAGGAAGCGATCCGCAACGCGGTCAAGCACAGCGGTACCGCGCGGGTGCACGTCGATCTCCGCGCGAGCGAAGACGTCATTCGCTTGTGCGTGCAGGATGCCGGCAAGGGATTCGTCGAGCGCACCGTCGCTGGAGGGCCCGGCCTGGGGCTGGTGAGCATGGCGGAACGCATCGACAGCATCGGCGGCGCGTGGTCAGTCGTTTCTGAAATCGACCGTGGGACGCGAATCGAAGCGTCGGCTCCCCTCCGCGCGGCACTGCGTGATCTGCCGGCGTAGGCTGGCTCCTGTTTCCTCGCGCCGCGAATGTCCGTTCTACAGACGGGCTCTGGTCTCCCGCCATCTCCCGAACCCGATGGACGAATCGACCGATTTTTTCCGGTCCTTTTCGGCGCGGCATCCGTCCGAGGCACCGTTGGACGCGGCGACACTCCATCAGTCACTCTGTGTCGGCCGGCGATACAGAATCGATCTCTCATCCGCCGACGACTTCTTTACGAATGCCGGCGATTCCGATGGCTGGTCGGCCTGCATTCGACGATCACCGAAACCCAGGCGACGAGTCGAAGCACTACAGCCGGGTTTGAGTCGTGACGCGTCCGGTCGAGGCTGCGCGCCTGCGCGGAGCACGCGCCTTGCATTGCTCATCTCTTCATGCGACTCCTGCTCGTCGAGGACGAGCGCACCACCGCCCGTCTGCTTGCGCGAGGCCTTCGCGAGAGCGCGTACGCCGTCGACGTCGTACACGACGGTCTGGCCGCATCGGCGAAGCTCGCGAACGCGTGTTACGACCTGGTCGTCCTCGATGTGATGCTGCCCGGACGGAGCGGCCTCGAGGTCTGCCGCCGGCTTCGCGCATCCGGCGAGACCACGCCGGTGTTGATGCTCACCGCCCGGGACAGCGTCGACTCCAGGATTGACGGCCTCGACGCCGGCGCCGACGACTACCTGACCAAGCCGTTCGACCTCGGCGAGCTCCTCGCGCGCATTCGAGCGCTGGCTCGACGCCGCAGCGTGGCGCCTGCACGCGACCGCCTGACGGTCGGACCGTTGTCGATCGATCTGGCCACGCGCGAGCTGTTCGTGTCGGGGCAGCAGGTCGAGGTGACCGCGAAGGAGTTCGGCCTGCTGTCGTATCTGGCGGGACGGGCTGGCGACGTCGTGAGCCGGCAGGACATTGCCCGCCACGTCTGGGACGACGACTGGTACGACCCCCTGTCGAACGTGATCGATGTCTACATCCAGCGCCTGCGCCGCAAGATAGATCCCGCCGGCGGGCCCTCGCTCCTTCGCGCGCGGCGAGGCGAAGGCTATCAACTGATCGTCGAACACGGTCCACCTGTCCGCCTTCGCTCCGACGATTGTCGACGGAGCTACGGCGAGACCGGGACGAAGCGCGGAGCGCGAAGGCCGGATGGCGGACGCGACCGGGGGCCCGGCGTGCCATGACGCTGAGGATCCGGACCCGGCTCACGCTGTGGTACATCGGCGTCCTCGCCTCGGTGCTCGTCGTCTTCAGCGTGGGCGTGTTGCTGATGCAACGACACTACAGCCGTGTGCAATTCGACACGGAGCTGGAGAGCGTGGCGAGAACGGCGGCCGGTGTCCTGCGCACCGAGCTCGCGCAATCGCACGACCTCGCGCGTGCCGCTGCCGCGACCCGCCAGGCGATTGATATCCCGGACCGCACCGTGGCGATTCTCGACGCGCGAGGCCAGCCTGTGGCCGCGCACTGGCGCGGATTCCGTCGCGCGAACCTCCCTCGCGCCACGTCGAACGCATCGATGGTCGGGACGCTGATGCAGAACGCCGCACCATGGCGCATCAGGCTCCAGCGCGAGGACTCGCCAGACGGACCGTTCATCGTGTTCGTCGGGGCGTCGGAACGACCGCTCATCCGGGAGCAGCTGGTGCTGGGTCGGACGCTGCTCGCCGGCGTGCCACTCGCGGCATTGCTCTCCGCGCTGATCTGCTGGGGCGTCGCATCCCGCGCGCTCGCCCCGCTCACGGAGATGAGCGATCAGGCCGAGCGCATCACGGCGCAGTCGATCCAGACTCGACTCTCCCCCGCCAACGAGGACGACGAGATCGGACAACTGGCGCGGGCGTTCAACCGTCTGCTGGACCGCGTTCGGGAAGCCGTCGACAGCCAGCGCCAGTTCATGGCTGACGCGTCGCACGAGCTTCGCACACCGCTGACCGCGGCTCGCACGGCCGCTGAAGTGATGCTGATGCGGCCGCATCGAGACGAAGAAGAGTATCGCGACGCCCTCGACATCGTGCGCACGCAGACGCACCGGCTCCGGTCGATGGTCGACGACATGCTGGTGCTGGCGCGCGCGGACGCCGGCGGAGCCCGTCTCCGCATGACCAGCTGCGCGGCCGGCGACATGCTCGACGAATGCGCCGATGCCGCACGCGTACTGGCCGGCGCGCGCGGAATCACGCTGGACAGCGTGCTCGAGCCCGCGGTGTGGTGGTACGGCGACGAAGCGCTCCTCCGTCAGTTGACGCTGAATCTGCTGCAGAACGCCGTCGCGCACACGCCGCCGGGAGGGAGCGTCCGCCTCACCCTGCGCCGCGTCAATGGTCACATCGAGCTCGCCGTGTCCGACACCGGGTGCGGCATCGCACCGTCCGATCGCGAACGGATTTTCGAGCGGTTCGTCAGGCTCGATCAGGCGCGCGAGAATCTCGGCGGCGCGGGGCTCGGCCTGCCGATCGCCCGATGGATTGCCGAGAGTCACGGCGGGACGCTCACCCTCGACGCCAGCGGCCCGGCGGGATCCACCTTCATCGCACGCTTTCCGCAAGTCGCGCAGCCTCTGTCATCGACCTCAGAGACCCACCGGGTCCACGCCGCCGCGCATTGACGCGCCGTCCTTACGGCCGGCGGCATTGCCCTTGCCCCTCAGACCAGAGGTGCCGTGCTGCCCGATGAATTTTCGATGAACCGCGCCCATTCTCGCACCCGGGGGCGCCGTATTGTTGGTGGTCAATGACCCGTTCGCCTGACGTCGCCGTGCTCATCTGTACCTGGAATCGTGCCGCCCTGCTCGCGGAAACCTTACGCTCGATCTCGCTCGCCGACGTACCAGCCGGCCTGACCTGGGAAGTGATCGTCGTCGACAACAATTCGTCCGACGAGACCAGGCAGGTCGTCGAACGCCACGAAGCAGCGTTTCCCACCACCCTGCGGTACCTCTTCGAACCGCACCAGGGGAAATCATGGGCGATGAATCGAGGCCTCGCCGAATCGTCTGCGCCGCTCGTGGTGTTCGTCGACGATGACGTACGCGTCGGCCGGCGCTGGCTCGCGGCGGCGGTCGAGGCGTTCAACGCATCTCCCGACACTGCATACGTCGGAGGCCCGGTGGCCCCGATCTGGGATCGCGTGTGCCCTCGCTGGTTTGCTCGAACCGGCACCGCGCTGTTTGGCGCGCTCGCCATCCTGGACTACGGTCCGGAACCGTTCGTGTTCGAGGAGCGGCAGAAGATCCCACTGGGCGCGAACTTCGCGGTGCGCCGCACGCTCTCGAATCGCATCGGCGGATTCGATCCAACCCTCGGCCGGAACAGTGAGCGTGTCCTGCTCGGACAGGAGCTGCCGGAATTCTTCGCGCGCTCTCGCGCGGCCGGTTTTCGCGGACGGTACGTGCCCGGGATGAGCGTCGAACACCATGTGCCCGCCCGCCGGCTCCGCCCCGAGTACGTCAGGCGATGGTGGTACGGCAAAGGTGTGTCGAGGGCTCGGATGGAACGCTTGCATCCGCTCACCGAGCTCGGCCTCGATCTTCGGACCGTGCCCACGCTTGCAGGTATCCCACGATTCCTGTTTGGTACGGCGCTGCGCGACGCGATTCGCTGGTGCGCGGCCCTGTGCCGGGCGGACAAGGGCGGCCGGGTGGCGATAGAAACGCAGTTGTGGTACTTCGCCGGCCAGGTGAAAGAGCGGCTCCGTCAGCGTCGCGACGCCGCGCCCTGCTGCCAGCGCTCGCTTCAGGATCGACGCGCGGATTGATGCACTCTACGCCGCATCCGCCGCCGGACGATGATGAGAGGCTGCCTGTACCGACGACGTCACGAACGCTTTTCCGCCGACGTGCAGCTCGAGAAAACGGCCCACACAGATCGCACGCCGTTTCACCGCGCTGCCACCGAAGGTCGAGCCCGTCAGCGTCGCTCGCTGGAATTCCGTGCCGAAGACTCCGCCTCGAACCATCACGTCGCCGCTCCCGGCCGACAGCACGAGCATCTCGTAGACGCTGTGTCTCGTCTTGACGAGGATCCGATCGAAATCGCGGCAGGTTCCCAGCTTGATGGTGTCGGTCATGAACGCTCTCCCGGCTGGGGAAAGGGCAAAGGAGATGCCATCCTGACGCCGCAAAATCGTCGTTTTTCCACGGAAATCCGCGAAGGCGGCCCGATCGCGCCCCAAGTCCGTGGGAATAGTCCGCGGCAACCCGGGAAATTCCCCGCACCGCCGCGCCGGTGTCGTGGCCGGTAGTGTCCGGCTTCAGCCGGACCTCGTGCGCCGCCTGAAACCGGACACTATCGACGTTAAGAGAGTCTGAACACTGCGCCGATCATGATCCCGATCCTCCCCTGTGCAGGACGTCGTCCCAGATCGACCATCGCCGATGCCGCGACGTCGGGTCGTCACCGAGTATCCAGTGCGCGAACAACTGATCGATCGTGCCGTCCTTGCGCTTCAGCTCGATCCATGTGTTCACCATCGACGTCATCTCGGAGTCGCGACCTGCGATTACGTACGCCAGAGGAACCTTGAACGGGCGCGGCTTCGGAACGGCCACCGAGTACTCCGGATGCAGGAGTGTATAGGCTGACCCTCGTTCGGCCGTCGCGACCATCGCGTCGACCGGCGGATTGTGCGGCACGAACATGTCGTCCATGCTCTCGATCGGCACGATCTCGACGTCCGAGAGCTCGTCGCGGACCTTCTGAATGAAATAGGGCGCCCGCGGCACGCCGACTCGAATCCGCCCCATGGCCTTCACGCTGGACCAGTCGGAGTACGCCATCACCAGGTGATCCGGGACGACGAACGCGACCGTCTCGTCGAGATAGGCGGCCGAAAACCTCACGTGGAGCGCGCGGTCGGCGGTCATCGCCACGCCGGACATGACGACGTCGCACACGCTCGAGTCCAGGCCGGTGTCGAGGATCGTTCTGGGCACCCGCACCATCTCCACGGTGACGCCGAGGTCTCGCGCCAGCTGCAGCGCCATCTCGACGTCGAAGCCGACCGTCTCGCCTCGCTGGTTGACGAAGACATACGGGAGGCTGTCTTCGAAGTACCCGACACGCAGGATCCCCCGGCGGTGCACGCGCTCGAGAACCGACGACGTGACGGCCGGCATCGGTGAAATACGATCGCCGCTCAGGATCTGCGCGGTCCCCCGATCGTGCAGCATGCCCATGCTCATGAGGACCGCCCCTTTCGTGTAGGGGCGATCGAGCGCCATCTGCAGCACCAGACGCGTTCCGCCGACGACGGCGAAGGTCAGCACACCGGTGATCAGCGCGAAGCGAACGAGCTTTCGCGTGTCGATCCTCAACATGCCCGTCATCGCGCATGTACCGAGGACGGCGACCGCCAGCGTGTGCACGGCGGCGAGCAGTGTGCCGAATCGCGCGTTGACGACAGCGGACGTCAGGAACAGGCGGAACGTATCCGCAGGTATTCGAAGCAGGTCGAGCAGAAATGGAATCGCCGCGTTGACATTGCCGAACATCGCGAAGAGCCCGGCGCCGACCAGGCGCGGATACTCGGTCACCGGCACGCGCGTGTCCGCGAACCAGCCGGCGAACAACACGAAGCTGAGCGAGAGCAGCTTGCCTGTATGCGGCAGATTGAAGGACGCCGCCACGATGACGTCGGCGGCTGCATCGTCCTCCGCATCACCACTGGCGTGATCGCGAACGAGCGACTTGGTCTCTTCGGTGATCAACGGCAGGACCGCGAAGAGGCTCGTGGTCATGAACGCCATCGCGAGCGCGGGTGCGGTCCTGGACAGGAGCGCGCGATACGGCACGGGCGTCAACGCCGCCACCAGTCCCGGCAGCACCCAGACACTCAGAAGCAGCGAGATGGCGACGTACCCGATGAGATACACCTCGAGCCGGCTCAATTCCTCAGGGCTCAGTGTCCCCGCCACGACCGCGGCAATCGCGAAGACGCCATACGGCGTCAGGCTCACCACGAAATTCGTCGCTCTCGAGATCGCCCGCCCGGCAATCCCGAGAACCTGCAGCAGCGGCGCCTTGTCCGCCACGCCGATGAGCGCGATGCCGACAACCATGCTGAACAGCACGACGGCCGGCACGACGCTGTTGGCGAGCGCATTGAACGGATTGGTCGGGATGTAGAGGTTCAGGAAGTCGAACGGCTCGCGCTCCTGCAGCAGCGACGTGCTGAAGAACGAGGCGCTCTGATTCGGCGGGAACGTCAGGGGAAACAGCAGGACGGCGGCGAGCGCGAAGATCCAGAGCAGCACCACGATCGCGCCCGCGCGTTTGCCGAGCGTCCGGGCGTGCGCCCCGTCCAGCGCGCCCAGTCCGCTGACGATCGAGACCGTCACGTACGGCAGGACGCTCATCTGGAGGAGCCGGACGTAGGCGTCCGCGACCACCTGAAGGATCGCCGCACGGTCGCCGATCAGCAGGCCGAGGAAAATGCCGGCAGCGACGCCGATGGCGATCTTCGTCGACAGCGAGTAACCCGTGTTCAACGATCGGCTGTCAGCGTCGTCGCTCGTCACCGGCGTAATCCAACCGAGCTCCGCTCCATGGCGTCACCGATCAGAATTCCGCGGCGCCCGCACCATGCGCCATTCTTTGCAGCTTCTGCCGCAAACCGAACGCGACGGCGAGCCACCCGCAGGCAAACAGGACGTTGAGCGCGGCGAACCCGCTGATGCTCAACTCGGCGAGCTGGCCCGAGTACACGATGCCCGCCTGCAGCACGTCGCCGGCTCTGGCGCAGAAGGAGTCGACGACCTGTTTCGCGTTGTACTTGACCTCGCGGCTCGTCGGCAGCCACAGCGCCTGCATGGTGGTGTTGCTGAGGGAGTAGGCGACGGAATTGTCGGCGATCTTCAGAATCCGGATCGCTTCGAACGACGGGGCCTTCACCATCATCACGTAGCTGACGAGCGCGATGATGGGATGGACAAAGAGCGATCGGCCTACGCCAAGGAACTTGAAAACCCTCGACACGACGAACAGCTGCAGCAGAAAGCCGATGAGGCTGATCGCGCTGAAGTAGCTGCTGTACGTCTCACCGACGAACTGCTGCCGCGCGGCCTCGCTCTGAGTGCCGGCGCCATACATCGTTTCAGCGGTGCTGACGATGTACCGGCTGAAGAGGTACTCGCCGGACGTGTTCACGACGTTGAGCAGGACGACGAGCGCGGCGATGAGCAGGAGGTACCGGTCCGAGAGCACCATTTTGAACGCGCTCGTGCTCGCGGCGACCTTCTGGTCCGCGTCACGGGATCTCGCCGGCGCGGCGCGGCTGGTGAGGCGGTCGGCAATCCTCGCGAACACCACGCATGCGACGAGGCAGCCAGCCCCGCCTGCGAGCAAGCGCCAAGGTCCCACGTCCATCAGCTGGCCGGCCCGCACTGATCCGACCCACGCACCCAGGCTGCTGCCGACACCAATCAACGGAAACAGCCGCTTGCCCTGTTCCTCGGTGAAGAGATCCGCGGCGAACGCCCAGAACTGGGCGATGACCATGACGTTGAAAATGCCAAGCCACAGAAAATACGTGACGCCGATCCGCATGCCGGCGCCGAGCGCGAGCAGAAACAACAAGAGGTTGGCGCCGAAGAACAGCGTCACCCATTGCACGAGCTGCATCCGGTTCACACGCGACGCGAATGCCGAATAGGCCGGCACGAGGACGAGCAGCATCAGCGCCTGGCCGGCCGACGCGTAACTCTTCACCGCCGCACCGCCTTCCGTGAGAATGAAAATCTCACGTGCGGTCTTGAGGAGGTAGTACCCCCCAAGCAGTGTGAACATCGTCAGCGTCATCAGGAGGGCGCTTGCCGCCTCGCCGCGTCGAACGTCGGCGATCGGGGACAGGCAACGCTCCAGCCACCCCTTGTCGGGCGATGGTTCTCGCGAATCCGCCGTGGCGGGCGTCGAGACGGCCGTCACGGGCGTTGACCTGTCCCGGCCGGGACGTTCGCGGCCGGCCGATCGGCCATGCGTTCCAGACCCACGAGCTTCCAGCCGTCCGCTGTGCGCTTGAAATGCGTGCGGATCGGCACGTTCCAGGACGGATGCGCGGCGCTCTCGGCCGCGAGATCGATCTCGACGAAACCGCCAGCCGCGATCGACGCCAGTTCGGTGGGAGCAGGCATGCTGGTCGTCGCACTCCGCGTCTCAGCGAGCGGGCGCGTCTGGGCCGTCGCATTGTCGAATCGGAGCCACGCGGCGCGGTACGACGTCGGCGCCTCTGCAAAACCGGCGTCGACCGCCGCGTTCTGGAAGGTCAGCCGACCCGCCGCATCGAGTCGCGGAGAGACGATCGGGTTGATGGCCGGCAGATACGCACGCCCGATTGCGTCGCGCCGTTTGATGATGACCGCTGCCATGTGTTGCTCGGCAGCACCATCGGTGTACTGGCCTGTGTGCACGGCGGCGCGAATCAGGTCGTCGCTGAACGCCATCACACGCCTGGCGGCCCAGAACGCGTCGTCGGCCCGCATTTCGATGTACGGCTGGACGGGTGTCTGCGGTTTCCAGATCGTCGGGTCAAAACGATCGCCTTCGAAATTTCCAATCGACGGATAGCTGGTGTACGGCACCGTCTGCCACGGGCTCAGCCCGAACCCATACGTCAGGAAGCGGCGTTTGGCCGCCGGGCCGTCGTAGTAGTACTCCCAGCCCATGTCCCATTCATGAAGGTTGTTGGCCATGCCGAAGGAGGAGCCGACGTCCTGGAGATAGTGTTTGATGATCGAGCGGCCCTCCTCTTCAACCAGGACATCGAGCGTGTTGCCGGCCTTCCAGTCGACCAGGTTCGTCCACGCGCCGAACACGCGAAGCGCGCGAAGGTCGCGCCGGTGCTCGTGCGGGACGAGATCGTTCGGATCGTCAGAGCGGGTGCCTGCATACCGGAACGATCCGAGTACCTTGCCCGGCAGCAACCGGCCGGCTGAGGCGCGATACGTGCCGTCGGCGTTTCGCGCGGCACGCTCGAGGATCCGGGTGATGTCATCGCGGGTGAACGGCGTCCTCGCCCCCGACGGCCGTTTGTATGTCGCCTTCGAATCGATCTCGACGTGGGCGGGATCGAAGCGCGTGATGAAGGTTTCGACCTGGTTGTAACCGAGCCCCCAGAACAGCTTCGTCGCGATCTCCACGGCGGCGCTGCTGGCCTCCGGAAATTCCGGGGCGTCGAACTGCAGGAACCAGGTCACGCCGTTCGCATCTCTGGCCGTGAAGCCTGGATTCGTTCCCGCGGTCTTCTCGCGGAGGAGCACCCATTTTTCAGGCGCCGGCGCTGCGTCCGAGTTGACGCCTCGTGCGAGCTGCTCGGGCGAGATCGGCGTCGTTCCCACGCGGTTGGTGAACCAGCTCGAGTCCGGAACCTCGTCGATTGTGTTGATGTTGCCCGCGCGCCGCTCCGACGGCCGGCGGCTGGCATTGACGAACAGGTTGTACGAGTATTCGAAGAACAACTCGATGTTGAGCGGCTTCGCGTTGGCCGCGCTGCGGCTCTCCGGCTCACGGCTGATCGGGTCGTCGTCGAAGAACGCCGGCGTGCTCGTGAAGACGGTGGTGGCGAGGCCGCCCAGAATCACGAACGCCGCAATTCGTGTTCGCATCGATTCCTCAGAAGACCTGCGATGCGGCGAAGACGAGGCCGAAGCCCTCGCTCCCCCTGGTCAGTTCGATCCGCAGCGGCGTGGCCAGCTGTCCGTGAAAGCGGAAGCCGATGCCCACGTCGGTTTTCATGTCCTTCACGTCCAGATCGTTTCGCCGCGGCGACACCGTGCCGCCGTCGACGAACAACGCCATCTCGAGGAACCGGTTCACCGTCGCCCGCCATTCGGCTTGAAGCAGCAGGCTGTTCTGATCGCGGAGGCGCCAGCTCGCGTATGCCCGCAGGTCTCCGCCGCCGCTGAAGGACGGCATCATGAAAAATGGAATCTGCTGACCGCTCTTCTCGTACGTCGTCTGCGCATAGGCCCGCAGGGCGATGATCCAGGCCTCCCGCAGGATCGGGATATGTTGAATGCCTTCGTAGTCGACTTGGCGGAAGCCGTACGCGCCGTCCGGATCGGTGAAGTCGTGAACCGTCACGCCGTAGAAAGCACCGCGACGCGTGTAACCCGGCGAGGTCCGCGAGTCGTAGCCGACCGTGCCCTGGCTGTGCCAGTACACGGGCTGGGCGCCGAGGCCGGGTAGGGTCTGCGGGGTGTACACCTGTTCCACGGAAGGAACGTCACCCTGGCCGGCGCCTTGTTTCCATTGCGACACTTCGAGCCCGCCGCGGAGCAGCAGAAACCGACCGGTCGGAAACACCCGAAGCTGCGCCGAGAGATATGGCTGCGTGAAGCTGTAGTTCGTGCGGTTGTCCTTCGACGACCCCATGCCGAACCCGTAGAATCCGACCTGCGTCGCCTCGCGCCAGCCGCCCAGCACGTTGAGCGTGCCGCGCCTTCCGAAGAGCTCAGGCGCGATGAACTCTGATTCGAGACGCTTGTAGCCGGATGGCGTGATGCTGCCGCGAACGTCCAGCGTGTTGTACCCGCTGACGAACTGTGTGTAGCCCGCGCCAACGGTGAAACCGCCGCCCGAGTATGCGTTCTGCCAGAACGCGTGCCAGTGCATGTTGCCGCTCAGGAACGTGTCGGCGATGCGGGTCACGTAGGCCTCGGCCTTGCCCGGGGCGGCCGGCTTCAATGCCTGGGCCTTGGAGTCCTGCTCTTTTTCGATCAGTTCCGTGCGCGACGTGACCTCGTCTTGCGCGCGGACGGCAGACGGCCAGGCGGCGATGACGAACAGGATGCCGGCTGCGATTCGTCTCATGGATGCGTGCCTACGTTGACGAGCACGCCGCCGCCACCAGGGACCGCAAGCGGGGCAAACGAGACTTTCGTCTCGCGAAGGTGGATGGTGGCGGTTCGGCCCGACGCCAGTCCGACGGCTGCACCAAATACCACGTCGCTTGCCCAATGCTGATTGACGGCCACTCGGCTGAACGCGGTATAGGTCGCGACCGCGAACGCCGGCAGTCCGGCCTTCCAGCCGAAGTGTTCCTGCAGCACCATCGCCGTCGTAAAGGACGTCGACGCGTGTCCCGAGGGGAACGAATGCGGATCGCCGTTGGGCCGCGTCCGGTTCGTCGCGAACTTGATCGCGTACGTCCAGCTCACGGCCTGGAGTTGCGCCCGCAGCAGATCGCGGCCCGTGGCGGCATTGCGATCGCTGTCGGCTGCGGAACCGATCATCCACCACGCGATGGCGATCGGAATCTGAAAAAGCTGCGACCCGTAGATTTCGCCGCCCGGGGGATCCAGGTTCTCGCGCGTCGCCCAGTCGGAAATCGAATCGTCGGCGGGATGCACTGCGGCGGCCGCCCCGCCGCCCGCACCGAGCCACATGACCGTCTCGATCGAAAGGAAGTTCTTGTAGTCGCGGGCGACATCGCGAATGAGCCTCGTCGCGACGTTTCCTTCTGCGGGTGGCTCGGCGCTCGACGCGACGGCGACCGCCGTCTTCATGGCCGCGGCGATCGGGGCTTCAGATCCCGACTGCGCGTACGCCGCTCCCGAACTCAGAGCGACGACGAGCGCGGCGCGCGACCAGCGTCCGATCGCGCACGTCACGAGCGCGCTCGTCGATGCCTCCCTCGATCTCATCGTCCCAACCAGTCACTGGAACCCAGGGCGCCTATTTCCCTTCGTCGAGAGACAGGATCAGCGCTTCCGTCCAGGTGATGTCGACCTTGTCGCCGACCTTGACCTTCGCCAGCAGATCCTTGTCTTTCACCCGCGTGCTGTAGGTCCACCCGCGCGGGCCGCTGAACGTCACGGACGGCGTCTTCATGTCGATGGCCGTGATGGTTGCCGTGATGGTCTGCTGATGCGCCGACGTGCCGGCCGGCGCGTCCTTCGCCTTCGTGACGGCAGCCGAATCCTTGTCGACATCTTTCGAGCCGGGAGCCTTCAGCGCGACCACCATGTTCTCGTAATACTTCGCGGTGACCTTGTCGCCAATCTTCAAGGTGTCGAATCGCTTGACGCCGACCGGCACGTAGAACACCTCGTACTTGCCGTCGGCCTTCTTCACCGTGACTTCCCTGCTCGTCTTCTCGATGGCCTCTACAGTTGCCGTGACCGTCTGCGACTCTCCGACGATCGTCTTGCTCTGCGCGCTCGCAGATGCCGCTGACATCGCCATGAGGACCAGAGCGCCGTATCCAATCATTCTGTTCATCGCGCCTCCTGCCACCCTTCTTCGGGTTGAGCCAATCGCGCTTCCGCGCCGCGGAAATCGAACGGGGTCCGCTCCCGCGCCGTGACGTCGACGATGAGCGTGCCCACCGGATAGATCCGGAGCGCTCGCTGGGGCGTCGACAGGGTCGTGGACGCACCCGTTCGCGGCATCGACGCTCCCCATGAGCAGCCTGCCGCCGTCACGACGACGACAGCTATCGCTGCCGCCGCTGTACCGTGGACGGCAGTTCGGATCGTCACCACCTGATCCCGAAGATCAACGGGAAGTAGGACGCGCTCGTGCTGCAGCTGTTCGGGCACACCGTGTTTCCGAGCGCCGTGGTCGGCGTGATTGTCTTGCCGAAGACGTAGTGATAGCGCGCCTCGACGTAGAACTTCGCTTCGTGGCCGAACGTGACGCCGCCGCCGAAGTTGATGCCGAAGTCGTTGGAGGACCGGTCGCCGATGATCTGATCGACAGACACCGCTGCCGGATAGCAGACGTACCAGTAGGGATCGCAGATCGTGGTGTACCCGACGCTCGGCGATGTCAGCTGCACGATGCGGTGGTAGTAGCCGGCGCCGCCGAGGACGTATCCGCCAACCGGGCTGTCGTGGGGCATCGCCTTGTAGACCACATCGAAGTCCAGGACGTGCATCTGATGGTTGCTTTGGATGATGCCGTTGGTGAGCACCGCGAGAGCCGGCGTGTTGCTGACACTGATAACCTTGTCAGGTCCGTTCATGTGGTCGTACGAGTAGTCGACCATGAAGCCAAGATTCGGCTTGACGTTGAACGTCACGCCGAGTGTGCCCGTCCATCCGGCGTCGAAATCGTTCTTGAGGTTCGACACGGGAAATACCCAGCCGAACCCGAAGTTGAAGTCCACTGGCTTGTCCTGGGCCAACGCGGGCGACGCCGCAAGCACGACCAGGGAAAACGCCGTCAACAGCTTTCGCATCGGAGACACTCCTTCTTCAATTCGGTCCGTTTCGATTTCGTGCTGGTGTGGCCAGCCGACGCCTAGTCAAGCATCGAGGGTGCCAGACGCGTCCGCCCGGCGCGGCACTCGACGAATGCCGAACGTTTTCGCAGGGACGAGCGCGTTCGCTCGCATCAACTGCCCGCGCGAGCGCTCGCTTCGAACCCCCGAAATCTCGGAGTCGGCCCGACGACGCGGGTTTCATCACCGGAGACGCGAGCGACCGGATTCAGGCTCGCGCGAATGGGAAGCGCGTCGAAGTCGGTCTGAAGCCATCGGCATCATGTCTGCTTTACGGCCTGCCGGAGGGCGCGCGTGTCGACTGCTGGTGATCGAGCTCACGCCGGTGATGGCCTTGAATAGTCCGGGGGACCGTGATGTGCATCTCCCAGCCCGCTCGCTTCAGGGCGATTCATTCGACACGCTGAGAGAAGCCGTCGATGCCGCGCCGGACGCCGTCGCCTTGTGCGGCGCGAACCACACGGTGCTTTTCGCCAATCAGCTCGCCTCGTCGATGTTCGGATACGGCACGGGCGAGTTGAACGGCTTGCCGATCGTGCGAATTCTTCCGGACGCCAGCTTCGACACGGCGACCCTGCGAGACAGCGCCTCGGGCAGAGATCAGTCCTCGCTGGGCATGCGCAGAGACGGGAGCAGGTTGCCGATTGAGTGCGGCATCAACGTGGTGGGCACAGGCGACGCCCGTTACCTGGTGATCTCATTCACGGATGTCACCGAGCGGTTGAATCTCGAGGCACGCCTCGTGGCGGCCAGCCCCGAGCATTCGGAATTTCAAGCCTTGATCTCCGATCTCGTCGGCGAGTTCGCGAACGTGGAAGCGGACGCACTCGACGAGTTGATTCTGCACTGCCTCCGGAGGCTCGTAGCATCTTTACAGTTGGATCGCGCCAGCTTGTGGCGATGGAACAGCGAGAACCAGACAGCGGTGCCCGTCCATGACGCCGCGGTCACGGCCGACCGATTGCCGATCGCGCCATTTCCGCTGACGTCGAGCCCCTTCATCGCGTCGCGGTTGGAGGCGGGGGAGGCGGTATCGTTCACGGCGTTGGAGGAGTTGCCGGATTCGGTGGACCGGACAACGTTCCGGCTGCGCGGGGAGCGGTCGGCGT
>Ga0070665_100004229_pt1 | contig 15109 bp, 14 predicted proteins | sample KBSS13metaG_FD_65862 | JGI IMG/M metagenome (GOLD analysis project Ga0070665, IMG submission 65862) | Switchgrass rhizosphere microbial communities from Kellogg Biological Station, Michigan, USA - KBS S1-3 metaG | ecosystem: Host-associated > Plants > Roots > Rhizosphere > Soil ... | reverse complement strand
CCTATGGGCCAGCGCGCTCACAAACGGCAGGGTGGCTGCGAAGCCCCTCAGGCTGGGACATCAATTCTCTTTGGCGGTTCCGCCAGCAGCAGTTCCCTGCCTCAGCTCGCGCTCGACGTCGTCCAGCGACGTATGGCGGATGTCCTTTCCATGAACCATGTAAATGACATATTCGCTGATGTTCTTCGCGTGGTCGCCGATGCGCTCGAGCGCACGGACAACCCACATGACGTCCAGCGCCCGTCGGATCGTGCGTGGATCTTCCATCATGAAGGTGATGCTCTGGCGCTGGATGGCTTCGTACTCTTCGTCGACCAGCCGGTCCTGTCTCGCGACACGCAACGCGGACTCGACGTCCATGCGGGCGAAAGCATCCAGTGCGTCGTGGACCATCTCGGACACGACCCGACCCAGGTGCTTTATCTCGCGATATTTGTCGGCAGGTCTTTCCATCGTCGCCAGGCGCGAAGCGATGTAACCGATCTTCTCGCCCTCGTCGCCGATGCGCTCCAGGTCCGTGATGGTCTTGATGATGGCCACGATCACGCGGAGGTCTCCGGCCGCCGGAGCGCGGGTGGCTAGGATGCGGCTGCACTCCTCGTCGATGGAGACTTCCATGTTGTTGACCTGGTAGTCGTCCATGGCGACGGACTCACCGAGGGTGCTGTCACCTTCGATCAGCGCGGTGATGGCCTTATGGAGTTGCTGCTCCACAAAACCGCCCATGCCGAGCACTTTACTGCGAACGCGCTCGAGGTCTTCGTTGAAACGGCGGGAAATGTGGTGGCTGAGGTCCGCGGTTTCCATTAGTTGTTCTCTCCGGTTCACCTCGCCTGCATTCGCGCGAGGATGCGCGCGATAATAACGGAACCGCGGCGGACAGCTAGTGTTGCTCGCAAGGCCTGAGGAATCGGCTCGAGGCCTGCAACGAATTGGGCCGTTGCCGCGTCCCAGGTGAATTCCGCTGCGTGCTGCGCGCAAACACGGCGGTCGAGCTGGAGAGCCGAGCGTACGGCGACGGCAAGATCCTCGTGAAGGACACCTGTCACACCCTGTTCGATCACGTCGATCGGGCCCGGGACGGGGAACGCAGCCACGGGGACGCCACATGCCAAGGCTTCGATCATCGCGAGGCCAAAGGTGTCGGTCAGGCTCGGGAAAACCAGCACGTCAGCGCTGCCAACCATACTGGCGAGCTCGGCACCGAAGCGATACCCGGCAAACTTCACGTCGGGATGACGCGCGGCCAGCGCCGGGCGTTGCGGACCGTCGCCAATCACCAACTTCGTGCCGGGCACCTTGAGATTCAGGAAGGCGTCGATGTTCTTCTCGACAGCCAACCTTCCGCAGTACGCCATGATGGGACGTGGCAGACTCGCCAGCTCCGGATGCGGCGGACCGGGATGAAAGCGGTTTAAATCCACGCCACGCCGCCACAGGTGCAGGTGCCTGAAGCCCCGATCGGAGAGCTGGCGGTTCAAGCTGCCGCTGCTGACGAAGGTCCGTGCGGCTGCGTTGTGGAACCGCCGCAACCACGCGTAGCTCACGTCTACCGGTATGGGCCAGCGGGCTCGCAGGTACTCCGGATAGCGCGTGTGGTAGGACGTTGTAAACGGGACGCGTCGATGGCGGCAGTAGCGCCAGACGGCCAGACCTAGCGGGCCTTCAGTCGCGATGTGGATCGCGTGGGGCCGGAACGCCCTCATCTCACGCAGGATGTGCGGTCCGGGCCAAATCGCCAGCCGGATCTCCGGATAACTCGGCGCCGGGATGCTGAACATCCCGTTCGGGGAAATCACGCGGACTTCGTGGCCCAGCCGCGTGAGGGTGTCGATCGTGGCCTTGAGGGTTGTCACTACGCCATTGGTCTGCGGTGACCAGGCGTCCGTTGCAAGTGCAATTCTCACGCTGCGTCGGGAAGCAGCTCGTCAGCCGAGCGGCGGACGACGCCAGCCGCATGGGGCCAGCGAAGCAACTCCAGCTCGCCGGTGTGCTTCTCGACGAGAGCGGAGCAGGACTCTACCCAATCACCCGTATTGCAGTAGAGGGTGCCGTCGATCGGGCGGAGGTTTGCGCGGTGGATGTGACCGCAGACCACGCCGTCATAGCCCTGTTCCCGGGCGTGATTGGCGGCTACGTTTTCGAATTGCGCGATGTACCGCAGGCTCACCGGGATGCTGAGCTTGATTCGCTCGGCCACCGGCCAGTACGGACGCTTCACAGCGCGCAGGAAATTGTTGACCCCATGACTCAACATGACTACGACTTCGTACATCGCATCGCCCAGTTTCGTGAGCCAAGGGGCGCAAGAAACGATCCCGTCGAACTGGTCGCCGTGCATGACCAGGAGACGCTCGCCGCGGGCGGTCCGGTGGACCCATTCGCGGTGCACCTCGAGTTGTCCCTGGAGCATCTCGGCCATCACGCCGAGGCTGGCGTCGTGGTTCCCGGGGATATAGACCAGGCGGGTGCCCGCACGCTGCCGCGCGAGCAACGTCCGAACGACCTGGGTGTGCTCAGGGCTCCAGAAAAAGCGACGTGCCATGCTGAGAGCGTCCACGATGTCGCCCACGAGCACGATGCACTCCGCTTCCACACCGTGGAGGAACTCGTTGAGCTCGCGGGTACGCGCCCGTTTGAAGCCAAGGTGGATATCGGACAGAAACAGGGTCCGGACCTTCATCCTGCGAGGGCGTTGGGAGTTGGCCATAGTCACAACCGACCTTTGTGGGCTTGCGGGGCGTGTGAGCCCCCATGCCCGGGTAGGGTCGACTCCGGCTATGTCGTTTCCATGACAATGCCGCTAAGTGTTTCTTACGAAATAGGGAGTTGTGCGCGAAATCTAAAGAGCCTCCCTCAACTCCGGCGTCGTAACGAGGGCGACTGCCATCGAGCAGATTTCGTCGATCGTTTCGCGCGCATAGCGGGGACTATGTAAGCGAAAGGATCGACGAAAGCTGCCGATGGCAGGCGGCCGCAGTAGACGTCCGGGGTTGAGGGAGGCTCTATACCGCAACGACGGACGTTGGACGATTTTGCTGCTGTTGGACACGCTGCAGGGGGAAATGACAGGTGAAGGTGCTGCCGCTGCCCAAGGTACTCTGCACCTCGAGCTCCGCGCCATGGCGTTGGAGGACGTGTTTCACAATTGCCAAGCCCAGTCCGGACCCTCCGGTGGCCCGGGAGCGACCGGCGTCGACGCGATAGAAGCGCTCAGTGAGCCGTGGGATGTGCTCTGCAGGAATTCCCATACCCGTGTCAGTGACGGAGAAGTGCGCGCCCTCGTCGTCCACCCACCAACGCATTTCAATCGAGCCTTCGGGAGGCGTGTACTTCGCTGCGTTGTCGACAAGGTTGGAGAACGCCGAGTGAATTTCGGGCTCGTCACCGATGAGATGGGCGTCAGAGTCGATGCGAGCGCGAACATCTCGCGGGTGCGTAGGCCGTGCGAGCACGTCCTTGCGCAAGATGGAGATGAGAGCGGGGACGTCCAGCGATTCACCGCCGACCACCTCGTCGGTCTCCTCGAGGCGCGACAGCGCGAGGAGGTCGCGGATGATGCCGGTCATGCGGTCGGCTTGGCGCCGCATCTCCGTCACCGGGCCCTGCAGATCGCGGTCGAGCGCCGGGTCCTGACTCAACGTCTCCAGGTACCCACTGATCACCGTCAGTGGCGAACGGAGCTCGTGCGAGGCATTTGCGACGAAATCTCTGCGCACCGCCTCGAGCCGCATCTGTCTCGAGACATCATTCACGAGTAACAACTGTTGGCCGTCACCGTAGGGGACGACCTGCAGCGAAAGGTAACAATCCTCAGCGGTCGCGGGCTGGATGACCACCGGGTTCGAATAGTCCTGTTTCGCGAGGTAGTGAGCGAACTCGGGCTCGCGCAGGAGGTTCTCGATGCGCAGGCCAAGGTCCGCGGTGCGACGCAGATTCAGGAGGCGGCCCGCCATCCGGTTGAACCAGATGATTTCGCGCTGGCCATTGAGGATTACCACACCGTTGGGAAGCGCGGCGGTCGAACGCTGGAGCTGACGGATGAGTTGCACGAAGCGCTGCTTGTGGAAGCGCTTGCGCCGATGCAGGCGCACGATCTGCGAGATGATCTCGCCCCACACTCCGCCGACGTCGGGAGCGTCCGCGTAGCTTCGATGGCGTAGCCACCATTCGAGGCGGAAGAGATTGGAAAGCTGCCAGGCGAGGTGGATCGTCAATGCCACGGCGAGCCCGGCCCAGGGCCGGCTGAACAGAAAGCCGATGCCCATACCGAGGATGACCGTGCCTAGCAGGCGCCCCGCCGCGAACCACCATGCCTGTGTAGCGGGCTGCATGCGAGGTCTCAAGTCTCCTGCTCTATCAATGCTGCTCGAACGGTACTCGCCTCAAACCGTGCGTGCTGAGAAACGGTACCCGGAACCACGGACAGTCTGGACGAAACGATCGTACCCGAATTCCTCGAGCGCTTTGCGCAGGCGACGAATGTGCACGTCAATCGTGCGCTCTTCGACGTACACGTTGCCACCCCAGATGCGATCGAGAAGTTGATCGCGGGTATAGACACGCTCCGGGTGCGTCATGAAGAACTCGAGCATCCGATATTCCGTCGGGCCGAGAGCGACAGTGCGGTCGCCAACCATGACCCGATGGCTGGCTTGGTCGAGAGCCAGGCCATCAAACTCGATCATCTCATCGACGCCGTTCACCGTGGTGCGTCGCAGCACGGCGTTGATTCGCGCAAGCAGCTCTCGGGGCGAGAAGGGCTTGGTCACGTAGTCGTCGGCGCCGCCTTCGAGGCCGGCAACCTTGTCGCCCTCCTCCGCTCTGGCGGTCAACATGATCACGGGGAGCTCGCGTGTCTCACGATCACGCTTCAGTGCGCGCGTGAGTTCCAGCCCGCTCATGTCGGGGAGCATCCAGTCGATCAGGACTAGATCCGGACGCTGGTCCGCGAGGGCCGCCCGCGCCGCGCGGCAATCCTCGGCTTCCCGGACTTCGAATCCGGCGCGCTTGAGACCGAACGCGATCATCTCGCGGATCGGCCGCTCGTCTTCAACGATCAATACCTGTTTCGCGGGCATGGGTAACGCAATTGGAATGGCGCGGGTATTACATGTTCACAGTGTTTCAGATTCATGACGGCGGGGCACTTTCTTTTAAATCAAGGGGTAATGCGCTCACCTGGAGGGTTTTGAGGGTTGTGCCACGTGCGCGACATTGTCGCGTAAATAAACAGGAATAGCGGCTTCGGGGGGGTGCAGGCGGCCAGCGGCGACTTCCGGGACGGCCAGGAGGGCGATCTCGATGGCTCGGGGGAGGAGCTCGGTTAGGGGTCCGTCCAGGTTTGCCATCGGGACGGCTGCCTGGAGGGCTGCCGCGTAGACCCGGAATCCCCTGCCGGCGCCGAGGGTCGTAGCGGCGGTCCACTCGGGTGGGAGTCTGACGTCGGTTGGTTTGCTGACGTGTTCCTCGCCTTCGAGGCGGGCGAAACCATCGTCGGTCCGGTGGAAGCAGGCCCAGTAGACCTCGCTCATGCGGGCGTCGTTGCAGACGAGGATGCGCGTGGGTGTGGTCGCGGCGGCGGTCACGCGCGTGGCGGCGGGCGTGGCCGGTGCCGCTGCGGTCGCGACGCTGGCAGCGGCAGTTGCCGCCGCGAGGCCGAAAGCGCGCTGGGCGGTGGCTTGGAGGTCGGAGATTGGGACAACGCCTAAGTTGGCGCCGAAGGCTAGCCCTTGGGTGACCGTGGCGGCGAGGCGAACGCCCGTGAATGAACCCGGGCCGCGGCCGAAGGCTATGGCGTCAAGTTCGGTGAGGGCGGTGCTCGCTTCGGAGAGCAGCTCGTCGACCATCGGTAGGATGCGTTCGGCGTGACCGCGCTCCATCTCGATCTCGCGGGTGCGGATGCTCCCGTCGATGAGTAAGGCGGCGGAGCAGTTTTCGGTGGCTGTATCGAGCGCGAGGATTTTCACGGCGCGGTTGCCGTTCGCGCTGACGGCGATTGCGCTGTTGCATCGGGCACAGACGCGTCGGCGGCTGCGGTCGCGGGCGTGCCGCTGGCATCAGCCGCGACCGGCTCACTCGCAGCAACGCTGCGCGGAGCGTGCTTTCGGATGAACCGCATGGCTTCATCGCGATCGCGCGTGGGAGACATGGCAGGTAGCGCGGCCAACAGCACTTTGCCGTAGCCGCGCCCCATCATGCGAGGGTCGCAAATCACAACGGTGCCGTAGTCCTCTTCGCTGCGAATGAGGCGACCAACACCCTGCTTCAACGCCAGCGCGGCCTCCGGAAGCTGATAGTCCCTGAATGCGTTGCCGCCTGTGGCCTGCAGGTGATCGATACGCGCTTTCACCAGAGGATCATCGGGCGAGGCGAAGGGCAGCTTCTCAATGATCACCAGGCGCAGAGCCTCGCCCTTGACGTCGACACCTTCCCAAAAGCTGGTGGTTCCGAGGAGCACACCGTTTCCATCTTCGCGGAACTCCTTCAGGAGCCTTTCGCGTGGTGCCTCACCCTGCACGAACAGCTTGTAAGGGCTCTCTTCTCTCGACCAGCATGAACGCAACAGGGCGGCCCCTTGGGAAAGAGCCCGGTGGCTGGTGAAGAGAATGAACGCCCCTCCCCGAGCGGCATCGATCAGGGGTAGCGCCGTCTCGATCACGGCGGAGACATACTTTGGCGAGGCCGGCTCGGGCAGTCCCGCCGGAAGATACAACAGACTCTGCCGCGGGTAGTCGAAGGGGCTGTCGATTTTCAGGGTCGGGCTTTCGACCAGGCCCAAACGGCCCGTGAAATGGGTGAAGTCTTCTCCGAGCGAGAGTGTCGCAGAAGTGAAGATCCAGCCGCAGCGCCGCGACTGCAGGAGCGAGAGAAATCGCGCGGAGATATCGAATGGCATCAGGCTGAGCGAAAAGCTGCGCGGGGTGACCTCAACCGCGCGCACGCCCTCGATGTCGTCCAGGTTCGCTATCCGATCCAACGACAACACCAAGTCGCCAACACGCTCTCCTAGCTGCGCCAGCGGGCTGTCGTCGCGAAGGTCCGAGAGTTTGCCCTCCAAGGTTTGTACTGAGTGGGCAAGGTCATCTACTTGCGCGTTGAGTTGGACACCCATCTCAGCCAGGGGGAAACGGCCGGTTCTCGCCGGGAGGGAGGCCGAGAGTTGTTGTTGGGCTTGCTCCACGCCGCGCACGGCCGCAACGATACTCGCTACGAGCTCGCCCGCGTCACTGTCGGAAGGAATATGCGCGAGGTATGACGCGGCCTCCGTGTGGATCTCTTTCAGCAGGTTCTCGATCCGGCGGCTGCTGACGTTAGCGCCGAAGAACTGGGTCGCAAGGTCCGGGATCTGGTGCGCCTCATCGAGAATGATCGAGTCAGCGGCGCCGAGGATGTCGCCGAACCCGTCTTCTTTCAGAGCGAGGTCTGCCAGCAGCAGATGGTGATTGACGATGACGATGTCGGCATCCAGAGCTTCGCGGCGAGCCACAGCGACATGGCAGCGTGAGATCTCGGGGCACTTGTTCCCGAGGCAGTTGTCGCGCGTGGAGGTGACTTGCGGCCAGACGGGATGAGAATCGGAGAGGCCGCGGACTTCCGCCAGATCACCTTGACGCGTGGTTCGGGACCAACGTTGGATGCGGGCGAGCATCGTACCGAGGGATGTGGCTCCGTCATCGCTGTCAGTGTCGGTGGTGGCGGTAGCGCCATCGCTGGCAGCGGTATCCAAGGTGAGCTGCTCGCCGCCGGGGCCGATTCGGGCGAGCCGATAGCGACACAGATAGTTGGTGCGGCCCTTCAACAAAGCGATGCGCGCCGGACGACCGAGAGCGGCGGCTACCAGCGGCAAGTCCTTTGAAAAGAGCTGGTCCTGCAGCGTCCGCGTGCCGGTGGAAATGAGCACACGGGACCCGCACAAAAGCGCGGGTACGAGATATGCGAACGTCTTGCCGGTGCCGGTGCCGGCCTCCACGACGATCGTTTCCCGGTGCTCGAGCGCAGTGGCGACGCGTTGGGCCATGCGGAGCTGCTGCCACCGGGATTTGAAGTCCGGTAGGGCGCTCTGCAAAGGCCCCCCGGGGCCGAATATGTCTTCCAGATCCAGCATCCCGCCATGATAGCGGCCGGCTGGCGGCCTCGGGGGTGGCGTTCTGTTCGGTAATGGAACAAATCGGGACCTTTTATCCTACTTTATGAAGGCCTCCAAAACGCCCTGGCTATACTGGGTCGCCTGGATGGTGCGTTGCCACGCACTCGACTTGCCCGAGCGGCAAAACGACCTGGGTAAAGGCCGTGCCGCCGAATATGAGGTGTTCGTGGATGGCCACTGCTGCAAATATGCTTGCCCCGCTCTCCCAGTTGAGTCCCGCGGTCGCGAAGTGGGTTGAGTCGGTACGCGAGCTCACCCAGCCCCGTGCGATTCACTGGTGTGATGGGTCGGAGGCGGAAGCGCGGGAGCTGACCGCGAAGCTCTTGAAGGATGGAGAGTTGAAGGCTCTCAATCCCGAGTTCTTCCCCGGCTGCCATCTCGCCCGCTCGAATCCGAGCGACGTAGCGCGCGTCGAGCACCTCACCTACATCTGCTCTCGTTCCAAGGAAGACGCGGGTCCGAACAACAACTGGATGGACCCGGACCAGGCGCACACCAAGATGCGCGATCTGTTCCGCGGTTGCATGCGCGAGCGGACGCTGTACGTCATTCCTTATTGCATGGGGCCTATCGACTCGCCGCTGTCTCGCTGCGGTGTCGAAATCACCGACAGCCCCTACGTCGTTCTCAACATGATCATCATGACGCGCGTGGGTCGCGCGGCCCTTGAGCGCATCGCGCACGACGGCATCTTCGTGAAGGGTCTCCACTCGATCGGCGAGCTCGATCCCGAGCGTCGGTTCATCATGCACTTCCCCGAGGAGCTTTCGATTGAGAGCTTCGGGTCGGGCTATGGCGGCAACGCGCTGCTGGGAAAGAAGTGCCACGCGTTGCGCATCGCCAGCTACCAGGCGCGCACGGAAGGTTGGCTCGCCGAGCACATGCTCATCGTGGGTCTCCAGAATCCCAAGGGCGAGACCCACTACATCGCGTGCGCGTTCCCGTCCGCGTGCGGAAAGACGAATCTTGCGATGCTCATTCCGCCGGGCTCCATGCCGGGTTGGAAGGTGTTCACGGTCGGTGACGATATCGCCTGGTTGCACCCTGGCTCGGATGGGCGTTTGTGGGCGATCAACCCCGAGGCCGGTTACTTCGGCGTGGTGCCGGGGACGAACGCCGAAACGAACCGCAACGCGTACGATACGATCCGGCGCGATACGTTGTTCACCAACGTAGCGCTCACCGCGGACAATCAACCCTGGTGGGAAGGTCTGCCGACGGGCAAGCCGGTGATCGATTGGCAGGGCCGTCCTTACGACGCGTCCCGCGGTCCCGCTGCGCATCCGAACTCGCGCTTCACGGTGTCGGCTAAGCGCAATCCGGCGTACTCGCCGCATGCGGAGGATCCGAAGGGCGTGCCGATCAGCGCGATCGTCTTCGGTGGTCGCCGTCGCGAGGTTGCCCCGCTGGTTTACGAGTCGCGGGACTGGAAGCACGGCGTTCTCGTTGGAGCATCCGTAGCGTCCGAGACCACAGCCGCTGCCGTCGGTCAACAAGGTGTCGTTCGCCGCGATCCGATGGCTATGCTGCCGTTCTGCGGCTACAACTTCGCCGATTATTGGCAGCATTGGTTGAACATCGGTTCGAAGCTGGCTCGGCCGCCGCGCATCTATCACGTCAACTGGTTCCGCCGCGACGCGCAGAACAAGTTCCTGTGGCCCGGCTACGGTGAAAACCTGCGCGTGCTCGAGTGGATGCTCGATCGTTGCGCCGGCAATGCGGGTGCGACGGAGACGGCTATCGGGCGTCTGCCGCGGCCGGAAGATATCGATACGAAGGGTCTCGATGTCAGCGCGGATGCGATGAAGGCACTGCTGAGTGTCGATCCGACGTCGTGGAAGAAAGAGGCGTCGGATATGCGCGCCTACCTCGAGCAGTACGGGAGCCGGTTGCCGGCGGACCTGATCGAGGAATTGAAGGGGTTGGAGAAGCGGCTGGGCTGAGGGCCCGCCCGCCCCTCGTCAGCTATTCGTTGGAAGCCGGCTCGCTGATTCGATGCCGGCTCCAGCTCAGTCAGCCGGTAGCCGGCTTTCGATCTCAGCTTTCTTCGCAAACGAACCGGATGGTCTGGGGCGAATCCTGCTCGGGCAGGCGGCCCAGGCCGATGGTGCCCTCCCCTTTGATCTGCAGGCTGTCCCGTCGTACGAAGGACTCTTCGCCGTCGGCCGTCTGCACGAAGGTGCCGTTGGTGCTCTGGTCGATGAGCACGAATTTGTTGCGGCTGATCTCGATGCGGGCGTGCAAGCGGGATATCAGGTTCCCTTTGATCACGACGTCGTTATCCTCCGCGCGACCGATCGTGATGCTGGAGTGCTGCTCATCGATCACGAGATCGCGGTCGTTCGCTCGGAGGCGGAGGCGCAATAGACGCACCGGCCGGGAGTTCATCGAGATGGCCGGCACCATGCTGGTGACGTCTTCCGACTGCCACAGCACTTCGTAGAGCGCAACCTCGTTACCCTGCCCCTTGATGGCGGCTATGTCGATCTGGCGGCAGGACGCGCGCCATTCCGGAGAAAGCCGCTCGACGGTCGCCAAGGTCGTGATGATCTGACCGGCCTTGGCCTGGCTGGTCATGCGGTTGGCCGTGTGGACGGTGGCGCCGAACACATCCCGGTTTTCGAGCATGACCGGCCCGAAATGACAGCCGATCCGGATGGAGACGGGCTGGCCATCCACCTTGAGCTGGGCGTGGCTGGAGATCTGCTGCTGCATTTGCGCTGCAGCATTCAGGGCCTCATCGGCACTGGGAAACGTGGACATGACCTCGTCTCCCATCGTTTTGATCACCGTGCCCTGCCGCTGCTCCGTCGCGCTGCGCATGACATCGATGCAAATGGCTACCATATCGCGCGCGCGCAGGTCGCCCATCAGCTCATAGAGCCGGGTCGAGCCGACGACATCGGCAAACAGTATGGCTAGTTCGATATCCTTTCCCATGTACCACAAGCGGCCACCGGTAGTCGGCTACGGGCAGCTCAACGACTTGCAAAGGATTATACAAGAGCAGCCTGAGCCCGCTAGCGATTGAGCTGGCGCTTAACTGGAGTTAATTCGCTCCCGGGCCGGGCTGGATCACACTGGGGCATCCAACCCGTCGCCGCCCTGAGACAACCTGGATTCAGTCTCGAGCAGCAAGTGGCAGTCCGCCAGCGAGCTCGCCCGCAAGCTCAACGCGAAGCTGCGGCGCGCAATGCCTGCGCCCGCCGCGTGTTGAGCACCGACAGGGAGGATGTAGCAATCTCACGGGCCGCCGCTGAGGGCCGCCCCAGTAGGTGCGACTTAATCAGGCCGGCCCCCGGGCTACGGGCGCAAGAACTCCACCGTGACTTGGGCAATCTGCTCTTCGAGCCAGCCGGAAATGGCCCGCTCGCGCGCCAGATGCTCGTCACACATCCGGGCAATCTCCGGCTGCTCGAGCTCCAGTGCCGCCGCGCGTAGCGAAATGTAGGTCGCGATCTCAAGATGCATGGACGCATACGCAGCGACGCAATCCTTCACCGGCACATCGAGCGAGGGCAAGCCGGAGTAGGCATGCGCGACCCCGACAAAACGGCTGGTAAGGTCCCTGACTGTCGAGGTGTCAGATCCCAGCTTTTTCAGGCAGGCTTCCAGGGCGGCGACCTGGGCAAGCGAGTCCCGCCAATGCTCCCGAAATCGCCCCGCGAGCTCGGGGTGCCTCGAGAATCGGTCCGCGAGCCGATCCAGGTTGTCGACGTTCGCTCGCTCCATCGCATGCGCATGGCGCAGCCAATCAATGAGTGCCCGTTTGCCGTTCGTCATGGCTTCGCTCCGCCTCATTACTTCGCACTGAGCTCTTGGCCCGATTCGGGCGCCAGCGACACCACCGCGGAGGTCTCGTGGTCGGGGCTGTACATGTCACGATACAGCTTCCAGGTGTCGCCGGTTCTCTTCCAGACGCGAATGTACTTGCCGGCTTCGACGTTCGCGCCGACTTTCACATTTCTGACAATGTACACGCCTTGCTCGACCGCCAGGTCCCCGCGCACCATGCTCCACTTCGAGTCGTTGCCGTAACTCAGATACTTGTCGATGTTGGACTTGAAGAAGGCGAGGATATCCGGCTTACCGTCGATGGCGGCGTGTTGAGGCGCAAGGATCTGGGCGTCGTCGGTGTAGTTCGCCGCCACGCGTACGGCATCGCCCTCGTTGAAGTCACGGGCGATGGCCCCCGTCACTGCCGGCGGCAGCCGCTCATCCGCCTGCGAACACCCGATGAGGTTCGCACAAGCCATCAGGACCAGGACGCCTGCCGCCACAGGATAGACTTTCATAGGCGTGACTCCCGAGAATGACGGAGTCTTAATGCCGCAGCCGGGACCGATGCGCCCGGCCGTAGTACTGACTCCGCGCGTCGTGGAATATCACCAATCTGCCCGACGTAACTTTCCGCCGGTTGCAGGTGCGAGTCAACTCCCCGGTAGCGTGCGCGGCCAACGCGCCTTCTCCGAAGGATATACTGTGTCAATGCGCCGGATTGATGCGTTGCGTAAATGCCGCTCCGGTGCCGCCTGTCAGTCGACCTCGGCGCAAATGCGCGGGGTTGGGATGGCTCGTCTGAATAACCCCGGGCCCGCGTCGGGTGCGCGAGAGCCTTCGCTCAGGGTGCGGCGGTACTCGCGAGCTCCGGGCATTCCTCCATAGAGGCCCAGCATGTGGCGCGTGATGGCCGACAGGCGATCACCTTTTGCCAGCGCTCGGTCGGCGTATCGCGCCATGCGATCGAGATGCTCTTCCCTGGAGGGAGTCGGAGGCGAGTCGGGATATAAAGCGTGCTCGAGCTCGGCGAGGACGAAGGGGCGATGGTAGGCCTCGCGGCCGAGCATCACGCCGTCTGACCAACTCAACGCCTCCTCTACCGCGCCGGCGTCTTTGAAGCCGCCGTTCACAATGAAGGGGAGATTCGGGAAAGCGGCTTTCAGGCGCTTCACTACGTCGTAGCGCAGGGGTGGAACTTCGCGGTTGTCTTTCGGGGAAAGGCCGCCGAGGACTGCCTTGCGGGCGTGGACTATGGCTACCTGGCAGCCGGCGGCGGCGATGCTTCTGACGAACTCGTGCAGGGCTTCGAAGTCAGCTTCGGTGAAGCCGGCGACCGCCTCGCGGGCCGTCTTGCCGGTGGCGGTGATGACTCCAACACGCATTTTCACGGTGACTGGAATTTTCACGCGTGCGCGCATGGCGGACACGCAAGCGGCGACTGTGTTGGGCTCGAGCATCAAACAGGCGCCGAAGGCGCCACTGGCTACGCGGTCGCTGGGGCAGCCGCAGTTGAGGTTGATTTCGTCGTAGCCGGCCTCCTCGCCCAGCTTCGCCGCCTCGGCCAGGTCGTCCGGCTCGCTGCCGCCTAACTGCAGGGCCACGGGGTGCTCTTCGGGGTCGAAGGACAGCAGGCGGTCGCGGTCGCCTCGCAGGATCGCCGCGGCGGTGATCATTTCGGTGTAGAGGAGCGTATGGGGGGAGAAGCCGCGCAGGAAGTAGCGGCAGTGGCGGTCGGTCCAGTCCATCATGGGGGCGACCGACACTCGGCGCTCTATATTGCTGATTTTCAAGTGGAAATTCCGGAGCGTCGGGTCCAGTCACGCATTAGACCGACGAAGTATTTGCGGTGGGCGTAAGGCTATATTTTTGCGCAGCTTTTTGCACGGCCTGAGGTGCACTGCAGCCTTGGAACCGTGACAGAACTGGACGCGGAAGGAGATAAGAAAACCCCGATCGGAGGTTATCTCCTCTTTATGGACACCCCACTACACTGTAGTTACGCTATGCAATATGAGCACGCTCAAATTCGAGTGGGATGAGAAAAAGAACGCCGCCAATCGGCGCAAGCACGGCATCTCCTTCGCGGAAGCGAAGACGGCGTTCTTGGATGATAACGCGCGTGTGATGCCCGACCCGGAACACTCGGAAGACGAAGAGCGGTTCGTACTCATGGGTTTAAGCATATCCGTGCGAGTGCTGGTCGTCTGTCACTGCTATTGGCGCAGCGGTGAAATCATTCGCATCATCTCGGCTCGCAAGGCTGATCGAGACGAAATCGATCAATATCACTGGTGGCAACGATGAAGAAACACTACGACTTTTCAAAATCAGTCCGGAATCCATATCTGAGCAAGGCAAAGAAACAGCTCACGATTCGCTTGGATAAGGACACGATTGAGTACTTCAAGGCGCTAGCGGAGAAGAACGGTATCCCCTATCAGAACTTGATCAATTTGTATTTGCGGGAGTGCGCGGAATCAGGGAAGACTCTTGCGATGAAATGGGGCTAACTTCATACAACGAGTATGATTTCACCTTTCCAGCACTTCCCCCTGCTCTTCTGCGAATGCAGGTGAGACACCTGTATGAAAGCCTCTATACAACGTCTTTTATGCAGAGGAGCATGGCTTCCCGGAAGTGCGGCGGCAAAATCTGCATGTCTGGATTCGCGAGCGAATCCAGAGATTTTGCGATTGCGACTTGCAGGGATTGCAGGGATTGCAGGTGGGAAAACTACGGTCCGTGAGTCCGTGAAGTGCACGACGACAAGCGCCATAACGAAAGGGCGGCGCGACTTCGACGGCCAGGGCGCGGGCTGAGTGTCTTCTGGCCTCAGCCGGACTGCTGCCGCGGTTTCATGCGGTATGAGGTCGTGAATGGCAAACCAGCTCCGGACATCTTCTTGCAAGTGGCGGAGGCACTCGATGCCCGGCCTCGCGCGCGCAGCCCGGCTCAAACCGTGACGGAGCGATCACGAGGCACGCGACGCCAGGTCTTGTGAAACCGTAGCGGCGCTGCGCCAGAAATGATAAGCCGCCCAGAGCGCGAGCCACGAGGTGACCAGCATGGCGTAGCGCAGGGAATCCGCGCCGAACCTCGGCGTGAATGCATCGCTCAGGATGCCAACCAGTTGCGGGCCAACGCCCATGCCGATCAGGTTGACGAGCAACATGACGACGG
>Ga0070665_100004228_pt1 | contig 15113 bp, 8 predicted proteins | sample KBSS13metaG_FD_65862 | JGI IMG/M metagenome (GOLD analysis project Ga0070665, IMG submission 65862) | Switchgrass rhizosphere microbial communities from Kellogg Biological Station, Michigan, USA - KBS S1-3 metaG | ecosystem: Host-associated > Plants > Roots > Rhizosphere > Soil ... | reverse complement strand
GATCGATACGTAAGGATTGATCCCACGGAGGCCAATTCTCAACCGCAGGTACAACGCGCTCGTTGGCCGATCATCCGCCTCTTTTTCCCGCTCGGCATCCTGCATCCGCTTTCCCGCCTCTTTCCCCGTTCACCGCATCCACCATATGGTGGATACAGGCTAGAGTGGCGCGTGGCTAGACTGGAACCGCGTAGCCCGGTCAGACTCTCGCCAGGCTCAAAGAGTGCACGAGCGCCGTGCCATCAGCAATGCCGGAGGAGGGGAGCTTGCCGAACCACGAGCCCGCACGGGCCGCGCCACCCAACACGCGCTTTCACCACATCGCGGCGGCCATTGCAGCCCTCGCGCTGACTTCCTTTCCTGCGGCCAGCGAAAGCGCGACCCAGCCGGCCACCGAGCATCCCTCGTTGCCCGAGATCCGCCGGGTGGCTGACACCCCAACCTCCCACGCGTTCTCCGCGGCCCTCCACCAGAGCCAACCCCTCGATTTGAGCCAGTTCGGCTACACGGAGGAGGAGTACATCGTCAGCGGCACCGCCCGCGTATTCGACTGGCATCCACAGGGCACACAACCCCTCGCCGCGGGCCCGTACACCACCCGAATCCTCATCCGCCGCCCGACAGACCAACGACGCAGCAGTGGCACGGTCATCGTCGAGCCGATGAACCCTTCCGTCGACATCGATCTGCCCATCATGTGGGCCGAGTCGCACGAGCATTTTATGGCGAACGGGGCCACCTGGGTGGGCATCACCATCAAGCCCAACACCGTCAAAGCCTTGCGGGCCTTCGACCCGGTGCGGTACGCCAGGCTCGCCATGCCCAACCCCCGACGAGCGGCAGCCTGCGCCGCCGCCGCAATCAACCCCTGGTCGCAACCCACCACTCCCGCGGATGAAACCGGTCTCGCCTGGGATATGCTGAGCCAACTCGGCGCACTGCTCAAAGCCGCTGCGCCGGCCAACCCTCTCGGCCAACCCGCTGCGCGCCTCTACATGACGGGCCAATCCCAGACGGCCGGATACGCACGACTCTACGCAAGCGTCTTCAGCCGCCGCGAAACCACCCCCGACGACAAGCCCCTCTACGACGGCTTTCTCTACAGCGGCAGTCCCCCATGGCAGGTCCCAATCAACCAGTGTTGGAAGGAGCCGTCGGACGGCGACCCGCGCCTCATCACCGCGGCGGCCTCAGTCCCGGTCATCGAGTTCTTCACCCAGGGAGACATGAAGACCAACGTACCGACCCGTCGACCGGACAGCGATACCTTTCCCGATCTCTTCCGGCGCTACGAGGTAGCGGGCGCCTCGCACGTGGACCCCTACGAAGACCTCTCGTTTGCAGCACCCGAAGACGCAGCCCGGGCCCACGGCCGACTCGACGATAACGCGTCACAGGTTTGTGAGCCCAAGAACGTGACTGCCGGAGACTTTCCGGTCCGTTACGTGTTTGATGCGGCCTGGGCCAATCTCGAAGCCTGGGTCCGCGAGCGCCGACCGGCACCCCGCGCGGCTCCCCTGGAGCTCAAATCAGGCCCCGCCACGCTTCCCCCTGACGAAGCCTTTGTCGTAGACCTCAACGGCAACGCCAAGGGAGGGCTGAGGACACCCTACGTCGATGTCCCGACAGCCCGCTGGGTCGGCGCCAAATCAGGACCCTTTGTCTGCCTCTTCCACGGCTACAAGTTCCCCTTTGAGGGCGCGCGGTTGCAACAGCTCTACGGCAGCCACACCGGGTACGTGAAGTCGATACGCGCGAGCGTCGAGTCACTCGTGACACAACGCTGGCTGACTCTCGGCGACGGGGCAAAAATCGTGCAAGAAGCCGAGGGTGCAAACTGGCCCGGCACAACGCCATCTACCCCCGCCGCCGGCCTCGAACCCACGGCACCGGCCACGACACCCGTCGAGCCCGCCACGCCCTCCGTACCCACCGTTGTGGGTCCGGTCCCCGTCACCGCCCATTCCTGGCCCTGGATCGCAGCGAGCCACACCGCCGGGCCCATCGACCTGGCGAGCCTCGGTTACGTCGAGGAGGAGTACCTCATCAAAGGTCGTGCCCGGGTCCTCGACTGGCCCTCCATCGACCATCTCGGCAGCCTCGCCGAAGGCCCCTATATAACACGCGTCCTCGTGCGACGCCCCGCCGACCCCGCGCGCTTCAGCGGCACGGTATGGATCGAGCCCCTGAACCCATCGATCCGTTACGACTTGCCGCTCGTCTGGGGCGATACCCACGACTATCTCGTGAGCCACGGCGACATCTGGGTCGGCGTCACCATCAAACCCGTCGCGATCCAGTCTCTGAAGGAGTTTGATGCGCAGCGTTACGCCACCCTCGACATGCCGAACCCGCTACCCGAGCAGGCGACGTGCCCACAATCCGTGCTGCCGATGCCGCGCGGCGGACTTCCGCCGGAGTCCTCACCCCGCACCGAAAACGGCCTCATGTGGGACATCCTCTCGCAGACGGCCGCCTGGTTGCGGGACTCCTCGCCAACCCAGCCACTGCATCGCTTTCATCCGCAGCGACTGTTCATGACAGGCGACTCCCAGTCCGGCGCGTTTGTCCTGACCTACGCCAACGCGATCCATCCCTTCGCTAAGTCGCAAGCTGGCGGTCCCCTCTACGACGGCTATCTGGCGACGGTAGCCTCCGGCCCCTCGACCCCGATCCGCCAATGCGCGGCCCCCATCCCAACAGGCGATCCCCGCAGAGTCATCCAACCGCGCGGCGTCCCGATCATGATCGTCGTCTCAGAAACCGAGACGGCAGCCCTCCATCGCCGTCCTGACAGCGACCGCTCCCCCGATCTTTTCCGAGGCTACGAAGTGGCCGGCGCCTCCCACGTCCACCAGGGCGATGGCCAGGGCGACCCCTCAGCAGCGGACGCGGCCAAAACCCAGGGAGCAAAATTCGACACCGACACGGGCTGCGCACAGAAAGACGCCCCGCCCAACGACGTCCCTTTCGGGATGATCGTCGACGGCGCAATGGCCAATCTCGACCGTTGGAGCCGAACCGCCATGCCCCCTCCACACGGCGAACCCATCAAAGTCCGCGAACAACCCCACGGCAACACCCAAGTGGAAAGAGACACCTTCGGCAACGCACTGGGAGGCGTCCGCACCCCCGCACTCGATGTCCCGACAGCCCACTACCACGCGCGAATGTCAGGGCCCGGCATCTGTGAGCTGTGGGGATACCGCGAGCCCTTCAGCGCCGCGCAGTTGAAATCCCTGTACCCCACGCACTCCGATTATCTTTCCAAGCTACGCAACAGTGTGACCGCCCTCGTCGCCGCACGTTGGCTCACCTCTCACGACGGCGACCGAATCATCGCCGCGGCCGCCGCTGCACGAGTACCCTGACGCCAGGTCAGCGGCCGCGTGCGCGCGACGCCTTCTGTAGGACTCGTCCTACATCACGAGTGCGTTTCCATCCCCATCCCCACTGCCACGGAATGAGGAACACCTTCCATCCTCGGGCATTCAGAGCCTCAGTTAGAGCTAGAGAGTCCCCGGGGCATGTCCGACGCGCAACGATGTAAGACCGGCATCAACGGCCTGGATGAGGTCCTTCATGGAGGGCTGATCCCCGAGCGGCTGTATCTGCTCGACGGCAGCCCCGGCTCGGGCAAGACGACATTTGCTCTGCAGTTTTTGCTCGAAGGCGTGCGCCAGGGCGAGAAATGCCTTTACGTGACCTTATCCGAGACCCGGCAGGAGTTGGAGGCGGGCGCCCACTCACATGGATGGTCGCTGCAGGACATCGATGTCGTCGAGGTCATCCCTGACGAGGACGAGCTCAACGCCGACGGAGCGATCACGATGATCCAGCCCTCGGATGTGGAGCTCTCCGAAACGATGACAAAGATCCTTGAAGCCATTGAGCGCGCCAACCCCGCGCGAGTGGTCTTCGACTCGCTTTCCGAGATGCGGCTGCTGGCACAAAGCTCGCTACGCTACCGACGGCAGATCCTCGCTCTCAAGCAGTTCTTCGCAGGCCGTAAATGTACCGTTGTGATGCTGGATGATCGGACGGTCGAGGGCCCGGATGTGCAGCTTCACAGTATTGCGCACGGAGTCATCAGCTTCGACCTGACATCACCTCTCTATGGCGGCGCGCGGCGCCAATTGCGGGTGCTGAAGTTTCGGGCGAGCGATTTCTCGAGTGGCTTTCATGATTTTGCCCTTCGGGAGGAGGGGCTCGTCGTGTTTCCGCGACTGATCGCCGCCGCGCACGGAGTGGAATTCGGTCGCTCTCTCATCAAGAGCGGTGTGGCCTCCTTGGATGCGCTCCTGGGCGGGGGCGTGGAGCGCGGCACCAGCACTTTGTTGGTCGGACCTCCCGGGAGCGGAAAGTCGACCCTTGCATTACAGTACGCGTGCGCCGCGACTCACCGCGGTGACCACGTGGCCAGCTTTATTTTCGATGAGACGAAAGCAGCCCTCCTGGCACGATCGCAGGGGATAGGGCTCTGCGTGCGTGAAGGCGCAGGCGCAGGGGAGATCTCGCTGCGCCAGGTCGACCCGGTCGAGATCTCCCCCGGTGAGCTCGTCGCCATGGTCCGCAACTGTGTCGAGCAGGAGAACGCACGCGTCGTCATCATCGACAGCCTGAACGGTTATCTGAACTCGATGCCCCAGGACAACTTCCTCGTGGCGCAACTGCATGAGCTGCTGACCTATCTGAGCAACCAGGGCGTCACCACCTTCATGGTCGCGGGGCAGACCGGCATGCTCGGCTCCTCCATGAGCTCTCCAGTGGATGCGAGCTACCTGGCGGACTCCATCGTCATGCTGCGATACTTCGAATATGGCGGCGAGGTCAAGAAGGCGCTCTCCGTCATCAAGAAGCGCATTGGGGCGCATGAGCGCTCCATCCGCGAGCTGTGGTTCGATTCGAGCGGGGTGCACTTGAGCGAGCCTCTCCTCGGCTTGCGTGGGGTGTTGACCGGCGTACCCGTGGAGTTGGGAGGCCAACCCGTCGGAGCCACCATCCAACCGCCTCGTGAGTCGTGAGCGGCCAGAGGGTCTTGATATTTCCGCCCAGCCGTCGGGATGGCGAAATCACTAGCAGGGTGCTCCGGCGCGCAGGCCTCATCTGCGCCGTCCACCACCACGCATCCGAGCTCGCCAGGGACATCGAGGGGGGCGCGGGCGCTTTGATTATGACAGACGCGGCTCTGGCGACTCCGGGCGTCGAAGATATTTACGCGGCGCTCTCGAGCCAGCCGGCGTGGTCCGATCTTCCAGTCGTGTTGCTCTGCCAGACGGGCCCTCACGCCCCCGTGGTCGCAGGCCCTTTGACGGTGTTCACCAATCTCACGGTACTGGACCGACCCACTTCAGCCAGAACCTTGGTCAGCACGATCCAGGCGGCGCTGCGTGGACGGATGCGTCAGTACCAGACACGCGATCAGCTCGAGGCGCTCAGACAGGCCGAAGAGAAGCTCCGCGACGCCGACAAGCGCAAGGACGAATTCCTCGCAATGCTTGCGCACGAGCTGCGCAATCCGCTCGCCCCGATCCGCACGGCGGCCGAGTTGTTGTCCCGTGTGCGGGCCGCGGACCAGAAGATTCCCACGATCGCGGCCATTCTTGACCGCCAGAGTTCCCACCTGTCGCGCCTCGTCGATGACCTGCTCGATGTATCGAGAATCACCCAGGGGCGCATCCAACTGAAGCACGATCCCGTGAATCTGTCCTCGGTGATCTCGCAAGCCCTCGAGAGTGTCGAGCCGCTCATGCGAGAACGCGCTCACCACGTCTCTGTTGCGGGCACAGACGTGGCCGTGTATGTACAGGGTGACCGGGAGCGGCTCGTCCAATGCGTCACCAACATCCTGGCTAACTCAGCCAAATACACCAACTACGAGGGCGAGATCCGTGTCGAGATGCGAAGTGATGCGAAGCGCGCGGTAATAGTCGTCGCGGATAATGGCGTCGGAATACCGCCTGACCTGTTGCCACAGATCTTCGATCTTTTCGTGCAGAGCGAGCGCTCGCTGGACCGCTCGCAAGGCGGTCTGGGGATCGGACTGTCGCTGGTCCGGAGACTGGTCGAAATGCACGGCGGCACGGTAACCGCAGCGAGCGAGGGGCCCGGCCGCGGCGCGCGGTTTGAGCTGACTTTGCCATTGATAGCGGCGCCCAGGCGTGAGGCATCCCCGGCTATACCTTGATCAAATTCCGGGCGGCGGGTCAGGAGCGGCTTCGTGAACGCTTCGAAAGGGCGCAGACCGAGGGCGACTTACCGAAGACGGCCAAACCCCATGTCCTCGCCGCGTTTGTGATGACAATCGCCCAGGGCATCGCAGTGCAGGCCAAAGCCGGTGTGAGCCAGCTACCACCCCACCGCCTCCCCATCCTTGCGATGATCCGAAGCCCCCCGCAACACCCCGGCAAGCGGCCTGTCGCGCGCCCCTGCCTCCGACGCCCCCGGGACGCCCGGATAACGCATGACCTCAATCCCCTGAAATCCCCCCATATCCTCCCCATTCGCCGCGACCACCTGGTGCCCCCGCGCGCTCAGCGGCGCCCCCACCGCCTCGAACAGGTTCGACTCGAGATACAGCGTGTTAGTCGCCTGCGCATGCGAAAACCGCGCCGCATCACTGGCAGCCTGAGGATTGGCGCCCAGGTCGATCATGTCGACCAACACCTGCGCATGCCCCTGCGCCTGCTGACTGCCTCCCATGAGCCCGAACGCCATGACCGGCACGCCGTCCTTCATGACGAACCCCGGCAACAGTGTGTGAAAAGGCCGCTTACGCGGAGCCACCACATTCGGACTGTGCGGATCCAACGAAAACAACGCCCCGCGGTCATTCAGAACAAACCCATAGCCCGGCACGGTAATCCCCGCGCCAAACGTGTCATAAATGCTGTAAATGAACGAGACCAGATTCCCCCAACGATCCGCCACGGCGAGATAGACGGTCCCGCCCACCGGATCGCCTTTGGCCTGCGGCGTCATCGCTTTGCGCATGTCGATCCGCCCACAGAGCTCGCCCGCGTAACTCTTCGAGATCAACCGTGCGACGGGCACTGAAGTGAACGCCGGGTCACCGTTGTAGGCATACAGATCCGCATAAGCGAGCTTCTTCGCCTCCACCAGCAGATGCCAATAATCAGCGGAAGAGGGCCCCACAGCGGCGAGGTCGACCCCGAGCTTCGGCGCGCACACCTCCAGGATGTTCAGCATCTCGAGCGTCGCGAATCCCTGCGTGTTGGGCGGAAATTCGTAGATGTCATACCCGTGATAGTTGGTTGAGAGCGGCTGTTCCCAAGTCGCACGGGTGTCGCGGAGATCTTGCGCCGTCAGAGTGCCTCCCAGCGCGCTCGACTTGCGTAGGATGGCTTGCGCAATCTCGCCCTCATAGAACGCCGCCCGCCCCTGCGCCTGCAGCACGCGGAATGCGTGCGCCAGGTCAGGATTGCGGAAGAGACCGTAAGGCGCAGGTGCCTGGCCGGCAACCAGGTACGTTTTCGCCGAGTCCGGATCCGCGCTCAGCAGTTCCACCCCTTCCGTCCAGTCATGCCGGATCCGCTCACTCACACCAAAGCCTTGCTCAGCCAGCACCGCGGCGGGCTCGAGAACCTCCTTGAAGCCGAGTGTCCCGACACGCCTCAGCACCGCATCCCACGCATCCACGGCGCCGGGAACCGTCGCCGAGTCGATTCCATGCAGAGGCATATGGCCGTCCTGCGCACGCGTCGCCATGCGAGTCAAAGTCGCGCCCGCGGGCGCGCGACCGCTCCCATTCAGAGCGATCAGCTGCTTCTCCCTGGCGCTCCAGGCGATCATGAACACATCGCCGCCCATCCCTGCGCTTTCCGGTTCGACAACATTCAACACGGCGGCGGTTGCAACGGCTGCATCGAACGCATTTCCGCCCTTCTCGAGAATGCGCAGACCCGCTTGGGCCGCAAGTGGCTGGCTGGTAGCGACCATCCCGTTACGGGCCACCACCTCGGACCGTGTTTGCGACAGCCACCCGCTCGCACGATCGCCCCGCGGCGCGGAGAACGGCCGGGGGCTTTCAGCCCGCGCGCAAGTCGCAATGGATGTCAGACACAGGACGAGGGCGGCCCCGCGCGACAGCTTGGACGAGGTCATGAAAACTCCGCGAAAGAAATAGGACTCAAGGTTGCAGGACAATCCGGTCCGCATCGACCTCGGCGCGAATCCCGAACGCCGCCTGCAGACTGTTGATCCAACCCATGATGTTGGCTTGCGTGACGGTGCCGGTCACGCGCAGATCGCCGGTCCGCTCATCACCGAGAACAATGGGCTTCGACGCATATCGATTCACATCCTGTATGACATCGCGAAGCGGCTCGGACTCGAACGCGAGTCGTCCGTGTTGCCACGCGACGGCGCTCGATGCGTCACTCAGCGCCTGGGTCGACTCGAGGGTGCCCCGGGTGACCGTCGTACGCTGACCTGCCTTGAGCGGCGCAGCGGAACCGGCCGGCACCGCAGGCCCGATCCACGCGAGCGGGGTTGCGGCGGCCATCGGCTGAACCAGCACGCGCCCCTCGAGCACCGACACCACCACTCGATCGCCGCTGCGCCGGATGTTGAATGCGGTTCCGACGGCCGTGATATTCGCGTTGCCGGCGCGCACCAGAAACGGCCGTGTCGGATCCTTGGCGACCTCGAAGCAGGCCTCGCCGGAGAGCAAATCGATGCGCCGTTGGCGACTGTCCAGGGTCACCCGGATACGGGTGTGCCCGCCGAGTTGCACGGTGGAGCCATCGGCGAGGCGAACATCGGCATTCTCCCCGACCGAGGTCGCGTAATCCACACCAGCGCGCAACCCGCTCACGAGAGAAGGCACGAACCAACTGCCCACGCCGACGCAGCTCAAGGCGACCAGCAACATCGCCGCCAGCGCAAAGCGCCGCAGGCCGGGACGCGAAGACTTGCGGCGCGCACGGATCCAGTCGCCTACGGGCATAGACCCATCGTAGGTATCCGCCTCGAGCTCGTGAGCGGCCGCCGGCCCGGGCTCCGCGACCCCGCCGAAGAGAGCCCACATTTCCTCCAACTCCTGGAAGACCTGCCGGTGACGCTCTTCCCGCGCCATCCATTGCTGCCACGCGCAGACCTCTTCCAAAGTCGGGCTGGGTTGTCGCAGGCGCGTCAACCACTCGGCCGCGTCCACATAGACCGGGTCTCGCTCCAAATCCAGGCGCGCCTCATTCATCGCCGCCGTCCCGGGGCTCGAGGTTCGCACGGCAATGAAGCAGGGCCCGCACTACGTAGGTGCGAACCATTCGCTCGGACAAGTTCATCCTGGCCGCGACCGCCGGAAAGTCCAGGCCTTGAAAGCGATTGAGAACAAAGGCCTCGCGACATTTCGGCGGCAACCCCATCAGCAGCTCGCCCAGGCGTTTCACCTCCTGGGCGCCCACCGCGGCGCGCTCGGGAGTGCGATTGTCCGCGAACTCCCTGAACAAAGGCGTATTCATCGCCCGTGTATGCACGTCGTCGCGGCGTGCCCAGTCGATGGCCAGGTTGGCAGCGGTCTTGAAGAGGAAGGAGCGCAGATAGCTGACCGCACCGGGCTGATCCAGGCTCAGGAGGCGGACATAAGCTTCCTGAGCCACCTCGAGCGCCGCTTGTCGTGAGCGCACGCGAGGCAACAGGAACCGGATCAGCGCCTCGTTGTGTTCCCGGAACAGGCGCTCGATCGTTTCCGGACGTCCAGGACCGGCCGGACTCTCCCCCGGAGCTTCTTCTTGTGCAATCGAGCGGTCTGCTCTCATGGTGCCCTGACGGCCACAGCCTCTCCCCATTAGACGAACTCGCCGCTCGATTCTGCAATACCCTGGCATGTGCCGGCGGGGATTGCAAAATGGGCGCCCGAGTTCGTCTGAACGAGAGAAGAGGGGGCAACAGACTCACCCAATGTAACGCACGGGGTCCTTCGTGAAGAGCAACGCTGCATCGAGCACGGGCATATTGTTATTGTTGGTGATGACGTGGCTCTTGTCCGGGCCCGCCCAAGCTTCCGGCACGCTCACCTCCACGGCCCGCTTCGACATCGATCCACAGCGCCTCGCCGCCGCACTGCTGCGTTATTCCGAACAGTCGGGTATCCAGGTCACGAGCCCCGCGGAGCTGCTCAATGGCCGCCGCTCCCCGGGCGTCAAGGGAGCACTCAGCGCACAGCAAGCCCTGCAGCAACTGTTGGTTGGCACGGGACTGCAGTTCGATGTCGTGGACGACACGACGGTCGTCATCCGGGCCGCCCCGGCCGCAGCGGCCACTACAGCTGCCGAGCGGGATAGACCAGCGCCCCAGCGTGTTGCAGACGTCCGCCTGGCGCAGGCGGCGGAACAGGACAGCCCGTCCCAGAACCTATCCCGGGCGGGCCGTTCCTCGCAGGAGCCGGCCGCACCCGAAACCCCTATGGAGCTCCAGGAAGTCATCGTGACCGCCCAGAAAAGGGCGGAGAACATCCTGAGTGTTCCGATCAGCATCACGGCGGTGAACGAGGCCGTCCTCGACGAGCGTGGCACCAAGGACATCAACGACCTGTCCCGGCTGGTGCCCGGAGTGAGTCTCATCGCTCCCGCGGTCAGTACGACACCCCAATCCACCGGTGTTCGCGTCGTCTCCATCCGTGGCATCAGCGCGACGGCCGGAGCCGCGACGACCGGTATCTACGTCGATGACACGCCGATTCAGGGACGCGAATCAGGCAGCGTTTATCCCGAACTGTTTGACCTGGAGCGCGTGGAGGTCTTGCGCGGCCCGCAGGGCACCCTGTTCGGCGCGGGCTCCGAAGGTGGCACGGTACGCTTCATCACGCCCTCGCCGAGCCTGACCCAGTTATCCGTGTACAGCCGCGACGAGATGGGATTCACGCGCACCGGAACCCCCAGTTACGAGGCCGGCGTGGCCGCCGGCGGGCCGCTCGTCACCGACAAAGTGGGCCTGCGGGCCAGCCTGTGGGCCCGCCAGGACGGCGGCTACATCGATCGACACAACTTCTTCACCAACAACCTGAGCGCGACCGATACCAACACCATCGACTCCTACAGTGGACGCATCGTGTTGCTGGCCAAGCCTACCGCGGACCTGACTATCAGTCCGTCACTGCTGTATCAACGGGTCGACCGCGCTGACAGCGACGTCTGGTGGTCCACCGCGGGACTCTACCAGTCCTACTACGACATCCCGCAGCCGACGACGGAGCAGTTCTACCTGCCCTCGCTATCCATCGAATGGCAGTTACCGGGGGTGGCGGTCAAATCCATCAGCTCCTTCTTCACCCGCCAGCAGAACGGCATCAACCGCTTCTTCCACAGCTCCAAGCAGCAACTCTTTTATTCCCAGGTTCCCAACTACTCCCTGTCCGACCACATCGACAAGACCCAGAACAACTTCTCCCAGGAGCTGCGCTTGACTTCCACGGGCGATGGCCCCTTCAGCTGGGTCGCCGGATGGTTCTTCGTGAACGACCGCGAGGGCTATCGTGAGGCCGAAATCGAGCCGCTGGCAAATGAGCTGTGGCTGGCGACCACGGGCTCCGACATCCTGGACTTTTTCGGAGTGCCGCTGATCGGTGGCGCCATTTCCTACCGCGACGCCCGCCATGACCAGGAGCGCGAGAGTGCCGTGTTCGCCGACCTGTCCTACAAGCTGACCTCGAAGCTGAAGGTTTCGGCGGGCGTACGGGCCTCGCACACGCAGTTCAAATTCACGGAAACCTCCGACGGCCCCTTCGGAGTGGATGCGAACCTGAACGCCCTGGTGACGAGCGGCAGCGCCAGCGAGCACCCGATCACTCCCAAGGCCAGCGTCTCGTACGACCTGGACAACGGAGTCGTCTACGCCTCGGCGCGCAAGGGCTACCGCATCGGCGGCGCCAACGCGCTGTTACCCAACATCTGCACGCAACAGCTGCAGAGCCTGGGAATCAACGGCCAGGCACCGCCTTACACTTCCGACAGCGTCTGGAGCTACGAGTTGGGTGCCAAGAGCGCGCTCGCCGGCGGCAAGGTGCAACTCTCCGCCAGCGCCTTCCGGATCAACTGGTCACGCATTCAGGGCGTAATCCCTCTCAACTCATGCGCCTATACCTTCACGGGCAACTTCGGCACCGCCGTGAGCGAGGGCGGTGACCTGCAATTCCTGCTGGCCCCCTTGCCCGGCCTCGAGCTCACGGGCTCCATCGCCTACACCGATGCCCACTACACCCAGACCGTGCCGGTCCCCGGAGATGCAACCCAACTGCTGGCTCGAGATGGCGACCCGCTGCTGAGCACGCCCCGCTGGCAGGCAGACCTGAGCCTCGCGTACAACTGGCACTTACACAATGGTTGGGGCGCCTACGCCCGCGCGGATGCCACCTACACCGGTCGCTACTTCCGCACCTACTCGCAAGAGGTGAACGGCTATATCGGCGCTATCCGCGATGGCGGATCGATCACCGAGATCTCCCTCCGCGGCGGTGTAAAACTCAACTCCTGGGACATCTCCGCGTTCGTCAAGAATCTGACCGATAACGCCACACCATTGTTCGAAGACGTGGGCACCAAGCCAAACACCTACGGCGCCATCGCCATCCGCAGCATCTCGATGCGCCCCCGCACGGTCGGATTTACGGCAACCTATCGCTACTAAAGTCCAAGTAAACAGACGAACTGTCCATGGCCTCTTCGGCCCGCTCTCGCATACTAGTGCGTCTGCCAGGGCACCTGCCAGGTGCCAGCCGAGGAGGGATGCGTGCGAACCCAAGTGGCCATCATCGGTGCAGGTCCCGCAGGACTTCTGCTGGGCCAACTCCTGCACCACGCTGGCATCCACAACGTCATCCTGGAGCATCGCAGCCCCGACTACGTCCTCGGCCGGATCAGGGCCGGCGTCCTGGAGGAGGGCACTGTTGCCCTGTTGCGGCAACTGGGAATCGCGGACCGACTGGATGCCGAAGGCCTGGTTCACGCCGGCGTGGAGTTGAGCCTGAATGGCCAAAGACACCGCCTGCCCTTCAAGAACCTGATCGGCAGAACCGTGACCGTGTACGGCCAGACCGAGGTGACCCGCGACCTGATGCAAGCCCGGACCGCTCTCGGCCTGCAATCCCTCTACAACTCAGAAGTCGTGCGACTGCAGGGACATGACGGTCGCTCGCCCGTCGTGCACTACACGAAAGAGGGCCGCGCCCACGAGTTGAGTTGCGACTTTGTTGCCGGCTGCGATGGCTACCACGGGGTCAGCCGGCGCAGCGTCCCTGCAACGGCGCTGAAGACCTACGAGCAGTCCTATCCCTTCGGCTGGCTGGGCGTGTTGTCGCATGTCCCCCCGGTGAGTGATGAGCTCATCTATGCCAGCTCCGAGCGGGGCTTCGCACTGTGCAGCATGCGGTCGAAAACCTTGAGTCGGTACTACGTCCAGTGCCCATTGGAAGATACCGTCGAGGCATGGCCGGATGACCGGTTCTGGAACGAGCTCAAACTCCGTGTGGGTCCGGATGTCGCGGCCCACCTGGTGAGCGGTCCCTCCGTCGAGAAGAGCATCGCCCCGCTACGCAGCTATGTCGCCGACCCATTGCGATTCGGCCGACTGTTCCTGGCCGGCGATGCCGCTCACATCGTCCCGCCGACGGGCGCCAAAGGACTCAACCTGGCCGCCAGCGACGTGGCGTACCTGGCTGAAGCACTCGAGGAGTTCTATCGCGAGGGTTCCGAAACGGCACTGGAGCGCTACACTGAGCGAGCGCTGCGCCGCATCTGGGCCGCGGTGCGCTTCTCCTGGTGGATGACGCGACAGTTGCACAAGTTTCCGGATGACACGGGGTTCACGCAAAAAATCCGCGATTCCGAATTGACGTACCTGTTCCAATCACCCGCCGCACAAAGCGTGTTCGCCGAGCAGTACGTCGGAATGCCCCTCTAGAGCAACGAGAAGTTGGCCTCGAGATACTCCTCGATGACCCGCAACTCCTCAGGTGTCGCCTCGGCTCCGCGATCCGCCATCCGATTGACGATATCAGCCCAATCGCTCGTTCGTCTGCGCGTGCCCGTGATCATGCCGATGTCGTGACAGTTCACGCAGCTTCGCTGCAGAAGGCTCAGTCCCGGACCCGGCGGCGCCCCGGCAGCACTCGTCCGCGCTGCGCCTCCCCCGGTCGGATGCAGGTCCGCAGCCGCATCGGGAGGGGCATCGAGAGGGATCGACACGGGCGTCTCATACCCTTGAGGCAGAGCGAAGGCCACGACCAGATCGCTGCCCACCGGACTGCCCGCAAACCCGCCGGTGTCGACTGCGACCACATACTGTTTTCCGTTGCGACCCCTATAGGTTGCAGGGGTTGCATAGATCGACGCGGGCAGTCGATAGGTCCAGACCTCTTCCCCAGTGCGGGTATCGAAGGCACGGAAAAAGTTGTCATCCGTCGCGCCAATGAAAGTCAGCCCGCCAGCGGTGGTAATCGGTCCCCCCGCGCTCGGCCGCCCGGTCTTGCGCAAGCCTTGCGGCAGAGTGTCAGTCACACCCAGCGTCGAGCGCCAGGCGATCCGGCCCGTATTGACATCCACCGCGGAGAGGCTACCCCAGGGGGGCTGCTGACAGGGCAGCCGCTGCTCGTCGTCCCAGAAGTAAACGTAACCCTCCTTCATACCCCAGGACCCGTCCGGCCGCTGCACGAGTTGCTCGGGACTGGCGAGATCGTTGGTGTTGACAATGTAGTATCCCAGCCGCGGATCGAACGCCGCGCCCCCCCAGTCGGCACCGCCGAGACTGCCCGGAAAGCTGGCCACCGCCGAATCGGCGCGCAGGGGCTGGAAAGGCTGGCTCGCAACAATATGCTTCTCCTGCGCCAGCCGTTCACAATAACTGTGCAGCTCCGGAGTCACCGTCGCCAGGTCCGACATGGAAAACGCGAGCCGTGCCAACGGAGGAGGGGCCACCGGCATGGGCTGCGTAGGCGAGGGCGACTCACCGGCGATATCCGTGTCCGTCGGGACAGGAGTCTCCTTCACCTCGTAGATCGGTCGGCCCGTGCGGCGATCCAACAGAAACACGATGGCCATCTTGTTCATGACGGCAATGGCCGGTATGGCCTTGCCGTCCTTGCGGACCTGCAACAGCGT
>Ga0070665_100004225_pt1 | contig 15118 bp, 9 predicted proteins | sample KBSS13metaG_FD_65862 | JGI IMG/M metagenome (GOLD analysis project Ga0070665, IMG submission 65862) | Switchgrass rhizosphere microbial communities from Kellogg Biological Station, Michigan, USA - KBS S1-3 metaG | ecosystem: Host-associated > Plants > Roots > Rhizosphere > Soil ... | reverse complement strand
CGAGCACTGCCTCGCGCTCCAGCAACCCCTCCACTAGATGGCAGCGCCCTTCCTTGCCAGCGTCAGCCGCCCTGAACGCGATACAGCAACCCCCACATCCGGAATGGTGGGATGTCACTGTAGCCCCAGTGCCCCAGGCACATTCGCCAGTCACCCGGGTGTCCAGCAAATTCACAGGTTTCAAAGGATTTGACGGTGCTAATCCCATACCTGTGACGATTGTTTAGCGTTGTGCGACAACGCTATTGGGGACGCGCAAGCCTGGCACGTTGTTCGGACTGCGGTGTTAGAAGTCGGCGGATTCAGGCCGCCGGACGCGAGCTGCCGCTTGGGTGCGATTGTCGACACCGAGTTTGGCCAGGATCGCACCCACGTGGTTACCGACGGTCTTGCGGCTGATCGACAGGTTGGAGGCGATCTCAGCGTCGCTGCGCCCGGCGGCGATCAAGGTGAGTACTTCGCGTTCGCGCCGACTCAGTCCATCAGGGTCGGCGAGGACGTCGGCGCGGCGACGGCGCCGAGTGCGGCCACGCAGCTCATCGAGGCGCCGTTGAGCACGGCGCGCTGCCGCCCGCGCACCCAGACGACGAAACGTGGCCAGCGCCGATTCGACCGCCGCGATGTCGCCGCCGATCTGGGCGATGGCGGCGTCGTAGGGGCAACCGAGCCGTGCCCACTCGGTGGCGGCCGTCTGCCAGTCACCGCGGATTTCGAATCGGTAGGGCGTGATGGAGTCGGGGGTCGACGCGTCGTCGAACTGCCCGCCGGCCAGGTGTGCCCAGCGGCGCAGGTGACCGACCAGCCAGGGGTCGGCGTGTTCGGTGGCCGTCGCCAGTCCGGCCTGGGCTTCGGCGCGGGCGGTGTCGTTGTCGTCGGCCAGCCAGGCCGCCTCGGCGCGGGCAGCCCAGACCACGCCGAGGCGAGACAGGTCATCGGGATCGGCGGCGCGCAGTGCCTCGTTCAACAGCGCGGCGACCGGTTCTTCACCTCGGCGCGCGTGGATTAAAGCCACGCTGATCAGCGGCAGGATTCGCTGCGGTATGCCCAACGCGGGCCGGGTCAGCACGTCCTCGGCGAACGCCAAAGCGCTCGCCCAATCTCCGCGGTGCAACGCAACCAGAGCGGCCGCACCGGTGGTAATCGCTTGGTACATGCCGAGGTCGTGGTTGGTGCAGAAGTTGGACGTTTCGCTGATATAGCCCTGTGCGCGCTCGAGGTCGTGCTTGACGGCGGCATACCAGGAGATGAGTGATCCGTTGAGACCGGCCATTTCGGACAATCCCTCGGTGGCCATCGCGTCGCGCCAGGCGGACTCCACCTCCTTCCAGCCGGTGTCGCCGCTCAGAACGGGGGCCAGCGCGGCAAAGAAGCGGGCCCGCAGCACCACGACAGAGTCCCCTAGCTCGGTGCCCAGGCTGATGGCGCGGGCCGCGTACTTTGCGCACGCCGGGTCGAAACCGAACGCCGCCAGCCCGGCCATGGTGGACAGTGAAAACGCCAATTGTGGGCCCGCCCCAACCTCTTCGAGCAGCCGCACCGAGGCCACGCCGGCCTCAGTGGCCTCGCCGGTGCTGCCGAGCGCATACAGCTGGTGGGATAGCCAGCACAGATCCTGGCCTTCGCCGAGCCGGTCATCCATTGCTCGGCGCAATGTGATCGCCTCCCGCCAGGACGACACGGCCGACTCTCCGAGCCCGCTCAAGAAACAGCTGAACGCGTGTTGCTCAAGCCATGTCACCTTCTGCTCGGAGGCGACAGTGTCGGCGTGATGCAGCGTCATGGCGAACAGCTCGGCGGCCTCCCGGTTCGCGGCGAGTAGTAAGGCTCGCTCGGCCGCGGCGGGTCCGTAGCGGACGACCGCATCGTAGTCCTTGCCCTGGTCTGCGTGAAAAGTCAACGCCGCCAAGGTATCTGGCTCGATCGGAGATGCTGCGAGCACCGCCAAGGCGCGTTTGTGCAGCAGTCGACGTTGATAGGCGGGGATCTGATCGAGCGTGGCGCGACGGGCCAGTTCATGGCGAAAGCTCACTGTTTCCGCATTGGCGACCAACACTCCGGCATTCAGGCATTCCGCCAGCCCTTCCGCCGCAGCGGGACACACTTCGCGCACCAACGCAGGATCGGCCCGCGGCCCACACACCGCCGCTGCATATACCGTCTCGCGCCCGGCCGCCGACAGCCGAGCCAGCCGCCCCAACACGGCCTCGGAAACGCTGCGAGGCAAGGCTTCACGCATCAACACGTCAGGGCCGGCGGCCAAGACCTCGGTGACATAGAACGGATTACCACCGGTGAGTCGATACAACGCGTCGGCATTGAGCCCGCTACCTGCGGCCAGCTCGGCGACCGCAGGACCGCTCAGCGGCTCCAGCGCGATCCGGCTTACAACGGCCGCGGTCGTCAGATCACCCAACAGCACGGCCAGCGGATGTTGGTCGTCGATCTCGTCATCGCGGCACGACATCACCACCAGTAGCGGCAGTGAAGCGATGCGCCGGGCCAGAAAGCGCAGCAGATCCACGGTGGCGCCATCCGCCCAGTGCGCATCCTCGATCACCCACACCCAGCGGTGCCCATCGCGCAACATCGTCAGCAGTCGCCGGTAGAGCACACCGGTGTCACCGGACTCGATCGCGGAGTCCAGCGCTGCCGCCGCTGAGGGACCGACACCGGCCAGTGCGTCTGACAGCGGGCCCAACGGCCGCGGCGCGGCCAGCGGTTCACACCACCCCCGCAAAACCCGCATATCGGGTTCCAGCCCGGCCGCAAAGCGGGTGAGCACCGCGGTCTTGCCAACCCCTGCCTCCCCATAGAGCAACACCACTCGGCCCGCACCGCGCCGCGCCGCCCGCGCCAACTCATCCAGCTCAGCCAGCACCGCCTCGCGCTCCAGCAAGCACTCCATCAGCTGCCGCCTCGTCCTGATCTGAGTTATGGATGGCGTCCATTGACGATGTCGAAAAAATTAGGGAATTTTCCCCATCAAGTAAACCCAGCCGCCTGCGCACACTACCTAGCAAGCGTTCCGGGAAGGCCGGATGCAGCCCACAGCAACCGAACATCCGGACTGATCCGGCTGTAACTGGAGGCGTCCGCGCCCGTCAGGGCGCGTCCAACACGACATCGGCAGGGGAGGAATCAGATGATCAGCGCACGGCCAAGGAATTGCCATGACTAGGTCCGTTCTTCCACTTGTCAGCGCCGGTTTCGCGATTGCGGGGGCAGGCATCTGGCTGGCCACGCCGCACAGCGCGCCGGCCTCGCCGACCTCGCCTGCGGTGGAGCTGACCTCGGTCGAGTCGACATTGACCCCACCGCTGTCGCCGGCACCGACGGTCGCGTGCACCGAACCGCTGTGCTTGGCGCTGCTGGGATCTGACCCTGCCACTCCGACGCCGCCGAAGCTGCCATCGCCGCTGAAGGGGCCGTTGAACCCAACCATGCCGATGCCCTCACCACTCAGTCCGATCAGCGCACTGATCGCGGTCTTCATCTCGAACGGCAGCGCCGACCATCCGGATGCGGGCTTGTTGTTCGGCAACGGCTATCAGGGAGCACCCGGGCAAGCGGGCGGGCGCGGAGGACTGTTGATCGGCAACGGTGGCGCCGGCGGAGCCGGGGTTGCCGATGTCAACAACGGCACAGGCGGCAACGGCGGCAACGGCGGACTGTTGTTCGGCAGCGGCGGCGGAGGCGGCAAGGGCGCAGATGCCACCGCCACCAGCACGGCGGGCGCAGGCGGGAACGGCGGCAACGCGGGGTTGCTGTTCGGCAACGGCGGCCGAGGCGGGCAGGGTGGATCGGGCCTAACCGGCACCGCCGGCACAAATCCGCTGACACCCACCGTCGCTGCTGCAAAAGGTGCCGACGTGGGAAACAACAACGGCTTCAACGGGATCCCGAATCCGCCATTGAAAGCCGGTGATGGCTCACCGGGCGGTCCTGGCCAGAACGGCGGGGCCGGCGGCAACATCGGCTTCAGCAACGGCGAGGGCTTCCCCGGCACCGGCGGCGGCGGGAATGCCGGCAATGGTGGCGACGGCGGAAGTGGCGGCGGCACCGGCGGAGCGGGCGGAAACATCGGTCAGAGCAACGGCTTTGGAGCCAACGGGGGCACAGGCCAGGGCGGTGACGCAGGCAACGGCGGTGATGGCGGAGCAGGCGGCGGGGCCGGAGGCGCAGGCGGCAACATCGGCAGCTTCAATGGCGAAGGAGAAGGCGCCGGCAGCACAGGTCACGGTGGTGACGCAGGCAACGGCGGAAATGGGGGCGTCGGGACCGACGCTGGAGCCGGAACCGCGGGCGGCGCGGGAGGAGCCGGCGGCCGTGCAGCGCTGCTGTTCGGCTCAGGCGGGCGTGGTGGCACGGGCGGCACGGGCGGAGACGGTGGAACCGGTGCGACGGGCGGGCCAGGCGGTGCCGGCGGCAACATCACTCTCGCCAACGGCGTCGGTTACCTCAACGGCACCGGATACGGCGGGAACGCCGGTACCGGCGGCACGGGAGGCACCGGCGGCGTCGGAGGCACTGGAGGAGACGGCGGGCCAGGCGGACCCGGAGGGTCGGGCGGCTTGTTCGGCATCGGCGGCACCGGCGGGACGGGTGGCATGGCCGGATCGGGTGGCACAGGCGGCACGGGAGGCAACGGCGGGGCCGGAGGCACGATCGGCGCGAACAACGGTGGCAGCGTGAGCGGGGGCACGGGCCACCCAGGATTGACCGGCGCTGGCGGGGCCGGCGGCACGGGGGGTATGGGCGGGAATGCCGGCGCCCCCGGCGCGGGCGGGACCAGCGGTACTGGCGGTTTCGGCGCAGGCGGCGGCGGCACAACTGGGGCCACCGGCAGCACCGGGGCCACCGGCGACACAGGCGGAGACGGCGCACATGGCTAGGCGCGCAACCCTTTTCGCCCGACACGCCTGGCCGGACCAGAGCCATCGCCGCCCTGCATATCCAATCGAGTACGAAATCGAGGAATCCTGATGAACGCCACCAATAACGCCAACTCGATCACCACTTGCATCGGCCGAGTCGGGGCGCTCGCGGTCGCCGCGGGCATCGGAACAGGATTGGTCGCAGCACCGTGGGTGGCCTCCGCCACGCCACCGTCATCGACCGCGTCATCGACATCAATGGACGCGTCGACCAACGACACTCGACCGGGGCCGTGCCACTCCACCTGCAAATCGGCCGATTTCAGTGTGTCGACCAACGGCGTGACCCGGGTGCAGCGTGGGTCGGCCTACGCCACGTCGTCGGGCACCGGGTCCGTGGCGATCGCCAACGGCGCGGGCAGCACCGCCGTCGCCTCCGGCGATTACGACCGAGCAAGGGTCAAAGGCGTCGACAGTACGGCCACCGTCACTGCCGGCACTCACGACACTGCCACCGTCACTGGCGACAACAGCCTTGCGGTCGCCGACGCCGGCAGCTACAACACCGCAACCGTCAACGGCGACAACAGCATGGCCGTCGCAGGCGCGATCGTGCACCTTTATCCCGTCGGCGGCAGCCACAACACCGCAAGTGTCAACGGCGACAACAGCAATGCCGTCGCCACCGACGGTAGCTACAACACCGCCACCGTCACAGGTGACAACAGCACCGCATACGCGGGCTCCATTGGCTTGGACTCTGCAGGCGGCAGCTACAACACCGCAAGTGTCACAGGTGACAACAGCAGTGCCCTCGCCAAGAACGGCAACTACAACAACGCCACAGTCCTCGGCGACGGCAGCCAAGCCACGGCAGGCTTCGGCAACTACAACAATGCCGCGGTCGTAGGAGACGGCAGCCAGGCGGGCGCCGGGCAGGGCAGCAGCGACACGGCGATCGCCATCGGAGACGGCCTGAACGCATTTGCGACGTGGGGCGACGGCATCACGATCGATGTCGTCGCGCCCTGAGATTCGACGACGAGTACACCTCGAAAGGAGGTCAAGGACATGAAACGGATTGCCCGCAAGGTGCGTTACGCAGTGCGCATGCTGTCAGCTGTCGGCTTCAGCCTCACCCAAAACTGAGCGAGCCGCAGACGATGAGAGCCGTCGAGTGGCGGCTTCCATCATTTCGAAAGGACCAGCTATGAACCGAGTTTCGGAATCACGAGACCAGCCCACGTCCACCCGAGTGGGCGATGCTGTCAAGTCCACACCCACAATGCACGGCTGCAACGTCATCCGAGTAGGTGCGCTAGCCATCACCCTGGGCATCGGAGCGGCGATGACCGCCACACCCGCGGTAGCCTCGGCCACGCCGTCCGATTCGAACGCGTCGAACGCTTCGAGTTCCGCCGTGCACACCGGACCCAACATCAGCGTTTCGACCAACGGCGTCACCCGGGTACAGAAAGGCACAGCGACCGCCATCTCGGACGGCAAGGGATCAATAGCCGTCGCCCACGGTATAGACAGCACCGCTGTCGCCGGCAACACCAGGTGTGAGGTGTGTACCGTCACTGGCCACAACAAGGCCATCGTCAACGGCAACAACAGCACCGCTGTCGCGTCAGACGGCAGCTACAACACCGCTATTGTCAAGGGCGACAACAGTGAAGCCCGCGCCGATAACGGCAGTAACAACACCGCCGCCGTGATCGGTGATTTCGGCTACGCCTCCGCAGGCGCCGGCAACAACAACACCGCCGTTGTAGTTGGAGACCACGACAGCGCCTTCGCTCTTGTAGGAAGCAACGACACGGCCACCGTCGTCGGCGACCACAGCGCTGCCAACGCCTTCATCGGCAGCAACGACACGGCCATCGTCAACGGCGACAACAGCAGCGCTTTCGCCGGTATCGGCGACAACAACAGCGCCACCACCATCGGCGACATTAGTCACGCGAGCGCCGGCGGCACCGTCATCGACGGGGCCAACGTATTCGGGAGCAATGACACGGCGAGCGCCACCGGTCCCAACAGCGTCGCCGTGGCGGGTCAACCCGGAGACGGCTACACCGCCGCAGCCGGTCCCAACGAGACCGTCACGAATCCCTAACCGCGACAACTCGTCGTCGACGTCGCCAAATCACAGAGGAGGTGAACAACATGAAGCACCTAGCCCGCAAGGCACGTCACGCGCTGCGCACGCTGTCAGCCATCGGCTTCGGCCTCACCATCAACTGATGGCGCCGTGCATGGTGGGGGCCGTTCGCGTGGCGGCTCCCACCATCCCGCGCCTTGGGCGCAATTCTGATTCTCTGGTGATTGAGGTACCCGGATGATGTCGTCGACGGCGGCGCAGCTGCGTTACGCGGTGGCACTGGCCCGAGGCCGTACAGTTCCCGATTGGGTGTTGCGATCGCTGGTGCGGGCCGCATTGAACACGCACGCCCACCGTGGACTATCCGCATCGTCGACCGATGCACTCCTGAGCGATCACGATCCCGAGTTGTTCGCCGATCACGTCCGGCGATGCTTTGCCCGCCAGTTGCGCTACGCGAAGACGCGCACCCGCGCCTACCGGGATGTGCCCGAGGCATTCACCTCGACAAAAAGGATGTTGGGCGGGCTGCCCGACTTTGCGGCATTGCCGGTGACCACGAAGGCTGACTACGTCGCCGATCCCGATAGTTACCTCGCCGCCGGCGTGCATGGCGCGGCGATCTTCTACACCTCGGGATCCACGGGAACGCCTGTTGGTGTGAGGTTTTCGGCGACAGAGTTGAAGACAATGTGGGCACTGTCGGTAATCGGAAACTTGGTGCACAGGTTGATCACGCCCGGAGATCGTGTGCTGGTCGCCACGTGGGCGCGTGCGGCGCTGGGTAATTCGTCGATCGCCGCGTCAACCGCGACGGTGGGGGCGGAAGCCGCCATGGCCGGCCAGCTCACGCCGGCGAGGATGCTCAAACTTCTCGCGACTAGCCCTCCGGTTCCGTTTTCCGTGTTATCGGCGTATCCCTCGTATCTGGGTTTACTGATAACTGAAGCGTCTCGGCAAGGACTGGGGCCCGACGACTTTGCATTGCGAACCATCATGGTCGGCGGCGAAGTCGTCACCGACGCCTTGGTGGATCGGGCGCAGCCCGTGTTCGGCGATCACGTCCGGTTCGTGCAGACGTATGGCATGACCGAGACAGCACCAGCCGCAGGTTCGTTGTGTGAGGACGGACACCTACACTTTGAGTCCTCCAAGGCAGTCATCGAAACGCGCGCGCTCGGCACCACGCGCCATGCGCGGCCCGGTGAACTCGGCACCCTGGTGGTCACCCCACTGATTCCGTTTCGACAGGCCACAGTCTTCATTCGTTACGACACCGGCGATGTCGTCACTGCGCTGCCCGAACAGTTGACATGCTCCATGGCGGCCATGCCCGCCACCTCGGTCCCGCACGGCAAACTGTCATTCACGGTCCACCGCTCCGGTTTGACCATCACTCCGAGGCAACTGCTCGAGGTGGTGGAGGCCAACCCATATGTCTCGTTACCTGCGCGAATCTCCTACCGCGACAACCTCGATGCCACACTCGATATGACCGTTGAAGTCAGCGCCCCGCACCCCGCGGCCGAGACTAGCCTGTGCGATGACTTCGCTCGCGCCGATATTCCGATCCGTAATGTCGCTGTGGTTCGCGACATCGCCACGACCGGCGAGCGCGCCTACCCCCTCCGCGGCGTGATCACCGACGACCCAACCGCGGATGCGGCATTCACCCCTACCGGCCACACACCCACCGAGAGAACGGACGCGGCGTGCACCTGCTGGTGATCGCGGTCTTCGGCGCCATCGTCATCACGGTTAGTTGTGTATACGACGCCCGCTGGCAGCTGCCGCGCCCCGATCTGGGAGTGTTCGACTACAGCGACGTCGCTGCGCTGGCGACCATTGTGATGTTGTACCCGTTTGCGGTAGTGGTCGAGCCGCCATGGCTGGCCGCGGTCGTCGCCGGAGCCGTGATTGTCAACGCCGCCGCCGATCTGGCGGCAGCGATGCTGAAAACCCGTGCACTGCGTGCTTTCTCGCTGCTGTTCACCGTCACCGCGGTCGTCCTGCTGGCGACTTCGCATACCGGCCCGATTCCTCACTGGGCTCTGACTGATCTGCTGCTGGTCGCAGTCGTCGTCGCTGTGGCGGTCGCGTGGGCGCAACTCGGCGCGAACCTGGCCCATCTGGCCGTGCTGGCCGCATTCCTGACCGTTTACGACACCATTGCGACCACGCTGACCGGTTTTATGACGACATTGGTGGGCACGCTCGACCATCAACCCATCGGCTTTGTATTCACCTTTCCCGCTGCGGGCGGCACTGCCTCTCTGGGTGTGGGTGACGTACTCGTGCTGGCCCTGGTTCCTGTCACTGTCCGCCGACGACTCGGCCCCTGCGCCGCGCTTTCCGCCGCGACGCTGATGTACGGCGCGTACCTGGCCGGGCTTGCCATCTCGACCCTCTACCCCACGTGCACCATCCCTCTGATGGTCACCCTAGGACCGGCGACCATTACGGTCTACGGCTACACCGCTTTCCAACTCCACAGAGCACAAACCCGCCGAGCCGCCAGATTCGGTGGACGCCGCGTTTTCCCTGAAACATGCAGCACTGCAACGGGGTTCTGTACCGAGTATCAAACTCGGCATGCGATTGGTCGGCTACCACAGCCGTCCACCCTGCCGCCAAGGCGCCCGCCGACTGGCCTCACAATCACACGCGCAAGAACTCGGTCACTCGGGGCGCACTGTGCTCAGGCAGAACGGGTGGCCGACGGGGTCGAATAAGACCCGCCACTGATCGGGCGCGGGTTGGTGTGCTGCTTCGGTGGCGCCGATCGCGAGGGCGGACGCCACTGCTTCAGGCAGGTCGTCGACGGCGAGATCGAGGTGCATCTGCTGGTGTTGCGGTCCATCCGGCCACGTCGGCGCTGCGTAGGCGTCGACGCGCATCAGGCTCAGCATCGGGCCCGCTCCTGACAGGCAGATGACGCCGCGGTCCGGCGTCGCAAACGCTTCCTGCAGACCGAGCAGCGCACAGTAGAACGGCGCTAGCGCATCTGGATCGGGACAGTCGATCGATATGGATGCCAGAGCACCGATGCGAGTGACCATCCGGCCAGCTTAGAAAGGGATCGCCGAGTGTGGGGGTTGCGGGTCTACCAGCGCCCGTGGCACGGACACCACCCCCACACTCGGCGAGGTCTGCTCAGAGGATGTAGAGCATCTCCTGATAGGTCGGCAGCGGCCAAAGATCATCGGCCACAACGCCTTCCAGCGCGTCGGCAGCGACACGGACCGCATCCATCGCAGGCAGCAACGCGTCGCGGGCGTGCAGCGCTTCGTCATAGGCGCTCTCGGCGTGATGGTCGGTGAGCGCCTTCTTCAGATCGGCCAGCGCGCTGGTCAATGCGGTGAGCGGTTCGGAGACCGCCTCCAACAGTGCCAGGCTCGGCGTGACACCGGCCTTCTTCAATGCGGCCACATTCTGCGCCAGCTCCGTCTGATAGCGCACCGCAGCGGGAAGCACGACCGTCGAGCCGATCTCGAAGGTCAGCTTGGCTTCCACGCCGATGGTCAGCGCGTACTGCTCCAACCGAACCTCGTAGCGACTGTGCAGTTCTCGCTCGTTGAACACACCGTACTTGTCGAACAGCTCGACGGACTCGGGTGCAATCAACGACGGCAGCGCGTCCGGCGTGGTCTTGAAGTTCGGCAGGCCGCGCTCGGCCGCCTCGATCTGCCAGTTCTCCGAGTAGCCGTCACCGTTGAAGACGACCGCTCCGTGCTCGGTGATGATGTCGGTGAGCAGCTTCTGCACCGAACTGTCGAAGTCCTCGCCGTCCTCGACCGCCTTCTCCAAAATCGTTGCGATGTAGTCGAACGAGTCGGCCATGATCGTGTTGAGGATGATCATCGGCACCGCGACGGTCTGGCCGGACCCCGGCGCGCGGAACTCGAACCTGTTGCCGGTGAACGCGAATGGGCTCGTGCGGTTGCGGTCGCCCGGATCAGTCGGCAGCGGGGGCAGGGTGTCGACGCCGATGATCATCGTGCCCTTGCCCTTGGACGACGTGGCCGCGCCCTTGGCGATCTGCTCGAACACATCGGCCAGCTGGTCGCCGAGGAAGATCGAAATGATCGCGGGCGGGGCCTCGTTGGCGCCGAGCCGGTGGTCGTTGGTCGCCGATGCCACCGAGATGCGAAGCAGCGGTGCGTATTTGTGCACAGCCCGAATGACTGCCGCGCAGAACACCAGGAATTGAGCATTCTCATGCGGGGTGTCCCCCGGCACCAGCAGGCTGCCGAGTTCCGCGTTCCCGACCGAGAAGTTGACGTGCTTGCCGGAACCGTTGACACCCGCGAATGGCTTCTCGTGGAACAGACATTCCATGCCGTGCTTCTTGGCGATGGTCTTGAACGTCGTCATCAGCAGTTGCTGGTGGTCGGAGGCGAGGTTGGCCCGCTCGAACATCGGCGCCACCTCGAACTGGCCGGGTGCCACCTCGTTGTGCCGCGTCTTGGCCGGAATGCCGAGCTTGAACAGCTCCCGCTCGGTGTCCATCATGAAGCCCAGCACCCGCTCGGGCACCGCACCGAAGTAGTGGTCGTCGAATTCCTGGCCCTTGGGCGGCTTGGCCCCGAACAGGGTTCGCCCGGCGTTGATGAGGTCCGGTCGCGCGAGGAAGAAGTGGCGGTCGACAAGGAAGTACTCCTGCTCAGGACCGCAGAACGACACCACCTTCTCGAGTTGCTCGTGGCCGAACAGCTTCAGGATGCGCTCGGCGTGCGCACCCATCGCTTGCTGGCTGCGCAGCAGCGGCGTCTTGTAATCCAGGGCCTCGCCGGTCATCGACACGAACACCGTTGGAATGCACAGGGTGTTGCCGTTCGGGTTCTCCAAAATGTAGGCCGGGCTGGTGACGTCCCAGCCGGTGTAGCCGCGCGCCTCGAACGTGCTGCGCAAGCCACCCGATGGGAAACTCGACGCGTCGGGCTCACCCTGGATCAGGGTTTTGCCGGCGAACTCGGCCAGCGTCTGGCCGTCGGACACCGGCTCCAGGAAGCTGTCGTGCTTCTCGGCCGTCAGCCCGGTCATCGGGTAGAAGACGTGAGCGTAGTGCGTGGCGCCGCGCTCCAGCGCCCAGTCCTTCATCGCGGCGGCCACCGCGTCGGCGACCGCAGGGTCGAGTTTCGCGCCCTTTTCGATGGTCGCAACCACGGATTTGTAGACCGCCTTCGGCAGCCGCACCTGCATCTCAGCCTTGGTGAAGACGTTCGACCCGAAGATCTCGCCGGGCGCCTCGCCCGGGTCGAAGCTGATCGCAGGAGGGACATGCGCCTCGACGTCGTTGATCGCCTGCAGACGCACCGCATTTCCGCTCAATTCAGTTCCTATCACCCCAGATGCCCGGCATCTGATTTGCTCGACGTTGACCGGCCAACACTAGGGACCGTCGATGGCAAACTTGTTACGTCGGCGTCAACGCGACGTGTCCCCGTCGGGCGGCCCACGCGGGAGAATGGGGCAATGCGACGACTGACTGCGGGCATGGTCGGTGGTGGGCCTGGTGCGATGATCGGCGCCGCACACCGCCATGCCATGTGGCTGGACAACCAATACGACCTAGCCGCAGGCATTTTCGGGCGCGACGCAGCCGCTTCGGCTGAGTTTGCCACCACCCTCGGCGTGGAGCGCGTCTACGACGACTACCAGGACATGGCCCGCACGGAGTCCGGGCGACTGGACGTCGTCGCGGTCGTGACGCCGAACGACAGCCATTTCGACATCGCCAGGGCTTTCCTCGAAGCAGGCATCGCCGTGGCGTGCGAGAAGCCGCTGACCAACGACTCAGCGACCGCGGCCGAGCTTGTCGCGATCGCGAAAGCCAACAACGTGATTCTCGCTGTGCCCCATATCTATTCGGCCTATCCGATGGTCCGGCACGCGGCGCGGATGGTGCGCAACGGCGACCTCGGCCGCATTCGCTTCGTCGCCGCGGAACACGCATCGGGCTGGGCGTCAGCAGACGTGCAACAGTGGCGGATGGATGCCGAACGGGGCGGTGTCGCGACCGCGGTCGCCGACGTCGGCACCCACGCCTTTCACTTGCTGCGCTACATCACCGGACTCGAGGCCACCCGCGTCTCGGCCGAGCTCAGCACACTGGTGCCGAACAGGCCGGTGTTCGACAACGCGACGATGCGGCTGACGCTGTCCAACGGCGCGCCGGCAACCGTGTGGGCCACGATGGCGGCCACCGGTCACGAGCACGGCCTGCGGATCCGGGTTTTCGGCGACGACGCGAGCCTGGAGTGGCGCCACGAAGATCCGCAGCACTTGATCGTCCGTGATCTGGCGGGCGGCGCGACGACCCTCGCGCACGGCATGAGCACGCTGTCCCCCGACGCCACCCGCCTCACCCGCGTCGGGCTGGGCCACCCCGAGGGCTTTCTGGAGGCGTTCGCCAACTTCTACGTCGACCTCGCGGACCTGTTGCGGGGGCGCGACGCACACGACTTGTCCATCCCCACCGGGGTCGACGGCCTGATCGGCGTCCAACTCGTCGAGGCCGCCATCGCCTCTCACCAACACGACGCCGCCTGGGTGGTTTTTCCGGAAAGTCCGTAGCACGGGCTAAGGGCCGACCGGCGTCACAGCGCTTTCTGAACGTCCTAGGCTGGTTTCATGCGGTTGGGTAAACGACGCGACATCACCCGCGACTTCGACGCCGACTACGACGAGCATGCGGTGGTAGTGACCGGGCCGGAGCATGAGGCGGCGGGCGTCAAGGCCGTCATGGTGTCACTGCAGCGTGGACTGAAATCGATGGGCGCGGCGCGGACGGCTGCGGCGCTGGCCCGGCTGAACCAACGGCACGGCTTCGACTGCCCCGGGTGCGCATGGCCGGAGGAACACGGCGGGCGCAAATTCGCAGAGTTCTGTGAGAACGGCGCGAAGGCCGTCGCCGAGGAGGCCACCAAACGCGTCGTCGCCCCGGAGTTCTTCGCCAGACACTCGATCGCCGACCTTGACTCCCGGCCCGAATACTGGTTGTCGCAGCAGGGCCGCCTGACTCATCCCATGGTGCTGCGCCCCGGCGACGATCACTACCGCCCGATCGAATGGGACGAGGCGTACCGGTTGATCGCCGACGAACTTCGCGCGCTGGCCCATCCGGACGAGGCGGTGTTCTACACATCGGGCCGCACCAGCAACGAAGCGGCGTTCCTGTACCAGTTGTTGGTCCGCAGTTTCGGCACGAACAACCTGCCCGACTGCAGCAACATGTGCCACGAGTCGTCCGGGCACGCGCTCATCGAGGCCATCGGGATCGGCAAGGGGTCCGTGACCGTCGACGATGTCACCAAGGCCGACCTGATCGTGATCTGCGGACAGAATCCTGGCACCAACCACCCGCGGATGCTGTCGACCTTGGAGAAGGCGAAGGCCAACGGCGCCAGGATCATTGCGGTCAATCCGCTGCCCGAAGCCGGGCTGATCAGGTTCAAGGACCCGCAGAAGGTGCACGGTGTGGTCGGCAACGGAATCCCGATCGCCGACGAGTTCGTGCAGATCCGCATCGGCGGAGACATGGCGTTGTTCGCAGGTATCGGCCGGTTGATGCTGGAGGCCGAGGACAAGGCGCCTGGCAGCGTGCTCGACCGCGACTTCATCGACAAGTACTGCGCGAACTTCGACGAGTACGAGATGCAGACCCGCGCGGTGGACATCGACACGGTGTTGGAGGCCACCGGCATCGATCGGGCTCAGCTGGACCGCGTCGCCGAGATGATGATGGCCTCCGAACGCATCGTCGCGTGTTGGGCAATGGGGCTGACGCAGCACAGGCACGCGGTGCCGATGATCTCCGAAGTCACGAACGTCTTGTTGATGCGCGGCATGATCGGCAAGCCCGGCGCGGGACTGTGTCCGGTTCGCGGACACTCCAACGTTCAGGGCGATCGCACGATGGGCATCTGGGAGAAGATGCCCGAGGAGTTCCTTGCCGCTCTTGACCACCGGTTCGGCATCGTCAGTCCGCGTGAGCACGGCCTTGACACCGTCGGCGCGATCCGCGCGATGCGCGACGGGCACGCGAAGGTGTTCATGGGCATGGGTGGCAACTTCGCGATGGCCACGCCGGACACCGCGGTGACCGAGGCCGCGTTGCGCAACTGCGCACTGACCG
>Ga0070665_100004219_pt1 | contig 15122 bp, 13 predicted proteins | sample KBSS13metaG_FD_65862 | JGI IMG/M metagenome (GOLD analysis project Ga0070665, IMG submission 65862) | Switchgrass rhizosphere microbial communities from Kellogg Biological Station, Michigan, USA - KBS S1-3 metaG | ecosystem: Host-associated > Plants > Roots > Rhizosphere > Soil ... | reverse complement strand
GGAACCCGGCCGATAGTCCCAAGGCCGCACTCTATTGCCTGACGATCATGGTGATGGCCTCGGCGACGCCGATCGGCCTCTTGCGGCTGTTCGACCGCTTCGACCTGATCGCGGCCCAGGCGCCGATCAGTTCGCTGGTGCGACTGGCCGGCAGCGGGCTGGCGTTCCTGCTGGGCGCGGCCACCCTGAGCAGCTTCCTGATCGTCTGGGCCGCGGGAACGGTCGTCGCCTTCATCTACCTGGCCGGCTCGGCGATCCTGGAGATGCGGCGGCGCGGCTTGCTGGTCGGGTTCCGCTGGTTAGGCACGCCGCTCACCGCCGGCATGCCCGGCGCCTGGCGCTTCGCCTGGGCGACCAATTTCAACTCCAGCCTCGACGTGGCCTTCACCCACACCATCACGATCGTGGTCGGCGCCCTGGCCGGTCCGGCCCCCGCCGCCCTGTGGCGGATCGGGCGGCAGGTAGCCGACGCGCTTGCCAAGCCCGCGCGTCTCTTGATCCCGGCGCTCTATCCCGAGCTTGCCCGCCTTCACGTCAGCCACGGCGAGCACGCCATGCGTCGGCTGGCCTTGCAGGTCGGCGTGGTGGGCGGCGGGGTCGGCACGGCGCTCCTGCTGGTCACCGTGCTGGTCGGCAAGCCCCTGCTCACCCTGGTCATGGGACCGGCCTTCGCGCCTGCCGCCTCGATCATGGTCTGGCAGGTCGCCGCCGCGGTGATCGGCATCTGGGCTCTGCCGCTCGATCCGATGCTGGTGACGCTTGGCCGTCCGGGCGACTCGCTCAAGGTGCGGCTGGTGGTCGCCGGCGCCCTCCTGGCCGCCCTGCCGTTCATGATCGGCAGGTTCGGGATCACTGGCGCCGGGGCGGCTCTGGTGGCGGCCATGGCGGCCCTCGCGGCAGGCATGCTGTTCATGCTCGGGCGTCAGTCTGGGACCGTATCGCCCGCCGCCTTGCAGGAAATGGCTTGCGCCGAGCCCCCCCTTCGGGCGAAGGGCGACGAGTGATGATCCTTCCGACCGCAGCCGACCGCGCCATCCGGCTCGCCGATTTCGCCACCCTGACCGAGGCCTTGGACTTCGCCGCGGGCGGCGAGACCGGCGTGACCCTGCATTCCCTGCGCGGCGAGGTGGCCGAGGCGCTCTCCTACGCGCGCCTGCGCGACGAGGCGCTGGTGCTGGCCGAGCGTCTGCTGGCGACCGGTCTCACGGCCGGCGAGCGCGTGGGCCTGGTGGCCGAGACCGACGGCGACTTCATTCGCGGATTCTTCGCCTGCCAGTACGCAGGCCTCGTCCCCGCCACCCTGCCCTTGCCCGCGCCGCTCGGCGGTCGCGAGGCCTACATCGCTCAGGTCGGCCGGATGCTGCAGTCGGCGGACGCCGCGGCCCTGCTGGGCCCGGCCACGATCGCGGCCTGGTTCGCCGAGACGCCGTCGACGGCGCTGCGCTTCATCGGCAGCGTGGCCGACCTGCCGGAACCGGCGGGCGCGGCCCTGCCGACGATCGGCGAAGACGACCCCTGCTATCTGCAGTTCTCCTCGGGCAGCACACGCTTCCCCACCGGCGTGCTGGTCACCCACCACGCGCTGATGGCCAATGCGCAGGCGATCACCCGCCATGGGCTGCAGGTGAAGCCGGCCGACCGGGCCATCTCCTGGCTGCCGCTGTTCCACGACATGGGCCTCGTGGGCTTCGTGCTGAGCCCGCTCACCTGTCAGATGTCGGTGGACCTCTTGCCCACCGGCGCCTTCGTGCGCCGACCGCTGCTCTGGCTTGACCTGATCGGCCGCAACGGCGCGACCATTTCCTACAGCCCGACCTTCGGGTTCGAGCTCTGCGCGAGGCGGGCCGAGGCGGCCGGCGTCGAGGGCCTGAACCTCTCCGGCTGGCGGATCGCGGGCCTCGGCGGCGACATGATCCGCACCGGCCCGCTGAAAGAGTTCGCCAAGCGCTTCGCGCCCGCGGGCTTCTCCGACAAGGCCTACGTGGCGAGCTACGGCATGGCCGAGGCGACGCTTGCCCTGACCATGGCGCCGCTGGGCCAGGGTCTGGGGGTCGAAAGCCTGGATATCACCCGCCTCGAGCGCGAGAACCTCGCCGTTCACGCCCCCAACGCCGCCCGGGCCCGCGATTTCGCCCGCTGCGGCCCCGCGCTCCCGGATCACAAGCTGGAAGTGCGCGGCGAAGACGGCGCGGTGCTGCCCGAGCGCGGCGTCGGCCGCATCTTCGCCAGCGGCCCCAGCCTGATGAAGGGCTATTTCCGTCAACCGGAAGAGACGACCCGCGTGCTCTCCGCGGATGGCTGGCTCGACACCGGCGACATCGGCTTCCTGGACGGCGGCGAGATCGTGCTGACCGGCCGCAGCAAGGACCTGATGATCGTGAACGGCCGAAACATCTGGCCGCAGGACCTGGAGTGGACCTGCGAGGCGGAGCTGGCGGCGGTGCGCAGCGGCGACGTCGCGGCCTTCTCGGTGCCCGGCGCCGAGGACGAGCAGGTGGTCGTGCTGGTCCAGACCCGGTCCAGCGACCCGGAGGTGCGCGAGACCCTGCGCACCGAGGTCGAGGCCGTGCTGCGCCAACGCCACAGCGTCGAGGCGCTGGTGCGGCTGGTGGGCGCCCACGCGCTGCCCCAGACCTCGTCCGGCAAGCTCAGCCGCTCCAAGGCCCGCGCCGCCTATCTGGCCGGCGCCTATGAGCTGGAGCCCGCCCGGGCGTGAGCCCCCCGCGGGGCTTGGCCGCCGTCACCGGGGCCACGGGATTCCTCGGACAGCATGTGGTGCGGGGACTGGCGGACGCTGGCTTTTCCGTGCGCATCCTGGCCAGGCGCGATCCGACGAGCCTGTTCTGGAGCGGCCTGACGCCGGAAGTGGTGCTAGGCGACCTTGCCGACGAAGCGGCGCTGGCCCGGCTTTGCCAGGGCGCCGGCGTCGTCGTCCATGTGGCGGGCCAGATCGGCGGCAAGAAGCACGACCTCGACCGGGTGAACATCGAAGGCAGCCTCAAGGTGGCCACCGCGGCGGCGGCGAGCCCGGCCCGCCTGCTGCAGATCTCCAGCCTGGCGGCGCGCGAACCGCAGCTCTCCCCCTACGCGGCCAGCAAGCGGGCCGGCGAGGAGGTCGCCAAAGAGCTCATGGGCGAGCGTGTGACCGTGGTTCGGCCGCCCGCGGTCTATGGTCCGGGTGACCGCGAGACGCTTCGGTTGTTCAAGCTGGCGGCCTCCGGACCCTTCCTCCCGGTGCTCGATCCGGCGGCCAGGACGGCGCTGATCCACGTGGAGGACGCGGCGCGCCAGATCGTCGCGTTCGCCGAATCACCCTTGCCCGTGACGGTCTCTCTGAGCGATGGACGGCCTGAGGGATACGATTGGCGCGAGATCATGCAGACCGCCGCCCAAGCGTTTGACCGCCGCCCACGCCTTGTGCGTATCCCGCCTGCGGCCCTTTACGCCATGGCTATGGTTGACGAAATCGCGAATAACTGGCGTCGGGGAAGCACCGTGCTTACATTCGGCAAGGTCAATGAACTGACACATTTGGATTGGGGGGTCCGACCGAATGAGCGTGCAGCCAGCACGTTGACGCCCAGGTACGACCTGCTGTCGGGGTTCCGGCAGACGATCGATTGGTATCGATCGCAGGGTTGGCTTTAAGGGCGAAACTGGTCGAACCACTTTAACTATGGGGTTCCCGTGCGCATATAGCCGCGCCTGGGGCAGGATTGAGTCGAGAGGGTTAGTCTTTGGGGGTAGTGCAGATGGAGTCGGTGACCGATCTCACGGTCCGACAAATTGGGCGTACGGCTGGTATAGTCATGCAACGCAACGTCGATGTGACGGCTGCGTCGGACATCGGTCGCGACCTTGGAGTTGATTCGCTGACTCTCATGAACATCGTCATGGAGCTCGAAGATGTATTCGAGCTCTCGATCCCGCTGGATCGCCTCGCGGACGTTGAGACCGTCGGCGACCTGGCAGCCTTGATCAACGAACTGCGGGCGAGGGCGTAGGAATGGGGCTTCTCGACAAGCATCTGGGCTATCGCGCCCCGCTGGACGCTATTCGCAGCGTCGGCGCCGATCCGTCGAACGTGCGCTTCGACGCCGTGCTCTCGCCGACCGAAGGCATGCTGGACGGCAAGAAAGTCATCCTGCTCGGCACCAACAATTATCTGGGCCTGACCTTCGACGAGGCCTGTATCGAAGCCTCTGCGGCTGCCGTGCGCCAATGGGGCACCGGCACCACCGGCTCGCGGTTCGCCAACGGGACCTTCGCAGGCCACCTGGCGCTGGAACAGGCCCTGGCCAAGTTCTACGACCGCAAGCACGCCATGGTGTTCACCACCGGCTATCAGGCCAATCTGGGCGTGATCTCCGGCCTCGTGGGCCGCGGCGACCACCTGATCCTCGACGCCGACAGCCATGCCTCGATCTATGACGGCGCGCGCCTGTCGCACTCGGAAGTCATCCGCTTCCGGCACAACGACCCGGAAGACCTCTACAAGCGCCTGAAGCGCCTGGGCGACCAGCCCGGCGGCCGGCTGATCGTCGTCGAAGGCATCTATTCGATGATGGGCGACGTGGCTCCGCTGAAGGAGATCGTCGCGGTGAAGCGCGAGATGGGCGCCTACCTCCTGGTGGACGAGGCCCACTCCATGGGCGTGCTCGGCGAACGCGGCCGCGGCCTGGCCGAAGCGGCCGGCGTCGAGGCGGACGTCGATTTCATCGTCGGCACCTTCTCCAAGAGCCTGGGCAGCGTCGGCGGCTTCGTGGTCTCCGACGAGAAGGACTTCGACCTTCTGCGCATCGTCAGCCGGCCGTACATGTTCACCGCGTCCCTGCCCCCGGCGGTCATCGCCTCGACCCTCACCGCCCTGAAGCGGCTGGAAGAGGACGGCGAACTGCGACGCCGCCTGGACGCCAATGCGCGCCACCTGTTCGACGGGCTGCGCGCCCTGGGCTTCCAGATGGGGCCGCAGGCCAGCCCGATCGCCGCCGTGGTCATGCCCGACCAGGCGACGGCCGTGGCGATGTGGAATGCGCTGATGGCCAATGGGGTCTACCTCAACCTGGCCGTCCCGCCCGCCACGCCGGAGAACCGCTCGCTGCTGCGCTCCAGCGTCAGCGCCGCGCACACCCCCGAGCAGCTCGAGAAGGTGCTCAGCGTCTTCGCCCAGCTCGGTCAGGACTTCGGCCTGCTGCCGAAGCAGGCGCGCCAAGCCACGGCCTGACCCCGGGCGCGTCCGCAGCTTGCGGACGCGCGACTCCGAGCATTGCCAGAGCCCGTTTCAGCGGTCAGCCTCGGCTGGCGGTTGTTGTGAGGCCGCACCGGCGTCGAGGCGCTGCGCGTTCGATGACGCCAGCGTCATTTATTTGACAAGCCTGCCTCACGAAGGGATATCGAGGGCTTGCGGCCAAGCTACGGGCCGCCAAGAACAAGCATGGGAGCTCGACGATGCGCCGCGCCACGATCGCCACCGCCCTTGGGCTCGCCGCCGCCGCCTCGCTCGGCCTTGTCGCCGCCGCCAAGGCTCCGGCCACGGCAGCGGCTGCGGCCCCCACGCCTGGCCAGGTCGATAACTTCCGCCTGGTGACCGCGACGGGCCATTCCCAGGACCTCTATCGCTATGGCGACGCCAAGGCCGTGGTGCTCGTGATGCACGCGGTGGGCAGCCCGGATATCCGCCGGATCGCCCCGGCCCTGGAGGCCCTGAACACGACCTACGGACCCAAGGGCGTGCCGGTGATGCTGCTGAACTCAAGCGGCAAGGACAGCCGCGAGGCGGTTGTCGCCGAGGCCAAGGCGCTGGGCCTGACCATGCCGGTGATGATGGACGACAACCTGCTGGTCGGCGACCAGCTCGGCGCGACGCGAGTGTCGGAGGTCTTCGTGATCGACCCCCGCTCGTGGAAGGTGGCCTACCACGGCCCGCTGAACGACGGCGCCAAGGGCGCGCTCGCGGCCGAGGCCGTGGATGCGCTGATCGCCGGCAAGCCGGTGGCCGTGGCGTCCGCGCCGGCGACCGGCGCCTTGATCAATTTCCCCGACCGCAGCGCGGCGGCGAAAGCAGGCTTCGAGAAGATCTCCTATTCCCGGACCATCGTGCCGATCCTGGAGAAGAAGTGCGTCGCCTGTCACCAGGAGGGCGGCATCGCGCCGTTCGCCATGAACGGCTACCCGATGGTCAAGGGTTTCGCCCCGATGATCCGCGAGGCGATCCGCACCGATCGCATGCCGCCCTGGGACGTCGACCCGAAGGTGGGCCACTTCAAGAACGACAAGAGCCTGACGCCGGACGAGATCAAGACCATCGTCCGCTGGGTCGAGGCCGGCGCCCCGCGCGGCGACGGACCCGACAGGCTGGCCACCACCAAGCACGTGGCTCCGGAGTGGCCGCTCGGCAAACCGGACCTGGTCGTCGAGATCCCATCCTACAAGGTCCCGGCCAGCGGGATCGTGGACTACCAGTACCCGGTGATGGCCAACCCGCTGACCGAAGGCCGCTGGCTGAAGGCCTCGACCGCGCGGGTTCAACAGCGCCAGGCCGTGCACCACATCCTGTCGGGCTATATCCCGCCGGGCCAGGACAAGCTGGGCGGCATGGCCAACTGGGGCGGCAGCGTCGGGGGCTACACCGTCGGCATGGAAAGCATCGTCCAGCCCAACGGCATCGGGTCCTACATCCCGGGCGGCGGCTCGATCGGCTACCAGATGCACTACACGCCGTTCGGCAAGGAAGTGCTCTCGACCCAACAGATCGGCCTGTATTTCTACAAGAACGGCGAGATGCCGAAGCTGGTCATGCGCGAAAACACCATCGTGCAGATGTTCATCAAGATCCCGCCCTTTGCCGAGGCGCACCAGGAGGTCTCCTACCTCAACTTCCCGCACGACGCCTTGCTGTACTCGGCGGTGGTCCACGCGCACTACCGCGGGACCTACTCCGACCTGAAGATCCGCTATCCGAACGGGACGGAGAAGCAGCTGCTGAACGTGCCGCGCTACGACTTCAACTGGCAGCGGATGTATGAGTTCGCAGAACCCATTAAGGTGCCGGCCGGCTCGAAGCTGATCGCCACCTACATCTACGACAACTCCAAGCGGAACCCGGCCAATCCGGACCCGAGCAAGGAAGTCGTGTGGGGCGACCAGTCGTTCGAGGAGATGTTCTTCACCCAGCTCCGCTACCGCTGGATCGACGAGACGGCCGCCAAGCAGACGACCTACGACGACGAGATGATGAAGACCCGCCTGATCGGGATGATGGACTCCAACTTCGACGACAAGATCCAGATCGGCGAACTGAAGGGCGACATCGGCAACGCGATCCGGCCGAAATTCGCCCTGGCCGACGCCAACCACGACGGCGGCATCGACGCCAAGGAGTTCGAGCCGATCCTGAAGATGATGGAAGCGGGCCAACGCCGCAATCGGGCGCCGGAGAAGGTCGCCGGGAAGTAGGTCAGGCGACGGTGGAGACGATCGAACCGGTTCGATAGGGCGCGGGCGCGGCCGAACTCGGAGCGCCTGCGGGCGTCGCCGACCGGGCGGCGTCGGAGAGGTCGACCCTGTCTCTGGGCGTCTGACCGCCGAAGAGCTGCAGGACCCGCTGGGTCCAGGACGCCGAATTGTTGTTGCGGTCGCTCGAGAGCGCTAACACCTCGGCGAATTTGGGATCCTGGGCCTTTTTCGCCGCGATGTTGGGGTCGAACACGCCGTCCGGCCGCATGTAGCTGACCATCTGGAGCTGGGCGCTCATGTTGTCGCGCCAGGCCTGCACGCTGCCGTAGGGACCTGAGCCCGATTGGTCGGGAGCGTTGATTCCGCCCTTGAACAGGATCTGCTGGTCAGACGCCGACAGGCTGTCGAACTGCGCGAGGCCGGCCTTGATCGCCGCTGCCGCGCCGCCACGCTGAGCTGCTCCGTTGACCGCGGCGATGTAGGATTCCTGGAGTTGATAGGCCCGTTGGCCGATGTCGCTCTTGCTGGTCGCGGCGTCGTAGAGGGCGCGGTCGTCGTCGCTCATGCCCAGAAGGTCGCCCTTCACGGCCATCGCGAAGACGTCCTGATAGGCCTGCAGGCGATCAGCGCCCGAGGCGCTGGCGTCCAGCACGGTGTTCGCGCGCGCCTGGAAACGGCCGATCTTGTCCGCGAAGTCCGGCGCTGAGCGCGCAGCCGCGGCGGCCGGGCTGATCGGTCGAAGCGGCGCGAGCAAAGTTGCGGCGGGCGCGGCGGCCACGCGTGAAACGTCCATTGGGCTTCCCGTCGAGGAGGCCATCATGCACCAGGTGCGCTTAATCAACGGTGTGCGGCGTCAGCCGCGGCGACGTTTCCGCGCCACGCGCCACAACACACCCGGCGCCGCCAGGATCGGATGCCGCTCGCGCCAGGGGGTCACGGCGACCGGAATTCCCGTGTGGCGCTCGATCTTCCAGGCCGCGTAGCGGGCCGCGCCCTCGAAGGTGAACGCGGCCTTCAGAAGGCGCGCGACATTCAGCGGCCGCCCCATCAGCCGCCGACGCCCCCACGCGCCCGCGAACCGCTTGCGCTCGGCAGGCGAGAGCTGCGGGCTGAGCGCGCCGTCGTGCGAGGTGAACGCGATCCCCGCCGCGGTCCAGGCCAGGGGCAGGAGCGTGTCGTAGCGCGCCTGGTCGGCCGCCAGGATGGTCTTTTCGCGGCCCTGGCTCTCGACGCGGAACTCCGCCGCATAGGTTTCCCGGAAGAGCGCTCTCCAGTAGGCGGCTGGGGCGCCCGTCTGTGGCCCGAGGGCCGCCGCGAAACGCGAGGCGGTCTTGGCGGCCTCGGCCACGGCCTCGCTCACCGCGGCGACGCTGGCGGGCCCGTCGCTCCAGACCAGGGCGGCCGGCTGCACGAACCGGGTCCAGATCGTCGTGTCGACGCCCTCCCCGCGCGCGGCGTCTTGGAACTGGGCGACGGTCATTGAGGCGATCTTGGCGCGCAGGGTGCCGTATTCGTCGGCGACCTCCCGATAGCTCACATCGGGCCAGAGCATGCGGCTCGCCGCACCGCGCAGGCCCCGCGGCGGCGTATGGGTCAGGACGTAGAAGTCGTGGATCCCCTCGCGCTCGCCGGTGCGCAGCGACGAGCCGTAGAAGAGGATCGCGGCCGGATCGTCGAAGGCCGTGGCGAGGCTGGCGGCGAGCGCCGTCGCCATCACCGGCGCCGGCCGCGTCAGCTCGCGTCGAACCGCCTCGATGAGCTCGCTCGTCATGGAGTCAGGAACCGCAGTCGCGGACCCTCCGTCACGGTCAGGTCGCCCCCAGGATAGACCTCGCCGTCGAGAAACATCGAGCCCTCGAGCACCACCCGCAGTTTGCGCGCCTCGCCGCGCCGATAGCCGTTCTTGTTGAGCCAGCCCTCGCCGCGCCCCCAGAGCACGGTGGGCACCGCGCGCGCCAGGTGGCGGGGCGGGGCGTCCGCGTCGAGATACTTCAACCCATGCCGCGGCGGCCCGAACGGCCGCATCCGGAACGGCAGGCGCTGCAGGGTCGTAGCCAGGGTCAGGAGCCGAGGCCCCGATCGGGGCGGCGCGTCGTCTATGGTGAGCGTCACCTGCTCGCCCCTGCGCCAAGGATTGTCGTCGTCCCCCGCCATCACCTGACCCACGGCGCCGGCGAGCGTGAGGGCCACCGAGAGATTGTGAAAGACATGCGCGCGGTGGAGACCCGAGGCCAGGGCCTCCTGCCGGACCATGGCGGCGCAGCCGAACACAAAGCCGACCAGGGGGGGCCCGTCGGAGCCCTCGCGCACGATCTGCAGCGGGCTGCGCAGGCGGATGCGGGCGTCCGGCTGCCCAGCCGCGGCCAGCGCCGCGTCCGTCGTCCAGGAGCCGCGGACACCGAGATCGAAGGCCAGGATGTTGGTCTTGCCCGATGCGACGACGCTGAGCAGCGGCGGCTTGTCGCCGAAAGCGGCCGGAAGCGCGCTGAGCACCTCGCGCACCGTGCCGTCGCCGCCGTCGATGACGATCAGCTCGCAGGCGGCCTGCGCGAAGGCCATCACCTCGGCCGCGACGTCGCCGGGCTGTTCCGGCTGGGCGAACAGCACGTCGGCGCGCGGCGGGGCGACCTCGCCCTCGCGGCGGTTGGCGTGGCTCTGCGGGTTGCGGATAACGCCGACGCGCATCAGCCGGCGAGCCAGGACACCATCGCGCCGCGCGGCGTCATCGCGGCCTGCAGGATCTGGAGAGCGTGGACGACGAGGCTGATCGCCGTCCAACCCGCCACCAGCAGCATGCCGATGTCGGGCCGGCCGAAGAGGCAGGCGCCGGTGAGGAGCAGGAGGTTCGGATTCCGCCGCGCAGTGATGAGCCGGAAGAAGCTGTCGAACGGCCGCCAGGCATGCACGTGCATCTTGAAGAGACGCATGAAGATGCCCTCCAGGCCGCGCTGGACCCAATAACCGCCGAGCACGATCCACATCACCAGCGCCACGTCCGGCATCGGATGCGGGCCGGCCTGCACGCCCACGATCCAGGCCCACCACCAGAAGGGCGGATGGATCAGGTCGATGCCGTGGTCGAAGATGTTGCCGAAGGCCGAAGAATTGAGCGTCACCCGCGCCAGCTTGCCGTCGACGGTGTCGAGGAAGGTCATGATCCAGGCGCAGACCAAGCCCCAGCCGAAGTGGCCGGTCCAGAAGAGGTACATGGCGGCGAAGACCAGCAGGAGGCCGAACATCGTCACCTGGTTGGGCGTGATCCCAGCAAGGGCGCACCAACGGGTCACGATCCGGGCCGGCGTCGGCCAGACGTACTTGGTGACGAGGTCGGTGACGCCCTTGTAGGAGCCCTTGAAGAGGCGGGCCTCCACCTGGCGAACATTCTGCGGGGTCAGGAGTTCGAGGATCGGCGCCTCGCGCTTGCGAAGGGCGTGGTTGTAGGCGCCCGCCAGGTCCACCGCTGTCGCCGTCTCGACCCCCGGGACGGCCTGACCGGCCAGCAGATTGGCGGCTGCCTTCGCGGCCTGGGCCGCGGTCACATGCGCGGCGACGGGACAGCCAGCGTCATCCGTCAGCATCACCCCCGGCCGCGCTGCAAGCGCGCGGAGCACCGCCTCGTCATAGATCCAGCGCGCATTGACGATCATGACGCCGGGCGCATCGGCCGGCAGCGCGCCAAGGTCGGCCACGGCAAGGTCCAGCCGGTGATAGGTGCGCGCCAACCGCTGTTGCGAGGTCATGCCCCAGACCCGCACCTGCGACTCGCCGACGGTCACGGCCAGGGGCTTGGTCACGGCTCCATTGGTCAAGTTCGGTCGTCCCTTTAATCGCTTGGATCAGTCTCTTACGCCGCTCTGCGGCGGTAAGGCCATGCCCTGCGACAAGCGGCCGGCTACTTCAGGTAACGGAGTTTGACCCTGATCGTGGTCTGGTCCGGGCCCGCCTTGAACCGCACCGCCTTGAAGGGCGGCAGCGCCGTGGGCGTCGGCGGATCGTTGGAGAAGGCGAACCCCTCGGCCGGCAGGCCCACGAGGGTGCGGTCGAAGTCGCGGTTTCCGTTCTCGTCGTGATAAACCGCCAGGGCGTAGAAGCCGGGAGCCGGCAGCCAGAAGCAGGCCGTCGTCATGGGCGCCTGGGCTACCGCCCGCACCCGCGCCAGCTTCTGGTGCGGCGCGAGGAATCGTTTGGCGTCGTCAGGATAGAGGGTGATGGCCATCTCACCCCTGGCGGCCCGCACGCCCGTCACCTGGACGGTGAGCTTGGTTTGGCTGACCCGGCCTTCGCAGTCGTCGGCGCTGGCGGCCGCTGAGGCGGACGTGGCGACGCCAAGCGCGGCCAGCGCGATTAGCGCCGCGGCGCTTGCTGATTTCATGGTGATGGACGAGCCTCTCGATGTATCAAACGCTCAGTAGACCGGCCTGCGAGACGCCCCGATGACAAACGCGACCGCGGTCAGTTTTGGATTTCCCGACACGAAGGTGGCGGAAACAGGGTCCTGGCTGATTCTGGTGCGCCCCAAGCAACCGACATTTGGGTCGCTGGTGCTGATTTGCAAGGAAGAGGCGCAGGCCTTCTCCGATCTCAGCGCCGAGGCGTTCGCTGACTTGCAGGTCGCCGTCTCCGGGATCGAGACGATGCTGCGCAAGCTCGTAGCCTACGAGAAGATCAACTATCTGATGCTGATGATGGTCGATAGGGACGTCCACTTCCACGTGATCCCGCGCTATGCGGGCGAACGCGTCCACGAGGGTGTCAGTTTCGCTGACGCTGGGTGGCCCGCTGTCCCTAATCTCGGCGCGGCAGTGGACCTCGGCCCCGAAGGCGCCGCAAAGCTGGCCGACAGGCTGCGCCGGGAATGGCCACAAGCTTGAGCACCACAACCGCCACCAGCGAGCCGGCGGGCGGACCCCGCCTGGCGCTCATCGACCGTTATGTGCTGCGCATGACGGCGTGGCCGATGCTGGCCTGCCTGGGCGTCACGGTGATTTCGCTGCTGCTCGAGCGGACCCTGCGCCTGCTGGACGCGCTCTCCAACTCGAGTTCGCGGTTCGGATCGGTGGCCGAACTCGCCGCCAACCTGCTGCCCCACTACCTGGGTCTCGCCTTGCCGGTTGCGTTCTTCGTCGCCCTCTTCATCGTCATCACCCAGCTCGACGACGGAGCCGAGATCGAGGCGTTCCTGGCGAGCGGCATCCCGCTGACCCGCATGGCCGCACCCTATGTGGCGCTGGGCCTGGTGCTGATGTCGATCAGCATCGTGGTGTTCGGCTACGCGCAGCCCTACAGCCGCTACGCCTATCGCGCCGTGCTCTATTCCGCGGTCAACGCCGGGTGGAACGGACGGCTGGACGGCGGGGCCTTCGTCAATGACGGCGACAGCATCATGACCGCGGACGGCGCCAATCTCGCCGGCCGTCAGCTGCAGCGCATCTTCATCCGCCGCTCCACCCCCAGCGGCGGCGAGGAGGTGATCACCGCCAAGACGGCGCAACTCACCCCCGACAAGGACCGAAAGAACGTCACCCTGACGCTGCACCAGGGCACCCGGATCGGACAGTCCAAGGACGGGACCTTCGACACCCTGCGTTTCGACACCTTCGTCATGCAATCCAGCCTGGAAGGCGCCGCCTCGTTGCTGCGCGCCCGGGGCGGCGACGAGCGCGAGCTTACGCTCGGCGAACTGGCCGGCCAGGCCGCCCTGCCCAATCCGGTGATCCCGCGCGAGACGCTGCTGGCGGAGCTCTACGCCCGGCTGGCACGCTCGCTGATCTTGCCCTTCCTGCCCCTGATCGCCCTGCCGCTGGGGCTCGCCGCCAAGCGCAAGCGACGCACGGCCGGCCTGCTGTTCGCCGGCGCGCTGCTGCTGGCCTTCCAGCACGGTCTGCAGTTCGGCCAGGGCCTGGCCACCGCTGGCAAGGTCTCGGCCGAGATCGGGGTCGGCGTCCCGTTCTTCCTGTTCACCGGCTTCTCGGTCTGGATGTTCGCCGGCAGCCGCAAGCGACCCGGCGAGACCCCGATCGGCAGATTCGTGGGCCACGTGGCCTACATTATCGAACGCATCCGCAAGCGCCTGCAGCCCCGCCGCAGGATCCGCGCATGAGCCTCTCGGGTTATGTGCTGCGCGCGGTGAGCATCCGCATCGCCGGCGCCCTGGCGGTGCTGCTGGCGGTGCTGCAGATCCTCGACCTCCTGGAGGTGACGCCCGACATCGTCGAGCGCGGCCTGGGCTTCGGCGGCATCCTGCACTACGCGGTGCTGCGCCTGCCGCAACTGATCGACCAGGCCGCGCCGCTGGGTGTGCTGGCCGGTTCGATCTTCGCTTTCATGAAACTGGCCGGCGACAGCGAGATCGTCGCCATGCGCGCATCGGGCGTCTCGGTCTACCGCCTGTTGGCTATGGCCCTACCCGCCGCGCTGGCCGTCGTCGTGATCAACTTCGCGGCGGTCGAGATCGTCGCGCCGCGCACCGATCCGATGCTGCAGACCTGGTGGCAGTCCACCGCCCCGCCGGCCAAGAAGACCGCGCCGAAACCCAAGGCCTTCCGCGTCGGCGGCGACCTGGCGATCGCCACGACCGAGGACCTCAGCGGCCGCACCCTGCGCGACGTGAAGATCTATCGCCGCGACGCCGCCGGCCGGCAGACGGAGCGAATCGAGGCGGCCAGCGCCACCTACGGATCGCAGGGTTGGCGGCTCAACGCGCCGAAGTTCGTCCGCTTCGACGCCGCCGGCGCCCACATGGGCCAGGCAGCCGAGATGACCTGGGCCTCGAAGTTCGAACCGGCCGACGTGCAGGCGCTGTTCTTCGGCGACGAGACGCTCTCGGCGGCCTCGGCCAGGCGCGCGCTGCGCGGCGGCGGCGGCGAGCGTCCGCCCAGCTACTATGCAACCCGCGTCCAGCGGGCGATCGCCGGGCCGATCGGCTCACTGGTCATGCTGCTGCTCACCGTGCCGATCGCGGTGGCCAGCTTCCGGTCCAGCAAGGGCGCGGTATTCATAGCCGGAAGCCTCTCGGCCGGCCTGCTGTTCGTGGTGGTGGACGGCGTTCTGTCGGCGCTGGGCGAAGGCGGAGTGCTGACCCCGATCCTGGCCGCCTGGACGGCGCCGGTAGTGTTCGCTGCATTGGGGGCCACCGCGCTCCTGCGCCTGGAGGGCTGATGGCCGAGATCCGCATCGTCCCGGTCGCGACGCGGGCCGAGCTCAATCGTTTTATCCGCGTGCCGATGCGGCTGAACGCCGAGGATTCCAACTACGTCGCGCCCCTGATCATGGAGCGCCAGGAGGCGCTGTCGGCCAAGGTCAATCCGTTCTTCGCCCACGCCGATGTGCAGTTCTGGCTGGCGGTGCGCGAAGGCGTCGACGTCGGTCGGATCAGCGCCCAGATCGACCACCTGGCGCCGCCGGATCCCGCAAGACCGACCGGCTCGTTTGGCCTGATCGCGGCCGAGGACGACTCCGAGGTCTTCAAGGCGCTGTTCGCCACCGCCGAGGCCTGGCTGAAGGCCAAGGGAATGGCCGCGATCCAGGGCCCCTTCAACCTCTCGGTCAACGAAGAGGTGGGCCTGCTGGTCGACGGCTTCGACAGCCCGCCCATGCTGATGATGGGCCACGACCCAACCTACACCGGCGTCCAGATCGAGGCCCAGGGCTACGTCAAGGCGAAGGAC
>Ga0070665_100004217_pt1 | contig 15126 bp, 12 predicted proteins | sample KBSS13metaG_FD_65862 | JGI IMG/M metagenome (GOLD analysis project Ga0070665, IMG submission 65862) | Switchgrass rhizosphere microbial communities from Kellogg Biological Station, Michigan, USA - KBS S1-3 metaG | ecosystem: Host-associated > Plants > Roots > Rhizosphere > Soil ... | reverse complement strand
GGGTATTTGGTCAGGTAGGCGACCGGGTCGTACCCGCCGCTGACCATCCAGCCGCAATCGAGCTCGAACGACACATATTGCGGGTCGGTACGGCCGATCAGCTCGTCATAGGGCAGGACGTCGCCGAATTTTTTGAATTCGAAATTGTGGTTGTGGTAGCCGAAGGTCATCCCCGCCTTCGTGACCTTCTCGCCCATGATGTTGAACTGGTCGCCGCACCAGCGCCAGTCGTCGAGCGTCAGGTTGTTCAGCACCGCCACGAACGGCGCGTATTTGCCATAGGCTTTGACCAGCGGGTCCGACGGATCGAGCTTCTTGATCCGCGACGGGTCCTTCACCCAGGGGGCGGCGCAGATGATGTATTCGATGCCGACCGCATGGGCCTGCTCGATAATCTTGTCGATGCCGCCCTGGAGCTCGGGGATGCTGGTATGGATGCTGCGCCAGCCCAGCCCCAGGCTCTTGGCAAAATCCGCGATCTCCTTCGGCTTCTTGCCGGCGACGCTGAGATTGCCCTCGATCTGGCGGTAGCCGATCTGGGCGATCGTCTTCATCGTGCCCTCGAAATCCTTCTGCAGGTCGTCGCCGACCGTATAGAGCTGGATTCCGATCGGGAGATCGAACGGCTGGGCGGCCGCACGCCGGACCAAGGCCCCTGCTCCGGTTATCCCGGCCAGAGCCATCGCCGCGCCATGCGTGAAAGCCCGCCTGGTCAATTCCACCATCTCATCCTCCCCGTCCTCGTTGTGCGACACAGTCTATGCAATCGATTGCATGGTTGTCGAGCCTGTAGTAGTGCTGTCGGTGCAAGGTCAATCTCGGGGAAGGGGCCGGCAGGGAGATGAGGGTATATTGGGGCGGCGTGCTGGCCGTGCTGCTGGTCCTCGGCGGCGGATTGGGCACTGGATTGGACGCCCAGGCGCAGATGGCGCGCTGGAAGATCGATAACGATGCGGCGGCGCGCGGGGAGAAGGATTTCGTCGGCAACTGCGCCTTCTGCCATGGCAGCGACGCGCGCGGCAGCCAGCGGGCGCCCGACCTGATCCAGTCGCCGCTGATCAACCAGGATGAGAAGGGCGAGCTGATCCAGGAGCTGCTGGCCAAGGGCAGGACGGACAAGGGCATGCCCGCCTTTCCGCAGCTGACCGACCATGCCACCGACATCGCCGCCTTCCTGCATTCCCGGATCAGCAACGCCGCCAACCGCTTCACCTATAAGATCCAGCCGGGCTCGACCGGCGACGCCAAGGCGGGGGAGCGCTATTTCAACGGCGCCGGCGGCTGCGGCGCCTGCCACTCCCCGACCGGCGACCTCGCCCATGTCGCCGCCAAGTACAAGCCGGACGAATTGGAGGGCGCCATCGCCTTCCCGGGGCCGACGGTGCTCTATTACGTGGGCGTGAAGATGCGGCCGATCTCGAAGCCCGACGTCACGGTCACAGTGACGCCGAAGGACGGCAAGGCGGTCTCAGGCCCTCTGATCTACGCCACCGAATATGACCTGGCGCTGCGCGACGCCGAGGGCAATTTCCACTCCTTCGCCCGCACGCCGGACGTGAAGGTCGAGATCCACGACCCGCTGGACGGTCACCGCAAAGCGCTGCTCAAGCTGACCGACGCCGACCTGCATAACCTGCTCGCCTATCTGCTGGAGCTGAAATGAGAGCCTCCGCCGCACTTCTGCTGGCACTTCTCGCCGGCACCGCCTCAGCCCAATCCTGGCCGACCTATCATGGCAACGATACGGGCCAGCATCACAGCAAGCTCGACCAGATCAACGCCGGCAACGTCGGATCGCTGGCGCTCAGCTGGGTCTATCATGCCCAGGTTCCGCCCAGCATGGGACTGAAGCCCGCGATCAAGGCGACCCCGATCGAGGTCGACGGCGTGCTCTATTTCTCCATGCCCAACCAGGTCTGGGCAGTCGATGCCCGCACCGGGCATGAGCTTTGGACCTATACGACCAAGTCGGGCAGCGCGATCGGCAATCGCGGCGTCGCCGTGCGCAACGGCACGGTCTATCTCGAGACGCCGGACAGCCATCTGGTGGCGCTCGACGCCGCCACCGGCAAGGAAAAATGGCGGGTGGAGTTCGCCGATGTCCGTCTCGGCTATTTCGCGACGATGGCGCCGGTGATCGTGAAGAACCGTGTGATTGTCGCCTCAGGCGGCGATTCGCTCGATCTGCCCGGCTATCTCCAGGCGCGCGATCCGGAAACCGGCGCGCTGCAATGGCAATGGCGGGTGACGCCCAAGCCGGGCGAGAAAGGGTCGGAGACCTGGCCCGACGCGGATACGATGGAGCATGGCGGCGGCATGCCGTGGATGCCGGGGACGTACGATCCCGAAACCAACCTGATCTATTGGGGCACCGGCAACCCCAACCCGGTCCATGCCGGCCAGGGCCGCAAGGGTGACAACCTGTTCACCTGCTCGATCGTCGCGCTGGATGCCGATACCGGAAAGATGGCCTGGTACTATCAGGTCTCGCCGCACGACACGCATGACTGGGACGCGGTGCAGACGCCGGTGCTGGTCGACGGCAATTTCCAGGGTCGCCCACGCAAGCTGCTGATCCAGGCCAGCCGCAACGGCTATTTCTTCGTGCTGGACCGCAAGACCGGCGAGCATCTGCTGACCGAGCCCTATGCGGCGGTGAACTGGGCCAAGGGGCTGGACAAGCAAGGCCGCCCGATCCCCGACCCAGCCAAGGAGCCCAGGATCGACGGCACCCTGGTCAATCCGGGCTCGGGCGGCGCCGCCAACTGGCCGCCGCCCGCCTTCGACCCCGAGAGCGGCCTGCTGTTCGTCCAGACCAACGAGACGCCGAGCATCTATTACCTGACCGATCTCAGCCCCCGGCCGATCGGCTTCGCCGGGCGCGACGACATGCTGGAGCCGCATCCGGCGGTGACCGCGATCGACTACACGACCGGCAAGGCGCGGTGGCAGCACAAGTTCGATGCCGGCGTCAGCTTCGGCGGCGTGCTGTCGACGGCGGGCAAGCTGGTCTTCACCGGCGACACCGACCAGAACTTCCTCGCGCTGGACGCCGCCGATGGGCGCACGCTGTGGCGGGTCAATCTCGGAACGCCGTTCAGCGGCGCACCGATCACCTACCGGATCGGCCAGCAGCAGTTTGTCGTCGTGGGCGCCGGAACCGACCTCTACGGATTCGCGCTTCCGGCCGGCAAGTGAGGCAGGATGACGGGGCGATAGCCGCCCCGTAGCCGGAAGAAGACGATCAGGCCGAGATAGGCTGCGACCATGCCCAGCGACAGCTTGGCGACATCGGTGAGTGCGGCCTTCTTGGCATCGCGCCGGATCGCCTCGACCAGATCGCGATCCTCGGCGCCTGCGGCCGCCACCTTGGCCTGATCGAGCGCCCGGTATTGGCCGAGAACGCTGACCTTAGTGCCGGTGAGATAGGTTTCGGCGAGGTGCGTGCCCTGGCGCGCATCGCGGTTCAGCAGGGCCGCCTCGGTCGCCCGGTCTTGCGCCGCGCCCAGGAAAACCGAGCCGATGATGCCCGCCGCCAGCATCCCCGCCCCGGCCATGGCATTGATCGTGAGTGCTCCGCCGGCCGGAAACTGCTCCGAGCAGACGCCGAGGCTGGTGCCCCAGAAGAAGCTCTTGCCGATGCCGTAAAGTGTGGCTGCGAGCAGCAAGGCCAGCCCCGTCGAACCCGACAGCATGAATAGGCCGGCAGCCGCCAGTGCCGAGGCCAGCGCCAGCACCGGCAAGGGCCGCAGCCAATGGATGATCGACCCGGCGAAGATGCGGATCGCGAAGACGATGGCCGCGGTATAGACCAGCACCCAGCCGGCCTGGAGCCCGACGGCGCGCATCTCCGGCTCCATCAGCGACGAAATCCAGCTGTCGGTGCTGAGCTCGGTGATCGCCAGCGGGATCATGATCAGCAGCAGGATGACGTAGAGCGGCCGCCCGGCCGAGCGGGCAAAGGCGCCGAACAGGCCAGTCAGGGCCGCGACGGCGGCAACGACCGCCCAGCCTGGCAGGCCGGCGATCCGCCCGATCTCCAGCATGATCAGGAGCGCAATGATCCCGGCGCTGACGAAGCCGGCCTCGACCAGCATGGCGCGGTATGAGGTGCCGGAGGCGACTCGCTCGCTGACCGGAAAGCGGCTGCCGATCAGCAGCAGCGCATAGACCAGCACCGGCAGGACCAGCAGCGCGTATTTGACCCGCCAGCCGGCCTCGGCGCCGAGGGTCAGGGCGACCAGACCGCCCAATATCAGCCCGCCCGGCCAGCCGGCATGCAGCCGGTTGAGCCAGCGTGGCTTGTCATGGCGGAACACGGTGGCGATCAGCGGATTGGCCGCCGCCTCGACCGCGCCATTACCCAGCGCCATTGTGAAGGTGCCGCCATAGAGCGCCCAATAGCCGTGGGCGGTGAGCAGAACCGCCAGTCCCACCAGATGGCAAGCGGCAGCGAACCACAGCACGGCGCGAAAGCCGATCCGGTCGATCACCAGACTGAGCAGGACGATCGAAATCGAGAACGGCCATAGCCCGACACCGAGCAACTCACCCTTCTGCGTCTCCGTGAGCGCGAATTCCCGGCCCCAATCGTCGATCACTAGCGCGCGCAGGATGAAGCAGAAGGCGGTGGCGACGATGGCGGCGAAGCTGGCGGCGAAGATACGCCGATCGGTTCCGCCCATCAGCCCCCCAGCTTGAAGTCGACGGTGAAGCCGACGGTACGGCGCGCCTCGACCGCCGGGCTTTGGGCATAACCGGCGGGATCGAAGAAGTTCGGGAAGATCGAATTGACGAAATGCTGGTCGAACAGGTTGCGGGCGAAGACGGCGACCCGCCACGGCCCGTCATCCGGGCTGACCCCGACATTGAGGCCCAGCAGCCCGTATGAGCTGACGATCGTGTTGGGATCGGGCACCACGGTGTAGGTCTGGCTCCGCCAGACATAATTGGCGTTGGCGTCGAGCCAGAAGCCGTCGATCACCTGCCGCCGCCAATTGGCTTTCAACGTATAGCTTTAACGCGGCGCCGCCGGCAGCGGATAGCCGGCAAGGTTGGCGGCGAACTGCCCGGTGCCGGGGTCCCTGTAGCAGCCCTGCCCCGGTACCGCCGACACCGGCTGGCCGACATAGCACTGGCTGGTAAAGTCGGTGAAGGTGCTGAGCGCATAGGTGACGCCGCCCGAGACGGTCAGGCTGTCATCGACGTGGCCGGTGAATTCGCCCTCGAACCCTTTGCTCTCCAGGCCACCGGCATTGCCCAAGGTGAACACCGAGGGGCTGACCGAGGTGTCGAAAATCTGGGCCTGGAAGTTGTGATACTTCTCATAGAAGCCGGCGAGGTTGAGCACCAGCCGGCGATCGAGCCATTCCGATTTCAGCCCGATCTCATAATCCCGCGACGTTTCCGGCTGGATCGGCCGCGCCTCACCCTGGATGTTGGAGACGGTCGGTCCCTTATAGCCGGTCGAGAAGGTGGCATAGGCCATGACCCGGTCCATCAGGTCGTATTGCAGGCCGGTATGGACTGAGGTGTTGCTGTGCGAGATGTCGTTCGAGCCTGGCGGCAGCGGTCCGCCGCCGGGGAACGGATCGATGCCGGCATAGGGGTCCGTGCGATAGGTCGAGAACACCTCGTCATGGGTGTAGCGGGCGCCCAGGATGAAGCGAAACTGGTCGGTCAGGTGGACTGTGCCCTGGCCGAAGGCGGCATAGCTTTCATCGTCGTCATGGAAGACCGACTGGCCGCCGATGAAGGAATAGATCGGGCCGACATCGAAGCCGAAATCACGCAGGTTGGGCAGGCCGAACGTGCCCGCCTGGATCTGCGTCGCGTCGATGGAGGTATGGAAATAATAGAGGCCCAGCACGTAATCGACGAACTGCCCGGTCGGCGAGGCCAAGCGCAGCTCCTGGCTCAGCTGGTTCGCATGCTCGGTCTGGTAGTTCCAGTCGAGCACGTTGGCGGGAATGAGGTCGGAGACATAGTTCTGGTTGCCCTGGAACACGCGATAGCCGGTATCGGAGGTCAGCGTGTAATCGCCCAGATGGTAGGTCACCTCGACCGAGCCGCCATGAACCCGGTAGCGGTTACCGCTGGGCGACAGGTCTGCGAGCTGCTCGTTGCCATTACCTGGGGTGATGCCATAGGGCGCGTTTTGCTGGGCCGGCGACAGGAGCGGCAGGCCCGACGGCACATAATAGCCGGTGACGTTGGCGGGCCCCGGCCCGTATGAGCGGATGGTCTGGGCGTTGTTGGTGTCGCGGGTGCGCTGGTAGGAGGCGATGAAATAGATATCCAGATCGTCGGTCGGCAGCAGCAGCAGCTTGCCGCGGAAGCCCATGTCGTTGGTGCCGTCCACATCGCTGTTCAGCGCGACGTTCTGGATGATGCCGTCGCGGTGCTGGATATAGCCTGAAAACCGGGCCGCTACCTTCTGATGGATCGGCACATTGACGTTGGCCTGGAAGATGGTTTCGTTGCCGCTGCCATAGGACAGGTGCGCGTCCCCCTCCCACACGCCCATCACCGGCTTCTTGGTCGTGATGGTGATGACGCCGGCGGAGGTGTTCTTGCCGAACAGCGTGCCCTGGGGGCCACGCAGAACCTCGATCTGGTCGATATCGGTCAGGCTGTTGAGGCCGGGGTCGCGCGGAATGCCCTGGACGATGCCGTCGATCATGATGCCGACCGTCTGGTCGGAGCCGTAATCGAAGCTCTGCGTGCCGATGCCGCGGATCTGGAAGCCGCCGCCATTGTAGGAATTATACTGGAGGCTGGGCACCAGATACTGGATGTCCGACAGGGTGCGGAAACCGGATTCCTTGATCGCCTCGCCGCTGACCGCGGTGACCGCGACCGGCACTTCCTGAAGGCGCTCCGACCGGCGGGTCGCGGTGACGACGATCTCTTCGATGCCGGCGGGCGGCAGAGCATCGGCCGCCGTCTGCTGCGCCGTGACCAGTGCGGCCGGATAGAGCACCCATGCGCTTGCGCCCCCGGCCAACGCGACCACGATCCGTCGCTTCATCCCGCTTTCTCCCCGTGCATTGTCTTTATGCAATCGATTGCATACCTTGAACGGACTTGTTGCATAGCGAGCCTCTTTATGACAAGAGGAAATTTCCTAGCCGCGCACCTCTGTTTGGGTTCATGAAATTGGCTGAAAATCTAGGGATTTGCCTGATCGGCGCCGGGTTCATGGGGCGAGCCCACAGCGCGGCCTTTCGAAATATCCAGGCGATTTTACCGTTCGGCCAACAAGTAATCCTGCAATCGATTGTAGCCCGAACCGAGCAGGAACGTATGCAACTGCGCGAGCGCTATGGCTGGCTGCGCGATTCGGGCGACTGGCAAACCGCGATCCGGCGCCCGGATATCGCGCTGGTCGACATCGCCACCCCGACTGACCTCCACGCCGAAATCGCGATCGCGGCGCTCGGGGCCGGCAAGCATGTGCTGTGCGAAAAGCCGCTGGCGATGACCGTCGCCGAAGCCGAGGCGATCCGGGCGGCGGCGCAGGCCAGCAAGGCGCGGTTCGCCGTCGCCTTCAACTACCGTTTCGTACCGGCGATCCAACTTGCCAAGCAGATCATCGCCGAGGGCAGGCTGGGCGGCCTCTATCATGTCCGTGCGCGCTATCTGCAGGACTGGCTGGCCTCACCCGAGGCGCCGATGAGTTGGCGCCTGGACAAGGCACGGGCCGGGTCCGGCGTGCTCGGCGACCTTGGCGCCCATGTGATCGACCTGGCGCATTTCCTCGTCGGTCCGATGACCGAGGTCGTCGGCCGGACGACAACCCTGGTCGGAGAACGCAAGTGGCCCGACGGCAAATCAGGCACGGTGACGGTCGACGATGCCGCGAGCTTCCTCGCGCGGTTCGCGGGCGGCGCGCTGGGCGTGTTCGAGGCCAGCCGCATGGCGACCGGATCGAAGAACCGCAACCAGATCGAGATCGAGGGCGACCGTGGCGCGATCAGATTCGACCTGGAGCGGCTGAACGAGCTCGAATTCTATTCCGTCGACGACCCGCCGCACCTGCGCGGCTTCCGCACCATCCTGGCGACCGAGCCCGGGCATCCCTTCCTCGAACATTGGTGGCCGCCCGGCCATGGGCTGGGCTGGGAGCATGCGCATATTCACCTGATCGCATCGTTCCTGAGTGATATCGTCGATGGCGGCACGACCGCGCCAACGATCGACGACGGCGTCGCCTGCCAGCGCGTCCTCGAAGCGGTCGAGCAATCGGCAAGTTCGGGACGTTGGACCCAGATCGGGCCGGAGGAGCAATCGTGAGGACGCTGAAAGGGCCGGGCCTGTTTCTCGCGCAGTTCGCCGGCGACACGCCGCCATTCGATACGCTGCCCCATATTGCCGCCTGGGCGGCGGGGCTGGGCTTTACTGCCTTGCAGATTCCCTCCGGCGACGCGCGGCTGTTCGACCTCGAACGGGCTGCTGACAGCCAGGATTATTGCGACGAGATCAAAGGAACCTTGGCCGAGCACGGGCTGGCGGTCAGCGAACTCTCCTCGCACCTCCAGGGGCAGCTCGTGGCGGTCCATCCGGCCTATGACCGCGCCTTCGACGCTTTCGCGCCGGAGGCACTGCGGGGCCGCCCCGCCGAACGTCAGGCCTGGGCGGTGGAGCAGGTGATCCTGACCGCCAAGGCGGGGCGCCGGCTGGGGCTCGATGCCCAGGCCTGCTTCTCAGGCGCGCTGCTGTGGCCGTTCTTCTATCCCTGGCCGCAGCGCACCTCAGGCCTGGTCGAGGAAGGCTTCGCCGAGTTGGGCCGGCGCTGGCGGCCGATCCTGGACGCCTGCGACGAGCAGGGGATTGATCTGTGCTTCGAGCTGCACCCCGGCGAAGACCTGCATGACGGCGTGACGTTCGAGCGCTTCCTCGATGCGGTCGGGCAGCATCCCAGGGCCAACATCCTCTACGACCCCAGCCACATGGTGCTGCAGCATCTCGATTATCTCGCCTTCATCGATCACTATCATCCGCGGATTCGCATGTTCCATGTGAAGGACGCGGAGTTTCGGATGAACGGGAAATCCGGCGCCTATGGCGGCTATCAGGGCTGGGTCGACAGGCCCGGCCGCTTCCGCTCGCTGGGCGACGGGCAAATCGACTTCAAAGCCGTCTTCTCCAAACTGGCGCAATACGATTTCCCCGGCTGGGCCGTGCTGGAATGGGAATGCGCGCTGAAGGACGGCCAGATCGGCGCGGCTGAGGGCGCCCGCTTCATCCGCGACCATATCATCCCGGTCACCGAACATGCCTTCGATGATTTCGCCGGCGGTGCTGCCAGCATGAACGACATAAGCAGCGACCTGGGATTGACGAAAGCGTGATCGCAAGGCGGGCTGATCCGGCGAAGAAGATCGCGACGCTGCGCGACGTCGCCGAGCTGGCTGGCGTCTCGACCTCGACCGTGTCCCGCACCCTGGAGCGCCCCGAAGCGGTCGCCGAGGAGACCCAGCGCCGCGTGATGGAAGCCGTGGCGGCCTGCGGCTACACGCCCAACATCTCGGCCCGCAATCTCCGCAGGATGGAGACCCGCCTCATCACCGTGATGCTGCCGGACGTCACCAACCCATTCTTCAACGAGATCGTCCGCGGCGTTGAGCGGGTGGCGCGGGAGCACGGCTATTCCGTCCTGCTGGCCGATACCGAGAACCTGCCGGGCCAGGAAACCGCCTATGGCAACCTGCTGGCCGCCCGCCAGACCGATGGGCTGATCCTGCTGAACGGCCGTATTCCTAACGGGTTGTTGCCCGCCGATGGCGTACCGGCCAAGACGCCGCCCATCGTCGTCGCCTGCGAATATGTCGCCAATCTCGACCTTCCGACGGTGCAGATCGACAATATCAAGGCCGCACGGGAAGCCACCGAATATCTGCTCGGCCTCGGCCACACGCGGATCGGCTTCGTCACCGGCCCTTTATGGAGCGTGCTCAGCCGCGACCGGCTGCACGGCTATCGCGACGCGATCCTGGATGCCGGGCTGGAATACGACGAGGCGCTGGTCGTCTCGGGCAACTTCTCGATCGTTTCCGGTGTCGCCGCGACCAACCAGCTGCTCGCCCTGCCCCACCGGCCGACAGCGGTCTTCGCCTCGAACGATGAGATGGCGATCGGTGCGGTCCGAGCCGCGCGCGACCAGGCACTGCTGGTGCCGGACGACCTGTCGGTGATGGGCTTCGACGATATCCGCTTCGCTGCCTTCATGGACCCGCCGCTGACCACGGTGTCGCAGCCCGGCGGCGAGATCGGCCGCACCGCAATGGAAATCCTGCTCAAGATCATCGCCGACGAGCCGATCGAGCGTCGGCGCCATCTGCTGCCGACCCATCTGGAGCTGCGCGGGTCGACGGCGCCGCTTAAGGGAAGGTGATTCCCTGCTTCTCGAAAAACGTCGGGCTACTGATCAGCTTGCCGCCCCATTCCCGCGCCTCGGGCTGGGTGGCGATCCAGGCGACGACGTCGCCGGTGACGGAGGGTTTGGTCGGCGGGGCCAGCCGGTCGATCTCCGCCTGCTCGCCGAACATGGCCAGCGTCGCTTCAGTGACGGTGCGGCCGGGTTCGACATTGACTGCCAGGATGCCGTCCTGCCGGTGCTCCAGATGGACGAACTCGCAGAGCCGATGGAAGCCGCTTTTGGGCCCGCCATAGACAAAGCCCCAGCCGCCCTTGCGCGCCGGGATCGGCGACGGCATCAGCGCGGCGCCGGAGCTCAAGCCCACGATCACACCGCCGCCCTGGGCGATCATGACCGGCAGGACCAGCTTGGTCAGATAGGCCTGGTTGACCAGGTTGCCGAGCGCGCTCTTCTCCAGCGCCTCGATATCGAACTCGCTGAACGGGTACATCATGCCGGGGCCGCCATAGAGGGCGTTATTGACCAGCACGTCGATCCGGCCCCAGGAGCCCATCACCTGCTCCACCACCTTGTCCATCGATGAGCGGTCTAGCACGTCCATCGGCAGGCCCTGCACCTCGCGGCCCAGCGCCTGGACCTCGGCGATGGTGGTTTCCAGGCTGCCCGGAACGGCGACTTCCTTGCCCTGGTCCTTGAGGAAGGGCACGGCGACCTTGCCCTCTCCCTCCTTCACCGTGCGGCCGGTGGCGACGATGTCGAAGCCCTGTCGGGCGAGGCTTAGCGCACAGGCCTTGCCGATGCCGCGCGTGGCGCCGGTGATGAGAGCGACTTTCCGCATATTCAGTGGCTTCCTTGGACGATTGGGGCAGAGCGTGCCCGGAACACGACGAGCACGACGCCGACCGCGATCAGGCTGGCGATCACCGCCAGGATGTTGCGCAGACCATAGGCCGAAATCGCCGGAGCGATGAGGGAGGAATTGAGGAACGGCCCGAGGAACTGGGCGCTGAACAGCAACCCCATCGCCCGGCCGCGGACCGGAAGCGGCGCCTTATCCATCACCCAATGGGTGAGATTGGGCGTCTGGATACCGCTACCGAGATTGAGCAGCATCACCCCAGCCCCGATGCCGACAATTCCATGCCCGACCGAAAGCGCCAGGATGCCGATCCCCTGCAAGGTGAGGGCGAGCGCGAAGGTCCACCACACGCCGGCCCTCGCGCGAAGCGTGCCATAGGCAATCGCGCCCAGGGTGAACAGCACCGTCCCCGCCCCGAGTATCTCCGAGATCGTCGCCGGGCTGGCTATGCCGTCAGCGGCCAGCAGAACCGGCACCTGGCTGGCGGACTGGAAGCTGATGATCATCGAAAGCGTGATCAGCGCATAGAGCGGCAGCATCGGCGCGAACAGCGACAGCGAGCCACCCGCAGTCGCCTGCCGGCGCGACACGGCCGGAATGACAGCCAGAGCGAGCAGCAGAACCGGCAAAGACAAACCGTAGAGCGCGAACGGCGCCCGCCAACCATGAGCCTCGGCGACGGCGCCGGAGGAAAGCGTCACCACCACCGACAGCGCAGTGGCGATGGCGTTCTGGAGGCCGAGGATCGAGCCGCGCTGCTGCTCAGTGAAGATCTCGACGATAAGGCCCATCGCCGCAGTCACAAGGCCGGTGGCGGCCAGGCCTACGACCAGACGGCTTGCCAGCAGCAGGGATTGGCTGTCGATGAGCAGCCCCGCCATGCCCGCAAGGGCGAAGACGACCAGGCAGGTGAACAGCACCGCCCGGGCGCCGACACGCTCGACGAACCAGCCTGTCGTCGGCCCGCCGATGATCACCCCGATCGACGGCATGGTCAGGACCCATTGGGCGACGAAGGCGCCGTCCTTGCCGCCGCCGAAATGTTCGGCGACCAACGGCAGCATCGGCGAGACAACGATGAAGACCATCGCCAGGAACGTGCCGGTGGAGGCCATGACGAAGACTGCGAGCCAATCCTTGACGGTCATGTGTGCCTCCCCCGATTGCTTTGTTTATTCCCGCCGGAAATCGGCGAATGAGCGTCCTTCGGCTGCCAGCCTGGCGAGCAGCGGCGATGGCTTCCAATGACCGCCGAAATCCTGCGCCAGCTTCTGGATGTCGGCATTGACCTTTTTCAGCCCGACCTGATCGGCCCAATACATCGGGCCGCCACGCGATGCGGGAAAGCCGTAGCCGGCGACGTAGATCACGTCGATGTCGCTGGACCGCGCCACGATCCCTTCCTCAAGGATATCCGCGCCTTCGTTGACCAGCGCGTACATGCAGCGATTGACGATCTCCTCAGCCGACACGGCGCGGCGTTTGACACCCTGGCGTTCGGCCTCCTGGGCGATGAATGCATCGACCGCTGGATCGGGGATCGGAGTGCGGTTGCCCGCCTCGTATCGATAGAACCCCGCGCCGGTCTTCTGGCCGAACCGTCCGGCCTCGCCCAGATAGCCGACCAGCCATGAATAACGCTCACCCGCCGGCCGCAGCCCAGCCCGCCGCTTGGCGACGTCCCACCGGACATCGACGCCGGCCATGTCGGACATGGCGAACGGCCCCATCGCCAGGCCGAAATCGGTCAGCGCCCTGTCGACGTCTGCCGGCGAAGCGCCCTCCGCCACCAGGAACTCGGCCTCGCGGAAATAGGGCTCGATCATGCGGTTGCCGACGAAGCCGTCGCAGACGCCGACCACGACCGGGATCTTGCCGATCCGCCTGGCGACCGACAGCGTTGTCGCCAGCACATCCTTTTCCGTCTTGTCGCCGCGGACGATCTCGAGCAGGCGCATGACATTGGCCGGGCTGAAGAAATGGGTGCCGACGACATCCTGCGGCCGGCCGGTTTCGGCGGCGATCGTGTTGATGTCGAGCATCGAGGTGTTGGTGGCGAGGATCGCCCCAGGCTTCGCCAACCGATCCAGCTTGCGGAAGATGTCGAGCTTGATGTCCATCCGCTCGAACACCGCCTCGATGACGATATCCGCATCGGCGACCGCCTCGATATCGGTGGTGGGCGAGAGCAGCGCCATGCGCTGATCCATCGCCTCCTGGGTCAGCTTTCCCTTGGCAACGGTATTGGCGTAGTTGCCGCGGATACGGCCCAGACCGCGCTCGAGCGAGGCCTGGTCGAGATCGACCAGCTTCACCGGAATGCCGGCATTGGCGAAGGACATGGCGATGCCGCCGCCCATCGTGCCGGCGCCGACGATCGTCGCCTTGGCGATGGGGCGGAGCGCCGTATCGGCAGGCACATCCGGGATCGTCCACACGGCGGCCTCGGCCTGTTTCACATGCTCCAGCGCGGCGGCTTTCTCGGCTTCGGAAATAGCGGTCATTTTGGAATCCTGGGTACTCAAAGGCTGCGGGCGATGATTTCCTTCATGATCTCGTTGGTCCCGCCATAGATCTTCTGCACACGGGCGTCGGTCCACAGGGTCGAGATCGGATATTCGGCCATATAGCCGTAACCGCCGAACAATTGCAGGCATTCGTCGATGACCTCGCACTGCTTCTGCGTCGTCCACCACTTCGCCATCGCCCCGGCGACGGCGTCGAGCCGGCCGGCGACCAGCTCCTCGATGCAGAAATCCATATAGATGCGGCCGATCTTAGCCTCGGTCGCCGCCTCGGCCAGCTTGAAGCGGGTGTTCTGGAAATCGAACACCGGCTTGCCGAACGCATTGCGGTCTTTGGTGTATTCGACGGTCATCGCGAGCGCCGATTCCATCGCCCCCACCGCCTGGATGGCGACGATCAGCCGCTCCTGGGCCAACTGCTCTTTGAGCTGGGCGAAGCCCTTCCCGGTCTCGGTGCCCAGCAGGGCGTCGGCCGGCACGCGGACATCGTCGAAGAACAGCTCCGACGTGTCCTGGGCGTGGAAGCCGACCTTCTCGAGGTTGCGGCCACGGCGGAAGCCCTCGACCATGTCGGTCTCGACGCAGATCAGCGATATGCCGCGCCCTGCCGCCTCCGGGTCGGTCTTGGCGACAACGATGATGAAGTTGGCGGTCTGGCCGTTGGTGATGAAGACCTTCTGGCCGTTCACGACATAGCCATTGCCGTCCGGCAACGCGCGGGTGCGGATGCCTTGCAGGTCCGATCCCGCCCCCGGCTCGGTCATCGCGATGGCGCCGACCAGCTCGCCGGTCGCGAGCCTGGGCAGCCAGCGCTGCTTCTGCTCCTCGGTGCCGTAATGCAGGATGTAAGGGGCGACGATGGCGCTGTGCAGCGGCGCGCCGAAGTCGGGGAAATTGACCCGGCAGATTTCGTCGATGATCACCGCCTCATGGCGGAAGGTGCCGCCGGCGCCGCCATATTCCTCAGGGATTCCGGCGCAGAGCAGCCCGGCTGCCCCGGCCTTGCGCCACAGATCGCGGTCGACCACCCCCTCCTTGCGCCAGCGCGCCGCGTTGGGCGCGATCTCGCGTTCGGCAAAGCGGCGGACCGACTCCCGGAACATCGACAGTTCTTCGGCTTCTTCGGGCGTCACGAAAGCCTCCCAGGTGAAAATCGTTTGGTTTTTTCGGACCGCTGCCTATAACCTATCTAACGAGCGTTAGAAAATGCAAGAACGTTAGGGCATGGACGGAACGGCGCGGAAGGTCGAACAGGAAGACGCAGGGCGGGCGGCCATCCGCCGCCGCCAAGTGCTGACCGTGGCGTCCGAGCTGTTCGCCAAGAAGGGGTTCGAGGCGACCTCGATCCGCGATATCGCCAC
>Ga0070665_100004216_pt1 | contig 15128 bp, 14 predicted proteins | sample KBSS13metaG_FD_65862 | JGI IMG/M metagenome (GOLD analysis project Ga0070665, IMG submission 65862) | Switchgrass rhizosphere microbial communities from Kellogg Biological Station, Michigan, USA - KBS S1-3 metaG | ecosystem: Host-associated > Plants > Roots > Rhizosphere > Soil ... | reverse complement strand
CGCTTCAGGATCGGGCGCAGGAACGACGCGACGTCGGGCGTCATCACCTCGAACGGCGCCTTGCCGTAGATCTCGTCCTGCGGCTTGCAGACGCTGTTAGCGAACGCCTGGTTGACGAACGTGTAGCGAAGGCTCTTGTCGAGATAGGCGATCGGGCCGGGAATGTTGTCCGCGAAGAGCCGTAACTGCGCTTCCTGCGACTTGAGCGCGTCGCGCGTGCGGACATCGTCCTCGATGTCGTTCCACACTGCGAACGCACCGCCGACCCGCCCGCTGACCTCGCGGTCCGGAAAGAGGGTCACGCGCACCCAGCGAAGCTCGCCGTCGTTCTTGCGCTCACGCCGCTCGTAAGAAACCGTGGCGCCCTCGAACACGCGCTCGAGATGCACGATCATCTCGTCCAGCGCATCGGAAGGCAGGAAATCCTTGAGGCCGTGGCCGAGGAGGTCGTCCGCCTCGACGCCGATCCAGTCCGCGAACGGCCGGTTCGCGAATCGCAGCCGAAACTCGCGATCGAAATAGAGAATCGGCAGCTCGACGCTGTCCGTGACGAGCCGCAGCCGGTGCTCGCGCTGCCCCGCCTCGAGCTCGAGGCGCTTCAGCTGGTCGATGTCGCTGTAGGTGACCAGAAAGCCGCGGATGACGCCGTTCGTGCCGCGATCGGGGTAGTAGTCGACGCGGATCCAGATCGCCGGCTGTCCCGCGGTGACGAGCTGCCGGACGAAGCCCGTACGCTCGCCGGCAAGCGCCGCCTCGACGTACGCCTGGTACAGGTCGTAGATGTCGCGCCCGAGGACGTTGACGATCTCGCAGCCGATCACCTCGTCCTGGGGTTTGTCCAGGCACTCGAGAAACGCGCTGTTGACGAACCGGTAACGCTGCTGGCGGTCGACGTAGGCGAGCGGCACGCCGAGTGCATTGAGCTTGCGCTGCGACAAGGCCGACAGCGGCTCGGGATGCGCCTCGACCATCAACTGGTTGATGGAGGCGAGGTCGAGCCGGCTCAGCGGGCGCGCAAGGGCCATCGGTCAGAGGCGGCGATGAGCCGCGCGGTTAGCCGTCCATGCATTCGATGCGCCACGGCGGCACGCGGCCCACACGGCCGGGGGCCATGGCGATCGGGACGCGGACGCGCGGTCCGGAATTCTCGTGCGTACCTAAAAGCAAGGATCGCGCCCGATCCTTTGAAGGTGGGTGTTGCCGGACTGAAGCACCGTCCAAAGCGGCATTGCAGCTTTTTGTGGGCGACAGAAACGCGGCGCTCTGTGGGTGACAGAAGCGGCGGCGATCAGGGCCCACCGGGGTTCCTGTCATTCCCGCGAGAGCGGTGGTCAGGTCTCCCAGGTCCAACTGGAAGCTCGCGTTAGCGGGGATGTCGCCGGGGTGTGCGACCACGGGGCAGCCACCGCGCCACCGTCTCGCAGGGCCGATTTCGCAATCTCATTTATTTCGACGAGGCCCGGTCGTTACAATCCGCGTCACCGGCGGCCGGGATAGACGGGCAAAAGACCTGTCCACCGCAACGCCGCGCATGACCCGAACGAGACCTTTGGCTTCCGCGTGCCTTTCCGTCGTTTTCCCCGATTAGATCGAGCCCATGACCTTCACGCCTGCCCCTCCGCGTTCGCTCGTGCCCTGCATCCGCGGTGCGATTCTCCTCGCAGCACTGCTGTTGCCGTGCGTCGCACTCGCCGCGGAACTCGCGGAGCCACCTTCGATTGCGGGCATTCCCATCGACTTCATCCTCTTTGCGCTCACGCTGGTCGGCGTGGCGCTGTTCCACCATCACACGCTGAAAGTCGCCGTCACCGGCCTCATCGTGATCACGCTCTACAAGATCGCGTTCTCGCCTTTTCCCGAAGGTGCGGGTGCGACGGGGTTCGTGCTGCATCTCGTGCACGAGTGGGTGCTGCTCACGAACCTGCTCGGCCTCCTGCTGGGCTTTGCGCTCCTCTCCAGGCACTTCGAGGCGAGCCAGGTGCCGGCGTGGCTTCCCAAGCTGCTTCCCGATGACTGGAAGGGCGCGTTCGTCCTGCTGGTGATGATCTTCGTGCTGTCGTCGTTTCTCGACAACATCGCGGCGGCACTGATCGGCGGCACGATAGCCGGCGTCGTCTTTCGCGGCAAGGTGCACATCGGCTACCTGGCCGCCATCGTCGCGGCGTCGAACGCGGGCGGCTCGGGCAGCGTGGTCGGCGACACCACGACAACGATGATGTGGATCGACGGTGTCTCGCCGCTTGCCGTGGTCGAGGCCTACGTGGCGGCGGGACTCGCCATGGTGATCTTCGGCATACCCGCGTCCCTGCAGCAGCAGCGCTACTCGCCGATCACGACCGAAGCTCCCAGCACGGTGCGGATCGACGGGGTGCGCGTGGCGATTGTCGTCGCGATCCTCGTCGCCGCGGTGGTCGCGAACGTCGCCGTCAACGTGTATTTCAACGACTACGCCGACAGGTTTCCTTTCATCGGCGCCGCCGTCTGGATCGCCATCCTGGTGTGTGCGCCGCTTCGCCGTCCCCACTGGGAAGAGTTGCCCGGCGCGTTCATGGGCGCGCTGTTCCTGCTCTCGCTGGTGCTCGCCGCGTCGATGATGCCCGTGCACAAGCTGCCGGATGCGTCCTGGAAGGTGGCCATGGGGCTGGGCTTCGTCTCGGCCGTGTTCGACAATATTCCGTTGACTGCCCTAACGCTCAAGCAGGGCGGCTACGACTGGGGCTTCGTGGCTTTCGCCGTCGGATTCGGGGGGTCGATGATCTGGTTTGGATCGTCAGCCGGCGTCGCGCTCTCGAATCAGTATCCGGAGGGCAAATCCGCCGTCGCGTGGATCCGTGGCGGCTGGCACGTCGCCGTCGCATACGTCATTTCCTACCTTTTCATGCTGGTCGTGCTCGGCTGGCATCCCGATGCATCGCATCGACGAGCTGCGCTGCCGCCCGATGGCATTGCGTCCGAGACTTCGGCGGATGCCGCTACAATGGCGCAGCGCGAATTCGCCCGCCCGGGTGACCCGACCGCGTACTCCTTCTTCGCGGACCCTCATCGATGCCCATCGTCGACGACATCGCCGGACTGCGGCGCATCCTGACGCGTTCGAGAACCATCGCCGTGGTCGGCATCTCGGCCAATTGGTACCGGCCGAGCTACTTCGCCGCCAAATACCTGCAGGACCACGGTTACCGCATCGCACCCGTCAACCCGAATTACACCGAGGTCCTCGGCGCGCCCTGCCATCCGACGATCGGCGCAATACCGTTCGACGTGGACATGGTCGACTGCTTTCGCAAGCCTGGCGAAATCGTGCCGCTCGCGCGCGAGGCGATCGCCAAAGGCGCGAAAGTGCTGTGGATGCAGCTCGGCATCCGCAACGACGAGGCCGCGGCGATTGCTTCCGCCGCGGGACTCGAGGTGGTAATGGACCGCTGCGTGAAGATCGAGCATGCGCGCCTGTTCGGGGGCCTCAATTGGGCGGGCGTGAACACCGGCGTGATCTCCGCCCGCCGGCCCATCTGAGGCATCCATGCCCGACCATCGCTTCGGCTTCGACACGCTTTGCCTGCACGCGGGGCAGATTCCGGACGCCGCGACGGGCGCGCGCGCACCGCCGATCTACCAGACGACGTCGTTCGTGTTCGACAACGCCGAGCATGCGGCCAGCCTGTTCAATCTGCAGACCTTCGGCAACGTCTATTCGCGCATCTCCAATCCGACGGTGGCGGCGCTGGAAGAACGCGTGGCCGCGCTGGAAGGCGGCCGCGCGGCGCTCGCCACCGCCACGGGCATGGCGGCGCAGATGGTCGCGCTCCTCACGCTGTGTCGCGCCGGCGATCACATCGTCGCGTCGCGCACGCTCTACGGTGGAACGTACGCGCAACTCGCGGTGACCTTCGCCCAGTTCGGCATCGACGCGACGTTCGTCGACGGCGACGATCCCGAGAATTTCCGCGGCGCAATCAAGGACGCCACGAAGGCCGTCTATGTCGAGACGATCGGCAATCCGCAGCTCGATGTGGCGGATATCGCTGCCGTCGCCACGATCGCGCACGCCGCGGGTGTTCCGCTCGTCGTGGACAACACGCTCGCCTCGCCATTCCTCTGCCGGCCCATCGAGCACGGAGCGGACATCGTCGTGCATTCGCTGACCAAGTATCTCGGCGGTCATGGCACGACCATGGGCGGCATCGTCGTCGAATCCGGCAAGTTCCCGTGGGACAACGGCCGGTTTCCGCAGATGACCGAGCCCTCGCGCGGCTATCACGGTGTCCGTTTTCACGAAACGTTCGGCGATTTCGGCTTCACCATGAAGGCGCGCATGGAAACGATGCGCACGCTGGGGCCGACGCTCGCGCCGCTGTCCGCGTTTCTGCTGCTGCAGGGAATCGAGACGTTGCACCTGCGCATGCCGCGACACTGCGAATCCGCGCTGGCGGTCGCGCGGCATCTGCAGGCGCATCCGCGCATCGACTGGGTCAGCTATCCGCTGTTGCCCGGCCACCGCCACGAGGTCCGCGCGCGCAAGTATCTGCCCGACGGGGCAAGCGGCATCCTGACCTTCGGGGTCAAGGGCGGGGCCGCGGCGGGCGAGCGCTTCATCGAATCGGTGCAGATGCTCTCGCACCTGGCGAATGTCGGCGACGCGAAGTCGCTCGTCATCCATCCGGCGTCGACCACGCACCGGCAACTGTCCGAAGAGGAGCAGCGCGCCGCGGGCGTGTCGCCGGAAATGATCCGTCTGTCGGTCGGGCTCGAATCGCTGTCCGATATCCTGTGGGATCTCGACGCCGCACTGGAACAATCACGATGATGCGACAAACTTCCATTCCCCTGCCGCTGGCCGGCCTTCTGCTTGCGCTCGTCCTGGGGGTCTACCAGGCGCTGATGACCGCCAAGTCCCCGGATCCGCTTTTGCAGGTCGGCTTCGTGGTGCTCGTGATGACGGTCGGCGTGGTGTCGATCATCCTGCTCCTGATGCCCAGGCGCCGCATGGCGTACCTCCTGGGATTCCTGGTGTGCGCCGCGCTCATGGGATGGGCGTTCTGGCTGCAGTATCGGCAGGGCCTGGAGCCGTGTCCGCTTTGCATGTTCCAGCGAGTCGCGGTCGTCGCCGCGGGATTGATCTTCCTGGTGGCGTTCCTGACCAATCCGGGGCGCCGCGGCGCAGCGTTCTACGCGGCACTGATCGCGATCGCCGCGGGCATCGGTGCGTTCTTCGCCGGTCGCCAGCTCTGGCTGCAATCGCTGCCCAAGGACCAGGTGCCATCGTGCGGCATGGGCCTCAACTACATGCTGGATACGATGCCGCTCGCCGACGTGATCGGAAAAGTCCTGAGCGGCAGCGGCGAGTGTGCCGAGAAAAGCTGGGAGCTTCTCGGTCTCTCCATCGCGGGATGGACGATGGTGTTCTTCCTCGCGATGATCGTGGCAGCGTTTCTGCTGATCCGGCGCGAGTAACCTCCGCCCCAGAAACGGAAAGAGGATCTCAGCGCGGCGCCATGCGGATCGCGCCGTCCAGCCGGATCACTTCGCCGTTCAGCATCGGGTTCGTCACGATTTCGTGCACGAGAGACGCGAACTCCGACGGCCGCCCGAGACGCGGGGGGAACGGCACCATCTTGCCGAGCGCGTCCTGCACTTCGGGCGTCAGGCTTTCCATCATCGGCGTCTCGAAGATGCCCGGCGCGATCGTCATCACGCGTATGCCGTAGCGCGCGAGCTCGCGTGCGATCGGCAGTGTCATGCCGACGACGCCGGCCTTCGACGCGCTGTAGGCGGCCTGTCCGATCTGACCGTCGAAGGCTGCGACGCTCGCCGTGTTGACGATCACGCCACGCTCGCCTTCCGCGTTGGGCGATCCCTTTTCCATTGCCTGCGCGGCCAGACGGATCAGGTTGAACGTGCCGACCAGATTGATGCTGATGGCGCGCGCAAAACCCGAGAGCGAATGCGGCCCTTCCTTCCCGATCACCCGCTCGCCGTGGACGATGCCCGCGCAATTGACGAGTCCCTGCAGGCCGCCGAAACGGTCAACGGCCGCCGCGACGGCGCCTTTTCCGCTCGCTTCGTCGCAGACGTCGGTGCGAACGAAGACCGCGTCCTTGCCCAGCGATGCCGCTTGCGCGACGCCTTCCTCGTCCTTGAGATCGGCGAGCACAACCCTGCCGCCGTGGTCGACGATCATGCGCGCAGTGGCCGCACCGAGACCCGAGGCGCCTCCGCTGACGACGAACACGCTGCCTTCGATCTTCATCGCGCCGCCTGCTGCCCTTGGGCGCGCACCACCGACATCGCGGTTGCGATCATGCCCGCAACATCGGCAACGTTCGCCGGCAGGATCAGCGTGTTGGTCGTCCGCGCGAGATTGCCGAACTGCGCGATGTACTCCTCGGCCACGCGCAGATTCACCGCATACAGTCCGCCTTCGGCGCTGATGGCCTCGGCAATCTGGCGGATCGCCTTTGCAGTGGCCTCGGCCGTGACGAGCGTCGCCGTAGCCGCACCTTGTGCGTTGTTGATCTCGGCCTGCTTCTCGCCTTCCGATTTGGCGATCGCCGCTTCGCGCGCACCGAGCGCAACGTTGATCTGCTCCTGCCGCCTGCCTTCGGACGTCGCGATCACGGCGCGCTTTTCACGCTCCGCGGTGATCTGGGCCTGCATCGAGCGCAGGATCTCGGCCGGCGGCGTCAGGTCCTTGATCTCGTAGCGAAGTACCTTCACGCCCCAGTTGGGCGCGGCGGCGTCGAGGGCATTCACGACGGCCGCGTTGATCTGGTCGCGTTCCTCGAAGGTCTTGTCGAGCTCCATCCGCCCGATGACGCTGCGAAGCGTCGTCTGGGCGAGCTGCGTGATCGCGACGACGTAGTTCGACGATCCGTACGACGCGAGCCGCGGATCCGTAACCTGGAAATACAGGATGCCGTCTACCTGCAGCTGCGTGTTGTCCTTGGTGATGCAGATCTGCGGCGGCACGTCGAGCGGAATCTCGCGCAGGTCGTGGCGATACGCGATGCGATCGACGAACGGCACCACGAAATTGAGCCCCGGCTCCAGCACCCCATGAAAGCGCCCGAGCCGCTCGACCACGAGCGCCCGCTGCTGCGGCACGACGCGGATCGCCTTGACCACGACGGTGAGCGCGATGAGGAATGCAAGCACCGTGAAAACGGAAGATCCGATCCCCATTGCGGTCGCTCCAGGTTCGTTCGAGTGGCGGGTTGTGCGAAAGGGCCGTCAAGGACGGCGGTCGGACAGCACCAGCGTCGAGCCGCGCGTCGTGACGATGTACATCGTGGCGGCGCGCACGGTGTCGGCGGCAGCAATCTCAGCGTTCCACTGCGTGCCCCGATACGTCACGCGCGCCGTGCCGTCGGCGTTCCATGCAGGAACCTGAACCGCCTGGCCGCGATCGAGCGGGGTCATCGGCGCGGGTGTGGCATGGCGCCGACGCCAGTAGTGCGCAGCGCCAAGCGCGATCATCGCAAGCAGTCCGGCAATGACGAGCTGCATCTCAAGCGATGCGTGGAACCACGCGGCGACACCGCCGAACGCGAACGCGATTCCCGCAGCGAGCAGATAGAACGTGCCTGTGGCGAGCTCGAGGCCCACCAGCAGTGCCGCCACGATCCACCAGATCCAGTAATCGGCCATCGTTTTGCCTCGTGTGCCGCTGCGTTCCGACCTCGCCGACGACGCGGCTGGCGCCGTGGCGGAAAGCATAAGGCACTTTGGATCGCGCGGCTCCGCACCCATTTCTGCCCTGCGCGCCCCTGATCGATCGAGATCGATCGGGGCCGCCGATTGAGTTATAATAACCGTTTCGAATCAAGCGCTTTCTGCAGTGCTTGTCGCTTTGCGGCAGCGCAGCGCAAGTTTCTGTCCGAGGTGACGCCATGCCGATCTACGAATACCGGTGCTCTTCCTGCGGGAAGGAAGTCGAAGCCTTGCAAAAGCTTTCGGAGCCGCCGCTCGTCGAGTGCCCCGCGTGCCATCAGCAGACACTCACCAAGCTCGTCTCCGCCGCGGGCTTCCAGCTCAAGGGCTCGGGCTGGTACGTGACCGACTTTCGGAACGGCAGCAAGCCCGCCGCCAAAGCCGAATCCAAGACCGGCAGCGGCGATACCGCCAAGGCGGACGGGGCGCCTGCGGGCGACTCGAAGTCCGCCGAAGGGAAAGCCACCGAGACGAAGGCAGCCGAATCGAAACCCGCAGCAACTACCGCCCCCGCCACGCCTACGACATCGGGCAGCAGCGAGTAAGCGGATTGCCTGAGGGCCTTGCACGCGCCATGCGCCGATACCTGATCGCCGGACTGCTGGTCTGGGTGCCGCTCGGCATCACGATCTGGGTTCTGCATTTCCTGCTCACGTCGCTCGACCAGATCCTTCTGGTCCTGCCCGAGGCCGCGCGTCCGCGTGCCGTGCTGGGCTTCGACATTCCGGGCCTGGGCGTCGTGGTCGCATTCATCATCCTGCTCTTTACCGGCGTCATCGCCGCCAACTTCGCGGGCCAGCGCCTGATTGGCGCGTGGGAGTCGATCCTCGGCCGCATTCCGTTCGTGAAGTCGATCTACTCGTCGGTCAAGCAGGTCAGCGACACATTGCTTTCGGACAAGGGCAATGCATTTCGCAAAGCGCTGCTCGTCGAGTTCCCCCGTCCGGGCAGCTGGACGATTGCCTTCCAGACGGGCACGCCGGCGCAATCGGTCGCTCCCTTCCTGACCGAGGAGCATATAAGCGTCTACGTGCCGACCACGCCGAACCCCACGGGCGGCTACTTCCTCATGCTGCCGCGCTCGCAGGTGCGCGAGCTCGACATGACGGTGGACGAGGCGCTCAAGTACATCATTTCCATGGGCGTGGTTGCCCCGCGTCCGCACGTCGGCGTGCCGTCTCCCGCGATTCCGCGTCCCGTGACCACGCTCGCGCCCCCCGATGCGGCGCCTGCGCCGATCGCAGACTCCCGAAACTGAAGTCGCCACGCCCGGCCACGGGAGACGCGCGCTCCGGCGGCGCGAGCGCGACCTTCCGCACATTGCCATTGCGCGAACGCGCAACCGCCATCGAAACGATTTCGCCGGAGACCGACTTGAAACGCACCGACTATTGCGGCCGCATCGACCGCAAGTTCCTGGACCAGACCGTCACCCTGATGGGCTGGGTACACCGCCGCCGCGATCACGGCGGTGTCATCTTCATCGACCTGCGTGACCGCGAGGGGCTGGTCCAGGTCGTCTGCGATCCCGATCGCGCCGAGACATTCGCCAACGCAGAATCGCTCCGCAACGAGTTCTGCATCGCCGTCACCGGGCGGGTGCGCGCACGACCCGACGGCACCGCGAATCCCGATCTCGTTTCCGGCGAGATCGAAGTGCTCGCGCACACGATCGAGATCCTGAATGCTTCCGCGACGCCGCCTTTCCAGCTCGACGACGCCAACCTGTCGGAGAACGTGCGGCTGACGCACCGCGTGCTGGATCTGCGCCGGCCGCAAATGCAAAAAAACCTGATGCTGCGCCATCGCGCGGCGATGGCCGCGCGCCGCTACCTTGACGGCCTCGGGTTCGTCGACATCGAGACGCCCATTCTCTACAAATCGACGCCCGAAGGCGCCCGCGAATTCCTGGTGCCTTCGCGCATGCATCACGGCAGCTTCTACGCGCTTCCGCAATCGCCGCAGCTGTTCAAGCAGATGCTGATGATGGCGGGCTTCGACCGTTACTACCAGATCGTCAGGTGCTTCCGCGACGAGGATCTTCGCGCCGACCGCCAGCCCGAGTTCACGCAGATCGACGTCGAAACGTCTTTTTTGACGGAGCTCGAGATTCGCGCCGCGATGGAAGGCTTGGTGCGCGCGATGTTCCATGACGCGCTCGGTGTCACGCTCCCGGATCCGTTTCCGATCATGACGTTTGCCGATGCGATGCGCGAGTACGGTTCCGACAAGCCCGATCTTCGCGTTCCGCTCAAGCTGACCGAGCTCACCGACCTCATGAAGGCGGTGGATTTCAAGGTCTTTCGCGCTGCTGCGGATCTGCCCAACGGTCGCGTCGCCGCGTTGCGCGTCCCCGGCGGCGGGTCGCTGTCGCGCAAGGAAATCGACGACTACACCGCGTTCGTCGCGATCTACGGCGCAAAGGGTCTCGCGTACATCAAGGTCAACGATGCGGCCAAGCCCAACGAAGAAGGGCTGCAGTCGCCGATCGTCAAGTTCATGTCGGCCGAGGTCCTGCGCGCGATCCTCGAGCGCACCGGCGCGACGAATGGCGACCTCATTTTTTTCGGCGCCGATCGCGAGAAGATCGTCAACGACGCGCTTGGCGCCCTTCGCGCGAAGGTTGGCCACGAGCGTGGTTTCGTGGAATCCGGCTGGCGACCTTTGTGGGTCGTCGACTTCCCGATGTTCGAGTACGACGACGAGAAGAAGTCGTGGGCCGCGCGCCATCATCCGTTCACCGCGCCGAAAGACGGGCACGAGCAGTTTTTCGGCGAGCGACCTGGCGACGCGCTGGCGAAGGCGTACGACGTCGTGCTGAATGGCTGGGAGATCGGCGGCGGCTCGGTGCGCATCCACAAGCCCGAGGTGCAGCAGAAGGTGTTCGCCGCGCTGGGTCTGACCACCGACGACCAGCGGCGAAAGTTCGGCTTCCTCTTGGACGCGCTGCAGTACGGCGCGCCGCCGCACGGCGGCATCGCGTTCGGGCTCGATCGCATGGTGACACTGATGTGCGGCGCCGATTCGATCCGCGACGTCATTGCGTTTCCGAAGACGCAGCGCGGGCAGGACCTGCTGGTCGACGCGCCTGCGCCGGCGACGGAGCAGCAGCTGCGCGAGTTGCACATCCGCGTGCGGCCGTCCGACGTGGCACCTTCCACGTAGGCGGCCGAATATCGGCGGTGGGCGCCCGCGCGCCGCGACCTTGCGAGTACACTGCCTGCCATGCATGACCGCCGCCGCACCGCCGTGACTCTGGCCGCGTTGGCGGTGGCCACGCTGATGGCGTTTGCGGCGGACGTCGACGCGCGTGCCACACCGCCCGCCACCGAAGAGGTCGCGCTCAGCGCCCTCCCCCACGAGGCGCACGATGTCATGCTGCGCATTCGCGAAGGCGGACCGTTTCGCTACGAGCGCGACGGTGTCGTGTTCGGGAATCGGGAACATCAGCTTCCATCCAAGCCGCGCGGTTATTATCACGAGTACACGGTGCCGACCCCCGGCGCGAAGAACCGGGGCGCGCGCCGAATCGTTTGCGGCGGCGCGTCCACGAGGCCCGACGCGTGCTGGTATACAGGCGATCACTACGGGACCTTCAGGAGAATCCGCGAATGAAGCCACCCGACCTGGCAGACATCGACAATGCCGGCGTCTTTCCATGGACGGGTCCAGTGGATCCGCTCAAGACCGCTGCGAGCCACGCCCATCTGCGTTTCGCCGCGATCGATCTCGGCAAGGCGAAGGACCGCGCGACGCTCTTCGCAGAGCTCGACGGCGCACTCAAGCTGCCTGAGCACTTCGGCCACAACTGGGACGCGCTCGCCGACGTTCTCGAGGATCGCGACTGGCTGGGACGACACGGCATCGTCGTTGCGCTCACGCACGGGGCCGCCTACCGACGCGAGCATCCCACCGACTGGTCGACGCTCGAGGACCTGTTCCGCGAAGCCACGGAGTTCTGGAAGGAGCGCCACGCGGCGTTCTGGGTGTTCACGCTCTGATCCGGATCCGTCGCCCGCTACAAAGGCCGCGTCAACGCTGCGGCCGGTGAACCGCATGCGCTGGATTCGTCGCAGCGTCGCCCACTGCCGGAGTTTCGCGGATACCCACGCGCATGCCGTTCAAGCAACCCCGTTCCGTTCTCGTCGTCGTTCATACGATCGGCCTCGACGTTCTTCTGATCGAGCGCGCGGATTATCCGGAGCACTGGCAATCGGTGACGGGCAGCGTAGAGGTGGGCGAGTCGCTGGAGCACGCGGCCGTGCGCGAGCTCCAGGAGGAAACCGGGATCGACGCCGCGGCCCATGGCGGCGTTCGCGACTGGAACATGACGAACGTGTTCGAGATCTTCTCGCAATGGCGCCATCGGTATCCTCCCGGCACGACGCACAACACCGAGCACGTGTTCGGGCTCGTCGTCCCAGCACCGATGCGGGTGACACTGGCGCCGCGCGAGCATGTGCAACAGATGTGGTTGCCTTGGCGGGAGGCGGCGGCGCACTGCTTTTCGTGGTCGAACCGCGCCGCAATCGAGGCTCTGCCGACGAGAGGGATGTCATGAGAACGGAAACGCAAGGCGCCCGGCCAAAATGCCGAGGCAAGTCGATCGCGACCGCATGCGGCGCCATCGCGGCGTCGCTCGCATTCATCGGAAGCGCAAACGCCGAATCATCTTCGCTGCCGCCGCAGCCGGTGATATCGGTCAGCGCTTCCGCGACCTCCGCTCTGCCCAACGATCGGATGAGCGCGTGGCTTCGCGCAGAGGTCGACAATGCCGATCCCGTGGCGGGAGCCAACGAGATCAACACGCGCGTGGGCAAGGCGCTTGCCCGCGCCAAGGCCGTTCGCGGCGTCGATGCATCGACGACTTCGTACACTTCGTACCAGATCTCGGAGCGCAACCAGCCTACGCGCTGGCGCATTTCGCAGACGCTCCAGCTGGAGAGCAGCGACTTTGCGGCGCTGGCAGGGCTGGTGTCGAAGATACAATCGGAAGACGGGCTCGTGCTGTCCGGAATGAATTTCTCCGTTAGCGCTGCGGCCCGCCGCACGGCCGAAGACGCGCTGACGCAGCAGGCGATCAAGTCGTGGCAGGCGCGGGCGCAGGCCGCCGCGCAAGGTTTCGGCAGTTCCGGATGGCGCCCGGGACATGTCGCCATCCAGACCGGCGATTTCGTCAGACCGCAGCCGATGTACCGCGCCAGCGCCGCACAGGCCGCGGCCGGGGCGCCAGTCGCCACGGAAGGCGGGACGAGCGACATCACCGTCACCGTGAGCGGCGAAGCGATCCTCGAGCCTTCGCACAGCGCACGCTGACCTCGGCCGTTACGCTCTGAATAACCGGCCGGACCGGTTGCGAACGGCGACCCGGCGGTGCTGGACGCAAACAAAAGGGCGGTCCGCGGACCGCCCTTCGCATTGCAAACCGCCAACCGTCAGGCTGCCGGCGTCGGCTCCGTTGCCTGCGGCGCCGGTGCCGCCTGCTTCGCGGCATCTTCCTCCGCAGCCGCCTTCATCGACAGCCGCACGCGACCCTTGTCGTCCGCCTCGATCACCTTGACGCGCACGACCTGGCCTTCCTTGAGGTAGTCGGAGACGGCGTTGACGCGCTCCTTCGCGATCTGCGAGATGTGGAGCAAGCCATCCTTGCCGGGAATGAGCTGCACGATCGCGCCGAAGTCGAGGAGGCGCAGCACCGGTCCTTCGTAGATCTTCCCAACCTGGACTTCCGCCGTGATGTCCTCGATGCGCTTGCGCGCAACGTTGCAGGCATCGGCATTGACCGAGGCGATGGTCACCGTGCCATCGTCCTTGATGTCGATGGTCGTGCCGGTTTCCTCGGTGAGGGCGCGGATCACCGCGCCGCCCTTGCCGATCACGTCGCGGATCTTTTCCGGATTGATCTTGAACGTCATCATGCGCGGGGCGTGCTGCGAAATCTCGGTGCGCGCATGCGGCAGCGCTTCCTGCATCAGCTTGAGAATATGCATGCGACCCTCGCGTGCCTGCGAAAGCGCGACCGCCATGATTTCCGGCGTGATGCCCTGGATCTTGATGTCCATCTGCAATGCGGTGACGCCGCGGTCGGTGCCGGCGACCTTGAAGTCCATGTCGCCCAGGTGATCCTCGTCGCCGAGGATATCCGTCAGCACCGCAAACCGGTTGCCTTCCTTGATGAGTCCCATCGCAATGCCTGCGACGTGCGCTTTCGTGGGCACGCCGGCATCCATCAGCGCGAGGCTGGCGCCGCAGACCGAGGCCATCGACGAGCTGCCGTTGGATTCGGTGATCTCGGACACCACGCGCATCGAGTACGAGAACTCCTCCGCGGTCGGAACGACGCCGAGCAACGCGCGCTTCGCCAGGCGGCCGTGGCCGATCTCGCGCCGCTTGGGCGAGCCGACGCGGCCGGTCTCTCCGGTCGCGTACGGCGGCATGTTGTAGTGGAACATGAAGCGATCGCGGTACTCACCCATCAGCGCGTCGATGATCTGCTCGTCGCGCGCCGTGCCGAGGGTGGCCACGACCAGCGCCTGCGTCTCGCCGCGCGTAAACAGTGCCGAGCCATGCGTGCGCGGAAGGACACCGGTGCGAATCGAGATGGGCCGCACGGTGCGCGTATCGCGACCGTCGATGCGCGGCTCGCCGCCGAGGATCTGCTGGCGGACAATCTTGGATTCGAGATCGAACAGCACGTTCGAGGCGGTACGCTTGCGATCGGCGTCGGCATCGGCCGGCACGCATTCGGCCATCACTTTGGCCGAGATTTCCTTCAGGCGATCGCTTCGCGCCTGCTTGGAGCGGAGGCGGTACGCGTCGCGGAGGTCGGCTTCGGCCGCCGCGGTGATCTGCGCGACGAAGGACTCGTCCTGGGTCGCGGGCTTCCAGTCCCAGAGCGGCTTGCCCGCCTCCTCCACCATTTGGTGAATGAGCTCGATCACCGCCTGCATCTGCTGATGGCCGTGCACGACCGCACCCAGCATGACTTCCTCGGGAAGCTCGTGCGCTTCGGATTCGACCATCAGCACAGCTGCTTCGGTTCCCGCAACGACCAAGTCGAGCTTCGAGGTTGCCAGCTCGGCCTTGGTGGGGTTGAGCACGTACGCGCCGTCGACATAGCCCACACGCGCCGCGCCGATCGGTCCGTTGAACGGAATGCCGGAAAGCGCGACTGCGGCGGACGCGCCGATCAGCGCCGGAATGTCGGGATCGATTTCCGGATTCACCGACATGACCGTCGCGACGACCTGGACCTCGTTGTAGAAGCCGTCAGGGAAGAGCGGGCGAAGCGGCCGGTCGATGAGGCGCGAGGTCAGCGTCTCCTTTTCCGAAGGCCGCCCTTCGCGCTTGAAGAAGCCGCCCGGGATCTTGCCCGCGGCATAGGTCTTTTCCTGGTAGTCGACCGTCAGCGGAAAGAAATC
>Ga0070665_100004215_pt1 | contig 15133 bp, 10 predicted proteins | sample KBSS13metaG_FD_65862 | JGI IMG/M metagenome (GOLD analysis project Ga0070665, IMG submission 65862) | Switchgrass rhizosphere microbial communities from Kellogg Biological Station, Michigan, USA - KBS S1-3 metaG | ecosystem: Host-associated > Plants > Roots > Rhizosphere > Soil ... | reverse complement strand
TCGCCATCCTTCCCCATCTCACGCGTGACAGCCGAGACGTTCGTCGCCTCGGCCATGCGCTTCATGAAAAGGAAAGCCGCCAGCACCATTCCGACCGCGATGGCAACTGTCAGATCGACGAGCACGGTCAGCAGGAATGTCGTGACGAGCACCGCCGCGTCTTCGCGCGGCCCGCGCAGCTCCGAGCGGAACACGCGCCACTCGCTCATCTGATACGCGACCAGCAGGAGAATTCCGGCGAGCGTCGCCATCGGGATGAGCGCGGCCAATCGTCCGAACAGCAGCGCGATGAGCAGCAACACCGCTGCGTGCGTCATCCCAGCAATGGGCGTGCGGCCGCCGTTCTTCACGTTCGTCGCCGTACGCGCTATCGCACCGGTCGCCGGGATTCCGCCGAACAGCGGCGACGCAATGTTGGCCACGCCCTGCGCAACGAGCTCCATGTTCGACCGATGGCGCCCTCCGATCATGCCGTCGGCGACCATCGCAGACAGAAGCGATTCGATGGCGCCGAGCGCAGCGATCGTAAACGCGGGCCCGACGAGGGCACGCATGTCGCTCAACGAGATCGACGGCAGTGACGGCGCGGGAAACGAGAGATCGAGAGCGCCGAAGCGGCTGCCGATGGTTTCGACCGGAAGTTTGAAGATGCTCGCGGCCGCAGCGGTGATGACGAGCGCGACGATGGGTCCGGGTATTCGCCACTCGAGACGCCGCCAGATGACGAGCAACACGAGAGTGAAGAGTGCGATCGCGACGGACCAGAGGTTCACCGTTCCGGCCGCTGCACCAAGCACCTGCAATTTCTCGACGAACTCCGCGGGCAGGCTCGTGATGCGGAGGCCGAAAAAGTCTCTGATCTCGTTCGACGCGATGATGACCGCGATCCCGGATGTGAAGCCGGTAACGAGTGGATGGGGGATGAACTTGATGATCGTACCAAGCTTGAACACGCCAAGCAGGATGAGAATCACGCCGGCCATGAACGTGGCGATGGCAAGACCGGACGTGCCGTAGCGTTGCACGATCGAGTACACGACCACGACAAACGCACCCGTCGGTCCACCGATCTGCACACGCGAACCACCGAGCGCCGAGATGATGAAACCGGCGACAATGGCCGTGTAGAGTCCCTGGGCTGGACTGACGCCGCTCGCGATGCCGAACGCAATCGCTAGCGGCAAAGCCACCACACCAACGACGACCCCCGCCGTGAGATCCGTCGCGAGCTGGTGGCGATCGTAATTGCGAAGCGTCGTGAAGAGCTTCGGAACGAATGGAGAGGTCTGATTCACGAGATGAACGTGCGAGTTCTACTATGCTGACGAGTGAGCGAATGCGTCGTCGCACGGCGGCGTCGCATAGTCTACTATCATTCGACTCCTGCAAAGTCGAACGACTGTGAACGACGCTCCGTTCAAAGACTATTTCTCTGAGGGCTCTGCGAGCTACGCGGCGTTTCGGCCGAAGTATCCCGCGGCACTCTTCGACTTCGTCGCGACGCTGCCTGCGAACCGCCACACCGCGTGGGACTGTGCGACGGGCAGCGGCCAGGCCGCAGTGCCCCTGGCGAGCCACTTCGATCGAGTGATCGCCACCGACGCGAGCGCTGGCCAAATTGCGCATGCCACTCCGCACCCGAACGTGTCGTACAACGTCGCGCTCGCGGATGACAGCAAGATCGAAAGCGGGTCCGTCGATCTCGTGACGGTCGCACAGGCGCTGCATTGGCTTCCGTTCGAGCGGTTCTTCGCGGAGGTGCGCCGAGTGCTCGCGCCCGACGGTGCGCTTGCGGTGTGGTGCTACACTCGTCCTCGACTTGCCGGCCTGCTTGGCGAGATCGTCGACCAGTTCTACTACGGCGAATGCGGACCGTATTGGTTTCCTGAGCGCGCGCTCGTCGATGAAGGGTACCGAACGATCGACATACCGATCGACGAAGTCGAGGCTCCGCCGCTGAACATCGACGCGCCGTTGTTGCTGCCAGAGTTCGCCGGTTATCTCCGAACCTGGTCCGCAGCGCGGAAGCTTGCCGAGGCGGTTGGCTACGATCCCGTCTCGCCCGTGCAGCAGGCGCTACGCGCGCACTGGGGCGGAGACGACGCGCGTCAGCTCGTGCGGTGGCCCATACACGTTCGCGCGGGCAGACTAAGGAGCCGACAATGAGCTCGACTTCAATGCACCGACTGCGGCTTCGCGTCCTGCCGGGACGCTACTCGCTCGCGAGGCTCGCGCCCTCAGTGTCTCTTCCCTCGTGGGCAGATGGCGACGGGTTTGTCTCGATCGCGCGAACGAGCGAGGAGCTCTCGGTCATCTGCGTGACTGAGCGTGTCCCGGCTGACGTCACACGGGTCGACGGCTACGTCGTGATCGGCGTCGAAGGCCCGCTCGCGCCGGAGATCGTTGGTGTCCTCGCGTCGATGGCGGGGCCGCTCGCTGACGCGGCGATTCCCATCGTCGCGGTCGGCACCTACGACACCGACTACGTGATGGTCCGCGCGATCGATTTCGATCATGCAGCGAACGTGCTTCGAGAAGCGGGACACACGTTCAGCTGACAGTCCAGCACAGCCGTTGCACGCCGCGCGTCGCGTAGGCATACTCCCTCAACGTTTCAGGGGAAGGGCCGATGCGCGAAGACGATCTCGAAGTGCTGCAGGGAACCCTCGACGTGCTCGTGCTCAAGACGCTGAGCTGGGGGCCGAGACATGGCTATGCGGTCGCGCGGTGGATCGCGGAGACGAGCGGCGCCGAGCTGCAGATCGAGGAGGGTGCGTTGTACACCGCGCTGCACCGGCTCGAGAAGCGTGGGTGGGTGGAAGCGGAGTGGGGGCTCTCCGAAAACAACCGCAAGGCCAAGTTCTATCAGCTCACGGCCCGCGGGCGCGCTCAGCTGCGTGCGCAGACAGCGCGGTGGACACGCTACTCAGCGGCGGTGACGAGGATTCTGCAGAGAGCATAGCTGTCAGCAGTTAGCTTTCGGATTCCTCCACACACTCGGAGCACCACGCTGTTTTTCCCGTTGATTCTTTCGTTGGCTCTCGTGGCCGACGTTGGCGGCGACGTGCGGAATGCCGTCAGCGATCGGCCGGTTGCCGGCGTGATCGTGACGGTCGTCGGTGGAAGTGACACCGCGCGCACCGATAACAACGGCCGGTTTCGGCTGAATACCCAGGGCACTGCGCGGCTGCGATTCGTGCGCGATGGATTCGCGGCGCGCGAGCTCTTTGTTGGCGCGGGCGACACAACAGTGATCGTGCGGCTCACGCCGACCGCACGCACGCTGGAGGCGTCGACGATCACGGCGGTTCGCGGCGACGCGTCGGCGCCGGTCACGCGCGCGACGTTCGATGAGGCCGAGCTCGATCGCCGCTACTTCGGGCAGGAGCTTCCGCTGCTGCTTACCGCATCGCCGTCGATCACGGCGTACTCGGAAGCCGGATCGTTCTCGGGGTATGCGTACATGCGGCTCCGCGGCATCGATCAGAGCCGCATCAACATCACGCTCGACGGAATTCCGCTCAACGATCCCGAAGACCACTTCGTCTACTTCTCGAATTTTCCCGATCTGACGAATAGTCTGCGATCGGTTGAGCTGCAGCGTGGCGTTGGCGCGAGCTCGAACGGCGTTGCGTCGTATGCCGGCGCGTTGACGATGGAGTCGGTGAGTCTGGCCGGTGCGCGACGGGGCGGAGACGTTCAGATCGAGCGCGGGTCGTTCGACTCGAATCGCGGCAGCGTCGAATACGCAAGTGGCCTACTGCCATCTCGACTGTCGTTCTACGGCCGCGTGTCCGCGCAGCAGACCGACGGCTACCGACGACACTCGAGCAATCGCTCCGAGTCGTTTTTCGCAAGCGGTGGCTACTTCGGTGATCGCGACATCGTGAAGCTCACTGCGTTCGGCGGTCGCGCGCGCAACGGGCTCGCCTATCTCGCCGCGTCCTCGGACGACATCGCGCTGGACCCGCGCACGAACCCGCTCACAGCTCGGGAGCGCGACGACTTCTATCAGGATTTCGCGAGCCTGCAGTACACTCGGCTACTGAGTCCAGATGCCGACGTCGGCATCACCGCATACGGAATGCTGTCTGATGGCAGCTATGACGTCAGCATCGATCCGGATCTCTGGAACTTCGGTCTGACGTCAGGGTCCGGAGGTGCCGTGGCGACGGCGCGCGCGCGGTTCGGGCGTCTCCACCTGCTTGGCGGTGCGCACGGAAGTGGATATCGCCGCGCACATTTCGCCGCGATCAAGCCCGACCTCGAGGCGCGTCTCTACGACAATACCAGCTACAAGAACGAGGCGGCGGCGTTTGCGAAAGCGACGTACGATATCGGCAGGCTCTCGATCAACGGCGACCTGCAGGTCCGGCGCACCGCGTTTCGCTACGAGCCCGACGCGAACGCCGGGATCGGCTCCCAGCGGATCGACTGGACGTTCGTGAATCCGAAGATCGGCGCGACGTGGCAGGCGACGAACGCGCTTCGTGTGTACGCGTCGTACGGACGCAACGGGCGCGAGCCAACGCGCAACGACATGTTCGCGGGCTTCGACAATCTCGATACGACGAACGCGGAGTTTGTGGGAGACTTGAATCGCGTTCGTCCTGAGTCGGTTCGCGACCTGGAGGCCGGCGTCGCGACGCGTGTTGGACGACTTGGCCTGCAGGCCAACGTCTACTCGATGGACTTTCACAACGAGATCTCTCCGATTGGCCCGTTGAGCTATCTCGGCCTCCCGTTGCGGAAGAACGTCGATCGCAGCTATCGGCGTGGTGTGGAGGTGGATCTCGCGTATCAGGCGACGTCGTCGCTCACGGCGACCGCGAATGCGACCGTGAGCCAGAACCGCATCGGCACGTACACGGACGATGCGAGCGGGACGATCTATCGTGACGTCGAGCCGCTTCTCACGCCGCGCGTGCTGGCGAACGCGTCGCTCATCTATGCGTTAGGCGGGGCGCTCAAGGCATCGCTGGATGGACGATTCGTCGGCAAGTCGTACCTCGCGAATACCGGTGATGAGCGCTTCACGACGCCCGGGCGCGCGACGGTCGATGGCGCGGTCGCATGGTCGATCGCGCGGTACTCGCTCGGCGTGCGCGCGGCGAATCTGACGAGCACGCGATTCTACACGGGCGGCTATACGGACGGCACGACGTCCTACTACTATCTACTTCCTCCACGCAGCTGGTTCGTCACGCTTCGCGCGAGGCTCTGACCGAATGGCTACCACTGCACCTCCGAAAAAACCGCCGGTGAACATGGCGCGCGCGTGGCCCGAGGCGCGCGCGCTGATGTGGAAGCATCGCCGGTCGCTCGCGTTCGGGCTCGGGCTGATGCTCATCAGCCGGCTCGCAGGTCTCGTGCTGCCGTACAGCTCGAAGTTCCTGATCGACAACGTCCTCGGCAAACAGCAGCTGGACAAGCTGGTGCCGTTGGCGCTCGCGGTCGGCGGAGCGACCCTCGTTCAGGCGATCACGTCGTTCGCGCTCTCGCAGATCGTGAGCATCGCGGCGCAGCGGGCGATCAGCGACATGCGCGTGGAGATTCAGCGACACGTGCTGCGACTGCCGGTGTCGTTCTTCGACTCGACGAAGTCCGGTGTGTTGATCTCGCGCGTGATGTCTGACGCGGAGGGAGTGCGCAATCTGATCGGCACCGGTCTCGTGCAGCTCGCCGGCGGATTCCTGACGGCGGCGATAGCGCTCGGGGTGCTGTTCTATCTGAACTGGCACCTCACGGCGTCGACGATCGTGGTGCTGCTGGCGTTCGGCGCCATGATGGCGGTGGCGTTCAAGCGCCTGCGCCCGCTGTTCCGCAAGCGCAGCGAGATCAACGCCGAGGTCACGGGACGACTCGGTGAGGCGTTAGGCGGCATTCGGACCGTGAAGGTCTACACGGCCGAAGCGCGCGAGGAGCGGATCTTCGCGGACGGGATCCAGCGCCTGTTCCAGAACGTCGCGAGCACGATCACCGGGACGTCCGCGGTCGGTGCGGCGACGACGGTCATCGTCGGCGTCATTGGTGTGCTCATGATCATCGTCGGCGGCCGCTCGATCGCCAGCGGATCGATGACGCTCGGCGACTTCGTCATGTACATCTTCTTCATCGGTCTCGTGGCCGCGCCGCTCGTGCAGATCGCGTCGATCGGCACGCAGGTGAGCGAAGCGTTCGCCGGCCTCGATCGCATCCGTGAGATTCGTCAGACGCCGACCGAGGATCAGCAGGACGCATCGCGCGAGCAGATTCGCGAGATCCAGGGCGACGTCGCGTTCAAGGACGTGAGCTTCGAGTACAACGCGGGCGTGCCGGTGCTGCGCGACGTGTCGTTCGAGACGCGCGCGGGTACGACGACGGCGCTCGTCGGGTCGAGCGGGGCGGGAAAGAGCACGCTCATCGGTCTCGTGACGGCGTTCAACAGACCGACGAGCGGTCAGGTGTTCGTGGATGGCCGAGATGTCGCGACGCTTCGGCTGCGCGACTACCGCGCGAACCTCGGTGTCGTCATGCAGGACAATTTCCTGTTCGACGGGACGATCAAGGAGAACATCGCGTTCGCAAAGCCCGACGCCACGGACGACGAGGTGCGCGCCGTCAGCAAGATCGCGCACTGCGACGAGTTCATCGAGAAGTTCGAGGCGAAGTACGACACGATCGTCGGCGAGCGCGGCGTGAAGCTTTCGGGTGGACAGCGACAGCGCGTCGCGATCGCGCGCGCCATCCTCGCGGACCCGCGGATTCTCATCCTCGACGAGGCCACCTCGAGTCTCGACAGCGAGAGCGAGGCGCTCATTCGCGACGGCCTTCGCTCGCTCAGACGCGGGCGCACGACGTTCGTGATCGCCCACCGCTTGTCGACGATCGAGAGTGCCGACCAGATCCTCGTCATGGAAGAGGGTCGCATCATCGAGCGCGGTACCCATCGCGAGCTGCTCGCCGCGAACGGCCGGTACCGCCAGCTCTACGACAAGCAGTATCACTTCGAGAAGGATCAGTTCATCAATCCCGGCGAGGACTTCCTCCCCGTGCCTGGTGCGACCGAGGTACCCCGGGCACCGAGGGTGGCGCGCGGCGCGCTCTAGCACGGTTCCCAGCGTGACTGCGGCATGAGTCTGCGACGTGACGCCCCTGGCCTTTACACAGGCTGGGGGCGTCCGCACGTTCGGGGCGTCGAGACCCGGCGAGTCGGCTCACTCCTGACGGAGGTACGGCATGGACGGCCTGATGATGGACTATCCGTTGACCATCACCGCGATGCTCCGTCGCACCGAGTCGATGTTCGGCCACAAGGAGATCGTGTCGCGCAGGACCGACCGATCGCTCGAGCGATCCAACTATGCCTTGGCGTTAGGTAGGGCGCGCCGGCTTGCATCCGCTCTCGAGGGTCTCGGGATCGGTCGAGGGGATCGTGTCGCCACGTTGTGCTGGAACCATCTTCGTCATCTCGAGGCGTATTTCGGCGTGGCGTCGTCAGGCGCGGTGTTGCACACGCTGAACCTCCGACTGCACCTGGACGAGCTGACATACATCGCCACGCACGCTGGCGACGCCGCTCTGATCGTCGACCATTCGCTCGTGCCGCTGGCTGAACAGCTGCGGCAGCGAGTGCCGTTCCGCCACGTGATCGTCGTTCGCGAAACGGATGACCTGACGATGCCCGAGGGCATGATCGACTACGAGACGCTCGTTGCTTCGGGCGACCCGTCCTACCAGTACCCGGAGCTCGCGGAGTCCGAGGCGGCCATGATGTGTTACACGTCAGGCACAACCGGCCGGCCGAAGGGCGTGCTGTATTCGCATCGCTCGTTATGCCTTCACACGCTCGGCACGCTGATCTCGGATGTCACCGGCATTACCGAACGCGACTCGGTGCTCGCGGTGGTGCCGATGTTTCACGCGAATGCGTGGGGCCTGCCTTTTTCGGCGGCGGTGTCCGGCGCCAGGCAGGTGATGCCCGGACCGCACCTCGATGCGGCGAGCCTCGTCGATCTGTTCGAGCGCGAACGCGTGACGATGTCGGCCGGCGTGCCGACGATCTGGCTCGGCATCCTGCAGTACCTCGACGCCAATCCGACAAAGCACGATCTCACCTGCCTGCGGCGCATGCTCGTCGGCGGGGCGGCCGTCCCCGAGCCGCTCATCCGCGCGTTTCAGGATCGCCACGGCCTGCACATCCAGCAGGGCTGGGGCATGACGGAGACGAGTCCGGTCGCATCGGTGAGCAAGGTGCCGAGTGATCTCGAGGATGCGTCGAGCGACGTGAAGTTCGGCTATCGTGCGAAGGCCGGTATCCCGCTGCCGTTCGTCGAGATTCGCTCGCGCCGCGATGATGGCGCGCTGGCCGCATGGGACGGCGACACGATGGGCGAGCTCGAGGTGCGCGGACCGTGGGTGGCCCGTGCGTACTACGACGCGCCGGAGTCTTCCGACCGCTTTACCGACGACGGCTGGTTCCGCACCGGTGACATCGTCACGATCGACGGTCGCGGCTGCATAACGATTCAGGATCGCGCGAAGGATCTCGTGAAGTCGGGCGGCGAATGGATCAGCAGCGTCGCGCTCGAGAGTGCACTGCTGGCGCATCCGGATGTCTCGGAAGCTGTCGTGATCGCGCTGCCGCATGCGAAGTGGGATGAGCGTCCTGTCGCGGTGATCGTACCGCGTGCTGGCCGAACGCCGACGCTCGATTCGGTGCGAACCCACCTCGCTCCGAGCTTTGCGAAATGGTGGCTGCCGGACGACGTCATCCTGGTCGAATCGCTGCCGCGGTCGGGAACGGGCAAATACCTCAAGAACGTGCTCCGCGATCGTTTTCGTGACCGGCTCGCATCGGCGGCAGCAACTCCGGCGTCCTCGGATCAGAGCGCGGGCGGGCACGGTTAGCTTTCCGGCATGAAACCCATGGTCATCGCGGCGCGGGTCGGACTGTACCTCGCCGCCTGTTGGCTCACGATCGGCACGCTGGCGAACGGCCTCTTCCCGCACGCCGTGCTCGTTGTCGTTGCACTCGCCGCCTACACGACGCTTCCGCTGCTCGCATTCATCCGCTGGCGCGGGTGGCCGTTCTACCCTAACGCCGCCTTTCGCCTGCTGGTCGTGCGGCCATTCTGGTATACGCAGCTGATGCTGCCGCTCGTCGGCATCGGGTCCACGCTCGGCGTTCTCATCGGCTCGCTGTTCGGGCAGCCACTAACAGGGGGCCGCATTGCCGCCGCGGTCATACTCAGCGTCGTCGGCTCACTGCTCATCGCGGGCTACCTCGGCTCCCGCCACCTCGTGGTACGTGAGGTGGACGCATCGATCCCCGGGCTCGCGCCGGAGTTCGATGGTCTCGCGATCGCTCAGGTGTCGGACCTGCACATCGGGCCGCATACCTCGCGTCGTTTTCTTCGGCGCGTCGTCAGCGCAATTCGTGAGCTAAAGCCGGACGTCATTGCCGTCACCGGCGATCTCGTCGACGATCGGGCCGAGGACGTGGCGGCGTACGCGTCCGCGTTGGGGCAACTCGAGGCGCCGCTCGGCGTGTTCATGATCGCGGGCAACCACGACGTGTACGCCGGCTGGGAGTCGGTGGAGAACGGACTTCGCGCACACGTGCCGGCTCGGCTGCTGCTCAACGAGGCACACATCATTCGTCGCGGCGATGCCGCGCTCGTCCTCGCCGGCACAGGCGATCCTGCGGGTGGACGCCGCGGGTCGAGCCGGGCCGCGCCTGACGTGGACCGCGCTCTTGCGTCAGCGCCTAACGGGGCCACCGTGGTTGCGCTCGCCCACAATCCCGCGCTCTGGCCGGCGCTGGCTCAGCGCGGTGTCGCGCTGACATTGAGCGGACACACACACTGGGGACAGTTCGCGCTGCCGTCGCTCGGATGGAGCCTCGCATCGCCGTTCCTCAAGCACGCCATGGGCGCGTATCGCGACAACGACTCGCTGCTCTACATCAATCCGGGGACTGGTTACTGGGGCATCCCATTTCGGCTCGGGGCGCTGCCCGAGGTGACGCTCATCCGGCTGCGTCGCGCGCCGGCCGCGCTCGACGTGGGGCGCGCTCGTCGCGCACGCACCGCTGCGTGATCGCCCTGGTTTCTTGAAGCGGCTCGCTCCGGGCCTCTTCGTCACGCTGCTCATCGGCGTCGCGTCGTTCGCGATCGCCGAGGTCGAGACGCGACTCGTCGGGCACCCCGTCATCGAGGCGCTCGTCGTCGCACTGCTGCTCGGCATGCTCGTGCGCCTGGCGTGGCGTCCCGCACCAGCGTTCGAGCCAGGCATCCGCTTCGCAGCGAAGGAGCTGCTCGAGGTCTCCGTCGTGCTGCTCGGCATCTCCGTCGATCTGCCGCTGCTCGTGCGCGCCGGTCCGGCGTTAGGCGTGGCGATCGTGTGCATCGTCGTCCTGGGGCTCACGCTCAGCCGACTCATCGCCCGGGGTCTGGGGCTGCGTCCGCGTCTGGCGACGCTCGTCGCCACAGGGAACGCCATCTGTGGCAACTCGGCCATCGTGGCCGTGGCGCCGGTCATTGGCGCGAGTGCGGAAGACATCGCGTCGTCGATCGCGTTCACGGCAATTCTCGGCGTGATCGTCGTCCTCGGGCTGCCGTTCCTGATCGAGCCGTTAGGCCTGTCGCACTACCAGTACGGCGTGCTTGCCGGCCTCTCCGTGTATGCGGTTCCGCAGGTGCTGGCCGCGGCGTTTCCTGTGAGCGTGCTGTCGGGCGAGGTCGCGACGCTCGTCAAGCTCGTGCGAGTGCTGATGCTTGGTCCAGTGGTGCTGTTCTTCGCGCTTCGCGCGCGCGACGTGGATGGCAAGACCCCGTCGTTCGGGCAACTCGTGCCGTGGTTCATCGTCGGCTTTCTCGTGCTGGCGGGATTGCGCGCAGCGGGCGTGGTGCCGGCAACGTGGGTCGCGCCAACGCGACTCGTATCGATGTACCTGACGATCCTGGCGATGGCGGCGCTTGGCTTGAGCGCGGATTTACGATCGGTCGCGAAAGCGGGATCGCGCGTGATCGGCGCGGTGTCGTTGTCGCTGCTCGTGCTCATCGCACTTGGCGTCGCGTTCATTCATCTGTTTTCCATCCGCTGATCGTCGCACGCGCGGAGCCGAGCGCGTCCATGCATTGCGCGGATGGCGCGTTCGATGGCGCAGTCCCTGCGAAACGTCCGGCCTCGGCGTCACGGTGACGCCTCGATCACTCACAGTGATCGCCGCATTGAATCGTGGAGGCGTGAATGAATCGCGACGTTATCGTCACTCGACGTGCATGGCGAATTCCGGTAGCTGGACTTCTGGTCACCTTGGCCGCGTGCAGCGATCCAGTCGCCGCACCGATCGCGCCGTCCACCGCAAACGCGGCACGATCGGGTGACGCGGGCGGGCCGCTGCCGACTCGTTATGTGCTTCCGGGCTCGACCGTGTTTCCCGAAGGCATTGCGTACGAGCGTGGCACGCAGCGCGTGTTCGTGAGCAGCACGACGAACGGAACCGTGTTCGCCGGCGACGCGAGCGATGAGACGCTGTCGGTGTTCCTCCCGCCGGGCGGCGATGGCCGCACGACCGCCGTCGGCCTCGAGGTCGACAACAACGGCCATCTGTTCGTGGCGGGCGGAGGAACGGGATTCGTGTTCGTCTATGATGCCGCCACCGGCGCGCTCGTGGCGAAGCTGAGCGGTGGCTCGTCACCGACGTTCATCAACGACATCGCGGTCGACAAGGATGGCGTCGCGTACGTGACCGACTCGCAGAGTCCGGTGATCTACCGGCTGGTGCCTAACGCGACCGGCGGCTACACGCTGGAGCGATGGCTGCCGCTTGCGGGCACACCGATCGTCTACACGACGGGATTCAACCTCAACGGGATCGTTGCGTCGTCCAACGGGAAATACCTGTACACGGTTCAGTCCAACACGGGGAAGCTGTTCCGGATCGAGATCGCGACGAAGGCGATCGTGCAACTGGACGTCGGCGGGGCGCTGTTCCCGAACGGCGATGGATTGGAGATCCAGGGCAACTCGCTGTATGTCCTGCAGAATCAGCAGGAGCTGATCACCGAGCTGCGACTGCAGCCTAACCAGGCTCGCGCGACGGTAGTGAGCCAGACGACGGATCCGTCGTTCATGTATCCGACGTCGCTCGTCGAGGCGCGCGGCCGCTTCCTCATAGTCAACTCGCAGTTCGATCGCCGGGGGCCGGGGCTCTCGCCAGTGCTGCCGTTCACCGTATCGGTGGTGCCGGTGCCGTAGCGGTGAAGTGATCGGCGCTGCGTCGGAAAGATGACGGGGTGGCGAGCGTGGCCGGATAGTATGGGCCATGCTCGCCGCCGTTCGTTCCGCCGCCGTCCTAGGGATCGATGCCTACGACGTGCTCGTCGAGGTCGATGCCACCCAGGGCCTGCCTTGGTGGACGGTCGTCGGCCTGCCGGCCGGCGCGGTGAAGGAGAGTCGCGAGCGCGTGTGCGCGGCGGTCGTGAACTCGGGATTCATCCTGCCGTCGAAGCGCGTCACCGTGAATCTCGCGCCCGCGGACGTCAGGAAAGAGGGCTCCGCCTTCGACTTGCCGATCGCGTTAGGCTATCTCGCCGCCACCGGCCAGCTCGATCCCGACGTTCTCGCACACGTCGTCGCCGTGGGCGAGCTCGGGCTCGACGGCACGCTGCGGCCGGTCCGTGGCGCGCTATCGGTCGCTCGGCGGCTCGCGGCCCTGAACAAGCGGCAATCCTCGGGCACCGCGGCACTGACGCTCATCCTCCCGCCGCCTAACGTTGCCGAAGCATCGCTGGTCTCCCGATTGAGGCTGGCGTCGCCGGCGACGCTCGCCGATGTCGTCCGCCAGCTCGAAACGGGCAAGCTCTCGGCGAGTCACTCGAGCACCGACGCACAGGTAGACGCGGTGCCAACCGAGGTCGTGGACCTCGCTGATGTCGTCGGGCAGGACGTCGCGAAACGCGCGCTCGAGATTGCGGCGGCTGGCGCGCACGCGCTTTTGATGATCGGGCCGCCGGGAGCGGGGAAGACCATGCTCGCCCGCCGGTTGCCCACGATTCTCCCGTCGCTCAGCGAAGAAGAGGCGCTCGAGGTCGTCGCGATCCACTCCGTCGCCGGCCTCTTATCACCATCCGGCGCCGCCGCGGTCACTCGTCCGTTCCGCGCCCCGCACCATACGCTGTCGGCCGCAGGGTTGATTGGGGGCGGAAGTAATCCACGGCCCGGTGAGGTGAGCCTTGCTCATCACGGCGTCCTGTTCCTCGACGAGCTACAGGAGATTCCTCGGCACGTACTCGACTCGCTGCGCCAGCCGCTCGAGGACGGCCTAGTGGTGATTGCGCGGGCGGCGACGGCGGTGACGTTCCCCGCGCAGTTCACGCTCATCGGCGCGATGAATCCCTGTCCGTGTGGTCGAGCCGGGGATCCCCGAGGCGGATGTGCGTGCGCTGCGGCCGAGATCGAACGCTATCAGGCGAGGCTGTCCGGGCCGCTCGCCGATCGCATCGACATGCAGGTGCGTTTGTCAGCAGTTCCCGTGCGCCAACTCGGCAAGGCAGAGGGAGGGGAGCCGTCCAGCGCGGTACGCGCGCGGGTGGAGCAGGCGCGTGCCCGCCAGCGCAGCCGATATGCGGCGATGGCGCGCGTCAGGAGCAACGCGCACGTGAGCGGCAGGTGGCTCGACACGCGGACGGCTGTTGCCGCCGACGCGCGCGATCTGCTCGCGTCCGCCGCGGAGCGCGGCTCGCTGTCCGCGCGAGCCTATCACCGCGTACTCAAGGTTGCGCGGACCATCGCCGACCTCGACGACTCGGACGGTATTTGCTGGCCACACGTCGCTGAGGCGCTTCGCTATCGTCCGCTCGAATCACGAGGAGGACAAGCGTTCCCCGGGCGAGACGCGGCTGTGACACCGGACGACACCGCCGACGCGCCTAACGAAACGGCAGCCGTGGACGCGCAAACGTAACCAGCTAGCGCAGAGCTGTGGACCGGGCAGTGCGAGCCGCGTCGCACGGTCGAGCGCAACTCGCTCGGTGATGCGACGCCAGCACTCATCTTGCCTTTCGGTCTCCGGTCGCGCTCGTCGCGCCATGAGACCGTCCGACTTCTTTCACACTCGAGAATGTCTGCTCCGAACGCTGCGCCGCCCGCTCCGCTGACACACCGACAGATCCTCGTTGTGTTCAGCGGGCTGGTGTTGGCGATGCTGCTGGCCGCGCTCGACTCCACGATCGTCTCCACGGCGCTTCCGACGATCGTCGGTGAGCTCGGCGGACTCGCCCACCTCTCGTGGGTCGTGACCGCGTATCTGCTCGCACAGACCGTCGTTACTCCGCTGTACGGCAAGCTCGGCGACCTCTATGGACGCAAAGGCGTCATGCAGGGCGCCATCGTGCTGTTCCTCGCCGGTTCGGTGCTGTGCGGCATCAGCCAGAACATGACGCAGCTCATCATCTACCGAGCCATCCAGGGGCTCGGTGGCGGTGGCCTCATGGTGACGTCGCAGGCCATCGTCGGCGACGTCGTCCCGCCGCGCGAGCGTGGTCGCTACCAGGGCATTTTCGGCGCGGTGTTCGGGGTCGCGAGTGTCGCGGGGCCGCTGCTCGGTGGCTACTTCACCACGCACCTCTCGTGGCGGTGGATCTTCTACATCAACCTGCCGCTCGGCGCGTTGGCGATGGCGGTGCTGGCGGTCACGCTGCCGTCGCGCACGGAGCGCGTTGCGCGCGCCATTGATTACGCCGGCGCGGGACTGCTCGCCGTCGCACTCAGCGCGATCGTCCTCGTCGCCGACCTCGGTGGCACGGCGTATCCGTGGACGTCCGGTATCACGTTAGGCATGATCGCCATCGCGATCGTCGCGAGCGCGGGCTTCCTCATAGTCGAGCGCCGCGCGAAGGAGCCGGTCGTTCCGCTGCGGCTTTTCGCGAACCGCGCGTTCTGGGTCGCGTCGACGGTCGGATTCGTCGTGGGGTTCGCGCTGTTCGGCTCCGTGACCTACCTGCCACTGTTCCTGCAAGTCGCGAAGGGGTCCACACCGACCGCCTCGGGTCTGCAGATGCTTCCGCAGATGGCCGGGATGCTCCTTACGTCAATCACGTCGGGACAGATCATCAGCAGAACGGGGCGCTACAAGATCTTTCCCGTG
>Ga0070665_100004210_pt1 | contig 15141 bp, 14 predicted proteins | sample KBSS13metaG_FD_65862 | JGI IMG/M metagenome (GOLD analysis project Ga0070665, IMG submission 65862) | Switchgrass rhizosphere microbial communities from Kellogg Biological Station, Michigan, USA - KBS S1-3 metaG | ecosystem: Host-associated > Plants > Roots > Rhizosphere > Soil ... | reverse complement strand
ACCGCCGACGGGACGCGGACTGGCCGGCGCAATGCCGGGCGCGGCGCCGGGGGCCGCAAACACGGTCCGGCGAAAATTCTTTTCGAGGCGATCCGAAATATAGTCCCACAACTCGGTCACTTCGCGAGCGGAGCGTCCGTTCGGATCGATTTCCATCACGGTGCGGCCGTCGATCATCGACGCCGCGAAATCGGTTCGGTGGTGGAGGGTGACGGGAGCGACGGTGCCGTGCTGCGACAGCGCGACCGCCGCTTCATAAGTGATCTTGGCCTTGGGCGTTGCCGCGTTGACGACGAAGATCAAAGGCTTGCCGGCGCGGTCGCACAGATCAACGGTTGCGCCGACCGCGCGAAGATCGTGCGGGCTGGGTCGGGTCGGGATGACGATCAGCTCGGCAACTGCGATGACGCTCTGGATCGCCATCGTGATCGCCGGAGGGGTGTCGATCACTGCGAGGCGGAAGCCTTGCTGCCGAAGTACTTCAAGATCCGAAGCCAGCCGGGCAACGGTGGTCTGGGCGAAGGCCGGCATGTCGGCGTCGCGTTCATTCCACCAATCGGCGAGACTGCCTTGCGGATCGATGTCGATCAGGCAGACTGGCCCTGCTCCAGCAAGCTGGGCCTGCACCGCAAGATGTCCGGACAGGGTCGTTTTGCCGGACCCGCCCTTCTGCGATGCCATTGCCAAGACGCGCATGCTTATCCCCTCGCCTCAAATGACGTCAGTTCAGTGAGCGAAGTGGCACCAGAGCCTCTAAAATCTGGTTAACGCCGACACGACCGTATTTGCGGTTTCCGCCCGCTGGTCTAAGCATCGCGCAGGGTGGGTTAAGGCATGGTTCGCAAGTACTTAGTTGCGGCAGCATTGCTCCTGGGGGCTCCGGGGCCGCTTTTCGCACAGAGCGTGAAGGCCGGAATCGAAGCCTGGCAACGGGCCGATTATTCGTCCGCAGTGGCGATTTGGCGGCCGCTCGCGGAGAAAGGCGACGCAGACGCCGCCTTCAATATCGGCCAGGCCTATCGCCTTGGCCGGGGGGTCCCAACCAATCTTTCGATCGCCAAAAGCTGGTTCGAGCGCGCTGCCCAGAAGGGGCATATCGACGCCCAGACCACGCTCGGTCTCCTGCTGTTCCAAAATGGCGAGCAGCCGGAGGGCCTGAAGTGGCTGAAGGCCGCTGCCGAGCAGGGCGAAGCGCGCGCGCTCCTCGTCTACGGCACCGCATTGTTCAACGGTGACGGCGTTACGCAGGACCCGGTGCTTGGCTACGCCTATGTCAGCCGCGCCGCCGCGCAAGGACTGGGTCCGGCCAAGGAGACGCTTGCGCAGCTCGATACCCTGCTCCCGCTCGACCAGCGCAAGAAAGGCGTCGCCCTTGCCAAGGCGAAGGCCAAAGCGGCGCCGCCGCCGCAGAGCGCGAAGCCGGTAAAGAGCGCCAAGCCAGCGAAGCCTGTTCAGGTTGCGACGGCCAAGCCCGCGCCCGCCCCCGCCCCGCAGAAGTCGGCGCCCGTTTCGGCGCTGAAACCCACGCCGCCAGCCCCGGCATCGGGCGCACCGGCATCAGGCGCCTGGCGGATCCAGGTGGGGGCCTTCAACAATCGCCCGGCCGCGGAGGCCGCTTACCGCAAGATCGCGGGAGTCGGCGCGCTCGCCGGCCGGGGCCCGCAATATATTCCGTTCGGCCAGTTCATTCGTTTGAGGGTCGGGCCTTTCGCTACGCGTGACGCTGCTGCTTCGGCGTGCACCGCAGTGAAGGTTGCCTGTTTCCCGGTGGCCCCCGGCAAATAGGTCGATTTCGCGTCCGCTTCGGAGGCGAATTTCACTTCGGGCCCGCTCTGCGGTAAAAGGTCGGCGGGGGGCAAACCATATGGGGCCCAGATATTTGCTCGCCGCGAGCCTTCTCGCGGTCATAGCCAAGCCGCTCTGCGCGCAATCCGTCGAAGAAGGCGTCGAAGCCTGGCAGCAAGGCAATTACGCGGAAGCTCTGGCCACCTGGCAGCCCCTTGCACAAGCCGGCGATGCCGACGCTCAATATAATCTCGGCCAGGCGTACCGGATCGGACGCGGCGCGAAGGCGAACGCTGCGGAATCGCGCAAATGGTTCGAGCTTGCGGCCAAGCAAGGCCAGGTCGATGCACAAGCAGCCCTCGGCCTGATGCTGATGCAGGCGGACGATCAGACGGATGCGCTTCATTGGCTGAAGCTTGCGGCCGAACAGAATGAGCCCCGGGCCATGCTGGTCTATGGCGCGGCGCTGTACAAAGGCGAAGGCGTGCCCCGCGATGCGGCGCTCGGCTACGACTATGTGAGCAAGGCCGCGACGCTCGGGCTGGAGCCGGCCAAAAGAACTCTTGCCCAGATCGACGCGCTGAACGCGGCGCAGGAGACAGCCGCCGCAAGCATTCCCGCCCCGGCACCGGTCGCTGCCCCCGTCGCGACGCCGGTGGAGGTCGCTGCTGCCCCTCCTCAAGAGCCGGCAATCGCCCCGCCTGAACCGGTCACGCAAGCGCCGGTAGCGGTGGCTAAGCCACCGGAGCCCGCTGCAGCGCCAAAACCCGTCGAAGTCGCAGCGGCCGAACCCAGGCCAGTCGAACCGCCGCCAGAAGTTGCCCCTCCACCGAAGGCCGTGGAGATGGCTTCGATTGAGGTGCCGAAAAAGGTCGTCGCGCAGCCAAAAGCTGGATCGGCCCCGACGGGCGCCTGGCGCGTCCAGCTGGGCGCCTTCTCGCAGAAGGGAAACGCCCAAGGGTTGTACAAGAAGTTAGCGGGCACGGACGCTCTTACGGGGCGAAAGCCGTTCTACGTCGCGGCCGGAGGCGTCACCAAGCTCCAGGTCGGCCCGTTTGAGAGCAAATCGGCCGCTCAGGCGGCGTGCAACGCGCTTGCGAACGCATGCATGCCGGTCACTGGCAAATAGCTATTTCCTGAACCAGTCCCGGCGGCGCACGCCCTGCACCCACAGCAACGCGTCGAGCCCATGATGTTTGAGCTCGGCGTCGGCCGCTTCGGCGAGCGCCGGCTTGGCCTTGAAGGCAATCCCGAGCCCGGCCTCTTCGATCATCAGCTTGTCATTGGCGCCGTCGCCGATCGCGAGCACGTCCTTGCTGGCAAGGCCAAGCTCGTCACGCGCAGCGATCAGCGCCTCGCGCTTGGCCATGGCATCGACGATGGGGTCACCGACTTCGCCCGACAGCTTGCCGCCCGCGAAGACCAGCCGGTTCGCCTTCACGCGGTCGAAGCCGACGGTCCTCGCGACGGGCTCTGCAAAGGACAGGAAGCCCCCGGAAACCAAGAGGCAGCTTGCGCCGCCAGCGCGCATCGTCTGGACCAGGGTCTCCGCGCCCGAAGTCAGGTGCACACGCTCGTTGAGGCAGCGCTTGAGTTCGCGCTCGTCGAGGCCCGCGAGCAGCCGCACGCGCTCGCGGAGCGCACCCGGAAAATCGATTTCGCCCTGCATCGCCCGCTCGGTGATGCGTGCGACCTTGTCCTTAAGGCCTGCATAATCGGCGAGCTCGTCGATGCATTCCTGGCCGATGATGGTCGAATCCATGTCGGCGACGAACAGGCGCTTCCAGCGCGGCTCATCGGTCTGGACGACGACGTCCGCCCCTTCGAGCGAGGCCAATGCCCACTTCGCGTTCTTGCGGTCGCCGTCGAAAAGGAGGTCGGCGGCGTCGCCCTCGTCGATCCAGCTTCCAAACCTGGCCTTCGGGTCCACCTCGCGAAGCAGACCCAGCGCGCGATCGATCAACCTGTCATCGAGCCGTCCCGCTGCTATCAGCGTCGCAATAGCCATGGGTAAGTCCAAACCTCCGCTCATTGTCATCGCCGGACCGACCGCGAGCGGCAAGTCGGCACTGGCCCTTGCTGCCGCAGAGCAAATTGGAGGCGTGATCGTCAACGCCGATGCGACGCAAATCTACCGCGACCTACCGATCTTGAGCGCCGCGCCGACCGCGGAAGAACGGTCGCGCGCCGATCATCGGTTGTTTGGAGCGCAGGATGGTGCCCTGCCCTGCTCGGCCGCAGACTGGGCGCAAATGGCCCGCGCGGAGATCGCCGACATTTATGCATGCGGGCAAACACCGATCCTCGTCGGAGGAACTGGTCTCTACCTGCGTACCTTGATCGACGGAATCGCGCCGGTACCGTCGATCGACCCCGAAGTCAGACGCAAGGTTCGCGAGACGCCGGTCGAGGAGAATCGCGCGAAGCTGGAGGCGCTCGATCCTGACTCGGCCGCGCGGCTGAAGCCGGCTGACAGTGCGCGGATCGCGCGGGCGCTCGAAGTGCGACTGTCTACCGGCCGCACGCTCGCCGAATGGCAAGTTGAGAAGTCCGGCGGGATTGGCGACCAGGTCGACCTCAAAGCGCTGATCCTGCTTCCCCCGCGCGACTGGCTTTACGCGCGCTGCGACGAGCGCTTCGCCCGGATGGTCGATGAAGGCGCCGTGGCGGAGGTCGAGGCCCTCCTGGCCCGCGGGCTCGATCACGACCTTCCGGTCATGCGCGCGATAGGTGTTGGCGAACTGAGCGGCTATTTGCGTGGAGAAACGTCGCTCGACGAAGCGATCGCCGCAGCGCAGCAGGCCACGCGCAATTACGCTAAGCGCCAATATACCTGGTTCGCGCACCAGCCGCCGGCCGAGTGGCCGCGGTTTACCGATCCGCTCGACGTGGACCGTATCGGCGCAGCCCTCGCCCTGCTAGGCGCGCGGCCATGAAGATGCTGCGCGACGCCGACATTGACCCTGCTCCGCTGGCGGGCAAGCGGGTTGCGATCCTCGGCTACGGCAATCAGGGCCGAGCGCAGGCGCTCAACCTTCACGATAGCGGAATCGATGTGGTCGTCGGCCTTCGCGGCGGATCGGGCAGCGCCAACGAGGCCGAGGCTGCCGGGCTTCAAACCGCGCTGATCGGGGATGCGGTGGGCTCGGCCGACGTGGTCATGATGCTCGCGCCGGATGAGATTCACGCGGCGCTTTACCGCGAAATTGAGCCCAATTTGCGCGAAAACGCCGCATTTGGCTTCAGTCACGGCCTCTCGATCCGCTTCGAATTCGTCAAACCGCGCGCGGATCTCGACGTTTTCCTCCTCGCACCGAAGGGCCCCGGCACTGCGCTCCGGTCCCTGTATATCGAGAAGAAGGGTATGATCGCGCTCTGGGCCGTGGCCCAGGACGCGACCGGACACGCCGCCGGAATCGCCCAGGCCTACGGTCGCGCGATCGGTTGCGCTCGCGCCGGCCTTATCGCCTCGAGCTTCGCCGAAGAAGCGGAGGCCGACCTGTTCAATGAGCAGGCGGTGGTGTGGGGCGGCGTCCCGGAACTGCTGATCGCCGGCTTCGACACTTTGGTTGCAGGCGGCGTCTCGCCCGAAGTCGCCTATCTCGAATGCGTCGGTGAGCTTCACCTGATCGCCGAGCTGATCGAAGCGCGGGGCATCGCAGGCATGCGGGAAGTTATTTCCAACACCGCAGAGCTCGGCGCATCCCTTGGCGGCAAGCGCATCATCGACGAAGGGGTGCGCGAGCGCATGAAAGAAGTGCTGGCGGAGGTGCGGGCGGGCCGTTTCGCCGACGCGCTTCGTGCCGAGGAAGCGAGCGGCTACGCGCGGCTGGAGGGCGAACGCACCGAAGCGCGCGCCAGCGAGATCGAGAAAACCAGACGTCGGCTGGGTGGCGACGCCTAGGCGGTCGGTTCGACCTGGCCCATCGGCCGGTCGCCGGTACTTGCCCGCTCAAGATATGCGCGCTGCATTTTCTTGTGCGCATCGGCGACGTTCGGGTTTTCAGCCGCGGTGGCGCGGTCCTGCTCCTCGGCGGCGCGACGTGCGAAATAGATACGGTCTTCTTTTGACATGGCCCCGCTCCTACTCTGAGCAGCGCGCTTATAGCCCAGATCCGTCGCAGAGTCCCGTCAGGCGGCCGTCTTCGCCCGCTCGATCGCCTCGTTAAGGACCCGCTTCGCCTCGTCCGCGTCGCCCCAGCGGCCGACCCGCACCCATTTTTCGGGCTCGAGGTCCTTATAGTGGGTGAAAAAGTGCTCGATCTGCTGGAGAACGATTGACGGCAGGTCCTGCCGCTCGCCGACGTCGGAATAATAAGGAAAGGTCGTGTCGACAGGCACGCAGATGAGCTTTTCGTCGCCGCCGTGCTCGTCTTCTAGGTTGAGCACTCCGATCGGCCGCGCCCTGACGACAGAGCCGGGGACGAACGGCGTCCGCGCGATCACCAAGGCGTCGATCGGGTCGCCGTCCGGCGACAGGGTATGCGGAACGAAGCCGTAATTGGCCGGGTAGCGCATCGGCGTGTGCAAGATCCGGTCGACGAACAAGGCGCCCGACTTCTTGTCGAACTCATATTTGACCGGCTCGCCACCGACGGGGACTTCGATGATCACGTTGACGCTGTTCGGCGGATCGTCGCCGACGGGGATAAGATCGATGTTCATGGGCTTTTCTTACGGCAGATGGCCAGCGGTCCTAAAGACGGCGAGACCGAAGAACAACGCCGCAACGCTGGCAACGACCGATCCCGCGACATAGCCCGCCGCCGCTCCATAGGCCTGGCGCTCGATAAGCAAGGCTGCGTCGAGCGAAAATGCAGAAAAGGTCGTGAAGCCACCGAGGATGCCGGTCGTCAGGAACAGGCGCGTGTGCTGGCCGATGCCCGGCCGAAAAGCGAAATAGCCCGCGAGCAGGCCCATCAGGAAGGATCCCGCGATATTCACGATGAGGGTCCCGTACGGAAAACTGAGGCCGAAAAGCCGGCCGGCCGTGACATTGACGCCATGACGCAGGGCGCCGCCAATCCCCGCACCGACGAAGACGATCAAATAGAGCATTAGATACGCTTACTTCCCTGCGATGGATTTTTCGACCTTGCGGATAATCCGCGGTCGCCGAGGAGGGCTACGGCCGTCTAGCCGACGCCCAACCAACCGGGCATGGCGTTGGTGACCCATTCGATCCCGTAAGCATTTGCGAAGCCCAAACTCAGTGACGATGCAATCATGGACCTGCCGGCATTCAGGTTATGATTGTGCCACATCGACGAAACGCAGGCATTGACCCAAATCCGAGCGCAGACGAGCGCGAGGCCGCGAGAATCGTAACATCCAGTCGCCCTGTTCGCCTGCTGGAGCCGTTTCATCCAGCGCTGGGCCCATTCAAGGAATTGCCGAGACGGAGGCTGTGTCTTTGGCATGCCGAGCATGATGTGCAGATCGAGGTCAGAACGATGCGGTTCGACCCCAAGCCGGCCAATCACCTCGCTCAACAAGATCCGCTTCAGCTGGCGGACCTTGGCGCTTTCGACGGTTCCGATCTGGCCTGAGTGAATCCGTCGGTCGATCAGCACATCCCTGAGGTTCGCGATGCGATGTCGCCGCGACATGCGAATGAACATGTCGAGGTCTTCGCATACGGGAAATTCAGGCCGGTATTCAAATTCCTTCAGCACTTCCGCGCGGCCCATGATCGACGATTGCTGAAAGGGTGAGCGGAAGACCAGCGCTGGGGCCAGGGTTTCGTGGTTGAGAAAGGGCACGCGCGCGAAGCGCCTGCGCGTGCCATTCACGGCGAGGCGGCCGGCTGACGATCCGACAAGTGCGATGTCGGGGTGCCTGCTGAGGAAGCCGGCCTGTCGTGCCAATCGTTCCGGGCGAGCCAGATCATCGCTATCGAGCCACGCAATATACTCGCCTCGAGCCGCCTGGAGACCGGTATTGCGCGCCGCGGGAATGCCGCGATTGCTCGCGTGCCGGATGACGCGCACCGAATGTCCGCCGGCGCGTTCGGCTGCTTCCGCCGACAGGTCCGAAGACCCATCGTCAACGACAATGATCTCAATGTCCTGAAGCGTTTGCTCCCGCAGGCTCGCCACCGCCTGCCCGACGACGTTCGCGCGGTTGAAGACCGGCACGATGACCGAAACTTTGGGCAAATTCACGCAAATGCTCCGCCGGCACTGATGTGACCTCCTGAGCGATCACCGATGACATGCAGGTGACACGACGATGAATCCCGGCCGCGAGCGGGACCGTGAAGGCGGGCGGGAAGTCGGTCGTGCTGCCGGAAACCCGCTTACCTGCGGCCGAACAGCTTCTCGATCTCACCATGGCCAAGCTTCACCCAGGTCGGGCGGCCATGGTTGCACTGCCCGGAACGGGGCGTGACCTCCATCTCGCGCAGGAGCGCGTTCATTTCCGCGACCGACAGGACCCGGCCAGCACGGACCGACCCGTGGCAAGCGATGGTCGCAGCGACATGGTCGAGCTTGTCGCGAAGGCTCATCGGCCCGCCGAGCTCGGCAATTTCCGCGGCGAGATCGGACAACAGTCCGGCGACGTCCGTCTTACCGAGCGCGGCCGGCACCGAGCGAACCAAGATCGTCGAGGGCCCGAAGCGCTCCAGGTCGAGGCCCATTTCCGCAAGATCGGCCGACGCGCCCTCCAAACGGTCGCAGCCGGGCTCGTCCAGGTCGACAACTTCAGGGATCAGCAAGGCCTGGCGGGCAATGGCGCCGCCTTCTCGCGCGGCACGCATCCGCTCCAGAACCAGCCGCTCGTGCGCCGCATGCTGGTCGACGATCACCAGCCCGTCTTCGGCCTCGGCAACGATATAAGTGGCGGCAACCTGTCCCCGTGCGACGCCCAGCGGAAAGTTCGGGACGGGCTCAGTGGCCGGCTCAGCGCGGCCCTGTGGGGCCACATCGTCGACAACAAAGCTGTGCTGCTCCTCGCGCACCGCCGCGACCGGCGGACGTTCGTGGTCGAAGTTGCGCGCATAGCTTTCGCTATTGGTCCACATCACCGGTGCTGCCGCTTGCTCCCGCGCCGCGCTGCGGCCGCTCTCCTCGTCCAGCGCGTGGCGGAGGCCGCCAACGATCAGCCCGCGCACCGCTGCCGCATCCCGAAACCGGACCTCGGTCTTGGCCGGGTGCGCGTTGACGTCCACTTCCTCAAGCGGGACTTCGAGAAACAGCGCCGCGATCGGGTGGCGATCGCGGGCGATGAGGTCGCGATAGGCAGCGCGAAGGGCGCCGGTTAGGAGCCGGTCCTTCACGGGCCGCGAATTGACAAACAGATATTGCTGGTCGGCGACGCCGCGATTGAACGTCGGCAGGCTGATGACCCCGGTGAGGCGCATCCCGTTGCGGACGCATTCGATGCCGATCCCGTGGCGATCGAGCTCGTGGCTCAACAGCTCGGCCACGCGCGCCGGAGCCCCGGCCGCAAGCAGAGTCAGGATCCGCCGGCCGTCGTGATCGAGCGTGAAGCCGACATCGCTGCGTGCCATTGCCAGGCGCTTCACGGCATCGAGGCAGGCGGCGTATTCCGCGCGGGGCGAGCGGAGGAATTTGCGCCGCGCGGGCACCTTGTCGAACAATCCTTCGACCTTGATTCGCGTGCCTGGCGGAAACGCTGCCGGCCCCTCCCCGACCATTTCGCCGTGATCGATCTCGATGCGCCAGCCGTCCCCGCCCCGCGGCCGACTTTCGAGCGACAGCCGCGCAACGCTCGCGATCGAGGGCAGCGCCTCACCGCGAAAGCCAAAGCTGGTCACCTGCTCGATCGCGTCATCGGGAAGCTTGGAGGTCGCATGCCGTTCGAGGGCCAGGCGCATCTCGTCGGGCGTCATCCCGCTGCCGTCATCGACGACCTCGATCAGCTCAAGGCCCCCGGCGTAGAGCCGGACCGAGATTTGCGACGCACTGGCATCGAGCGCGTTTTCTACCAGTTCCTTTAGCGCGCTCGCCGGGCGTTCAACCACCTCGCCGGCAGCGATCCGGTTGATGAGCTCAGGCGGCAGCCTTCTTATTGACATGTTAAGGGTCTTATCCCAATCCGAGACAGCCGGCGAAGCACTGATTTTTCCAAGAAATTCAGACCGCATTCAATGGGTGGTGAGCAATCGGAAATTAAACTCGGGACAAGCGTTTGAGCCGCTTCCGGGGAATAGTCGAGACGGGGATCAAATGTTCTGGAATCGTTGGTTCAAATGGATGTCGCACGACATGGCGATCGACCTCGGAACCGCCAATACGCTCGTGTACGTCCGCGGCCGCGGCATCGTGTTGAATGAGCCTTCGGTCGTCGCCATCGAGACCATCAACGGCGTGAAAAAGGTCAAGGCGGTCGGCGAAGACGCCAAGCTGATGATGGGCAAGACCCCCGACCAGATCGAAGCCATTCGACCGCTGCGCGACGGCGTCATCGCCGACATCGATGTCGCCGAGCAGATGATCAAGCACTTCATTCACAAGGTCCACGGTGGGAAGATGCGCGCCTGGCGCTTCCCGGAAATCGTGATCTGCGTCCCTTCCGGATCGACTTCGGTCGAACGCCGCGCAATCCGCGACGCCGCCTCGAACGCTGGCGCGAGTGCGGTCTACCTGATCGAGGAACCGATGGCCGCCGCGATCGGCGCCGACATGCCGGTCACCGCGCCGATCGGTTCGATGGTCGTCGACATCGGCGGCGGAACGACGGAAGTCGCGGTGCTTTCGCTGCGAGGCCTTGCCTACACCACCTCGGTCCGCGTCGGCGGCGACAAGATGGACGAAGCGATCAGCTCCTACGTCCGCCGCAACCACAACCTCCTGATCGGCGAAGCCACCGCTGAGCGCATCAAGAAGGAAGTCGGCATCGCCAAGCCGCCGATCGACGGTATCGGGAAGACGGTCCACATCAAGGGCCGCGACCTCGTCAATGGCGTGCCCAAGGAAATCTCGATCAACCAGGGCCAGATCGCGGAAGCGTTGTCCGAACCGGTCGGCACCATCGTCGAGGGTGTCCGCATCGCGCTCGAGAACACCGCGCCTGAGCTCGCCGCCGACATCTGTGACCAGGGCATCGTCCTTACCGGTGGCGGCGCGCTGCTGCAGGGGCTCGACGAGGTCCTGCGTGATGAAACCGGCCTTCCCGTCACCGTCGCCGACGACCCGCTGACCTGCGTCGCGCTCGGCACTGGCCGGGCGCTCGAGGAAGAGCAGTTCCGCGGCGTCCTCCAGACCGCGTAGAGAGGTCATAACGGATGGCGACCGCGCGTCCCGGCTGGTCGCGCCGAGCGCAATACGGGCTGTTCTTCAGCTTCCTGGCGGTCATTGCCGGGATCGTTATCGGCCTGATCCTGCTCATCATTTCGCTGGTCGCGCCGAAGACCTTTGACGGCATTCGCGGCGCCGCCCTCGACGTTACCGGTCCGGTCGCGTCAGCGCTCCACGAAGTAAATGCGACGGCCAGCGGCCTCATTACCGGTGCGGGCGATTATTGGGATGCGGCCAGCCAGAACGCCGCGCTCCGTCGCCAGAATCACGCGATGCTGCAGCGCATGGTCGAGGCAAAGGCGGTGTTCCAGGAGAACCGACAGCTCAAGGCCGCGCTCGATCTACGCCAGCAGCGGCGCGACACGGTCGCCGTCGGGCGCGTCGTAGGGTCCTCGTTCAACAGTCCGCGGCGCTTCGCGATCCTGTCCGTCGGTTCCAGCAACGGCGTGAAGATCGGGATGCCCGTTCGCTCGCCCGATGGACTTGTCGGACGGGTCATCGATACTGGCGCGCTCGCCTCGCGGGTGATGCTCGTATCCGATCGCTCGAACATCGTCCCGGCGCGGCTATTGAGGAACGGCATCCCGGTCATCTCGCAGGGCCGCGGCGACGGAACCATCGACGTCCGCCCGCTGGAAGTCGGCCGCAATCCGTTCAAGCGCGGCGATATCCTCATCACCTCGGGCACAGGCGGTCTCTACCCGCCGCTGGTGCCGATCGCCCGCATCGTAAAGCTGGACGACGACGGAGCAGTAGCGATCCCGCTCGCCGATCCGTCGACGACCAGCTTTGCAATCGTCGAGCCACCGTTCGAGCCGGCCGCGATCGCCGCCGGCGCTCCGGCCAGCACGGACTCGCCCTGATGGTCCGCGCGGCCCTGTCCTCGAAAAGGCTCAACCAGGCGCCGCCGCGCTTTGCCGTCCTGCTGCCCGCGGCCTCGGTCGTCGTCGCATCATTGCTTGCTGCGCTTCCGATCGTGTCGACCAGCGGCTGGTACCCCGATTTCGGGTTCCTGGCCCTGATCGCCTGGCGGCTACTGCGCGCCGATCCCTGGCCCGGCTGGTGGGCGGCGCCCCTGGGCTTCATCAACGACCTGTCCACGGGATATCCGATAGGTTTTTCAGTAGCTTTGTGGAGCGGCACGATGCTGGCGCTGGACCTCATCGACCGTCGTACGATGTGGCGTGACTATTGGATCGAATGGATGCTCGCCGCCCTGCTGATCACGATTGACCAGGGGCTCCAGTGGCGGGTCGCTGAGGCGATGGACGCAGCGCCGGCGTTCACGAAGATGGTGCCTGGCCTCGTTATCTCGATTTGCGTCTTTCCGCTGGTCGCATGGATCGTCTCGCGCATCGACGCGTGGAGGCTCGGGCGATGAGACCTATTCGGCTGACCAACGCGCACCAGTCGATCACCTTCTCGCGCCGGATGATGTTGCTCGGCGGCGCCCAGGCAGCGGTGGGCGGCCTGCTGATCGGGCGCATGGGCTATCTCGCGATCGCCCAAAACGCGAAGTACCAACTGCTGTCGGAGAGCAACCGCGTCCAGCTGATCCCGGTCCCGCCGCGCCGCGGCTGGATCATCGACCGCAATGGCAAGCCCATCGCCATCAACCGGGCGAGCTTCCGCGTCGATATCATCCCGCAGCAGCTGGAGAAGAATCGCGACGTGGTTCCGGAAGTCGCGAAACTGCTCGCGCTCAGCGAAGACGATGTCGACCGGGTGAGGCGCGAACTATCGGAATCGCGCGGCTTCCGCCCGGTTCAGGTCGCCGAGAACGTCACCTACGACCAATATGCCGCGGTCACCGTCCGCCTCCCCGACCTTCCCGGCGTCCAGGCAACCCGGGGCTTCTCCCGCTACTATCCGGATGGTCCCGCCGTCGCTCACCTCGTCGGATATGTCGGCAGCGCCAACGCAAAGGAGTATGAGGCTGAGGACAAGAACCCCCTTTTGCTCATCCCGGGCGTGAAGATCGGCAAGCAGGGCCTGGAGAAATCGCTCGAGCAATATCTTCGCGGCACGCCCGGCGGCCAGCGGGTCGAGGTCACCGCCCGCGGGAAATTGGTAAAAGAGCTCGATCCCAAGCCGGACCGGAGCGGCCAGACGGTCCAGCTGACGATCGATGAGGGGCTGCAGCAATATGCGGCGCGGCGCATGGGCGACCAGTCCGGCGCCCTAGTCGCGATGGATGTCGCCAGCGGCGACATTCTTGCTTTCGTCTCAATGCCCGCATTCGATCCGAACAGCTTCAGCGAGGGCATCGGGAGCACCGAGTGGCGGATGCTGTCCGAAAACGACCACATCCCGCTCCTGAATAAAGTTGCGCAAGGACTCTACCCGTCGGGCTCGACCATCAAGCCGGCGATGGCGCTCGGCTTCCTCAAGCAGGGGCTCGATCCCAACCGGAAATATCATTGTTCCGGCGGGGTGCAGATCGGGAACCGTTACTTCCGTGATGACGCGGCGCATGGGACCGTCGATATGCGCTCGGCAATCGAGCACAGCTGCAACGCTTATTTCTGGTCGATGGGGCTGCAAACGGACCCCCAACAGACGACGGAGATGGTCAATTATCTCGGTTACGGCCAGCAGTTCGACCTGCCCATTCCATCGCAGCGCTTCGGAACCATGCCGAGTCCGCAGTGGCTGGAGAAGAAATATCATCGCGAGTGGCAGGGCTATGACACCGCCAACACGTCGATCGGCCAGGGCTACGTCCTGATCAATCCGATGCAGCTTGCTGTCATGCCGGCCCGGATCGCGTCGGGCAAATTGCTGCAGCCGCGGCTGCTGATGGCCGGGCCGCGCAAGCCGTTTCCCGACCTCGCCGTCGATGCGGACCATCTGAATATTATTCGCGAGGGAATGGCGGCGGTGGTCAACGGCAGCGGCACGGCGGTTGCATCCAAGCTTCCGCTCGACGGGGTGCAGATGGCAGGCAAAACCGGGACGGCGCAGGTCTACCGCCTGGTCGCGCGCGGCCATCAGGGCAATTGGAATTTGCGCGACCATGCGTTGTTTATCGCCTTCGCGCCGGCGGACAAGCCGCGTTACGCGATCGGCTGCATCATCGAACATGGCGGGTTCGGCGCCTCCGCCGCGGCGCCGGTCGTGCGTGACACCATGACTTACCTGTTCGACCAGCAGAAAGCCTATGCGGCGCTTGAACCGCTGGAAAAGCAATGGGGCGGCACCCTGGCGGAACGCAACGCGCGCCAGCTCGGGGCATTCAAGTCCGCCTCGCAAATTACCGCATGATCACCTCCGCGATCATTCCGAAGCCGCTCGCGCGGCTGCCCTGGCGCTTGATCTTCCTCGTCGCCGGCATCGCTTCGTTCGGCTTGATCGTGCTCTATTCTGCCGCCGGAGGGTCGGCCCAGCCATGGGCGATCAAGCAGGGCATTATCTTCACGTTCTTCCTGAGCGTCGCGATCGCCATGTCGTGGACGAGCGAGGCAACGATCAAGTCGGTCGCCTTCCCGCTCTATGGTGTGACCCTGATCATGCTCATCGGAGTCGAGGCGTTGGGCTTTGTTAGCAAGGGCGCCCAGCGCTGGCTCGACATCGGCCCGATCCGGTTGCAGCCGTCCGAGTTCATGAAGCCGGCGATCGTGCTGACCCTCGCCCGCTTCTACGAGCTCGTTCCCGCGGGCGAGATTCGCAAATGGCGCGCGATCTGGCCCGCCTTCGTGCTGCTCGGCGTTCCGGCGTTCCTGATCCTCGTCCAGCCCGACCTTGGCACCTGCATCATGGTCGTGCTGTGCGGCGTGACGGTGATGTTCCTGGCCGGCCTGCCGTGGTGGCTGTTCGCAGGCCCGGCCGCAGCGGTCGCGGTCGCCGCGCCGATCGCTTACGGCATGCTCCACGGCTATCAGCGCAAGCGGATCGACGTCTTCCTCGACCCAGAGAGCGACCCGCTCGGCGCCGGTTATCACATCGCCCAGTCGAAGATTGCGATCGGGTCGGGCGGGATCTGGGGCAAGGGCTTCCTCCACGGCAGCCAGAGCCACCTCGATTACCTCCCCGAGGGCCACACCGACTTCGTGTTCGCGACCATGGCCGAGGAATGGGGCCTGGTCGGCGGCGT
>Ga0070665_100004209_pt1 | contig 15142 bp, 10 predicted proteins | sample KBSS13metaG_FD_65862 | JGI IMG/M metagenome (GOLD analysis project Ga0070665, IMG submission 65862) | Switchgrass rhizosphere microbial communities from Kellogg Biological Station, Michigan, USA - KBS S1-3 metaG | ecosystem: Host-associated > Plants > Roots > Rhizosphere > Soil ... | reverse complement strand
GTTCGCGTTCAGGCACCTCGGGTACCTCGTCGAGCATGTAGCGGTCAAACACGTAAATCAGGATGTCGAGAACGGTGCCGGTTATCATTCAGGTATGCGACCAAACTGGCCGCCAGGGTAGGGAGCGACGCGCCCCTCGAGCTCGAGAACCAGCAACATTGAGCTGATCAATTCGCCCGCCAGACCGGTACGAACCGCCAGAATATCAACGCCGACGGGCCCGAAGCCGACGGCATCTAACAGCATTTCATACCCCTTGTCCATTGGCAGGCGTGGGGGACGGGGGCCTCTGCGACGCACAAGCCCTTCATTTGACAGAGGAATTTTCAGCTCCTGAAGCACATCCGCGCAGTCGCGCACGAGGACTGCACCCGTGCGTATCAAATCGTGGCAGCCGCAACTCAAAGGACTGGCAATCGATCCAGGTATGGCGAGCACTTTTCGCTCCTGCCTGCGGGCGTGCCGGGCGGTACTGAGGGAGCCGCTGCGCGACGTCGCTTCCACCACGAGTGTAGCCAGTGAAAGGCCGCTGATGAGGCGGTTGCGCTGCGGAAAGCTCGCGCGCCGCGGCGGTGTTCGGGGCGGCAGCTCCGAGACCAGGGCGCCGTTGGCGCGAATACGCCGGGCCAGCTCGTTATGTTGGATTGGATAGACCTGGTCCAGGCCGGTGGCGAAGACAGCTATGGTTGTTCCAATTGCACCGGCGCTGGGGGTCGGAGCGAAGCCCGCGGCTGACTCCGCCACCAGCGCTGCCGATGCCGCCGACGCGACTGATGTCGCCGCCGATGCCGCCGACGCGACTGATGCGGCTGACGCCGCGGCCACTGACAACGCGCCACGATGGCTCGCCGTATCGATCCCCACTGCCAGCCCGCTCGTAATGGTGACCCCCGCTTGCGCGAGCTCGGCCGCAAAGCGAAACGCCGTGTCCGACCCGAGCGGCGTGGCGCTTCGGGATCCCACCATTGCCACTTGAGGGGCCGCGAGTATCGTGGGATCACCCAACACAAACAGCACCGCGGGCGCATCCGGAATGTCGCGCAGCGAGCGCGGATAATCCGGGTCGGTGCTGGCCAGCACATGCGCACCGCTGGACCGGATCCACGCGAGATCCGAATCCAACGCGGCCGTGTCAGGTAATCGCAACCAGGAAAGGGCCGCGGGTGGAAGGTTGGCGCGGGCGAGTGTTTCCGGCGCCAGGCATCGTGTCAGATTGCCTTCGGCGGCCGCGAGCAGGGCTGCAACGTGGTGGGCCCGTAATCCGGGTGCTCGGGCGAAGGCGGCGCGAATGAAGAGATCATCCATCGCCTCATGTTAGTGAGGCGATGGTGGATTAGCAGCCGGGCAAATTTAGCGGGAACTACGGATTATGGACGACGTCTTTGACGTGGATGACGTTGTTGGCGCCCACAATCAGGCCGTAGCTCACACGATCATATGATTTGAAAATCAGCAACGTGCCGGCGCGCTCGTCGGGCAGCTTCACCTTCGGTGAGAAGGAGGTGCCCACGCCGCCCAGCCAACGCGAATAACCAGGCTGTTTGCCGTAGACGTCGTGAACCGTCTTGCCCGCGGTGTCCACGGCCAGTACGTGGCCCGCGTCAATGCCGTGGCGCTTGCCGCGGTTGATGACGACAATCTGATATTGCCCGATGGCCTGCGTGCCATCGATGACTGAGATGATTCGGCCATGAACGTCATTGCGCGGAGCGCGCAGCATGAAGTTCAGCGGCACATCGAGATCGGCAGACAACACCTTGTCGCCCTGCATGGTCTCGCGGCTGGTGTCGATCAACAGCGCCTTCGTCGGATCGCCAGGCTGCGAAACCAACGCCGTCGCCGTATAAATTCCCTCGTAGCCGATAACCTTGTTGTCGTCCGGATCCCGCAGCGGGTCGCCAACATGCACCACGCTGTAGCGTGTGTTGGGCTGAGCCTTCAGATCGGCGATGTAGACTTCGTGTCCGGTACCGGCAACCACGTGCTCATCGCGGAATGCAACCACATGCGGTGAGTCATGCACCTGCTCATTCGTCAGCACCGAGGGGCGCGAGAGGAAGGCGGAGATGGCGGAATACGGGATCGTCGGAACGGCACCGTCCAGCGGCGAGCTGCGCAGGCGCGGGTCCAGGCGCGCGGCGCCACCCTGCTCGAGCCGAATCATGGGTCGGCCGTCTTTCCCGAACGCCAGCGCAAGCGTGTCGCCGGGATAGATCAAATGGGGGTTCGCGACCTGGGGGTTGATATACCAAACCTCCGGCCATAACCAGGGATCACGAAGGAAGGTGGACGAGATGCCCCAAAGGGTGTCACCCCGCTTGACCACGTAGCTCTTCGGAGCATTAGGAGCGAGCACGCTCGCGTCTATGGTCGTGGGAGCCGAGGAGGCGTTGCCCGAGGCACCAGCGCCGTTGGTCGCTGCTTCGGTGGCGGTCAGCTCGTCGGCGGGAATGGCCTCCGCGGAGTCGGGAACCTCAGGCGCTGATGCCCGCGCGGCTACGGCCGGCTCATCGCTCTTGTGGTGGAACCACGAGCAACCGGAGACGGTCATGAGCGCCACGAGGCCCGCAAGAGCGGGAGCCACGGGAAGCTTTCGGCCAGCGGTCAGTTCGCGAACCGAAGGAATTCGATTTGACACTGCGACACCTCGATCGGGCGGATACGCTGGAGGCCCCACACACACACGCAGGCCCAGCATCCCGGTTGTTATACTTTGGGCAGGCGGGCCGGCACACGATTTAATGTCAACTTTGTGCGCTGGATCACGGCTCAGGTTGCCCTACAGGCTCCTTGGGGCGGTGCTAGTGTATTGAAATGTACGGAAATATAGTGCGATGGCCATCAGAACAATCCTCGAATTCCCGGACCAGCGGCTGCGCACGCGCGCGCGGCCGGTAACCTCGTTCGATGCCGAGCTGGGAAAGCTCGTCGACGACATGTTCGAGACCATGTATGCAGCCCCGGGGATTGGACTGGCGGCCTCTCAGGTCGACGTGCACCAGCGGGTCCTGGTCATCGACATTTCCGACGGCCGTGACCAGCCCCGGGTGTTCATCAATCCGGAGATTCTCTCGCGAGAAGGCGAGGCCGAGACTGAGGAGGGGTGCCTGTCCGTTCCGGGAATCTTTGACGGCGTGAAGCGCGCCTCCCGGGTCCGCGTCCGCTGGCAGGACCGCACGGGCAAGGTATCCGAGGATACTTTTGAGGACATGATGGCGGTGTGCGTCCAGCACGAGATGGATCACCTGGAAGGCAAGCTGTTCGTGGATTATCTCTCCGACCTGAAGCGGCAGCGAATCCGCAAGAAACTGGAGAAAGAGCGCAAGCAGCGCGCGAGTCGCGCTCGCGAAGCCGCAATCCGTTGAAGTCACCACCATCCCCGATGGGGGCGTCATCCCCGGCGGGGACACCATCCCCGGTGGGGACATCCCCAGGGGGGACGTTGCGAGTCGCGTTCGCCGGAACGCCTGATTTTGCGCTGACCGCGTTCAACAGCGTGGTCGCGTCTCGTCACACGGTGGTGGGCGTTCTGACGCAGCCCGATCGACCTAAGGGTCGAGGGCGGCAATTGGCCGCCAGTCCCGTGAAGCTCGCGGCATTGGAACGTGGAATTCCCGTCTCCCAACCTGTCACCCTGAAGACCGAGGCCGGCCGGGCCGAGCTCGCCTCGTGGCAGCCTGATGTGCTCGTGGTGGTCGCGTATGGCCTGATTCTGCCCCGCGAGGCGCTGGAGCTGCCGAAGCTCGGCTGTGTGAATATTCACGGCTCTCTCCTTCCCCGCTGGCGCGGTGCTGCGCCGATTCAGCGCGCCATCCTGGCCGGCGATGCCGAGACGGGCGTGTGCATCATGCAAATGGACGCCGGACTGGACACCGGTCCGGTCTTTTTGGCGCGGACAACCCCCATTTCGCCGCAAGATACGGGCGGATCGCTGCATGACCGATTGGCGGCCGCGGGAGCTGTGGCGGTAGTCGAGGTGCTCGAACAGCTTGGCGCCGGGACCGCGTATTCGACACCGCAGCCCGAAGATGGCGTCACGTACGCTGCAAAAATCGACAAGTCCGAGGCGCTGATCGACTGGCGCCGGTCTGCAGTGGAGATTGAGCGGCAGGTGCGGGCGTTCAATCCCTGGCCCATTGCGGAGACGCGGTTGGACGGGGAGCAGCTGCGGGTTTATGCCGCTGAGGTGGTTGGAGGCGATGGTGCGTACTCGGTAGGCGGCACTGGTGCGGCCTCAGCGGGTGGTGCCTCAGCGGGTGGCGCGGCCCCAGCCGGTGGCCCGGCCCCACCGCGCGGCGACGCGGGCTTCATCGTTGAGCTGCGTGCCGACAGCATCGTGGTGGCCTGTGGCCAAGGCCATCTGGCCCTCAAAGAGCTGCAGCGCCCCGGCAAACGCGCCGTGTCCGCCCGCGATCTCATCAACACTCTGAATCTGGCGGGGCGTCGACTTGGCTGAACGGTCTCGCTGGGCTCCGGGCGCCGCGGCCCTCGCGGACGCCGCGAGGGCAGTGTCTGCTGTGGCATTCGACGGGCGCTCCGCTGATGAAGTGCTGCGCGCGTATGAACAGTCCTCACAGCGCGCAGCCGTGAGAGCCATCGCTCTGGGTACATTTCGCTGGTTCCTGCGCCTGGCCCCGGCAATCGATCGACTCCTGTCGCGGCCGCAAGGAGTCGACAATGAAATCCGCGCACTGCTCATTGTCAGCGCGCACCAAATCGAATACTCGCGCAACGTCCCGCAGGCCACCGCCCACGCAGCGGTCGACGCCACGCGAATCCTCCGTCAGGGAAGAGCGAGTGGCTTAGTGAATGCGGTGCTACGGAAGTTTGTCGCGGAGAAGGCGACGCTGTTAGGGCAAGTCGACCGCAAGCTGTCAGGCCGCGTCGCCCATCCACAGTGGCTGGTGAGGATGTTGGAAGAGGCGTGGCCCGATGCGCACGAGAGCATCCTCGCAGCTAACAACGAACATCCCCCGCTGGTTCTCCGTGTTGATCTCTCGCGGAAGAGCCGAGAGGATTACCTTCGAGATCTCGCTGCAGCAGATATTGCCGCGATTCCTTTGGATTGGGCCCCCGCCGCAATTCGCCTCGACCGCCCAGTCGCCGTTGCTCAACTGCCTGGATTCAGTGAAGGCCTCGTGTCGGTGCAGGATGCAGGCGCGCAGTTGGCGGCGAGGCTGTTGGATGTTCAGCCGGGAATGCGAGTGTTGGATGCGTGTGCGGCACCCGGAGGCAAGACAGGGCACCTGCTGGAACTGACACCTGACCAGGAACTGGTTGCCGTGGACGTGGACGCCTCGCGCGTCGCACTCATCCAGCAGAACCTCGAACGGCTGGGGCGGCGAGCGCAAGTACTGGTTGCAGACATGCGTCAGCCACCGCCCAACGTGAGCCAGCGCCTTGGGGCTGCGGGCGACTCGGCAGCCGATCAGCGCATGACCTCCGACGTTGCGCGCAATGCCATCGCGGAGGCGAGCGGCGCCCCTGTTGACGACGCGCTAACCCGCCCCTTCGACCGCATCCTGGTAGACGCCCCCTGCTCATCGACGGGCGTGATCCGCCGCCACCCGGACATAAAGCTCCTACGCCGCCCCACTGACATCCCGGCGTTCGCTGCGACGCAGGGGCAGATCCTCCGCTCCGCCTTCCAGATGCTGGCTCCCGGTGGCCGGCTACTCTATTGCACCTGCTCCCTGTTACCCGCCGAGAACGAGACCGTGGTGGCCCGATTGCTGGCCGATAACCCTGCGGCGCGCGTTGCGGCCATGCCTCCTATGGTTGCGCTGCCACCTGGCACGCTGGAGAGAAAGATAGGGATCCAGCTCATTTCAGGCTCCCAGGCGAGCACCGACGGCTTCTATTATGCTTGTATCGAAAAGACAACGACCGTCGGAACCTGAACTTCCGCGAGGGGTCACAGCTAAGTTGTTCCGTCGTTGATGATGCAAGCCTTCTTCACAAGAGCCGGGCTGTTCCGGGCCCTGATGCTCCTGCTTTGCGCGGGGGCAACGGCAGCCTTTGCCGATGCCCTGGATGGCGTGCTGGAGGTCCACTCTGCTTACGTAAACATCGACAACGGCGTATTTCTGCTCCACGCGCGGGTCGAGTACCCGATCAATCCGCAGATCAGGGACGCCTTGCGCGACGGTGTCACTCTCACGTTTGAGCTGGATACGCGGGTTGAGCGTGAGCGTCGCCTGTGGCTCAACGCAACGATTGTGGACCTGACACTCAGACGCGAACTGATGTATCACGCAGTGAGTGACCGATACGTTGTACGTGATGTGAAGACGGGACAGCAGGAAAACTTTCCGACGTTGGATGAAGCCATCACCTATTTGGGGCGCATCGACGGTTGGCCGATACTGGTCGAGCCACAGTTGAATGGCGGTAGCTACCTGATCAGCGTCCGCGCGGGCGTGCGCAGAGGCAAGCTGCCCGCGTCATTGCGTGCGTTGTTTTTCTGGACTGACGATTTCCGTCGCGTCAGTGAGTGGTACTCATGGTCTCTACCGGTTTGAACCGGCCACAAAGCGGACGCAAAGCGTGGGTCATTCCTGCGCTGGTGATACTTTGGGGAGCGGTCGGTGTGGGCGCGCTGCTCCTGCTGGCCAAGAGCGTTCAGAACTCCAGTGCATTCGATCGTCTGCAGCCGTGGATACTGCTGCTCAATCTCATCGGTGTCGTTGCGCTTACGGTTCTGCTGGCGCGCAAGTTGTGGCAACTGGTCCGCGACTATCGCGATCACGTGCCCGGATCGCGGCTGACGGCCCGGACGGTCAGCATCTTCGGCGCGCTGGTTGTGGCACCGCTGGTGATTGTCTACCTGTTCTCCCTGGACTTCCTGAATCGTGGCATCGATAGCTGGTTCAAGGTCGAGGTCAAACAGGGGCTGAGCGATGCCCTGGTGCTGTCGGGCGCTGCCTTGAACCTGCGTATGAAGGAGTATTCGAGCCGGACGGAGGAGCTGGCACACAGTCTTGCGGCTACCGGGCCGGGCGATATCCAGGAAAAGATTGACGGCGAGCGCCGTGCAACCGGCGCTATGGAAATTGTGCTCTTTGGTGAGCACGAGCGGATCCTTGCTGCCAGCGTAGAGGATCCTCTCGAAACGTTACCCTCCCGTCCTCCGTCGGATCTCGTCAGACAGATTCGAGAGCACCGGATGTATGTGAGCCTCGAGCCTCAATCCGATGGTCAGTACTACATCCGTACAGCCGCGCCACTGAGCGATCCGACGACCAAGGCCGAAGCTCGCTACGTCGTCGCGATCTACCAGGTCCCGCCCCAGATCTCCGCGCTGTCCGAGGCCGTGCAGCGTTCCTATTCGCAATACGGCGAGCTCGCGGCACTGCGCGAGGCGTTGAAGTCAGGATTCCGGCTCACACTGACGTTGGTTCTCCTTCTGGCCATGCTTGCTGCCATTTATGGCGCGATCTTTTTTGCTCAGAGGCTGGTGCGTCCAGTGCAGAACCTGATCGCGGGCACGAGAGCAGTCGGCAAAGGTGACTTCGGCACGCGCCTGCCACTGCCGTCGCGCGATGAGATGGGCTTCCTCGTGCATTCTTTTAATGACATGACGAAGCGGCTGCGGCGCGCGCATGAAGAAGCGACGCGCAGCCAGCAAGCAGTGGAGCGTGAGCGCGAAAGGCTGGCCATCATTCTGGCGAGGCTGTCGACCGGCGTGTTGGCAGTCGATCGGATGCTGACTGTACGCATGGCCAACCAGGCTGCCGGTAGCATTCTGGGAACGGAGCTGTCAGTCGCCACGGGGCGTTCATTACCTGAGGTTGCGGCGGGAAACGATCGTTTGGGCCAATTCGTAGCAGCGATCGCCGTGCGCTTTGCCGCTGGCCGTGACGAGTGGCGCGAGCAACTGGAACTCGACGCCGCAGCCGGACGGCGCACATTGATGTGTGCCTGTACACCGATGCCGGGAGAGGGCGCGGACATGGCCTATGTCATCGTGTTCGACGACATCACCACATTGCTGGCGGCACAGAGGGATGCCGCCTGGGGCGAAGTAGCCCGGCGCCTCGCTCACGAGATCAAGAACCCGCTGACACCCATTCAGTTGTCGGCGGAACGCATGCGCCGCAAGTTCCTGGGGAGCATGAGTCCGAGCGATGCTGAGATACTGGACCGTTCCACCCGGACCATTGTGAACCAGGTGGAAGCCATGCAGCAGATGGTCAACGCCTTCAGTGAGTACGCTCGCGCGCCGGAGATGAAGATCACCCGCTTCAGCCTGAACCAGCTCGTTACCGAGGTCGCGGACCTGTATCGCTCGCAGGATCCCCGTGCCGGCATCCGCCTGGATCTCGATGAGAGCATTGACGGCATCGAAGCCGACCGCGGGCGCATCCGGCAGATCCTCAACAATCTGGTGACCAATGCACTCGAGTCGCTCGAGGGACTCAATTCGCCTACCCTCGAAATCGCCAGCCGGCTCGAATCCGGGGGCGATGCGTCGTACGCCGTGGTCACCGTGTGTGACAATGGCCCTGGATTCCAGCGAGAGCTGCTCGGACGGGTCTTTGACCCCTATGTCACGAGCAAGCCGAAAGGAACCGGTCTGGGGCTCGCCATCGTCAAGAAGATTGTTGAAGAGCATGGCGGCCGGATCGATGCGGACAATCGACCCGAAGGCGGCGCACGTGTGCGCGTCGTTCTGCCGGTTAAAGACAGCACACGGTCGGCGACCGGGGGCGCGCGTGAGAGGCGCGATGCGTTGAGGAGGGAAAGGGCATGACTATTCCGCACATCTTGGTGGTTGACGACGAGGCTGATATCCGTGGCCTTCTGAAGGAGATCCTCTCAGAAGAAGGGTACGAGGTGGACGTGGCCGCAAACGCCGTGCAGGCACGGGCTTCGCGCGCGCGTCAGACTCCCGATCTCGTGTTGCTCGATATCTGGATGCCGGATGTTGATGGCATCACCCTTCTGCGCGAGTGGTCTGCTTCGGCGTCCGATGGTTGTCCCGTAGTCATGATGTCCGGCCACGGTACTGTAGAAACCGCGGTCGAAGCGACGCGGCTGGGTGCGTTTGATTTCGTAGAGAAACCCCTCTCCCTCGCGAAGCTGCTCCGGACTGTTGAGCGGGCCCTGGACGCGGGGAAGCGGAAACGCCAATCGGGCAAGCTGCTCACCCCGACGCTGATGGTCCCGGTCGGGAAGAGCAAACAGATGCAGCAGCTTCGGACGGAGCTGCAGCAGATTGCGGCTAATCCGTCTTCGGTTCTGTTGATTGGTGAGCCAGGCTCGGGACGTGAAGCGTTTGCACGCTACCTGCACGAGCGCAGTCCGCGAGCCAATCACCCCTTTGTAACGCTCCTGGCCAGCAGCCTGCGCGAAACGGATGTTGAAAGCCGCCTGTTCGGAAAAGAAGAGAATGGCAACCGGCAGGTCGGTGTGCTCGAAGAAGCGGGTGAGGGGAGCCTCTTCATTCATGAAGTTGAAGATCTGCCGGCCGCTGCACAGCGGCTGCTGGTAGGTGCGCTGGAGTCCGGTCAGTTCATGCGCCTGGGTGGCACGGAGCCGGTGCGCTTTGCCGCGCGTGTACTGTCGTCCGGTCAACCCGGTCTCGAAAACCGCGCGGGCACTGAGGTCTTCCGGCGCGACCTCCTCGCTCATCTGAATATGTTGATTGTGCGCGTTCCTCCCTTGCGTGATTACGCGGAAGATGTTCCGGAGCTGCTCCGGCACTACGTGGATCGACTCGTTGACAGTGAAGGTCTGCAGTTCCGGCGCTTCAGCGTGGCCGCGCAGAATCGCCTGCGCAATTACCCGTGGCCGGACAATGTGCGCGAGCTCAAGAATCTCGTACATCGGTTGTTGATCCAGGGGGGCGCGGAAGAAATCCGTCTCGAGGAGATCGAGCGCGAGCTGGCCGTGCAGGCCCCGCCGGGAGAGCCTTTGGTCAAACAGGACTTGCTGGCATTGCCCCTGCGCGAAGCGCGCGAGCAGTTTGAGCGCGCCTACCTGCAGCAGCAGCTTCTGTTATGTAATGGTAAGGTAGGACAGCTCGCCAAGCGGGTTGGGATGGAGCGGACCCACCTGTACCGCAAGCTGCGCTCATTGGGTGTCGACTTTCGGAATATTTCCGAAGATTAAATGCTCGAAGGCTGAGATATTCAGCCGCCTGCCTGCAGTTACTCCAACAAGTACAACCCCAAATCGGGTCTGCCGGCTTTCCGTGGCTGTCTTCGGGCACAGCGGTACCCGGTTGCCGGTATCAATCCATCCAGTGTCAGACAGGAGTGTCGCGGAACTTGGAGCTGCACGGCTTGCGTGTGCTGATTGTCGAAGACGTCAGCGTCGACGCCGACCTCGCGATTCATCAGCTCGCCCGCGGAGGTATCCGCTGTACCCACATCCGGGCGGACTCTGAGCCGAGCTTTCGAACGGCGTTGTCGCGGTTCCGACCGCACATCATCCTTTCCGATTTTTCATTGCCTCAGTTCGACGGACTGGCAGCCCTGGAGATTGCCGCGTCGGAGGCTCCGGACGTGCCTTTCATCTTCCTGTCGGGGACGATTGGCGAAGAACGCGCCATTGAGGCCCTGCGCAGAGGCGCGGTCGACTATGTTCTGAAAACCAACCCCGCGCGTCTCGTTCCCGCCATTCGCCGCGCGCTTCGGGAAGTCAGTGAACGCGCACGGCGAAGGATTGCCGAACGGCAGATCCGAGAGAGCGAGCAGCGTCTGCGCGACATTGTTGATACGTCGCAGGACTGGATATGGGAGCTGAACGCAGAGCGTCGCTTTGTCTTCAGCAGCGAATCGGTCCGCGGCATCCTCGGCATCCAGATGGGCGAGGTGGTCGGGTCGCCGGTCGAGGCGCTGGTCGATGAGGCGGATCGCGAGTCATTTGTTGACGCTTTGGAAGGGCTCTCCGCGGATGACCGCACCGCAGCAGGCATCGTGACCCGCTGGAAGCATTCCGTTGGGGGCAATCCACGGTGGCTCGAGGGCAATCTGCTGGCGCTGATTGGGCAGGACGGTGAAATATCAGGCTATCGCGGTACCCATCGCGACATCACCGAGCGCAAACATCAACAGGAACGCATCCTGCGGCTCACCCGCATGTTGCAGATGCAAAGCGGCATCAACTCCGCGGTGGTCAGGATCCGGGAACGGGATGCGCTGTTGCGCGAGGCTTGCCGGCTGGCGTTGCAAGTGGGCGGCTATGAGGACGTGATGCTCTCGCTGGTCGAGCCGGACGGCGGCCGCGCGGTCGCCTGGTATCGACTCGGTTTCAGTGCCGAAACCGACAGTCGCGACGTGGTCTTCCCGATCGGGGACGGAACTGATCCTGACAGCAGTCTGGTGGGGCGTGCATTGCGAACGGGTGAGATTACGGCGTCCACCGATCTCACCAAGGCGGAACCGCCGGTCGCGCGCCGCGAACAGTTGCTGGCCGAAGGCTTCAAGTCCGTGGTGGCATTGCCGTTCAGTGTCAATGGCGCGCGCATTGGCGTGCTGTCACTTGCATCCCGTGAGACTGATCACCTGGGCGATGAAGAGCTCATGTTGTTACAGGACATGATCGCCAACCTGTCATTCGCTCTGCAGTATCGACAAAAGGAAACCACGGCCCAGTACCTTGCGTACTTTGATGCGCTGACCGGCCTTGCGAAGCGGGCGCTCTTCTGCGAGCGCCTCGATGAAGCGCTGCGCAATCGCACGGAGCCCGAGGGCTATCCTACGATCGTGGCGTTCGATGTCATGCATCTGAGCAACGTGAACGATACGTTCGGCCGTCACGTCGGCGACCTGCTGCTGCAACGTGTGGCGGAGCAATTGAAACATCACCTCGAAGAAGACACGCGCGTGGGCTACCTGGGAGGGGGCACTTTTGTGCTCGTGCTGCCGCAGGATGAGTCGTCCGCGGAGAGTGTGACCACGTTTCTGGAAAGCACCGTATTCCGCGATGTATACAAAATCGAGGGACGTTCCATCCGGGCGTCCTTCAAGTCGGGCATCGCGCGCTATCCCCTGGATGGCGAAGACGCCAGCACACTGACACAACGCGCCGAAGCGGCCTTGAAGCGCGCGAAGGAGTCAGGCGAGCCGTATCTTCACTATCAGATGGAAATGCACAGTGAGCTCGCCGAACGGCTGGCCCTGGAGCACAACCTGCGCGGTGCGCTGGACGAGCAGCAGTTTGTTCTGCACTACCAGCCCCAGGTCAACATCGCGACCGGCCGCATCGACGGCGTGGAAGCGCTGTTGCGTTGGAACGATCCCCAGGCGGGGTTGACACTGCCGGGCCGCTTTCTGCCCGTGCTCGAGTCATCCGGCCTGATTGTCGCGGTCGGCGACTGGGTGTTGCGCCAGGCCACGGAGGACTGCCGGCGCTGGACCCGCATGGGACTGGGTCCTTTGCGCATTGCCGTGAATGTTTCGGCTCAGCAGATCCGCCGTCGGACCTTTGTCGATAACTGCCTGGCCGCCGCCTCCGCGTGCAGCACCGGCGGTTACGGGCTGGACCTGGAAATTACCGAGACCGGGTTGTTACATGATGTTGAGGGAGCGAGCCGCAAGCTGCGGGAGTTACGGACCGCCGGCATGCGGGTGGCCATTGACGATTTCGGGACTGGATATTCGTCACTTGGCCTCTTGTCCAAGCTGCCGGTCGATCTGTTGAAGATCGACCGGACTTTTATCAGCGGACTGCCGGAGGATCCGGCCAGCGGCACGCTGGTATCCAGCATCATCGGACTCGCGTCCGCCTTCAATCTGATAGCCATTGCCGAAGGCGTCGAAACCGAACAGCAGCTCGAGCTGCTGCGCAAGTTGAAATGCAATCACTCGCAGGGGTTCCTGCATTCGAAACCGGTGCCCGCGGAGCAGTTGGAGCAGATCCTGGCGCGGCAGTTGAAACGCCCCATCCGCAAGGATTTGAACTAGTCGCCCACGCGGATGACGAGGGCGTCGACGTCAGCGGCCTGGAGCTGCTTGCGCAGCCGATTGAGCTGGTCCAACTTGTTGATGGGACCGATCCGCACCCGGTGCCACACATCTGAGTCAACCTGCACGCGCTGCACCTTGGCGTCGATGCCCTGCATCGACAACTGTGCGCGGACGCGATCCGCATCGGCCTCGTTCCTGTAAGACCCGGCTTGCAGAACATATACCCCGGGACGCTCGACGCTTGCCGTCGCGGGCAGGTCGCGTTTGACGTCCTTGTCCTTCTCGGGCACCACGACTTCGAAGTTGGGCAGCATCTCGTAGAAGTCGTATTTCTCGCCCTTGATGGCAGTGCCGGTTGCCTCGGGATCTGACGGCGCCTTGCGATGCGGATCGGGGTGGGGTGCTTCGTTCTTTTCCCGCACGGCCGCTTCGTGTTGGCGCGCGTTCATGATGAACACGGTGCCGCCGCCGGCGAGCACGATCCCCACCAGCGCGCCCATGCCGAACTCGCGCATCTTCCATAGCTCGAGGGAGGGCTTCTGCCGGCGTTTGTAATCCCGCGTACTCGCTCTTGTCATGCGCTGCGCGCCGCGAAGAATCCGATCACATGCTCTCCGGTGATGAGACGCCCAGCAATGTCAGCCCATTGCGGATAACCTGTTGAGTCGATTCAATCAACGCCAGCCGGGCGTTGCGCATCTGCGCATCGGGGACGATGAACTTCTCTGCGTTGTAGTACGTGTGGAAGTTGTTCGCCAGATCCCGCAGGTAGTGCGCGAGGGCATGCGGCGCGCGGTTGGTAGCGGCAAGCTCCAGCGCTTCCGGGTAGCGCGTTACCGATTTCATCAGCGCCTGCTCGTTTTCACCAACGAGGGACGCAATGTTTGCCAAACCCTCTTCCCGGTCGTACTCGTAGCCGCGCGCATCTGCTTCTTTCATGACGCTGGCAACGCGGGCATGTGCGTACTGGATGTAGTAAACGGGGTTGTCGCGAGTCCGGGATTTCGCAAGCTCCAGATCGAAGTCCAGCGGCTGATCGTGGCTGCTGATGAGGTAGAAGAAGCGACACGCATCGTTGCCCACTTCCGTACGTAACTCGCGCAGGGTGACAAACTGCGCCTCCCGCTTGCCCATCGGGATTTTCTCACCGCCGCGGAACAGGCTCACAAACTGGATGAGATTCACTTCCAGGCAGTTTCCCGGCTCACCCATCGCTTCCAACCCGGCGCGCACGCGGGCGATGTAGCCGTGATGGTCCGCGCCCAGGACGTCGATCAAACGCTCGAAGCCGCGTTCGCGCTTCTCCAGGTGATAGGCGATATCCGATGCAAAATAGGTTTTGACTCCATTCTCCCGAACCACCACCCGGTCCTTTTCGTCACCGAATTCCGTAGCCCGAAACCAGGTGGCGCCGTCCTGCGCATACAGCCTGCCCTGCGTTTTCAGGCGCTCCAGGGCCCGGTCGATGGCGCCGCTCTCGCCCAGCGCGCGCTCGGAATACCAGCGGTCGAACGTAACACCGAACTGCTCCAGGTCCTGCCGGATATCGGCGAGCATCTGCTCGAGCGACAGCTCCAACACTTTGTAGAAACCGTCGGCGCCAATCAACTCGCGGCAGCGGTCGATGACCGCATCGATGTAAACATCCTTGTTCTGCGGCGTATCCGCCGGGAGATTCGCGAGCACCGCAGCGGCTGGCCGATGCAACTCCGCGCCATATCTGGAGCGCAACAGCTCACCGATCGGCTTCACGTAGTCGCCGCGATAGCCATTCGAAGGGAACGGGATCGGCTCGCCACCTTGCTCGAGATAGCGCAGCCAGACGCTGGCGGTCAGGATGTCCACCTGCCGCCCGGCATCGTTGATGTAATACTCCCGCCTGACGTTGTAACCGACCGCGTTCAGGATATTGGCGAGCGTGGCTCCGTAGGCTGCTTGCCGGCCATGGCCCACGTGCAGCGGACCGGTCGGATTCGCTGACACGAACTCCAGCATTACCTTTTCGCCGTTGCCGAGATTGGAGCGGCCGTAGCGGTCACCCAGCTCCTGGATCCGGGTCAGCTCGCGGGCGTAGGCATCCGGGGTCAGGAAGAAATTGATGAAGCCGGCCCCTGCCACCTCGGTTCGGACCACGAGGGAATTGGGCGGCAACGCGGCAATGATCGCCTGCGCCAGCTCCCGCGGATTGCGGCGTGCGGGTTTCGCGAGCCGCAATGCGATGTTCGTGG